>Ga0163215_100339_pt1 | contig 91600 bp, 71 predicted proteins | sample SynspAceP_FD_185934 | JGI IMG/M metagenome (GOLD analysis project Ga0163215, IMG submission 185934) | Saline lake microbial communities from Ace Lake in Antarctica - Synechococcus sp. Ace-P (Hybrid Assembly) | ecosystem: Environmental > Aquatic > Non-marine Saline and Alkaline > Saline | place... | reverse complement strand
TGTGCGCCGTCTACGACAGCACGTGCACTATTGTAGTCGATCATGTTGAAGGCCGCGACGCCGTAGCTTTCGTTCTGCGCGGTTTTTAACATTGGCTTCATGTAAGCAATAGACATTTTTTTACTCCGTAAGGCAGGCCGCAAAGGGGAGGGCGAATAAAATGAATGCGGCAGGCGGGGCTGTTATCCCGCCTGCCGCAGCATTTTAGATCAATGTCTCTTTGGTGTTTGCCGGGTTGAACAGCCGCATTTCACCTTTTGCTTTGGCAGCATTGTCAAAATCTGTTCCATTTGGTGCAGAAACGATTTCAAGCTGCAGCCCCCAGGGTGCCATGAAGTAGCACCATGTCAGACCGATATTCGGGCCTTCTTCATAGGCCGTCGGTTCACCCAGAACCACAACATCGTTTTCCTTCAGGAACGCGATCGCGCTATCCATGTCGTCCACATAGAAAGCAAAATGGTGGCCACCAATATCACTGTTCTTTGGCGGTGTGGGGTTTTGATCGGGAGAGACATATTCAAAAATCTCCAGATTGGTACCATTGCCAAGCCGCATGTATCGGAATTCTGTAATCACAGAACGGGGATGTACCCTCAGATGTTCGGCCATCCAGTTACTGTCATCGACGCGAAAGTTCGTCGCAGCGGTGTAAAGTGTCACGCCACCCAGAATTTTTTCGAAAAAATCACAGGCCTCGTTTATATCGGGTACGGTGAAACCAACATGTTCCATCCCACGCATTCCTGGTATAGGCATTTTGTTCTCCTTCTCGCTTTGATGTATCAGTTCAACTGGCTAGAAATGTTTGGCCGAGAAGTCGGCCAATTTCTGATATTGTCCGCCCTTGGCAATGGCTTCGTACATGCCACGCCAGATTTCGTGTTGTTCACCGTACAGTCCGCTTAAGCGGGTGTTGGGCGTAAACTCGGATTCGACTTCGACCATCTGCTCAACTGCTTCATCGATGGTCGAGAAGTTTCCAGATCCAAACGCACCCAGGATAGCAGCGCCCAATACGGTGCATTCGCGTTCTGTTGTGACCCGTGTCGGCATGCCAATGATGTCAGTCATGATCTGCACAAACCCGGCACTTTTTGTGCCACCGCCCGTTAAACGAAGCTCTGTGATGCCGCCTTCAACATCGGATTGAAACGCATCAACAACCATCTTCATTTCATTGGCGCAGCCTTCGAGCAGGGCGCGGATCATATCGTGACGGTTGTGGTAAAGCCCTATGCCCAAAAATGCACCGCGCGATGCAGCATCATAATAAGGGGTAACCTGACTGCTTAGAAAAGAGTGGAACAAAAGACCTTTTGCACCCGGTGGCGAGGCAGATGCCCCATCCACCATGAGAGCAAATGGGCTGCGTCCCAAAGCGTTGCCCGCTTCAATCTCGCGTCGACCCATATTGTCGCGCCACCACTTCAAACAGGCGCCAAGGCTAAAGGCTGCTCCTTCAATGTCCCATGCGCCGGGCACGGCATGTCCGCCCCACCAAAGGTTGTTGCCCTTGATCCGATCCAGAGAATCCAGATGGCCAACCATGACACCTGACGTGCCGATGGTGAATTCAGCCATACCCTGTTTAATGACGCCTGCGCCGATTGCTGCGCATTGCTGATCGCCAGCGCCACGGCAAAGAGGCGTGCCGGCCGGAATGCCGGTAAGTTCCGCTGCTTCCTTGGACAACTTACCCGAAACACCGGATGGTATCCCAACCACTGGCAGTTGTGAGCGCGTGATGCCGCAAAGCTCCAGAATCTCATCGCTCCAATCAAGTTTGGCGATATCCATCATCCCATTGAGGGTGAGGGAGGCTGGATCGGTGACCCATTCCTCGGCACCAAGCTTGTGCAGAAAATATTCCTGACCATTTGCAAACCAGCGGGTGCGTTCAAAAAGTGCCGGTTCGTTATCGCGGAACCAGGCGATTTTAGCAGCTGACCACAATGGGCTCAGTTGCATCCCGGTCAGTTTCTGGTGTTCTTCAGGTGAAATATGTTCGGCAAACTTGTCCGCATAATCGGCAGCGCGGGTACAATTCCAGACGTAGCTGGAACACAGCGGCTCTTTGTTTTCGTCCAGCATGGCAATGGTGCCACGCTGGCTTGATAATCCTACGGAACGATAAGAGTCTGCCGGCAGATTTGCGGCGGATGTTGCTTGCTTACTGGCGGCGCAGATACCTTGCCAAACGGCATCAAGGTCTTGCTCGCTCCAACCCGGGTGTGGGGTGATACAGGGGTATTCCTGATAGCCCTGACCCAAGGTTTTGCCATGCTCATCAAAAATCATAACGGCGCAGCCAGTCGTACCGGCGTCTATCCCGACAAATGCCTTGGTAGCTTTCATGAGACACCTCCTCCACTTTCTGTTGTCGCAACCCAATCTGTTAAAAGGGTTAGGAATTTTTCCCGCTCATAGATCTGATCTCTGCCAAGCTGGCCCAACAGAAATGCCTTGTAACTGGGAATTTCTTCAACTCGGTCCAGGACGTTTTCTGGTTCCAGCGCCAATCTTGTGTCGCCGTTTCCGTCCCAATCGCGATTGCCGGGAAACCCCTTTGCTATGAGTCCGTCGGGCCAGGTCGCATCCAGCTTGATTTCGCCGGCGGGACTTTTCCAGACCACGTAATTATGAAAGTCGGTAATACCGCCCTCACGGCAGAACGCCTGCAATTCCTCAGGCATTGTAGGATGCGGTGGTATTGCAGCTGCAAAGTCGCCTCTCACCGTCTCCACGTCAGCGCTTTGCTTCAGATGACGTAAAACGTCGCGTAAAAGTATATGTTTACCCGAGCACGATCCCATATTGTGCTGGATCACAGCCTCAGCACTGCGTCCCCCTACGCGACCATAGGCAACATTACGCACTGCATGGAAAACCTCGACCACGGTCGAGTTTTCATGCAGACCATGGCGATCCAAAAAACGCGTCAGCAAGTGCGTATATTGATCCTTGGTCAGGTCCATTATCGCTCAACGACCTTTCCATCTTCAGCATTGAAGTAGTAGAGGTTTTCGGAACTGAAACTCAGATAGCAAGGCTCACCCACATTGCCCATGAATGAGGTGTCAGCTTTCGCCCGAACGCGCGTTTTGCCTATCGCGACCTCAACCAAAACATCTGCTCCCAGGAGCTGGCGGGAATACACTTCTGCCTTGATAGCGCCGGGCGTATCTTGCAGCGTAACAGATGCCTTGTCTGGTCGCACACCGACCAGAAGATCGGCAATTCCGGCCTTGGTCAGTCGTGAGGAACTTGCGTCGTCGAGAGAAATCGTGTTGCCGACAAAGTTAAGGGCAGCGTCGCCTTTTTCACCTGTCATTGACATTTCCATCAAGGACATCTGAGGCTCTCCAACAAAGGTCGCAACCCAGGAGTTGACCGGATTCTCATAGATTTCCTGAGGTGTTCCGAATTGCTGCAACACGCCGTCATTCATGACTGCAATTCGGTCTGCCATTGTGAGTGCTTCAAGCTGGTCATGCGTCACGTAGATCGTGGTGACACCCAGATTAAATTGCATATGTTTCAGTTCACTCCGCATCCGGGCCCGCAGCTTGGCATCCAGATGGGCAATCGGTTCGTCGAACAGATACACCTGCGGTTGCCGGACGATTGCCCGGCCAATTGCTGTTCTTTGTTTCTGACCGCCGCTGAGTTCTTGTGGGCGGCGTTCCAACAGATGGTCAATTTCCAGGAGTTTGGCCGCTTCGTTTACACGTCGCGTAATCTCAGCCGGTGAAATCTTTGCCCGTTTAAGTGGGTTGGCAATGTTATCGAAAATGGTTTTGTGAGGATAAAGCGCGTAATTTTCAAAAACCATCGCGATATCGCGGTCTTTGGGCGGCAGTTGATTTACAACTTTGTCACCAAAAACAATCTCACCTGAGGTGATGTGCTCCAGACCCGCAAGCATTCTAAGCGATGTGGATTTACCGCAACCCGATGGACCCAACAGAGAAACAAACTCTCCATCTTTGATGTTCATATTCAGGTCGCGGACAGCTACGGAGTCTCCGTAGTCTTTCCAGACGTTGTTGAACGATACAGCAACCATTCTTAAGAATCCTTGTTAATGCTTATTCTTTAACTGCGCCCATGGTGAGCCCTGCCACCAAATAGCGTCTGACGAGCAGGCCGAGGGGAATCATTGGCGCGGTTGTGACAACGCCGGCCGCCATGATTTTTCCCCAATCGATGTTTTGTGGTTGAACCAGTTCCTTGGTCGCGGCAGGTAGCGTTTTAGCGCCACCGCTTCCGATGATTGTGGCGAACAGGAAATCGTTCCAGGCGAACAAAATACAAAGGATCACAAAGGCCCCGATGCCTGGCGCAACGAGTGGAAGGATCATCAGGAACGCCTGAAAACGATTGTTCCCGTCTACCTGCGCAGCTTCTTCGATAGCGTAAGGCACACCGTCAAAAAAGCCTTTGAGCATCCAGATTGCGAACGGTAAATTGAACGTTGTGAAGGCAAGGATCAATCCTGGGAGAGTGCCAACCAGATCGGCTGAACGGAAGATCGCATAAAGCGGAACGATGACTGCAACAATTGGTGCCATACGTGTCGAAATGATCCAGAAAAGAAGGTCTTTCTTTCCTCGAAATTCTGTTCGTGACAGGCTGTAGGCACACATTGAACCAAGCGTCACCGCAATCATCGCGGACCCGACCGAGGCGACAAGGCTATTGAATAGATACGTGCCGAAATTGTTTTCAGCAAACAATGCAATGTAGTGCGTTACAGTCGGCGAGAAATCAAAAAAGACACCGACATCGCCCCATTGGCCAGGTTTTGGCAATGTGAACGCGTCGAGCAGATCTTTGAAAGATGCCATCAGCATAATGAATAGCGGCAGAAGTGCCCAGATCAGATAGGCGCCCAGAAAAACAGGGCTGACCCACTTAAGAATCTTAACAGTTGCACCCGTGTCATAGGAAATGAGTTCGCGAGAGGCCATAGGTCTTGCTTTCCTTTCTGGTTAACTGTCGCTATCGCCAGCGAGTGTACTTTTGCGTGCTGGATCTTCGAGCACGCGCACCAGGATCATACCGAGAATAATTGTGACAACGAGCAGTGAGATCGCGATCGCGGCTCCTCGTCCGAGTTTGAAGAATTGGAAGGATACGTCGAAAAGATAGACCGGGAGCAATCGTGTCGAATTGCCCGGACCTCCGCCCGTCAGCACCAGAATAGCGTCGATAAAGCGGAAATTATCCATAAAGCGTAGCAAGATCGCAATCAGCAGGAATGGATAGATGTTCGGCAAGCTAATGTGGAAAAAATTACTGATAGAGCCAGCACCATCGACCATATTCGCTTCAAGCTGATCTTGTGGCACACGCTTGAGCCCGGCCAGCGTGATCAAGGTGATCAGCGGTGTCCATTGCCACACATCCACAAGAATAATACCGTAAAGCGCGGTGTTGGAACTGCCAAGGATCGAGGTTTCACCAAGAATGCCGAGGCTTTGGAAAATCCAATGATACCAACCAAATGTGCCGTTATACAGGTAGTAAAACAGCAGGCCAGCCACAACTGGCGACACCATCATTGGCATTAGAAACATTGTTATTAATGGTTTTTCATAGCGCGAATTGTTGAGCACAACTGCAAGCGCTACTCCGACAAAGACTTGTATGGTGAGGCAGATGGCACTGTATTTCAGCAGCAGACCCCAGCCCGCGATAAATTTGGCATCTGAGAACAGGCGCGAAAAGTTTTTGAGCCCTACGAAGACATCTGAAACAGCACCAAATCCGACCTTATGAAAGCTCATATAGATGAGCCAGAAGAACGGGTAAATTGTGATGGCAGCCAACAGTATGATAGCCGGAGCCGCCAGATAGAAGTAAAACCATTTTTTGGGATTTGGATTAACAGTTTTTGGCGTCTGACTGATCGTTGCGTATCCCCAGTCCTGATCAGACAAGGCGGGGTGGATATTGTTTTCAGAGCCAATTGTCATCTTATTTCCAAACTTCTCAGCGAACCAAACTATCCACCTGTTTCGCGCCTTGCGGGAATGGGGGGAACTTTGGCTACAATGCAGTGGATTGCCTGCGGACTTATTCCAATGCGTATTATTTTATCGGAAGAGCGCCGAGATCAACGCTCTTCCAATTGTTTATTGATGGATAACCCTTAGTGCAGGTTGTCGATCTGGCTCTTAATGCTATTGCAGGCCTCTTCAGGGGTGGTATCTTCCGACAAACACCTCTGGGTCTCAGCCGCCAGAATATTATGATATTCGTTGGCCTCGGGGACTTTGGGTCCCAGCACAAAGTTTGGATCTTTAATGCCGATGTCATAAACCGCATCGAAGGTTAGTGCATTTGGCATCTCGGATGGACGCTGACGAGCTTCTGCAACACCAGGCATATCCATGACGGATTTACGGGTAGGCGTTCCACCCAAACCAGTCAGAACATCATACTGCAGCTTGCCGGTCGTGGCATAGACACAGAAGATATAAGCTGCTCGCTTAACATCTTCAGAGGCATTGCCGTTAATGCCAACGCCACCGATGCCACAATTCGTGCCATTTACAGATGGACCGCCATTGGTGATCCAGCTTGGCTCGCCCTTAGGACAAGGCGCATATGCTGTTTTACCACCGGCTGCTTTCGATGTTGTTGCGTCCTCAATTGAGGCTGCAAACTCATGGTATTGAACCTGCATCGCAATGCTACCGGACTGATAGACTGTGTTCAGTTCCAGCGTGCCATTGGCAAGGTTGTCAGGATGGCTGACGTCTGCCTGCTCTTTGTACTTTTGCATCAGCAGAACGGATTGTTCATCACCCCAGTTTGATGGCGGTGGCGATTTGCTGCCGAGTTTATCGTCGATTTCCCAATCAAGCCAACGGCCGTGAGCAAAGAACATCCGCTGTACGTCAAGCTGAGTTGTCCAGGCAAACGAGCCTTGGTGTTGCGCATACCCATAAGGTACATCCGCGCCACCATCGCGTTTCCTCTTCAGGAATTCAGCGAAGTCATAGACGGTCTTCCAAGTGGAATCCTCATTGAATTCCATTCTGTAGCCATATTCGGCTTCGAAATCTTTCGTGTTCTCTTCGTAGATATCCTGACGATAGAATGTGCAAGCCACCGCAGCATCATATGGCAGCGCAATAAGCCTGTCTCGATCATAGAAACGACCACATGCATCGAGGAAGTTATCAAACCAGACGCCATCGCCATAACCCTCTGGGTCTTGAGGCAATGTGTCGTCACCGATCATCGGGGTCAGATCAGCGTAGTAATCTGCGAAGGGGGCACCGATTGGTTTATCCTGAACATAACTGATCGGGAAATCGGAATTTCCGCTCTGCAGATCGATGCCAACCTTTTGTTGCACTGATGGCAAGCCGTCTGTGATAATCTCGATTTCAATACCGGTCAGATCATAGAAGTCTTTAATCTTGTCCCGGATCGCAAACGATGGTGGCGTATTTTCCGACATGAAGACCAACTTCGAGCCTTCGTATTGCCGCCATTTCGCATCATCTGATGAAGCGGCCTGTACAGACCGACGGGTGATAACTGTGCTCAACCCTACTACAAGTGAACCGACGCCGAGTGACGCAATGCCACCGCCGCCCAACTCCAGAAACTTTCGCCTCGAAACAGCCTTGTAGATTGCTTTCTTTGGTACGTAGAACATTTTTTCCTCCTTATGATATACGGCGAGCCGACCGTTTGCGGTCAGTCATTTGTTTTTGACTTTGACTCCGTGTTGGTCCTCCCCAATACGTGCCTTCACTGCAAATTATTTTCCAAATTTGGACTAAAAGCAAGCGTTTGGTGAAAATTTTCGCCAGTTTATTCACGAATGTGGTGATGGGTTTTTTAGTTCGCCCATTGGCGAAGGTAGTTAAGATGCTGAAATCAAAAATGAAATTGGTGCGTCCGCGAAAAAACTACAAGCCTTGCGCGGAGCAGGGCTGGCTGGTCGGATTGAATCCGCTCAATTTCCAGCTCAAAAGACTGCTATGTGTATAAAACGAAAGGGAAATTATCTTTTCTGGTAGTAGTTCTTCAAAGTGTCGGCCGTGACGCCAAGCGCTTCAGGCACCTTGCCATTTGATTGAAAAAGTACACCCAAATAGATCAGATATATTATATAGATTTGGCAGACTCGACCTTCAAGGAAATCGCCATAAAGAGGGATTTGCGGGGTATTTGGTGTCCACGTCCAGATGGCAGTATCTGCAGCTTTGGCAACGGCAGAATCAAGATTGCTTGTCACCGCAACTGTCCGCGCGCCGTTCTTGCGGGCCACATTCAACGCGCTTGCGACATCCTCGGTGGTTCCTGTGTGAGATATCCCAAATACTGTTGCTTGCTCTGTTGTTGTGGCCGCAACAACCTGTTGGGTGTAGCCGTCTCGGTGAGATGTGGCCTGAATTCCGGCCTTAAGGAACAGGTGCACTGCTTCTTCGCAGACCGAAACCGCACCGCCAACGCCCAGGAAAACTATTTGCCTCGACGCCAGCACACTGGTCACAACAGATTGAATATCCTCGTAATCTATGTGTTTTTGTGTCTCGTTCATGGCTGAGCCGAGTGAGCCAAGTAATTTGAAACTAATGTCCGTAAGTGTATCAGTTTCCTTCATTTCCGCAGGCAAATTAACGAATTGTTGGCTAGGCGTGCTTTCAGATGCGAGGGCAAGTTTCATGTCAGCAAACCCCTTGTAGCCCAAGGCGCGCGTGAACCTGCTGATCGTTGCTTCGCTAATGTTCAAGGTGTTCGCGAATTCCGTAATCGACATTTCCAGTCTGACAGAGGCATGATCTCTGAGGTAGTCAGCAACAAGTCGTTCAGATTTGCGAAGTTGGCCGTATTTCTCTTGAATTCGTAGCGCTATCCCCTTCTCCATATCGTCGATATTCCTTCTTTTGCGGCCTTATACAATTAGTTGGGAATTCCAAGTCTCCCATAGGGAGCAGCGGAGAAGTTAGGAGTAATTAAGCGGCATTAAACAACTCGGTTCACAATTAGCTTTGCGTCAAAGAATAGCATTGTTTATTCTAAATTGCATATTATGAAATTTTTCTCCACTTCGCCATAAGCCGCTTTAGCGCAGACAAACGTTTAGTGGTGGCCTCGTTCATTGCCAGAAACCGGGCCAAAAATGAAGCCAAAACAAATTTTGGTGAAAATTTCTTTACTAATCTCTTTTTGACGTGCTAATTTCAGCCCAACAGCCGTGAAATTGTTGCCAGACCGGGGAGGAAACCGTTGATATGGCGAAGACAGCAAGGCCTAACACGCCATCAAAAGAGCTTTTGGAGAAACTTTTCACCACAGCCTTTCGAATTAGAAACTTCGAGTCTGAGGGGATTAAGCTGTACCGACAAGGATTGGTGCGTGGCTATTTCCACCCCTATCTCGGGCAGGAGGGGATCGCCACTGGCGCTTGTGCGGCTTTAGAGGATCGTGACTATATCGCGTCCACCCACCGTGGACACGGTCATTGCATCGCCCAGGGCGCGGAGGTTGGCGGTATGGTTGCCGAGCTTTTGCAGAAAGAGACAGGCTATTGCAAAGGCTATGGTGGCTCTATGCACATTGCTGACATCAGCCGGAACAATCTGGGTGCAAACGGGATTGTTGGAGCAAGTACGCCGCTGGGTGTTGGCGCGGCAATGGCATGCCAGGTTCGCGGTTCTGATGCTGTGACAGTGGCCTTCTCCACAGACGGGGCGTCAAACAACGGCACTTTTCTTGAATCCCTTAATCTCGCAGCGATATGGAACTTGAATTTCATACTGATCGTGGAAAACAACCAATACGCGGTGTCCACGAAGCTGGAAGAAGCGACAAGAGAAACTCAGCTTTATAAGCGCGGCGAAGCGATTGGTGTTGAAAGCCACCGTATTGATGGAAATGACCCGTTGTTGGTTTATGAAACCGTTGCGGATGCAGTCAAAAAATGCCGGGCCGGGCTTGGTCCAATTCTGATTGAGGCGGTCACTTTCCGCCACAGCGGTCACCATGTGAATGATCCTGGCAAGTATATGCCGGAAGAGCAGCTCGCTTATTACAAAGAGCGAGATCCTGTTGACCGCGCCCGAGACAATTTTATCAATATGGGTAAAGCCGACGCCGCGGAGGTGGAAGCAATTGAGGCTGATATCAAAGCCGAGTTCGAGGCAGCCGTTGATGCAGCCAAGGCTGCAGGCGAAGTGACTGTCGAGGAATTCCAAGAGTTTGTTGCCGACTATTAATCGCCACAGAGCGTGTTGAAGAGATCCGCATAAGGGAGAAACACGATGTCAGATCGTGAACTGATGTACAGGGAAGCTTTGCGCGAAGCCTTGTTTGAAGAGATGGAACTCAATGACGAGGTTTTCATCATTGGTGAGGGGATTGCCGAGCGTGGTGGATCCTACAAGGTGACGGAAGGCCTGCTGGATAGATTTGGGGCTGGGCGTGTTCGTGACACACCAATATCCGAGGCCGGTATGATTGGCGTTGGTGTTGGTGCGGCAATTGCTGGCAGTCGTCCGATTGTCGAGATCCTGTATGTGGATTTTGCCATGCTTGGCATGGACATGATTGTGAACCAGGCGGCCAAGTTTCGGTTGATGACCGGAGGGAAGGGGCGCGTTCCATTCATATTGCGTACCCAAGGCGGTACAGGCGGTGGCGTAGCTGCCCAGCACTCACAAAGTCTTGAGGCGCTTTTTTATCACATTCCCGGCTTGCGCGTGGTCATGCCGTCCACACCTGCAGATGCCAAAGGGTTGCTTAAATATGCCCTTCGTCAGGATGACCCTGTGATGTTCATCGAGCACAAGCATCTGTACATGAACAAGGGGCATGTTCCTGAAGGCGAGTTGATCATTGAGTTTGGTCAGGCAGACATCAAACGTGAGGGAACAGATGTTACATTGATCGCATGGTCAAACATGGTTCCACGTACGCTTGAAGCCGCTGAAGAGCTTGCAACAATGGGTATCTCAGCCGAAGTCCTTGATCCGCGAACACTCGTTCCGCTTGATCGGGAGGCAATTCTAAAATCTGTCGCAAAAACAAACCGTTGCGTAATCGTACAGGAAGCTGTGCGGCGCGGTGGAATTGCTTCAGATATCTCTTCCATCATCCAGGAAGAAGCGTTCTACGATCTTGATGCACCTGTACAAATTGTTGCCGGACTAAACACGCCTATTCCGTTCAATCTGGTGTTGGAGCAGGCTTCTGTTCCACAAAAGGATGATGTCATAGCAGCGGTTCAGAGCGTTTTGCACGTCGACACCTTCTAAGAGGGAGTATTGAGATGAATCTGCATGTGCTTGAGAAACTTGCGCAAACAAATCCAGATTGCGAAATATGGTGGGATAGTTCTCCAATCGTCTACCAACAGTGGGCACTGAAGACCATCTCCGAAGCCCCGAAGGACAAAAAGGACATCTGGGCCGAGCAACTGGAACGTTTGTATGACCCGGCAACTGTTGAGGCAAAAGCCACAACGGGTATCAGGGGGGTTACAACAAACCCGTCACTCAGCCTTCAGGCAATCTTGTCTGACCCGGACTACTGGACGGACGAGATCAGGCGTATCATTGCAGAAAATCCAATGGACAACGCTGAGCAGATCTATTGGAAAGCCTACCTTGAAACTGTCCGGCGCGGTGCCGAGATGATGCGTCCTTTATTTGAAAAAAGCGGGGGTAAATACGGCTGGCTTTCCGGCCAGGTCGATCCACGGTTTGTTTCTGACCTCGACAGGATGCGGGAAAATGCAGCCGATCTGATGGCTGTCGCACCAAATGTCATGGTCAAGGTGCCCGGCACCAAGGAAGGGTATCAACTCATCGAGGAGTTGACTGCGCAAGGCGTGTCTACCAACAACACTGCTTCGTTTACGGTGCCACAGTATGTTGCCTGCATGAACGCTGTATCGTCTGGCCTTGAAACTGCAAAAGCCAATGGCGTTGATTTGTCAAAATGGCGCTCGGTCATCACCCATATGTCTGCACGCTTGGGCAATGTTGGCGACCTGGCTTGGCAGGCTGAAGAGCGCGGTATCGAAATCACACCTGAAGAGATCCTGCTTGGTGAACTTGCCGTCATCAAACGGGCGTACCGGCTGCTTCAGGAGAAGAACCATCCCTCCAAGATGCTGATGTGTTCGATGCGGGTCAAACATGATGACGCAACGGATGAGGCCTCTAGCTGGCATATACAGAAATTGGCCGGGGGAGACTTCGTTTATACCTGTCCACCCAGCTACATCGCAGAACTGATGCAGCAAGAGGATCGTCTCGGCGATTTTGATAAGCAGGCGGTCAATGAGGACATCTCGGAAGAGACTCTGAGCAAGTTGCTCAAGCTCCCATATTATCGTCAGGCCTATAATTTTGATGGGATGACCCATGAAGAATTCAGCCAGTTTGGTGCGTTCATAACCACAGCATCTGAATTTGCGATCGCCACCAGAAAAACCATTGATTTCGTCGCGCGCATTTACGCTGACGCCAAACAACAAGCAGCCTGAGGGGATAAGACAGATGGCAAAGCCGATTGTGATGCCGCAAGTTGGGCAGGACCTAACCGAGGGAACGCTCATAGAATGGTTCGTGAAAGTAGGCGACGAGGTCAAAAAGGGTGACGTTGTTGCTTTGGTTGAGTCTGAAAAGGCCAGCTTTGAAGTTGAGGCTTATGAAGAAGGCACCGTTTTGGAGCTTTTCTGTGAAGCTGGTGGATCCGCTACTGTTCTGGCACCGTTGCTGACGCTGTCGGAACCGGGAGAGACTTTGGATAAAAATGCCAAAACGTCCGACTCTGTCGCTGACGCCCCAGTTGCAAAATCAGAAACCATTGCCGCTACAACTGCAGTTCCAGTTGGTCAAAAGGCCAACTCTTCCTCTCCGCTTGCCAGAAGACTTGCCGCCCAAAAAGGTTTGGATATCTCGAAGATTGAGGGATCAGGGCCAAAAGGCTCGGTCGTAAAGCGTGATATTGAGGCCGCAGCACAGGTGTCAGTAGCAACGCCTGCTGCAATTTCACAATCGACCGTCGCTGCAGCCGAGCCAGCACCGACAACGCTGCCTTTGTCAACCAGCGAAGATGACGTTGAACTGCCGTTTAACCGGATGCGTCAGGTTATTGCTGAACGACTGGCACTGTCCAAAAGGACTATTCCGCATTTCTATCTGATGGCCGAGGCGGATGTGTCAGAGCTGCAAATACGTCGCAAAGCGCACTTTGACATAACTGGCGAGAAACTATCACTCAACGATGTGATTGTGCATGCCACAGCATTAACACTGCTGGAGTTCTCTGAACTCAATGCTTTTGTGTCCAGCAATGGCGTGTTGAAAAAAGCCGAGATCAATATCGGAGTGGCCGTTTCTGTTGACGATGGACTAATGGTCCCGGCGATTGCAAACGCACCTCACAAAAACATATCCGAAATATCTGAGTTGATCCGTGAATATGCCGCTGCTGCGCGCAGGGGGATCAACAAATCTCAAGCGAAAAGTACATTTTCCATATCCAATCTTGGAATGTACGACGTTGAGGTCTTGCCGATTATCAATCCGCCAGAAGCTGGAATTCTTGGTGTCGGTCCCATCAAACGCAAGGTGCGCGAGCATCGTGGTGGTATTCAGGGACGTGACATCATGTCGTTTTCTCTGGCGGTCGATCACAGGGCTGTTGATGGCGCTTACGGCGCACGTTTTCTGCAATCATTGTGCAAGACAATCGAGACCTACAACGAATTTTCATAAGTCATTTCAAAAGATATGAGTGAAGCGCCATGAACCAACCTTCAGGCCCGTTCGAGCTGGCTAATGCTGTCAGGGCGCTGTCTATGGATGCTGTTGAAGCGGCAAAATCCGGTCATCCCGGAATGCCCATGGGCATGGCGGATGTGGCCACTGTGCTGTTTGACCAGTTTCTGAAATTTGACAGCTCTGCCCCTCATTGGGCGGACCGGGATCGGTTTATCCTATCAGCCGGCCATGGCTCTATGCTGCTATACAGCCTGTTGCATTTGTCTGGCTATGCTGACTGGGACATCAACACGCTCAAAAAATTCCGTCAGCTGGGTTCAAATGCGGCGGGGCACCCCGAATATGGTCATGGATCTGGCATTGAGACCACGACAGGCCCGTTGGGGCAGGGACTGGCAACAGCTGTGGGACTTGCTGTCGGTGAAGCGCGAGACAACGCGCAATTTGGTGATGATCTGGTCGACCACCACACCTATGTGATTGCTGGTGATGGTTGCCTTATGGAAGGCATCTCCCATGAAGCAATTTCTTTTGCGGGACATTTGAAACTTTCAAAGCTCATCGTTCTTTTTGACGACAATGAAATCTCAATTGATGGTCAGGTCGGGCTGACTTGTAGCGACGATCAGGTCAAGAGATTTGAGGCGTGCGGATGGCATTGCCAAAAGATCGATGGTCATAATGTTGATGAGATTGCTGAGGCCATTCAAAAGGCCAAGGACAGCTCGCTCCCCTCAATGATCGCCTGCAAGACGGTTATCGGGTTCGGAGCCGATAAAAAATCTGGGACTTCCGCGGCTCACGGCTCGCCTCTTGGCGCTGAAGAAATTGCCGCCGCTCGCGCTAGTTTGAACTGGCCGTATGCTCCATTTGATATCCCGGAACATATTGCAGCAGCCTGGCGGGAAATCGGGCTGAAGGGCGCTCCGCAAAACGTTAAGTGGCAAGAGCGCGTGGCCTCAGTTGATACGCAGATGGCAGAGGCGTTTAAAACCCATATCTCGGGCGACTTGCCCAAAGGGTGGGAGCAGGCGCTGGCACAACATGCACAGAAGATGGCCGGTGAAGCCCCGAAAATGGCAACTCGGCAATCATCAGGTAAGGCGTTGGATGTTCTGACCCCGTTAATCCCGAATTTGGTGGGCGGATCTGCGGACTTAACCGGGTCGGTGAATACGAAGACAGCCGCGACTTTGCCGATGACCGCATCAGCCATGCAAAACCGCTATATCCACTATGGCGTACGAGAACATGCCATGGGAGCGATCATGAATGGGATGGCGCTGCATGGCGGGACCATCCCTTATTCAGGGACGTTTCTGGTCTTTGCCAACTACATGCACGCTTCCATACGTCTGTCTGCACTGATGGGACTGCAGGTTATTTATGTGCTGACACATGATTCTATTGGTCTTGGTGAAGACGGACCAACCCACCAACCGGTTGAAACGTTGGCGATGTTGCGTGCGACACCAAATCTGGATGTCATCCGCCCGGCTGACGCTGTCGAGGTGGCAGAAAGCTGGGAACATGCCCTGAAACGCGTTGACGGCCCGACCGCGATCGTTCTCTCGCGACAGGGATTGCCCACGCTACGAACAGTTGGTTCGCTTGATGGCCGGGGAGATCGGGGAGGATACGTATTAAGCGAAGCTGACGGGACCGCTCGTGATGTGACATTGATTGCAACGGGTTCTGAGGTCTCGCTTGCTGTTGAGGCCCAAGCGCTGCTCGTCGCCGACGGGATCAGTGCGGCGGTTGTCTCTCTTCCTTGTTGGGAAGCGTTTGAACGACAGGATGCTGCATACAGGGCTGAGGTTCTGGGTGCCGCGCCGTGCATAGCAATTGAAGCGGCCGGTGAATTGGGTTGGCACAAATACATAGGCAGCGATGGCGACTTTATTGGGATGACCGGCTTTGGTGCATCTGGCCCTGCTCCGGAATTATACACTCATTTTGGGATCACTGCGGAGGCTGTTGTAACAGCCGCCAAGGCTCAGATCAAAAACACGTAAGGGGCTAAAGATCATGGCACAGGACGCTTATGATGTAATCGTTGTTGGCGCAGGCCCAGGTGGATATGTCGCCGCAATTCGCGCGGCGCAGCTTGGTCAGAAAACCGCAATTGTCGAGCGTGAACATCTCGGCGGCATCTGTTTGAACTGGGGCTGTATTCCCACAAAGGCTCTGCTGCGATCAGCCGAAATACTTAGTCAGTTTTCAGAAGCAAAGAGCTTTGGAATTGATGCAGAACCAGCGGTGGCTAATGTTCCGGCGATGGTTGCGCGCTCTCGCGAAATATCCGCGAAATTGAATGGCGGTGTGGCGCATCTCCTGAAGAAGAACAAAGTGGACGTGATTTGGGGTGAAGCCAAACTCACCGGTGGCGGCAAGGTCGAAGTTTCTGTTTCCAAAAAGCCTGCAGTTGAGCCCGCGCATCCAGTGCCACGAGCCACCAAGGGCGTGGGAACCTATAATGCCAAGCATATTATTGTCGCAACAGGTGCGCGCCCCCGTGTGTTGAAGGGGTTCGAACCTGACGGCGAAGTTGTTCTGACATATTTTGAAGCGATGAAACCAAAAGAGGCACCAAAATCAATGCTGATTATGGGCTCTGGCGCAATCGGTATGGAATTTGCTTCGTTTTATCATGCTCTTGGAACCAAGATTACAATCGTGGAGCTTTTGCCCGAAGTCTTGCCCCAGGAAGATGAGGAAATTTCAAAAGTCGTCAGGAAGGAATTCGAAAAACGCGGCATACGCATCCTGACAAAGACCCGCGCTGACAAGCTGGAACGAAAGAACGGCATAGCTCACGTAACTTTGAGCGACAAAGACGGAAAGCAAAGCGTTGAACTGTTTGAAAAAGTTATTTCGGCCATCGGTGTTGTGCCAAATGTCGAGGATCTAGGCCTTGAGCGCCTTGGAATTGACATTGGACCGCAAGGGATCGCCACCAATAGCACCAGTGCAACCTCTGTTTCCGGGGTCTATGCGATCGGCGATGTAACGGGTGCCCCGATGCTGGCCCATAAAGCCGAGCATGAAGCCGTCAATTGTGTCGAAGCTATCGTTAATGGTCATGCGCATTCACTTGATCCATTGCGCATTCCAGGCTGTACCTATTGCCGGCCTCAGGTCGCGTCAGTTGGGCTGACTGAAGAGGCTGCAAAACAGGCAGGGTATACGTTGCGTGTTGGTCGCTTTCCTTTTGCTGCAAATGGGAAAGCGCTGGCGGTCGGTGAAACCGTCGGATTGGTCAAGACGATATTCGATAAGAAAACCGGGGAATTGCTGGGCGCGCATCTGGTAGGGCCTGAGGTTACCGAACTTATTCAAGGCTTCGTCACAGCCATCGGGCATGAAACCACCGAAGAACATCTCATGAAAATTGTCTATCCACACCCGACGCTTTCCGAAGCCATGCATGAAAGTGTGCTTGATGCATTCGATATCGCAATTCACAAGTAGTACTTTTAGTTCGCCCGAAAGTATCGGTACTGAAATATAGGCGATCTCTTGCTGAATTGAGGCATTTCATATTGTGAAATAGCGGCTCATGACTGATTTGAAAACCGAATGACGTGCTTCCTTGAAAACGCACCGATTTGAAGTTGGTCTGTTTGGGGGGAAAGTCGTGAGCTTGTCAGCAATATGTCTGCTGTGCTGGATGGGCGAAATTACTGTTTAAGAATAATGCTTTACCCATCTAAAGATCAGTGCATGTGCCCGCTGCAAGCTCCGCTGCAAAGGCAGTCGTTTCGCTCAGGGTTGGATGAGCATGAATGGTCAGAGCCAGATCATCTATTGTTGCGCCCATTTCAATCGCCAGTACCAATTCACCTAAAAGCTCACCTGCATGTGACCCAATTATGCTGGCACCAATCAGACGCTTTGAGGGTCGGTGCCAGACCAGTCTCGTAAGACCGGGTTTCGCGCCTGATGTCAGATTGCGTCCGCTTGCAGCCCATGGAAACTCGGAAATCTGATGGTCGATATTCTGCGCTTTTGCCTGATGCGGCAATATACCTGCCCATGCCATTTCCGGATCTGTGTAGGCAATTGCTGGAATGATATCTGTGTCGAAGAATGCATTGTGACCGCATGAGACTTCGGCAGCAATTTTGCCCTGGTGTGTGGCTCTGTGAGCCAGCATGGGCGCACCGGTTACATCACCTACTGCAAATATGTTCGCAGCGTTGGTTTTGCATTGACCATCGACCTGGATCACACCCTGCGCGTCGACTTGCAGGCCTGCATTCTCTGCCTTCAACAAATCGCCATTTGGCCGGCGTCCTACAGCCTGAATTACAGCGTCTACTTCCAGCGTGCTATCGAATGCCCCTGCACAGGCCAGTGAGATGGTCTTGGCTGTCGTCTCAACTCGTTCAACACGGGTGTTGCAATGGACAGTGCATCCATGACTTTCCATCGCTTTGTGCAGCAATTTTGCACATTTTATGTCGGCCCCCGCGGCAATCTGTTCGGCCATCTCGATGATTGTGACGTCACTGCCAAATGCACTGTAGACCGTTGCCATTTCCAGGCCAATGATGCCACCACCGACGATCGCCAGTCGTTTGGGAATTTCGGCCAGGGCAAGAGCACCGGTTGAATCCATGATACGGGGGTCATCTTTTGGCCATCCAGATAATACAACCGGTCGTGAACCGGTTGCTATGACCACCGTTTTGAAACGGATGGTCTGCTGGCCATCAGTGCTATCAATTGACAGGTGATTGGCATCTTTGAATGTCGCGGATCCAACAAGGACTGAGACTTTGCGTTTCTTTGCCAATTGTTTGAGGCCGCCGGTCAGATTGCTGACAATAGTGTTCTTCTTTGTCCGCATAGTTGCCAGATCAAGCTTCGGCTTGCCGAAATTGATGCCCCATTCATCGAGTTGACCTGCCGACCGGTAAGCTTCGGCTGCATGAAGCAGAGCTTTGGATGGGATACAGCCTTCATTGAGGCAAACACCACCCAGCGTTGGCCGTGGATCAATCAGCGTAACGGATCGACCTAGATCAGCGGCACGAAAGGCGGCCGCATAACCTCCAGGGCCAGCGCCTACGACCACAAAGTCACATTCGTTACCACTCACAGCAGCAACCGCCTTGGGTCGCTTAAGAGCGATGCGTAATGAGCGCAGAACCGAGCAGCTTCTGCACCGTTTATCACGCGGTGGTCATAGGACAGGCTTATTGGACACATCAGCTTGGGCTCAAATTTTGTGCCGTTCCAGACAGGTTCGTAACTTGCCCGGCTCAAACCAAGAATGGCTACTTCAGGCGGGTTTACAATGGGTGAGAAAGCGTGCCCGCCAATGCCGCCAAGATTGGAAATGCTGGTGCTGGCACCGCCCATCTCCTCAGGCTTTATCTTCCGGTCCTGTGCACGTTTGCCAAGATCAGAAACCTCATTGGCAATGTCCCAGATACCTTTGCGATTTGTCCCGCGCAAGACCGGCACCATAAGTCCATGGGGCGTATCAACCGCAATGCCGATGTCGTAATAATGCTTCAACCACAACTCCCTGCCTCCGGGCATCAGCGAAGCATTGAAAGTGGGGAATTTCCGGAGTGTTTTTGTCAATGCCATGACGTGCAGCACTAACGCGGTTACTTTGATGCCTCGTTTTGCGCCCTCATCGGCGAGCGTTTTGCGAAAACTCTCAACTGCGTCCATGCAGACTTTGTCATGATGGGTAACGGCCGGAATATGTTGCTGCGAGGCTGTAAGATTGGCTGCTGCGAGCTGCGCAAATCGGGTCGTAGGAACCGCTTCTCCAGGGCCGAATTGCGCGTGGTCAACATCCCAATATCCAGATGAAGGAGAAACCGGTGAACCGCCCTTGGCCTTCAAAAGAACATCGGATTCAGAAACGCAATTCTGTTCCAATTCCAACGCTAACTCATCAACATCAATTCCGTGTTTGCGAGCCAGCGCACGTATTGAAGGTGTTGCCGCACTTATGCCTTCCAAAGCCATCACCATTCTGTTGAAATATATTGTGTTTCCATGAATTCCATCATGCCTTCCTTGCCGCCTTCGCGGCCAAGGCCCGATTGTTTCATGCCGCCGAACGGCGCGGCCGGATCTGATACCAAGCCACGGTTGAGGCCAATCATTCCGAATTCAAGCTGTTCTGAAACCTGCAAACCACGTTTCATATCCTTCGAATATACGTAGGCGACCAGTCCATATTCGGTGTCATTCGCGCGAGCTATGACATCTGCCTGATCAGTGAAGGATTGCAGGGCCGCGACAGGCCCGAAGATTTCGTCACAAGTACAATCTGCATCAGCTGGCACATTGCTCAAAACAGTTGGTGGATAGAAGAAACCTTTCCCGGCAGGCTTCACGCCACCCAGTTCAATCTGTGCGCCCTTTGCAACGGCATCTTCCACAAAAGCCGCAACTTTATCTCTGGTATCGGCATTGACCAACGGGCCAACATCCACACCAGCATCCAGGCCATTGCCCATTGTCAAAGCGGCCATCTTGGAAACGTATTTCTCGGTGAATTCAGCTTGCACTGCCTCATGGACAAATATGCGATTGGCAGCGGTGCATGCCTCACCCAAATTGCGCATTTTGGCAACCATGAGACCATCGACGGCAGCATCAATGTCGGCATCTTCAAAGACAATGAAGGGTGCGTTCCCGCCCAATTCCATTGCTGGTATCAGCACCTGATCTGCCGCGGCACGCAGAAGTTTGCGCCCAACGCCGGTTGAGCCCGTGAATGACACAACCCGAACGCGGGGATCATGCAACATCGCGTCAACCACCGCGCCAGATTGGCGGGAGGTGACAACATTTACAACGCCGGGTGGCACGCCAGCTTCTTCCAGCAAAGGCATCAGTGCCAGCATGGTCAAAGGTGTCTCGCCAGCAGGCTTTATGATCACCGGGCAACCTGCAGCAAGCGCTGGTGCGATTTTGCGTGTGCCCATGGCAGCAGGGTAGTTCCAGGGAGTTACAAGGACAGAAATTCCTGCCGGCTTCTGGTGCACCAATATGCGTGCGCCGGAGGAGGGGGCCATTCCCAAATGGCCTTCCGCCCGCACAGCCTCTTCGGCATACCATCGGAAAAACTCACAGGCATAGGTCGCTTCGCCGATGGCGTCAGACCGCGCTTTGCCATTTTCCAGTGTGATGAGTTCTGCGAATTCTTCCAGTCGCGCGCTGAATAGATCGAATGCTTTGCGCAGAATTTCTCCTCTTTCACGTGGATTCAGAGCGGCCCATGGCTCAGCGGCCTTGTGGGCAGCATCAACAGCAGACAATGCATCCTGCACGGAGCCAGAGGCAACATGTGTGATGACACTCTCGTCAACAGGATTGAGGACCGGGAATGTGGCGCCGTCGGAAGCATCCCTCCAGTCTCCATCAATATAAAGCTGTGTGTGTTCGATTTTGGTGGCGGGCATCGTTTGCAATCCGGTCAAAGAAGGTTTCGGAGCGGCTCGGACAAGCGTCCAGCCAAATCAGAGGTGAAGGCGAGGGCCCTGTCTGTCGAGAAATCAGGCTCGCTGTAATGGCAGTGGAGACCTAGTTTTTTCTTCGATGCCACAGTCAACACAACCGCTATTTGATCGGGTTGAAGAGACGGTGAAAATCCGGTCAGTCCCGTCTTGGTCAAATCATAGATGATGAGCTTGCCATGGGTTTCAGTACCCACCATTTGCTGGGTCGACAGCCCATCATAGTCAGCGTCAAAAACAGAAATCAGCTCATCCGATTGCGAGGCCGATTTGATGTCGCATTGGAGCACCTCATCAAGATCGGCGCCACCGCAGGAACGCAACGCGCCAGACGCAAAGCTTGCCAGAATGATGCTGGGGTCCAGTTGCGCCCCCAGTTCATCTGCAAGCCAATTCTGGAACGCGGCCAGAGATTTCCGGGGCACTTTGGCCGACACCACCAAATTGCCAGATCCTAGAGTCGAGCTTGTCACTTCTGCACGGACGACGTCTGCATAGTGAAAGGGCTGAACGCCGCCTTTGCGGGCAAGGACGGCAAGGTTTATGCCCCGTCTCTTGGCCTCCAGTTTGGCTTTTGGCGAAGCCAGGATTTTTCCAGCGGCTGCCAGAGTTGGAGGCGGAGATTTTTCTGACGGCTTATGGGAACCCGGTTTGATCTTTTTCTTTTCGGGTACAAGGGGCGGCGTTGCTTCTGCTGGAGATGGTGTGTCATTCGCAGCGTTCGTCTCTACGACATCACCTGCATTTGACGAAATGATGGCCACCACATCGCCAACCGGCACATCTGAGCCGGCAGGCGAACGGATTTCCGTTAGGAAACCGTCACTGAGGGCTTCCACTTCCATGGTTGCCTTGTCGGTTTCCACCTCCATCAGCACGTCACCGGCTTTCACCGCATCACCAAGCGCTTTCGCCCACGATACAATGATCCCGGAATCCTGGGTCATTCCGAGCTGAGGCATGGTCACATCATGGGCCATCAGATTTCACCCCGGACAGCCTGACGCGCCAGCTCATAGACACGTTCGGCAGTCGGGACCGTCAAGTCCTCCAAAGCGGGTGAAAATGGGATGGGAACATCCATCGCCCCCATGCGCATCACCGGAGAATCCAGATGATAGAATGCTTTTTCCGCGACCCGCGCAGCAATCTCGGCGCTCACGCCGAAACTCTGGTGGCCTTCATCCACAACCAAAACTCGGCTGGTCTTCTTCACAGAGTTCAAGATTGTTTCTTCGTCCAGCGGAACAATGGTTCGTGGATCGACAATCTCGGCGGAGATTCCGTCGGCAGCCAACATATCTGCGGCGCTTTCCGCGATCTGGACCATGGACGAAATGGCAACAAGTGTGATGTCGCTGCCTTCACGCTTTACATGGGCCTGACCCAGAGGGATCAGAAACTCCTCCTCGGGAACCTCTGCCTTGTCCTGATACATGAGCTTGTCTTCGAAAATCACGACAGGGTTGTTGTACCTGATCGCAGATTTCAAAAGACCCTTGGCTTCATAGGCACTTGATGGCATTGCCACCTTCAAACCGGGAATATGGGCGACCAACGCATGCAATGACTGGCTGTGCTGAGCTGCTGACCTGCGGGTTGCACCCATATTCGTGCGCAGCACCATGGGTACATTCAATTTGCCTCCGGACATGTAATGCGTCTTGGCAGCCTGATTGCACAACTGATCCATGACAAGGAATAGAAAGTCACCAAACATCAGATCGACAATGGGGCGTGATCCGGTCATGGCTGCGCCAACGGCAATACCCGCAAAGCCAGGCTCTGAGATTGGTGTATCGATAATTCGATCAGTCCCGAACTCTTCTACGAGGCCTGATAGAATCTTGAACGGTGTTCCAGCTTCTGCGACGTCTTCGCCGAGCAGGAAAATCGTTTCGTCACGGCGCATTTCTTCTGCGATTGCTTCATTAACCGCTTGGGAAAGAGTAATTTCACGCATGTTTGTATAGCCCTAAATCACGCAGCAAAGACGTGTGAATCAACTTCATCGGCGGGCGGGTAAGGCGCATCCAATGCATAGGTCACCGCACTGGTCGCCGCGGCCTTTATCTCAGCCTGAATGGCATCCAGATCCTCCACGTTGGCGATGTTTTCCTTCACCAACCACGCCCCGAAATTTGTGATCGGATCACGATTGTCTTTCCAATCCGCCTCCTCTTCCTTGCTGCGATAGTAGGTGCGGTTGATATCTCCGACATGGTGCCCATGATAACGGTAGGTATTGAGTGCAATGAAAAACGGTCCTTCACCTTTGCGGGCTCTTGCCACCAGTTCCTGTGTCAGTTGATTAACGGCCAGAACATCCTGCCCATCGACTTCAAAAGCCTCAATTCCAAAAGCCTCAGCCCGACCACCCAATTTGCCGGCAGCCATTTCAGAAACATGGGTATATTCACCGTAAAGATTGTTCTCGCAGGCATAGATCACCGGAAGCTTCCAAAGAGCGGCCATGTTCATGACTTCATAGAGAAGACCCTGACCCAATGCGCCGTCGCCGAAGAAGCAAACAGTCACCGCGCCGTTGCCCAGACGCTTTGCTGTCAAGGCTGCTCCCGTGGCGATCCCGGCAGAGCCGCCGACAATGGCATTGGCCCCAAGATTGCCATTCGCCTGATCCGCGATGTGCATCGAACCACCCTTGCCACGACAATAGCCTTCAGCCTTGCCCAAGAGTTCGCAGAACATTTCCTTGAATTCAGCACCCTTGGCAACGCAATGTCCGTGGCCTCTATGGGTCGAGGTAATGTGGTCTGTTTTCTCAAGAGCCTCGCAAATGCCTACCGCAACAGCCTCTTGCCCTGAATACATATGAGTTAAACCGGGCATCTTGGCTGTGAGGTAGAGCTGATTTGCATTGTCTTCAAAGGTTCGGATACGCACCATCTGCCGGTACATCCGCAAATAGTCTTCCGAGTTTGCAGTGACATTCTTTGCCATAGAATTAGTACCGATTTGCAATAGGGAGTTCTTCAGCAGGGAAGAGGCTGATCACTTTACAGCCTGTGTCCGTCACCACGACTTCCTCTTCGATACGCGCAGCTGAATAGCCATCCGTCGCTGGGCAATAGGTCTCCAGCGCGAAGACCATACCGGTTTTGATTTCCATGGGATTCTCTAGACTGACAGCTCGGCTGATGATGGGACGTTCATGAAGGGCAAGGCCCAGGCCGTGGCCAAATTGCAGGCCAAACGCATCCAGTTCATTGGCAAAGCCCAAGCTTTCCGCTGTCGGCCAGACTTCTGCGACCTTGTCGGTGGACACACCTGGTTTGATCAGGGAGATGGCAGCATCAAGCCAGTCTCGCGCCTTGATGTAAGCGTCATTTTGCGCAGGCGTTGATCTGCCCACATTGAAAGTACGGTAGTAACAGGTGCGATAGCCCTGATAGCTTTGCAGAATGTCAAAAAATGCCTGATCGCCGGGGCGAATAATGCGATCGGTGAAATTGTGCGGATGCGGGTTGCAGCGTTCCCCAGAGATCGCATTGATGGCCTCAACATCGTCAGAGCCCATTTCATAAAGGAGCTTGTTGGACATTGCGACAATGTCGTTTTCACGGATGCCAGGCTTCAACTCTTCATAAATCATATGGTAAACGCCATCGACCATGGCAGCTGCTTGATTGAGCAGTTGAATCTCATCGATGTTTTTAATCTCGCGTGCACCCAGCATGACTTGCTGCCCATCCACGACGTTCACACCAGCGGCCTGCAAAGCAAAGAACATTGCGGTTTCCGCGTAATCGACGCCGACCGGCATGTCTGCAACGCCAGCCTTTTGCAGAAGGCGATAGATGTCTTCGGCGTATTTTTTCATCAGACCAAATGAAGGTGGGATTGTTCCGCGCATGCCGACAACCCCGGCCAGCATACGGTCAGGGTCCAGCCAATCGCAATATTCTCTGTGGTGAACGGCGGCAGAACCAAAGTCCCAGACATAGGGTTCTTCATCACCTGCCAGCAGGCAGAAACGGCACATTTTGTCCCGTTCCCACTCGCCAATTTTTGTCCCCGAAACATAACGGATATTATTGACGTCAAACATCAGCAAAGCGCCGAGCCCGGATTCCTTCAAGGCATTTTTGGCACGGGACATGCGGTATCGGCGCAGGCGATCCTGATCAACCCTGCGCTCAAAATCGACGGAGGTGTGTCCCCACGCAGGTATGTGTTTTTCCCAGCGCCAGTTTGGATCCATATCACCCGGCTGTAAAATGCGTGGATTGAGTGCGGTCGTGTTCATCAGGTTTCCTCTCAGAACCCCGATGCTGTTTCTTGCCCGGGGTCAGTAATGTCCGTTTTTTTGCATAAGTGCATCCGCGCGGTTCTGAGCATTTATCAATGCCTGATCCACGGTTTTTGCACCGAGCAGCATGTCGTGCATTTCTTCGCCAGCTATGGCGATGATTGCCGAGATTTCCGGGACCGGTGGCCTTGGCCAAGTCTGCAAAACACCAGATCTCGCCATGTCATCCACAATCGATATTAGTGGCGAAATTTTCCTGACCTCTGGGTCCATACTGACGCTGAACCGAGGGCTCACCAGACTCCCATTCTCGATATAAAGTTTTACGGTTTGCGCTGAAGTAAGCGACGCCAAAGCTGTCCAAATTGGATTTATTCGTTCTGCAGCAATGTTGGAGGGAATGGCGAGGGCATAGCCACCGATCGGGGCCATGGGCCGGGCCCCGGGGCCCGTGGGATGTGATAGGTATTTTGTGTTGCCAAAAGCCGCCGAGCTTGTGTCTGATTCAAACAAGGGCGCAAGCAGCGTGGCACAGTAGGCCATGCCCACTTCTCCATCAGCGTAGCATCTGGCGCGTTCGTACCAGGACATATTCAGAATTCCTGGAGGGGAATAGGCGATAAGTTCTTTGAAATAATCCGCAGCGTTTCGTGCCTGACTTGAATCGAACATCGGACGGAAATTTTCCCCCTCGACCCGCTCTCCATCAAATCCGGCAGCTGTCTTGGTCAGGTTCAGGACCGGTTGACCGAAGGCACCCATCACAAAGAGGAACGTATGCCCCAGCGGTGTGCCACGAGCGGCGTTCCAGGCAATTCCTGACATGCCGCCAAATGGATCATGCAACTTTCTTGCGGCAGTAAGTGTTTTTTCAATATCCGTCGGCGGTTCCAAGCCGTGAAGCGCGAATATATCCCGGCGATAGACCAGCAATTCAGGGGTCGTTTGTACCGGTATACCGTATTGTTGCCCTTTGTAACGCGCACTTGCCAAAGCTTCGGGATGGAAATCTGAAGTGTCAAACCCGGTTGCATCGATCAGAGGATCAAGTGGAAGAAAATGGCCTTTCTCGGCCATCTCCCCAAACCAGGGAAGATCACAAGCGATAATATCGTAAGTCGAATTGTTGGCTGCTGAATTTGCCAAAATCTCATCACGCAACCGATCTATTGAAAGGGCGCGGCTGCGTACTCCTACCCCGAAAATGGTCTCAAACTGTTTCTTCAGGACATTCATTGCCATGAATGTTGGATCAGCATGAACCAGAATTCTCAGATCATTGTTTATGGATAGTTTGGAACCCAGAATGCTGGGCGGCGGCAGAACACTGCCCTGAGAGTATGATGCACCAAAAAAATAATCTGAGCCTTGCGATTGGCCCGTGGGAAGGTTCGCACCAAGGGTACTACCAATGAGAGAGTGGCTGCGACGAGCCAATTCTTGCCATTCCTGGAGCATTTTCTCCGATGGATGTAATGAGAAAGACTTGCCGGTCGCCGTTTTGACGCGCTTGACGATGAGGCCCCGCTTCACCAGAGAGTCGATGCCGCGCATTGCTGTCCCATACGATAGATCGGAGTTGGCGACCAAAGACGAACTTGTGGTGAGCTTACCGCTCAGATGATTGCGCAGCAGGTTGATCAGCATGCGTATTTCGGAGTAACCGGACTTTACAGAAAGCGCCCGCTCTGTCTCTGTCTGCATCTGTTCCATGAAATCAAGAAATCGAGCCATTTCAAGGCTCGAATTCCCAAATGATGGCCGCTGGTCACCCGTTTCATAAGGACCTTCGGGCTTTTTGCGACTATTCATTGCTGAATAGGTCGGCATGTCATTTCTCCATTCTGAAAAGGATACCCTAATGTCCAGAATGGATTTTTACATGTTGGTTTATATCCAATTTGGATATTTATATGGGCGAGCCACGTTTTTTGTTCAGTAACTCCCCTCGAACGAGATCAACGTCCCCCAACACTTGTTGACGTCTTTGATAGGTGTCAAACATTTGAGATCCAGTCTGGAACACAATAACCACCATCAGCAGGACCCCAAGATAGAGCTGCACCATGAACGCTGGTGTTACATTGAAGACCAGCCCGGTGTTCAGGAAATTGACAGTCAATGTGCCAATGGCTGCGCCAATGACCCCACCGCGTCCGCCAAGTATGCTGACACCACCAATGAAGGCGGCGACGGTGCCGGCCAGCAACAGATATTGCAGGCCGAGTGCTTGCGCAGTTCCCGATCGCAGTCCGATGATGCAGCCACCAAGGCCAGCACAGAAGCCGGAAATACTGAACACAACCATCATGGGGCGCTTCAGATCGATCCCGGATGCCAAAGCTTCCTTACGCGCACCACCGACAGCATAAATCTCACGCCCAAAGCGGGTAAACTGCATGAACAGGGCAACTGCAATAAAGACTGCAATCACCAAAAGGCTGGCTGGTGAAAAATAGACAAACATTTTGGTCGAGATAAAATCAGGGATCGTGAAATCCGTCAGCATCACGGTTTTCTCTTCGGCGGCGAAGAGCGAAACGCCGCGCAGCAACATAAGCGTTCCGACGGTGAGCACGATTGCACGTATTCGCAGATAGGCGATGAAGTATCCTTGAATCAAACCCACCAGAGTCGAGATCGCAATTGCGATCAGAGCCGCATTTATGGCCCCTAAACTATCTGTAAAGCGCACAACGATAACTGCGGCCAGGGCAGCATTGGAGCCGATGGAAAGATCGATTTCTCCTGCGATAATACACAGGGTCAAAGCAAGACCTACCAGACCCAAAACGGCGAACCGCTCCATAATCGCATAGGTGGTTCTATGGGTTGCAAAAAACTCGTTGGAGAATGCAAAATATCCATAGACACACACCGCCAGCAGAATTGCAAAGGCGAGATCGGGATTGTTGGTAACCCAGAGTTTGGCTTTGGATACGAAGCTCATATTGGTAGATTTGCTCATTCTTGAACCCTGCTTCCCCGGCGTACAAGCGCGAAAACGATAATACTAAAGACGATCATCAGGCCGACGGCTAACACGCGGGGGCCGCTGTTGAAGCCATGCAAAACCATCATGTTGTCCACGGTTGAAATGAAAACTGCACCAAGACTGGAGCGCAATGTGGAGCCAAACCCACCCATAATCGAATTCCCCGCAACCATGACCGTGGCGATTACGAGGATTGTCATGTCGCCTGATGAGCCAAAGGATGAGGAGAAGTAGTTTACATGTGCGCTGGAGACCTGCGCTGAAAAAGCAATGGCAACGAAGGCTGAACACGATGAAGCAATGATGCACGTCTTGATAGCCATTGAGAAATTCTCATGGCCTGTCGCTTTGCCAGCGGCCCGATTTGATCCGATCAGATAGACCTGCCGACCAAAAGTGGTGTAGCGCAGCACCAATTCAGCAACGATGGCTATCAGTATGAATGCGACTGTAATATTTGGAAGTCCCAAAAATGAGCCGGATCCCAGCCATTCAGCGCCGTGGGGCCTTCGGAACGAAATCACAAGATTGTCGCTCCACCATGATGCTACGCCGAAGAACAACCCAGCAGCCCCCAGAGTGACCACAATTGGGTTCCCGCCAAGGCCAATGAGGATACCTTGAAGTGCGCCTGCAATAACAGCGACGCCCATCGTAAACAGGAATGATATCTCAAATCCGTAGCCCGCTGACATGGCTGTTGCGAATGCGATGATGGCGAGAGCGGCGGTTTCCTTCATGGATAGCAGGAAGAAATTTCCTGACAGCGTCACAAAGGTCAGGCCGATGGCCATGATACCGACAAGCGCGGCATCCCGAATAATAGTTTTGAAGTTAAACCAGGTCAAGAAGTTGGGAGCCGTGATCATTCCATAGGCGAATGTCAAAACAAACAATGCCACCAATGTGACGACCAGCCAGGTGTATTTATCGACCAGATTGGCCAACCATGTTGGGGTTTTTGCCTGTCTGGAAACGGCAGGAGCATTGGCGTTCATGGTCTTGCCTCTAAAGATTGGTTTCGTTGAAAGGGTCGGTTATTTGCTTGAGAATGGCAGCTGCGGTCATGTCTGCCAGCCCGATCTCGCCGATCTGCATTCCGCGATAGAATGTGATGACCCGGTCGGGAAGATTGGATATTTCCTGAATGTCGGTAGACGCCACGACGATAGCAGTACCTTCGGCTGCCAGGTCGCGGAGCTTTTGATAAATCTCGGCGCGCGCTCCCACATCAACACCGCGCGTCGGCTCATTTACGAGAATAACTTTGGGGCCGATTGACAGCCATTTTCCAAGCGCCACTTTCTGCTGATTTCCACCGCTCAACACGCCGGCCTGATCATTCATTCGGCTGGTGTCGACGGTAAATTTTTCTGCAAGGTCGCTGGCCAATGCGCTTTCTGCCGGGCGGGACATCCAACCCAGTTTTGATATGGAGCCGAGGGATGGGGAGGACAGATTTTCTTTAATAGGGCGGCCCAGAAACAGACCATCGTGTTTGCGGTCTTCCGAGCAATAGGCGATGCCCTTTGCGATGGCTTGTTGCGGGTTGGCGGGAAGAAACTTCTCGTCGCCAAAATCCAATGTGCCAGACCGCGTTTTGTGTGCGCCGGCGATCGCTCCCAAAATCTCTCCAGAGCCACTGCCAAGCTGACCGGCAAGCCCCAGGATTTCGCCGGGGCGAATGTCAAAATTGACAGGCTCCAACAATCCATCTGGCCAAAGGTCTGTTATCCGGATTAAAGGTTTTTCCTGGGGTTTGCCAGCGTCGGGCATTGTGCGAGCCGGGAACATATTGTCCAATTCGCGGCCCAGCATCAGCTCAACCAAAGAGTTTACATCCAGCGTGCTTGCGGCGCGCGCTTCCTGGCTTTCGCCATCGCGTAAAACCGTAATGCGATCCGTAATCTTGAAAATTTCGTCCATGCGATGACTGACATAGATAATCGACTTTCCGCGTGCAGACAGGCGTTTCACCATATCCAGAATGCGGATGCTGTCAGACTCGCCCAAAGCGGCGGTTGGCTCATCCAGAATGAGAACCTTGGGATCATGCGCGATAAGCCGCGCAACTTCCACCAGATGCTGCTCGCCAACGGATAGGCGGTCTACGCCAATGGCCGGGTCAATGCTATCCAGTCCAACTTCATTGAGAAAAGGCCGTGCCATTTTCACAAGAGTTCGCTTATTGGCAAATGTTGGCACGTTATGTCCGGCCAGAAATACATTCTCGGCCACGCTCATAGTATGAATGAGGCTCAATTCCTGCTGGGCAATTGCTATGCCCGCCTGTTCAGCCTTGCCTGGGTAAGGAAAACGGACATCCTCACCATTTACCTGGTATTCACCGGTAAATCCGTTGTCAAAGCCGCTGATAATTTTTACGAGCGTTGATTTCCCCGCGCCATTTTCTCCAACAAGTCCCATCACCTCGCCAGGCAAAATCTCAAAGTCCACACCCTTCAAAGCATGGATTGCGCCAAATGATCGTTTGATTGATGAGAGTTTCAGCAAGGGCTGCATTGAAAAATTCCTACCGGGGTCGGCGATTGTCACCTGCAATTCCGGGGAAAGGAAAACCTCTCCCCGGACTGTCAGTCAATTGTTGCTTACCAGGCGCCAGAGCAAAGCTCTGAGATACCGTAAAGCTTGCCGTCGTATCCACGCAGAGCTGTGGTTTCGATGGTTTCTCTAGTCACAGCTGGGTTTGGCGTGAAGTTGATGTAGTTGGCCAATTTGCCGGTTTCCAGATACTCTTCCACCAATTTGATCGCAAGCTGACCTTCATGCAGAGGAGACTGCAATGTTGTACCGAATTGCTTGCCTTCTTCGATGAGCTGTTTGTCACCATTGCACACTGTGCCAACGGCAATCACGTCTTCGCCCATTTTGTAACCGGCTTCTTCCAGGGCGTTGATTCCGCCTGTCAGAATTGCATCATCCATACCGTAGACAAAATCGATGCCCTGATCTTTGACGCTGGCAATCAGTTTAGCCGCGCCCTTGTATCCATTGGCTTGACCAAAACCTTCATCGACATCGCCGATGATCTTCAGATCAGAACCAGCAATGGCTTCCTTGAAAGCATTTATGGACAGGCCATAGCCGCCATAGGAATGCGGATAGGACAGAGCGATCACGTTGAAGCTTGTACCGCCAGCTGCTTTCTTGGCAGCGGCTGCTTCGCGCATCATGTAACCAGCATTTCGCGCACGCAGACGGTCATCAGGTCCGGCATAGCCGAAGATGTATTGTTTGTCCTGCTCATTTGGCAACTGGTTGATTTTCAGGACCGGAACGCCGGTTTTATGCAAGGCGCGCAGTGAACCCAAGCCAGCGGTCGCATCAGATGGCCACCAAATGAAGACGTCCGGCAACTGGCCTGCAGCCAGAACCTGTTGAACCTGCTGATCCTGTTCAGCTTGATTGAACTGGTTTTCAAAGACTTTGATATCGAAGCCCTTCAGTTCAGCGGTTTCCTTGATGCCTTTGATGAAACGGCCGATATACGCCTCTCCGGCTGGGCCGTTAAATGAAACGATCGATGCTTTTGCTTGTGCCAACGCGGCTGACGACATGACGCCAACGGTGAAACAAGCCGCGGCGGCAACGCCAACGGCCTTCTTAAAATATGACATGGTTTCCTCCCAATATAACAATAGCTAATTTTTAGCCTGTTCCAGCTTGGCAGATTGCCACAAAGACTCTGAACACGTGATTTATCCAATTTGGCCAGATTTTGTTCACATTGGATAGAATGGGGATTTCATACTTGTCAGCAGACCACCAGACTTGTCGCAAACCTGCTGGGCACCGACGGTCCCGGCCAAAGAAAATTTCAAGGGATGGTTCAGATGGATAAGACACGGCTTGCGGGTAAAAACGTATTGATCACTGGTGGCGCTCAGGGAATGGGAGCGGCAATCGGTGAGTATTATGCCGCCCAAGGTGCGAATATTTGTCTTGGGGATGTCAATCTGGCTGGCTGTGAAGAGGTTGCAGCCCGCATCAAGGCCGCTGGCGGCAAAGCTGTTGCCGTTTCACTTGATGTCACGCAACGGGATCAAATGGCCGCAGCCGTTCAAGCGACGGTTGACGCCTTTGGTTCCATCAATGTCATGCTCAACAATGCGGGTATTAACAAGCCACTGATGTTCCTGGATGTGACCGAAGAGAATTTTCGCAAAATCATGGACGTGAATGCGCTTGGGGTTCTCATTGGTATGCAGGAAGCCGCCAAGCAGATGATCAAGCAGGGCAAGGAAAATGGCCCGTACAAGATAATCAATGTGGGCTCCATTCTATCTCGTCAGGCTTTCGATGACGTCGTGCCATACGCTTGCTCCAAACATGCTGTTCTTGCGATGATCAATGGCGGTGCCAAAGCGTTGGTTGATCACAATATTACGGTCAATGGCTATGGTCCTGGTGTTGTGCGAACCGAACTTTGGGAACAATTGGACAAAGACCTCGTTGCCATCGGCAAGTTCGAAAAAGAGGGCCAGTCCATGGATCAATTGGCCGAGAACATGATCTTGATGAAACGTTATTCTTACCCTGAAGATGTGGTCGGCTCAGCTGCATTCCTGGCATCATCTGAATCTGATTACATGACAGGTCAATTGTTCATGGTTGATGGTGGAATGATCATGCAATAGGGCAGGGCCCTTACAGGAAGTGAATCTATGATTATTGTTGCCGGTACTATCCAGTTTGAACCGTCGGATCTCAATGAGATCGAACCTCACATTGTTGAGGTCATGGCACACACAGTGAAAGAGAACGGCTGTATCTGTTATCGGTTTTGCCGGGATATGAATGTTGAAGGACAGTTTCAGATATATGAGGAGTGGGATAACGAACCTGTTCTTCAGCGTCATTTGGAAACGGATCACATAGCGGCGTTCCTTGCAGCGCTGTCGGATTTCAAGGTACTTGCGCAGGATATCAAGGTTTTCGAGGCCACCAAATTGCGGTCGCTTTAGAAGCAATCCGGGAAAATCGATAACGCCGCAATCCATGTTCGCTGGTCAGATCCTCTGGCCGTCCGCTTGAGTTCAATCCGTTCTTGTTCCTGATCCTTTGGGTCTTAGAATGTTGGACGCCCGTTTTGCAATTTGAGGCTCGTGCAGTCGCGCCGGGAATAGTGGGAAAAGTCAGGGTATATATTCGTGAATCGGATTGATGGAAAAAACGCGGTCGTGACCGGTGGCACACAGGGCCTTGGTGCTGCAATCGCTCGGACATTTGCTGACGCGGGTGCCGCCAACCTTATGATCTGTGGTCGCAATGCGGCGAATGGAGCCAGAGTCGCCAGCGATATTGCCAATGCAACAGGATGCAAGGTTCACTTTGTCCAGGCTGATCTTGCTGTTGTCGCCGATTGTCGAAAAGTCATCGCGGAGGCAAGCAGCGAATTTGGCCAGATCGATGTTTTGGTAAATGCCGCCGGCCTTACCGACAGAGGCGATATTCTGAACACAACGGAGGAGCTGTTTGATCGCATGTTTGCGGTCAACACGAGGGCGCCATTTTTCCTGATGCAAGATGCGATCAAAGCGATGCTTCGAAACGATACGAAGGGATCGATTGTGAATATCGGGTCGACATCGGCATTGGCAGGTCAGCCCTTCATCGCGGCCTATTGCGCTTCAAAAGGATCCCTTGCAACGCTGACTCGCAACACCGCATTTGCGACCATGCGCAACCAGATCCGCGTCAATCAACTCAACATTGGCTGGATGGCCTCGGACGGAGAAGACCGCATTCAACGCGAGTATCACAATGCGGATGAAAACTGGTTGGCTGAGGCTGCCGCTGAACAACCTTTTGGACGGCTCCTGGCGCCAGAAGAGGTCGCCAAGGCGGTCACCTTCCTTGCGTCCAGTGATTCTGGAATGATGACCGGTTCAGTGATCAATTTCGATCAATCAGTCTGGGGCGGCTACTCATTTGCACCACCTGTACCTGTTGAAACGCTTTCTCTGAACGAAGAGTGACACGACACAAATTCGTTGTTTGAGAAACAATGTTGCAACGACCGCATTGTGCCGGTTCCGAGTTAGGTCAAAACCCATCAATTGACAGCACTTCGAATGATTTCCTGGAGCCTAAACAAACAGTTTTTCACAACGGAGCGAAGGTCTGTTCCCTGATAGATATCGTCGCGCCAAGCCGATTGTTTGCTCCCAGACTGCGAACCATTCCTTGCCATCGGACCGCCGCCACGTCACTTTATGGCAGCCGTTTCTCAGATGTAGGTGTTCGATTATGAAATCCAGAAAGACCTCCTGCTTTTTCATGGGATGTGCGCTGATAGCTGCGTTCCTGGTGCTATTTGTAGAAATCAAACCAGCTGACGCGCAAACTGATCAATGCCACCCGTCCGGAGTTTATTGTACGCCTTTTGTCGGTTGCATCGAAGAAACTGGTGAAATTTTCTGGGGGGAAACGTACGGGCGGCAGAGCGGGCCGTTGGTTGCTGTAACCTCCTTTGGGGCTGTTTGTGAAGGTACGTGACAGCGCGCGGTTTCGGAAATAGGTGCGGCTCGGTTCGAATGCGACGATGGCAGGCGTGGGATCTCCATCTATAATTATTTTGACGAGACATCGGGAACTGCCGTTGGCGAAGCGGATTTGACAAATGGGCAGGTGGTGCGGTTTTGGGCTGGTTGGAACATAGAAGCCTATTTCAATACAGTGGGTCCGCAGGACCGTCCGCGCATGGCCTGTAAGGTAAAGGATTTGCTGTTGAGTTAGACTGGTTGCCGTGCTGACAGCTTACCCCATTGTTTTTCTGGAAAAAAAGCAGATACGGCGGTATCTGGTTGGATTCTCCGAGTCTGACACTGGTGCACATGCGCCGAATTCACCCTTTGTCCGCATTCCCGCCGTTCGAGCGTTTACAATTTGATTGGGTTCTGATCCTAGACCATTTGCCAGTCAGATGATTTGGCAGATCTGGCTATGGCTTCGACGGTCCGCTGGACGGCTAATGCCTCCTTGAAATCAGGGGTACACGTGCCACCATTGGCATAGGCTTCCAGAAGTTCGGCTACTTCGATGATTTTAAGATCATTGAAGCCCAAATGATGACCTGCTGCGGGACAAAACCGACCATAAGGCGGATGATCCGGGCCGGTTTCAATACGCGTAAATCCTGTGCGTCCTGCCTGGCCCGGCTTCCAGACCAGCAACTCATTCATACGCTCCTGACTGAATGCAAGAGCACCTTTGGTGCCGGTAACCTCAAAGGACAGATCCATGGTCCTGCCCGTAGCAACCCAATTTGCTTCAATGCTGCCGGTACAGCCATTTTCGAAGCGGAGCAGTGCGTTTGTGACATCATCTACTTCAACCGGAGCGGTTTCCGTGCTGCCAGGTCTTATGGGGCGTCGGTGAAATACAGTGCGGCTTTCACCGGTCACCTCACATATCGGCCCCAAGAGCCGCCGAGCCAGTGCCAGAATATGGCTGCCAATATCAGCCAGAGCGCCGCCACCCTGGATATCCGTTCGGAAGGAGTGAGCAACCTGAGGGTCGGCCATATAGTTTTCGGCGTGACGTCCGCGAAAACTGACAACATCACCAAGTTCTCCGTATTCGATCATGTCAGCTGCCAGCCTGATCATCGGGTTTCGCTGGAAATTGAAACCGACCATTGTCAGCGTGCCGGCTTTGTCTGCTGCATCGCACATGCGTTGGGCGGATTCTGACGTGACGGAGAGAGGTTTTTCGCAATAAATTGTCTTGCCGTTCTCTATAGCCGCCAGTGCAATCGGTTCATGCAGGAGATTGGGCGCGGTGATGGCTACAATATCAATAGCCGGATCACAGACGAGATTTCTCCAGTCGCCTGTTGCCCGTTTGAACCCCAATTCAGCAGCACTTTTATCCGCTGTGGATTGATCAATGTCAGCTAACAGTTCTGCCACCGGGTTTAGCGGCAAATCGAACAGTCCACCAACTGCACGAAATGCATTTGCGTGGCATCGACCCATAAAACCCGATCCCACCAGACCAATTCCAACAGGCTTTTTTTGCATGTTTGCAGTGCTCCGGTATGGGGTTTGCTAGTTTCTCTGCGCTTTTGTCTGATCCAGCCAGACAGCGACGATGATGACGATGCCGATGAGAACCTGCTGCCAGAATGAAGATACGCCCAGAATATTCAATCCATTGGTGATCATTGCCATTATGAAGGCGCCGACGAGGGCCGTCAGGACCATGCCGCGCCCGCCCACAAAACTGATGCCGCCAATGATCACTGCGGCAATGGCCTGGAGCTCAATGCCTTGTGCCACATTGGGAGGCGTTGATGCCAAACGACCGACCATGACAACAGCGGCTAACGCTGCCAGAAACCCGCTGAGCGCATAAATTATGATTTTACGCTGATCAACGCTGATACCTTGCAGACGGGCGACCCTTTCATCACCGCCGATGGCATAGATGTGCCGTCCAAGGGTGGTCTTGATCAGCATGATGTGCACGATGGCATAGGTCACGATGACAAAATAAATTGGTATTGGGAGGCCCAGAAACTTGCCATTTCCAATGAACAGGTAAAGCGGGGTCAGAACTTGGTGTGACACACCATTGGTCATGACCAGAGCTAGCCCACGCGCTATGCCAAGCATACCAAGCGTCACGATAAAAGGTGGAATCTTGCCTTTGGCAATGATCATACCGTTTACCAGACCCGCCATCGTCCCGACCAACAAGCCTGCGACGGTCGCCACCAAAGGGTCGACACCACCCTGTATCAGGGTTCCGATAGTCACGGCGGAAAGTGCCAGAATTGAGCCGACTGACAAGTCGATGCCACCAGCGATGATAACAATGGATTGTCCGGCGGCCAGAATGGCGACAATTGAAACCTGCTTCAGCAGATTGGTGAAATTCCCGACTGTCAGAAAGTAGGGAGACATCAGAGAAATTGCGCCCGCCATCAGGACTGCAATCGAAATGATCCAGACCAGCGGATAGTTTCTAAGATTTCTGAGGTGGTTCAACATAGAGGGCCAGTTTCTGGTTTTAGGATTTCTTGAAAATTCGGGCTTCGGGCCTCAACGAGCTTCAGGCATTTTGGGCCAGTTGCGCGATGGGCCGACCCGTTATGATCATTGAAACAATCTCATCGGGTGTGCAGCTTTGGGTCTCACAGGTGACAACGTTCTTGCCGCCGTTCAGGATCATGATTCTGTCTGTAAAGGCGTAGACATCGTGGATATCGTGGCTGATCCAGAAAATGCCGATGCCCTGGCCTTTGAGTTCCTGAATGAGGTCGATTACCAGTTTTGTTTCTTCCATTCCCAAAGCAGCAGTTGGTTCGTCCATGATCAGAATCTTTGCATCGAAATACACCGCCCGACCGATGGAAATCGCCTGACGCTGTCCGCCGGACAGATTGATGACCTCGCTGTCGACGGAGCTGATTTTGATGCCGAGTTTTTTCAGGATTTTCTGGGTTTCCAGGCGCATGGTGCGCTTGTCGAGAAATCCACCCTTGTTCAGTTCCCGCCCCATAAACAGATTTGCCGGGGCATCAAGATTGCCGCACAACGCCAATTCCTGATAAATGGTCTCAATGCCAAGATCGCGGGCATCATTCGGAGTCGAGATTGTGACTTCCTGCCCACGGACATGAATCCTTCCGCTATCGGCGGTTTCCGCACCGGCCAGGATTTTTATGAGTGTGGATTTGCCTGCACCATTGTGACCCAGCAGGCCTACAACTTCTCCGGCAAACAGCTCCATATCGACGTTCTCGAGAGCCTGAATTCCCGCAAAATGTTTGCTGATACCTTTCATGCTCACCAATGGTTGAGAATAGGCATCAGTAGCGCCCTGATCGGTCATAGGGAATATCTCCAAAGTACATGCGAACTGACGACCCCATTCAAAGAAGACAGGGCCGCCATTGAGAGGGAGTTGACTGCTTTTATTGCAGTTCAATATCCCGCGCTTTGAGATAGGCGTCTGTGACATCATCCTTGAGCATGATGGATGATGGAACAACGATCCACGCTTCGGGTTGTTTCTTGTTCACAACAAGCTCGTACGCAGCCATGACCGCTTCGTAGCCAACCCTGTCGGTGTTGCCATCAATCGTTGCATCCAATTCCCCTGCCTTCAAAGCGGACAAGGCGGACGGGATTGCATCATCGCCAACAATGAGAATTGAATCGAGTTTGCCTGCACTTTTGACAGCCTGAACCGCACCAAGCGCCATTTGATCATTTGTGCCAACGATAGCGTCGATATCTGGATGGGCTTGCAGAATGTCTTCGGTTGCTTTCAGACCCTTTTCCCGGTCCCAATCGGCCGCAATGGATGCGACAACTTCAATGCCTTCAGCCGCATCAAAGGCATCATGCATGCCCTTCAGACGCAATTCCGCTGTTGAACTGCCTCTGAAGCCTTCGAGAATAGCAATCTTGCCTTTGCCACCAAGCTGTTCGACAACATAATCAGCCATTCCCTTGAAGGATTGCCGCTCATCCAAACCAACGAATGTCTCGACCTTTCCGGGACCATCATCCACACGGGTGTCAGCGGTCAGCACCGGAATACCCATGCTGTTGGCTTCCATGACTTTTGGTATCAGTGCGGTGCCGTTCATGGGAACCAGAACCATTGCGTCCGGCTGTTTGGCCAGTTCTGTTTCAACAACCGCTATCTGGCCTTCGATATCGCCATTGACCTTGGCAGATATCCAGGAAAGCTCGATGCCGAGTTCTTCGGCAGCTTTCTTGGCGCCTTCGCCCATGCGCCAGTAATATGGGTTGGTCATGTCTTTAACGACGAATGAGATTTTGACGTCACTCGCTATCGCTGCGGCGCCGAACGTCGTGCCTGCTGCAATGATGGCAGCCGACAACATGATATTTTTCAGTTTCGGAAATAATTGTGACACTTGGTTTCCTCCCAGTGATCAATAGGCAGTTTTTTTCTGTGATAATTTCAACGATCAAATTGACCGTTGTCCCAATGCGTTTCGTGCGGAAATATTTGCGGCGCAGCAGTTTCTGCGCGACAGTTTTCAATCCGTGACATGAGCGTGGGCTGGCTGGGCGCGTTTTTCGACAGGCCATCTATCAGATTTGGACATTCTCGAGGGTTGGGCCGATTTGTGCGCCGGAAGCCACCATCGGAATGGGGGATCGATCGTTTGGTGTGCTGCTGTTTTTCAGAATTATGCGTAACGTTTGTTGGTTCTCATAATCTGATCAATCTCATTCTGAGAATCCATCAATGCTGTTTTCACATTTGCTTCTCTGGTCAAAAGGCGATGAATATTTCGCCCAAGGACGGACACGATATCACTGAATTCCGGTATGGGTGGTCGCGGCCATGACTGAACCTGACCCCGTCGTTCCATCTTGTCGACGACACGCATCATTTTTGAATAGGCCAGGACTTCAGGATCTGCGCTGGTGGAAAATCGCGGACTACAAAGGACGCCATTCTGAACCACCCATTTCATCAGTTCCGGACGGGCGAGATACTCCATGACTTTCCATGCGGAACTTACGCGGTCTTCTGCCAAGTTCGCAGGAATGGCCAATGAGAACCCACCGATAGGGCTTATGTTTCTGCCGGAAGGCCCGGCGGGATGTGGGACGAATCCCACCTTGTCATGGGCAACTGCTTTTTTGTTCAATTCGAACGCAGCTGCCCGAACCGACCATCCATAGGTCATCGCGGCAGCACCATCAGAGAAGATTTTGATGCGCTGGTCCCACGAGCACTTCAAACTATCCGGGTGCGCAAATGCCAATAGTTCTTTCAGATATTCGGCGGTTTCTACAGCCGTGTCGGTTGTCACTTGAGGTCGAAACATCTCGCCGGAAATTTCTGCAACTTCGAAGTCTTCCCCGACTTGGGACAGATTGATAATTGGTTGTCCAAAGGCTGCCAGGGTCTGCATGAATGTATGTGCGACCGGTGTGCCTTTGCCATAGTTCATGACAATTCCCGACAGGCCAAACTGTGAATTGTGTAGTGTCTTGGCCGCCAAAAGCACGTCGGCCGCAGATTTTGGAGCATCGTGCCCAGCCTCTGCAAACAGGTCTGTTCGGAAAAATAGCAGTTCGGTTGTCGGTTGAATGGGTATGCCATACTGCTTGGAGGCGGCACGGGAGCCAAGCCAGGCGGCAGTATGAAAGTCTGACGAATTATAACGTTCTGCCGAGATGATATCGTCGATAGGGCGAATGACATCTTTTTCTTTCAACTCTCCCAGCCATGGCAGATCAAAGGCAACCAAATCGAATTCTGACTCAGAAAGCCGCGAATTCTCCAGAATGCCAGCGTGCAAATCATCCAGCGGAAGCCTGTGGATGTTCAGTGTCGTGCCGCACAGTTCGTTTAGGTATGTCGTGTTGGCATGCAAGGTTTTGAACGTTGGATCATCAGGGCAAAGAATGTTGATTGTCTTGTCGACGCCAACACCGGTTCGCATGGCGTTGGGAAATGACAAGATACGGGCAGCCATGTAGGAAGCACCGAAATAGAAGTCTCCCATCTTGCCGTCGCCCTCGGTGAAACCAAATGTCTTGCCGACATGCGCTTTCAGCAACAGGGCGTAGGCTTCAAATTCCTTGATCAGGCGTTTGGTCGGATGGAGAGAGAAGGAGCGACCAGATTTTGAGCGAACGCGCTTCAGCAAATAGCCTTCATCCATCAACTCGGTAATACGTCGCATTGATGTGCCATAGGGTACATTCGCCGCCGCTGCAGCTGATGTCACAGTCAGAAGTTTGCCTTCAAGGTGCCGCCGCATTGCATAGGACAAGATGTTCCAGCGCGCGTCATTAAGGGTAAGAGCCGTCTGTTCAACGCCGATAACATGCATGCGTTCGGCAAAGTCCAAAATGCGGATGAGTTCTTCTCGCGTCACCTGATTGCTCCATTTCAGATAGTCTGGAATCCATTATATCATGAGGGAAGCCTTGATAATGTCAGAATTGGACATCTGCTGCATTCTGTCACGCAGATTGCTATGAAACGATCTTGAAAATTCGCATTGAGGGCCATTCCAAATAAATGGCAGATAGACCATGATCGACAACGAACGCTTTTTTGATTTCATAGTTGTCGGAGCTGGGTCTGCTGGCTGTGCAGTAGCTGGTCGGCTTGGTGAAGCAGGTCACTCGGTCCTGCTCCTGGAGGCCGGTGGTGCCGATAAAAATCCATGGATTCATATTCCTCTGGGATATGCCAAGCTCTATGCAAATCCAAAGGTGAATTGGTGTTACACCAGCGAACCGGAACCCTACATGAACAACAGGCGGCTTTTTCAGCCGCGCGGTAAAGTCATGGGTGGCACGGGCTCTATCAATGGCATGATATATATGCGGGGCCAGCCGGAAGATTTTAACAATTGGGAGCGCAGTGGCTGTTCTGGATGGGGCTGGGACGATGTCCTGCCATATTTCAAGAAATGCGAGGATCAACAAAGGGGCGCCAACGAGTTTCATGGGGTTGGTGGACCTGTATCTGTCTCTGATCTGCCTTCAATCCATGAGTTGGGTGAGGCTTATCATGCTGCATCACATGCCCTTGGTTCGCCGTTGAACGATGACTTCAATGGGGCAGACCAACTTGGTACCGGATACGTCCAGACGACCACAAAAAATGGACGCCGATGGAGCACCGCGCGCGGATACCTCCAGGGTGATGCAAAGCGAAACATCACGATTGAAACACATGCATTGGTTGAACGCCTGGAACTGGATGGCAATCGCGCAACCGGTGTGACCTGGAGCGGGCCGGGCGGGCGTAAAACTGCACATGTTCGTGGGGAGGTTATTCTCTGCGCTGGGGTCTACAATTCACCACAACTGTTGGAATTGTCTGGCATTGGATCTGGAAAACAGCTCGCCGAACAAGGTGTCAGTGTGGCTCACGATCTGCCTGCTGTCGGCGAAAACCTGCAAGATCATTTTGGAATTGGTCTGGAATTTCGCAGTCGAAAAAAATCAACGGTCAATGACATCTATAACAATCCGGTCAAAGGCGGCGCGGCGCTGCTTCGATATTTGTTGTTTCGAACAGGGCCGTTTGCTGACAATGGAAATTATTCCAATACATTTATCCGAACATCGCCAGCACAGACCACCCCCGATATGATGGTAACATTCATGGCCTGGTGTACCGGTGAGGACCTGAAGCCACGTCCCTTTTCCGGGTTTACCATATTGGCCGAGCATATTCGACCGGAGGCAAGAGGCACGGTTCATATCACTGCAAACGACCCCGCTCAGGCACCTGCAATCCAGTTTAATTTTCTGAAGTCTGAAGCCGATCAACAAGCGGCATTGGCCGGTTTGAAATATGGTCGGTTGATTTCTCAAACGTCTCCCATGAGCGATTGTGTTGAAGGTGAATTGTCGCCGGGCCTTGATGTCGAGAGTGACCAACAACTGCTCGATTACACACGTGAAAACGGGCTGTCCCTGCTTCATGGTGTTGGCACTTGCAAAATGGGTGTTGGGCCGGATGCGGTGGTTGACCCACGATTGTGTGTGCACGGAATTTCAGGCCTGCGTGTGGTGGATGCCTCCATCATGCCCCGCATTGTATCTGGGAACACAAACGCTGCATCCATCATGATCGGCGAAAAGGGGGCGGATATGATTTTGGAAGATTGCCGCTTGAACACGAACTGAAACCACGAATAGGAAACGGGAAATTGCTAGGTCTTGCCCTGTTGGGAAGCGGACGAATGGCTCATGTTTACGGGCCCAAAATTGCAGCTCACCCGCAGCTGAATCTGGAATTTGTATTCAATCCGAACTTGACTTCGGCGAATTCGGCTGCTGCTCAATATGGCGGAATTGCATCTGATGATTTATCACAAGTGTTGGCAAATCCGCGTGTTGATGCGGTTCTGATTGCCACACCAACCACAACGCATCTTGAATACATCGAAGCCAGCGCCAAAGCTGGCAAACCTATCTTTTGTGAAAAGCCGCTGGAGTTCAATCTGGAACGGGTTGAGAAATGCTTTGAGGCGTTGGATGCAAATCCAGTCCCTTTGATGCTTGGCTTCAATCGCAGATTTGATCCTGATGTCAGCGCGCTGCAGAAAGCGGTCCAATCGGGAGAGATAGGTGAATTGAATTTCCTGATGAGCACGAGCCGTGAGCCATCACCGCCGCCTCTGGATTATGTGAAGCGATCTGGCGGGTATTTCGCTGACGCAACCATTCATGACATTGACCTGTTGTGCTGGATTGCCGGGGAACAACCAACGGAAGTCTTCGCAACAGGATCTTGCATGGTTGATCCAGCGATCGGTGAAGTGGGTGATCTTGATACCACAATGACCATCTTGAAGATGCCCAGCGGGTGTCTGTGTCATGTCAATAATTGCCGCCGTTCATCATATGGTTTTGACCAACGGCTTGAAGCTTTTGGATCACGCGGTATGTTGCAAACAACCAATCATCGGGATGATCCCCTGGTTCGCTGGAACGGAGAGCAAACCGAGGCGAAGGCTCCGCTCAAGCACTTTTTTCTGGAGCGCTATGACACGTCTTTCTACTATGCGCTTGACGAATTCTACAACGCCATAATCGATGGTCGTTCTCCATCGGCAACGCATGTTGATGGCCGTTCAGCGCTGGCCATTGCACTGGCTTGTGAACAGTCCCGACATGAAGGCCGAGCCATTCGCATGGATTGACGTACTGAGACCCAAAATATCGGCTGCTGATGCAGCAACAAACCTTTGTCTTGTGCACCATTCCTACATAGCTGATTTCCTTTCTGGGACGGAAAGCACTGATTATTTCCCGTAAGTGCCTTCACGCGTGGCGATGGAACGACCTGATGTCGTCACGGCGAATTAGGCGGGCAGACCGCCAGGCCAGAAGGGTCAAGTCGTTTCAGCAATTCTGAACTTCAGAACATATTTGTCAGTGCGTTAGGCCTCTCAAAAGTCGCCGCTTTACATCCTCCAGAATATCACCTGAACCAGTGATCTGTGGCCCAATTACTTGGCGTTTGGAATTTAAGACTCCGGTTTAATTTTTCGTAACATGCTAAGTTAATTCAATAAAATTAAATTGACATGATAAAACATCGACAATAGTCTGCTTAATGATCAGTCATTCACACAGACGTAATTTGAGCCAGATGAAAATAACATCCATCGATACCAGGGTCGTCAATGCTCAGATGCGCAACTGGGTTTTCGTCCGTGTAGAAACCGATCAACCCGGACTTTACGGTTGGGGTGAAGGCACGCTCGAATGGAAAACGCGTGCCGTGACGGGGGCGGTTGAGGACATTGCTCCGTTGCTGATCGGCCGCGATCCTCGCGACATCGAACAAGCGGTCCGGGTCATGAACAAGCACGGCTTCTGGCGCATGGGCGTGGTTGGCGCGAGCGCCATTTCGGCTATCGAAATCGCCCTGTGGGACATTCTTGGAAAAGAACTCGGCCAGCCGGTCTGGCGTTTGCTGGGCGGCAAGGTGCGCGACCATGTCAACGTTTACACACACCTTGGGCTGGGTGACATGCGCTCGGTTTATGAAACCATGCATCCGGACGAACTTGCCGCCCGCGGGGCAGAGGTGGTCGCATTGGGCTATACTGCGCTCAAGGTCGTTTTCATCCCGTACACGCATATCCTCGCGCCCAGCAAGGCTGTGGATCATGTCGGCAGGCTGATGGCGGCTCTTCGGAAGGCGGTCGGTCCAGACGTGGAGATAATGATCGATTTTCACGGGCGCCCGGGTTCCACGGCTGCTGCATTGGATTATATTCAGGCCATCGCTGATGGGCGACCGATGTTTGTTGAAGAACCGGTCCAGCCCGGCGATGCTGGCTTCCTGCGTGAAGTCACGGCACGCTCACCGGTTCCGATCGCTGCAGGCGAACGGTTGATCGGGCGCGGCGAATTCATGCCTCATATCGTGCAGCGTGCTTTTCACATTGCCCAGCCGGATATTTGTCACACGGGCGGTCTTTCCGAGGCGCGCAAGATCGCGGCCATGTGCGAGACGGCTGGAATTGGCATTGCCCCGCACAACCCACTGGGGCCGATCGCATCGGCGGCGGCTCTTCATTTTGATGTGGCGACCCCGAATTTCGTCATTCAGGAAGAAATGAGCGGCGCTGTGCCCTGGTATGACGATGTTGTCGATGGTCCGGTGCAGCGTGTTGGCAGCCATTGGCTTATCCCAGAAAAACCGGGACTCGGTGTCGAAGTGAACGAAAGCGTCTGCGCCGCGCACCCGTTTGAACCGGAAGTGCAACATGCCACGAACGCCGTCTTGGATGACGGCACAATAGTGGACTGGTAGCTGCGATGAAGCGGATTGATACGTTCAACAGGTTCTTGAGATCGGCGGGTGCCGTATGGATCGCAGTGATCCTGCTTTACATCGTCTCCGGCCTTGTGTCCCCGGCCATGTATCAAACCAGCCAAGTCATGAACATTTTACAAGTTGCCGCCTTTCTGGGGGTGATTGCACTTGGCCAGACCATGGTCATTCTGGTTGGTGGCATCGATCTGAGTCAGGCCGGAACAATTACACTGATCAATATTGTGGCAACCAGCCTGATGTTGGGTCAGTCCGAGAATATCGCCATTGCTCTTATTGCCTGCCTGGCACTGGCGCTGGTGATTGGCTTGCTGAACGGTCTTTTGGTCATCATCGTTGGTATTACGCCACTGGTTGCAACATTGGGGATGAATTCAATCCTGTTTGGTGCTGCGCTTGTCTACACCGGGGGGGCTCCGCGCGGCGATGTGGCCCCGGCCTTTGAGGTTCTGGGCACGGGCGATGTCCTCGGCTTACCGGCACCCGCCTTGATCTGGCTGGTGGTGGCTGTGGCGCTCTTCGCCCTGACGCGCATGTCGGTTTTCGGGCGCTGGCTTTATGCGACTGGGGCCAATCCCAATGCCGCCGCGCTGATGGGTGTGCCGGTTGAGCGTGTCACTGTTGGAGCCTATGTGTTTTCGTCGGTTCTTGCGGCCTTTGGCGGGCTGTTATTGACCGCCTATGTCGGGTCACCATCGCTGGGGATCGGCAATCAGTTTTTATTGACGTCAGTGGCCGCGGTGGTGGTTGGCGGTACGGCATTGACAGGCGGTGTCGGTGGCATTCTGGCCACGGTTGGCGGCGCTATCTTCATCACCGAATTAACCAGTTTTACCAACATCGTAAGGGTCACTTCGGGGACCCAATTCGTAATCCAGGGCGGAATCATCATCTTGTCCGTTCTGGTCTATCGCCGGCTGTCCGGCGCGCCGCGATAGAGCCCGGCAAAGACCGGACAAAGCGCAGCGATCTACCATCAAGGAGAGGAGAAAAATATGAAAGACTCAAACAGGACAACCAGACGCAAATTCTTGCAAACCAGCGCGGGGCTCGCAACGTTGGCTGCCATAGCCCCTGCCTTTATTGGCCGGGCAAATGCGCAGGCAGGGGCCATGCTGTCGCCCGTTGGTGAGATGGTGCAGGGCACGGCCAAGAAAGGCCCATACCGAATTGCTTTTTCAAACGGTTTTTCAGGAAACTCGTGGCGTGCCATGGCCATAGCCGCTCTCGAAGCTGAAGCTGCGGCGACGCCTGACATTGCTGAGTTCGTCGTCGTTGACGGACAGGGCGACATTAACAAGCAGGTCAACGACATTGAGGGCCTGATAAACCAGCAGTTTGACGCGATCCTGACCATTCCAAACTCCGGCTCCGCAGTGGCACCGATCTTAAAGGAAGCAACTGACGAGGGCATTGTCACGGCACCGTTTAATCTACCGGTCGAGGGAGAAGACTGGTCAACCTATGTCGGCACCGATCCGAAGAAGAAAGGCGCGGCCTTGGGCAAGTGGCTTTCGGATGCTCTGGGTGGCACTGGCAAGATTGTGGCGCTGGGTGGACTTCCAGGAAACTCCTACACCGCGGCTGGATGGGCCGGTGCTCAGGACGCAATGGCAGACGGCATCGAAGTCCTTACATTTCGAGATGCATACTGGGAGGAAGATCGCGCCAAAGTTATCATGGCTGATCTCATTGCTGCTTATCCTGAAATCGACGGTATTTGGTGTGATGGTGCGCAAGTTGGTGCCGGAGCAACAAAAGCGCTGCTGGATGCTGGCCGACCCCTCGTGCCGGTCACTGGCGACGATTATAATGGGATGCTCAAGCTCTACGATGCACAGAAGGATGCGCATGCCGGTTTCGACATTGGCCTGATGAGCGAGCCGACATGGCAGGGTATCTTCGCGATGCGTGCCGCGGTCAGTCTGCTGAAAGGTGAGGAAGTACCCAAGCAGCAAATCCTGGTACCTCAGATCATCACCAAGGACAATTACAAGGACTACATCCGCCCTGATCTTCCGGACGGCGTCTTTACCGATACGTCGCTGTCCAACGAGGAATTGCGTGAGATCTTTAATGCCTGATGCCCAAAAGGGTGACCTGGTAATGGTGCCCCCGGAAATCCCCGTTCTGGCTGTTCGCAGCGTAGACAAGCGATTTCCGGGGGTACACGCTTTGCGTGCCGTCTCGTTTGATATTCGGCCCTGCGAAGTGCATGCCGTTGTCGGCGAGAATGGCGCTGGTAAGTCAACATTGATGCGGGTTCTGTCGGGCGTTTATGCGCCCGACGGAGGCGCTGTCATTATCGGTGGCGACGAAGTTACACTAACGTCACCTCAAAACGCCTTTCAACGCGGAATCGCAATGGTCTGGCAGGATACTCGCCTGGCACCAACGCTCGACGTTGCCTGGAACATTTCATTGGGCCATGAGACCGGAGGGCGCGTTCTGGTTGACCGTGCCAGTATGATCGCCACAGCAAAGCGCGCTCTGGCGCGCATTGGTTCCACGGTCGATCCACTGGCGCAGGCCAGCACACTGTCCAGAGCGCAGATGCAGCAAGTCGAGATTGCGCGTGCGCTGTCCCGGGATGCGCGGGTTCTGATACTGGATGAACCAACGTCCGCGTTGACGCCTGCAGAGACATCCGGGTTGTTCAAGGTTCTTTCAGAGCTGCAGGCAGACGGAACGGCCATTATTTTCATTTCCCATCGTTTGCCTGAGGTACTCGACATCGCCGACCGGATCACGGTAATGCGCGATGGTGAGGTGACCGGAACAGTAGACGCGAAAGATACCTCAGAAGCACAGCTCGTTTCGTTGATGGTCGGGCGGTCAATGGGCCTTGAATACCCGCGGTCGAAATCACCACCGGGTGATGTGGCTCTGGATGTCGAAAACCTGTCCGGCGGCATTGTTAATGGTGCAAACTTTTCGGTGAAATCCGGTGAAATTCTGGGGCTAGGTGGCATACAGGGATCGGGTCAGCAGGACTGCGCTCGCGCCTTGTTCGGCCTTGGAAAGTCCGGTGGTACACTGCGCCTGAACGGCCAGGAAATTCGACTGAATTCCCCTTCAGAAGCGATCGCGCATTCGATCGTCTATGTGCCGGCAGATCGGCGCAAGGAAGGTCTTTTTGAAGTTCATTCGATCCGTGAAAACATAGCCCTTCCGCAGCTTGGGCGCTGGGTGCAAGGGGGGCTTCTGAACCAGAAGGCTGAAAAATCTGATGTTCAAGCCGAATTCGACCGCCTGAGCATCAAAGCTCCGGGTCTTGAAACTCCGGTTTCTTCCCTTTCGGGTGGCAATCAGCAGAAAGTGGTGTTCGCGCGCTGGTTCATCGGAGACGCTGAAGTCTATATTTTTGACGAGCCCACACAAGGTGTCGATGTTGCGACCAAACTCGAGATCTATGGCGTTATCCGTGAATTGGCCGATGCCGGGGCTGCGATTCTGGTGGTGTCATCCGACCTGCCTGAACTGATCGGCCTAAGCGACCGAATTCTGGTTTTTTCCGACGGTCGCATCGCAGCTGACATTGCATCTGCCGAGGCGACGGAGGAAAGCGTAATCAGCCATGCCTTCAGTGGAATGCAGGACGACTCGCAATCGGATTCATCCGGGTCCAAGACCCGTGCGCGATCTGGCAATCCCGTCATGTCTCGCTATCTTCCAGCGCTCATGTTGCTGGCGTTGCTTATCGGCATAACGGTGATTGCAAGTGTGCTTGCCCCCTATTTCCTGACGGCTCGAAACTTCTCGTCCATGGCGGGCCAGATCGCACCGCTTGCCTTTGCTGCATTGGGACAGATGGCCACCATCCTTCTGGGCGGCATTGACCTTTCGATAGGCCCAACGATCAGCCTGGTCACGACGATTGCCTCTTATGTGCTTGCGCCTGAAAACACACTGCCGGCCATCGTCGGCATTGCGATTTGTCTGCTTGCCGGGCTCGCTGTCGGTATAATGAATGCCGTGCTTGTGGCGGTGTTGCGGATACCCGACCTCGTGGCAACGCTGGCGACGTTTTCTATCGTTCAGGGCGCAGCACTGATTGTCCGACCCTCGCCCGGAGGGCGTGTCGACCCGGAGATTGCACAGGCGATTACTGAACGCTTTATGCTGGTTCCGGTCGTCTTTGCCCTGGTTATCGCCACTTTTATTGCGGTTGAACTGCTGCTGTTGCGTGGCCGTATCGGCGCCCGGTTTTATGCTGCAGGTTCAAGCGCCGACGCCGCAGAGGCTGCCGGAATTCGAACACGCCGATTGCGCGCCGGCGCCTACATGTTCTCTGGCGTGATGGCTGCGGTTGCCGGGTTGATCATCGCCGCGCGGATCGGCTCGGGCGATCCGCAGGCTGGCACCACGTTTACGCTGGCAACAGTTACAGCCGTCGTTGTGGGTGGCACATCTGTGTTCGGCGGGGTCGGAACAGCTGTTGGCACACTGTTCGGTGCGATCCTGATTATCCTGATGCAGAATGTGCTGAATCAGCTGCAAGTGTCCGCCTATTGGCAATATATCTGGACGGGCATCCTGACCCTGATGGCGGTCGGGTTCCACGGTTTGCGAACGCAAGAACGACGCGCAGTCATGCGCCGAGCCGGTGCCCGGTTGCTCCATTTCAGCAAGGGAACGTCAAAACGGAGTCGATGAACATGTCTGAGATACGGCTTGCCGCGAAAGCGGCCAACATACTCGGCGAGGTTCCGGTCTGGGATGTCGAGAGCCAATCGCTTTGGTGGATCGATATTGAAGGCAAACTTCTCCAGCAACTGCATCATTCTTCAGGTGTAGTGACGCAATGGACGATGCCTGAACGCGTCGGAAGCTTTGCGCTGTGCCGAACTGGCGGGATCGTTTGTGCGTTTGCCAGTGGGTTTGCCTTCTACGATCTCGATACCGGCGAGACAAATTGGATAGCCCGACCCGAAGCCGGGACGCCACGCAACCGTTTTAACGATGGCAAGGTGGACCGCAATGGCCGGTTCTGGGCGGGAACCATGGACGACAAATTATCGGAGCGCACGGGAGCGCTTTACCGGCTCGATCCTGATCTGTCAGTGCATTGCATGGAAACCGAAATTGGAATTTCCAATGCGCTTTGCTGGAGTCCTGACAATAGCAAATTCTATTTCGCAGACACGATGCAACAGGAAATCTGGCAGTATGACTATGTCGCAGAAACGGGCATGATTTCCCAGCGGCGTCTGTTTGCCGATACGTTGGACCAGCCAGGCAACCCTGACGGTGCCACCATTGACAGTGAGGGCTTCCTGTGGAATGCGCAATGGGATGGCTGGCGCTCGGTCAGATATGCGCCAGATGGATCTGTAGACCGGATTGTTGAGTTGCCGGTACAAAAGCCCACAAGCGTGATTTTTGGAGGCAAAAACCTGGAAACCCTATATGTAACGACGGCTATTTGGGACCTTTCCGAAGAGGCGCTTGCGGAGCAACCCTGGGCGGGGTCGCTCCTGGCCGTCGATGTTGGTGTTTGTGGGTTGCCCGAGACACGATTTGACCGCTAACTGATGAAGACCACCGCCCGCAAGACCAACACGAAAATAACCCCGGTTCGGGGGCGGCGCGGCAGCATTCATCGTTCCGTGGTCGAACGTGTCGCTATGGATATTCTCAACGGGCAATACCGATCTGGCGACGCTTTGCCCAACGAAGTAGACCTTGGGGCACATTTGGGTGTTGGTCGTTCGTCGATCCGCGAGGCTATGCGGGTCCTCTCTGACAAGGGGATGATTGAAGTGCGTCCCCGTACTGGTGCCCGCGTAACTGATAAGAAACTCTGGCGGCGGCTGGACCCGGATGTGGTGGGCTGGCTGCTGGCTGCCGGGCCAGACAAGGATTTTCTATTCCACCTGATTGAGGCGCGCAGAATTTTTGAACCGGCGGCAGCAGAGTGCGCAGCAAAACGCGCGACAAATGCCGATCTCGCGGCGATCGAGAAGGCACTCGGAGAGATGAACCAAGCCTGGCCCGAAAGCCTGGAAACCTGCGTTGAGGCTGATCTGGCCTTTCATCGAGCGGTTCTGAACGCTGCGGGCAATCCCATACTCGAAGAGTTCGAGATTGTGATCGACGCGGCACTGCGTGCAGCATTTACGCTCTCCACCACGATGTCCCAGTCCTATGCCAAGACAATGAAGTCCCATGGCGAGGTACTTGATGCCATCCGTATGAAAGATCCGCCCCGGGCGAAATCCGCGATGGCAGCACTTCTTGACGTTGCCGCAAAAGACCTTGGCGTGTCCGAAGCACCTGATTTGACCAAATGACATTCCCGGCACGCTGTTGAGAAATGGCGCAGCTGGATTATTGAGGACGTTCACATGCGACAGTGAACGTCTGGGTGGCTGCTGTCAGACGAACGGGACTTGGTCACCGTTTACCTGACTGAGGCACTGGATCCACATGTCTATTTTGCGTTGAAAATATCGTGGAATCTGGGATGTTTTATCAATCAAGCGACTGCGCAAGAAGCAGAACCGCCCATTGAGAGTTTACAGCAGGTGAGCAACCTCGCTTGCCGAAACTTATTTCGATTGCAAAAGGTCGAGCCCAATCAAAATGTCACGAGACGCGGGCTTGCGCCAGATAGTCTGGTAGCATTCAATGACATTTGATCGATTGACCAGCACGCCAGGCAAGGCGACCCAATCCGGGCAGGGGCGCTCAAGCAGCGTCGTGATTGTGGTGCGTGCGACGACCTCACCTAACTGAAAGGGGTGTTGGCCGGCTATCCCAATCACAGGACCTCCTTTTGCAAGGTTTTCTGTTACTTCTTGTCCAAGATCCACGGTTGTAACGGGCAGGGTTGGATTCCGTTTTGAAACTGCCCTTATGACGTCAATGCAAGGGGAATCCCAAACTACAAAAAGTCCTGCAAGGTTAGGATGATCATTCATCAACTGATCAGCCGCGTTTCCTGCACTGCCAATGGTTGAGAACCTTGCTGTCTTTACCGCGACATCCTGGCGGTTTACCTCCATCCACCGACTAAAAGCGATTTCGCGCTCGTTTGTTGCAAAGAAATCTGCGTCATAGGCAACCATTCCGGCAGTAGCGCCATGTGGCAAGCGCGCAGACAGAAGTTCTGCCGCGATTTTGCCTAAACCAAAATTATCCGCTGAAACGAGAGAAACATAGTCTTTGCCCGGAAGCATTCCAGTGGGAACATTGTCAATCAAAACGAGTTTCTTGCCCGAGTGCGAGATTGCAAGGTGGGCGTCCGTCACATTTGTATTGTCGACGGGGAGTGAAATGATCGCATCAGGAGATTCCTTGCTCAACCGGTCTAAAGCGGCAATTTGCGAGTCGGAGGAAAAATTGCAGTCAACCACGTCAATAACAATGGCACCGCATTCACCCAGTGTGCCAACCATTCCCTGTACCAGATGTCTGGCCATGTCGCTCTCAAGGGTGTGCATGACGATAGCGACCCGTAATTTCTTTGCGCGGGCCGCAGCTATGTCCTGTGGCAAAAGCGAAACCCGCGCTGCAGGAGAAGCGCGTTCACCATGTGGTCCAAGTCCGACTATTGCCATATTATTCTCCCTCAACGGCCCGGTGGAGGTGGTGGGCCGTCGTCTGCTTGCTGCGTGATAACGTCCAGAGTTTCCAATCCATGTAGGAGGCTTGGATGACGGGTCGGAGACCCCAACAATATCCAGAATTTCAAGAAAACCGGGTCAAAGAGTGCATCAGCAGCGATGCCTGCGGCACCCAAAAGGGCGGCGGAACTGCTCATTTGTGAGCGCAATATCCTAAGGTCCCTTGTGACCAACGGATGCGATGCGCCGTAAACGGCTTCGCGTATGCTGGCGAGCAAGATATCATTTGTGTGTGCAATCGAGCCGGCTAACACAATGAGTTGCGGGTTCAGCATATTGGCAAGAGTCGCAACAATACCGCCAATTAGGCGACCGCTTTGCCCTACGATTTCTGTACTTACGGCGTCGCCCGCTTGTGCAGCCTGACAAACCTCAATCGCAGTAATCTCACCTTCACGCCCAAGCACATCAGCGAGATAGGCGCTTTCCCCCGATTTTGCGGCCTTGGTGCCGCGCATCCGGATCATGTCTGCACCTGCCATGGCGTCGAGCGAGCCAGTGGTCCCTTCGGATGTCACTGGCAGTTGCCCAATCAGACCAACAGCGCCTGCGGCCCCGTGGTAGGGTTGGCCATTGCTCACCAGGCCGGCGGCAATTCGCTGTCCGACTTTGACAAACAGCATGCTTTGTTGGCCTATCCCTGCACCGCCATGCAACTCTCCCATCGTCATTGTCTCCACGCTGGAATGCATCCAGACGGGTGCGTGAAACCTTCGCATCAATGTTTCGACAAGACCGCTATTGTCCCAATTGGGAAGAAATTCAGGTGTTTCGAATAACAATGCGGAATCGGGATCGGTGAGAACCGGACCTGGGACGGAAATGGAAATACCCCACAAATCGGGAGTTTCGGACTGCCGTGTCATGAGCCAGTTGATCAAGGCGCAGATACGATCCACAGTCATGGCTTGATCTGTGATGTCTGTCGCTTCGTGATGTTCCGTCAGCAGCTTGCCGCTGAGGTCGGCAAGGCCAACGCCTATTGCAGACTGGTCCAGCGTGGCAACAATAAGTCGCGCGCGATCTTTGGTGAATTGGACGAGGCGCGGCGCCCGCCCGCCTGTAGCAATGCCTGTTTCACTTTCATCAACCAACCCAAGGTCTGAAAGGGTCGCAAGCCTGTCGGCGATAATGGCGCGCCCGTATCCACTGACGCGCTCCAACTCCTGACGGGTTGTGGCGTGGCCCAGACGCACAAGGTTCAACACGTCAACAAGGCTTGCTGTGGCCGTTTCGCTGCTGCGCGACCGCCCTTTTGCTCTGTGTCGGTTTGGTGCTGATTGGTCTGCGTGCACGAAAATGCGTCTCTCACTGGTCGATCTACACTACAATAGTCTGCACATATTCGCAGGGCAAGTTCATACTTTTGCAGATAATATGCAGAATGATGCCTACTTAAGCATTTAATATGTTGACCATGGCTCGATATATGCTTAAGAAATAGGCAAATAGCAAAAAATTGCTAAGTGGAGGAGATGAGATGAGTGACTGGAAATTGGCGTATCACGCGAATTGCTGGGGCGATCTTGGCGGCAATGCAGAGGGAGTGACTTCGATCACGCAACTCAGCTATCGCACATTTGGCGACATGGACCGTGCCTGCGCGGAGATAGCTGCCGCAGGTTACACGGGCGTTGAATTGTTTGACGGCAACCTTCTGGATTATAGTGCTGCCGATTTCCGAACGGTGCTCGCTGATAACGGGTTAACTCTGGTCGCCGCCTATTCAGGCGCCAACTTCATTTTTGATGATATTCTGCCCGAGGAACTGGCACGCATTACCCGCGCTGCAGATCGTGCTGCAGAACTGGACGCCGCCCATCTGGTTGTTGGCGGAGGCGCAAAGCGTTTTGACGGTATCCGGGATACTGACTATGACAAATTGGGGGCCGCGCTTGACCGCGTAAAAGCGCTCGCAGATGACCGTAATCTCACGGCGCATTATCACCCGCATCTGTCCACGATTGTCGAAGGGCCGGAAGAGGTGCGCCGGATCTTTGATCTGACTGCAATTGATTTTTGCCCCGACACAGCACACCTGGCTGCAGCAGGCGGTGATCCTGCACAGATGATCCGCGAACATGCTGATCGAATTTCTTACGTTCATCTCAAGGGTTTCCAAAAAGAGCCCTTTGCCTTTACGCCGCTCGATCGCGGTGATGTGTCGACCGATGAGATTATCGCTGCCATGCGCGAAACGAATTTCGCAGGCTGGGTCTGCACAGAACTTGATGCCTGGGATGACCCCGCTGCCGGGGCTCGTGCCAGCATGAACTATCTCAACCAAGTCTAAACTGCCAATTTCAACGGGGTGCGCCCCAATCTTCTGGGAGGAAGAATTATGTTTACACGTCGCAATCTTTTCGGGTCGATAGCCGCTATAGCGGTGGCCCTGGCCGCGGTACCAGCCGTAGCTGATCCAGACGCCGCTTTGGCCGCGTTGCAGGGTAATGTTCTGTCCAAAGGTCCTAATGGCGAAGACCCGAGCCCGGCTGCGGATCTGGCGCTGAGCGCTGCCGAGATCGATCAGATCAAGGCCATGAACGCGACAGCCGCCATCGTGATGCACTATGGCGGCAATGATTGGTCGCGCGCCCAGATCGAAGGCCTCAAGTTCCAGTTCGGCGAGATGGGTATCGAAGTCATCGCCGTCACAGACGCCGGCTTCAAACCTGAAAAGCAGGTTGCCGACATTGAAACCGTTATGGCCCGGGAGCCCGATGTCATGGTTTCAGTCCCGACTGATCCCGCCGCGACAGCCGCCGCCTATCTGGCCGTCGCCAAGGCTGGCGTAAAGATCGTATTCATGGAAAACACGCCTCCGGGAATGACTGTTGGCAAAGACTACGTCTCTGTTGTCTCGGCTGACAATTATGGAAACGGTGTCGCAGCCGCTCATCTTATGGCTAAAGCTTTGGGAGATGAGGGTGGTCAGATTGGTCTTGTTTACCATGCGGCTGATTTCTTTGTGACGCGGCAGCGCTACGATGCCTTCAAGGCGACGATTACTGAGAACTATCCAAACATCGAGATCATTGCGGAACAGGGAATCGGCGGACCAGATTTCAGTGGCGATGCAGATAAGGTCGCTTCGGCCATGCTGACCTCTCATTCAGACCTCGATGGCATCTGGGCAGTATGGGATGTTCCTGCTGAAGGCGTAATCTCGGCAGCGCGTGTCGCGGGGCGTGATGATCTGATCATCACAACGATCGATCTTGGCGAAAATGTCGCGATCAACATGGCGCAAGGCGGATTCGTCAAGGGTCTGGGTGCACAGCGGCCCTTTGACCAAGGTGTGGCTGAGGCCATTTTGGCGGGGTATGGCCTTCTGGGCAAGGAAGCCCCTGCGTTTGTCGCACTGCCCGCTCTTCCAGTAAGCAAGGATAATCTGCTCGATGCCTGGCAGACTGTCTATCGCACCGAAGCGACGCAGAACATCCAAAAAAGCATGAACTAGCAATTCTCCCCCGGGGTCGGCGGTCCCAAAGGACCGCTGACCCAAACTCATTGATTTTTATTCTATTCGCCGGGGCGGTGGCATGATGTGACCGCCAAAAGTTACCCCTATTCCGGAGTCAGACTCATGACCAAAACACTGAACGTTGCCATGATTGGCGGCGGTTTCATGGGCAAGGCACATGCCTTGGCCTATGCCGCGATGCCCATGTTTTTTTGGCCCGCTCCCGCAATCCCGCACCGCAAAGTGGTGGTCGATCTTACAGACGTGACCGCGCAAGAAGCGCGCGACCGTTTCGGCTTCGAAGAGGCTTCCAGCGACTGGAAAGCGACCGTCAATCGCGCCGACATTGACATCGTCGATATCTGCACTCCCAATAATGCGCATGCGGAAATCGCGATTGAAGCGTTGAAAGCAGGCAAACATGTCATTTGTGAAAAGCCATTGGCCCGCACGCTTGAAGAATCGATCGCCATGGTTGAGGCCGCCCGTGCATCCAACAGCACCACAATGGTTGCGTTCAACTATCGCCGCACACCCGCCGTTGCTCTTGCAAAAAAGTTTATTGATGAAGGCAAAATTGGCGATGTTATCAACTTCCGTGGCACTTATCTTCAGGACTGGTCGGCTGATCCTGACGGCCCGCTGTCATGGCGCTTTCAGAAGAAAATCGCAGGTTCTGGGGCTGTAGGGGACATCGGCACGCACGTTGTTGATCTGGCACATTACCTCGTTGGTCCGATTGAAACAGTACAAGCAATCACGTCCACCTACGTGAAAACACGGCCAATGCAGCAGGGTGGTGTCGACAAATTGGGAGCATCTGACAAATCTGCGGATGCTGAGCGCGCCGAAGTGGATGTGGACGATGAAGTCATGTCGATGGTGCGTTTCAAATCTGGCGCTGTTGGCAGTATTGAAGCTACCCGCAACGCCTGGGGCCGCAACAATTACATCACATTGGAAATACACGGTACGAAGGGTTCAATCCTGTTTAACTACGAACGCCGGGATGAACTTCAGGTCATGTTCGCCGATGATCCCGGAGACGCGCGTGGGTTCCGCACAATTTATACCGGTCCTGCTCACCCACATGGCGAGGGCCTTTGGCCGATCCCCGCATTGGGCATCGGTTACGGTGAAACCAAGATCATCGAGTGCCATGATTTTTGCAAGGCGATCGTTACAGGCACCCAGCCATCGCCCAACTTTGAAGAGGCGCTCTTGACTGAACAGGTTGCTGATGCCCTGATCCGATCAGGTCAGTCCGGAGCTTGGGAGAACGTTTAATGTCAGCTGTTGCCGTTCGAATGACTGGCATCTCCAAGAATTTTGGCGGTGTCAGAGCATTGGAGAACGTTGATTTTGAGGTTTTGGCCGGAGAAGTCCATGCCCTTTTGGGCGGCAATGGCGCAGGCAAGTCCACCATCCTGAAAGTGCTCAACGGCGTCCACGAGCCTTCAACCGGATCGATTGAGGTGGCGGGCGTACCGCTCACCACACATACGCCTGAAGCTTCGCGTGCCGCCGGAATCGCGATGAATTATCAGGAGATGAGCCTCATCCCCACTCTGTCCGTGGCTCAAAACGTGTTCCTGACGCGCGAGGCAAAGTCGGGTGGGTTGATCAACGACAAGGAGGCTGAAAGCAAGGCCGCCGACCTTTTTGCGATGCTTGAAGTCGATGTCGACCCGCGCGCAATTGTTGGCGATCTTGGTGCCGGACAAAAACAACTGACCGAAATCGTCAAGGCCATTTCCCAAGATGCTCGAATTCTGGTCCTTGATGAGCCATCTACTGCTTTGGCGGTGTCTGACGTTGATCGTCTGTTCACTTTCCTGCGCAAACTGAAGGCACAGGGCGTCGCCATCATATATGTCAGCCATCGTATGGATGAAATCGCCCGCATCGCTGACCGTGCCACAATCCTGCGCGATGGCAAGCATGTCACGACAGCAAATATCGAGGACCTGCCGATTGATCTGATGATTGAGCATATCGTCGGCAAACGGTCTCTCGGTCTTGCAGATGTAAAACGGAGTGATGCTGTTCGCGGCGAAATAGCGCTGGAGTTGCGCAACGTTTCGGGCCGCGACAAGCCCGAAAACATCTCGCTCACCATCCACAAAGGTGAGGTGGTCGGACTGGCAGGCCTCCTTGGCTCAGGCCGCACATCACTGGCAAAACTTATTGCAGGGATTGAACCGGTGGCTTCGGGAGAGATTCTCATCAAAGGCCAGCCTGTTCACATCCGCCGTACCGGCGATGCGATTGCGGCGGGCGTGGCGCTTGTCCCTGAAGCCCGCGCGACCCAGGGCATCATACCGACCCATTCAGTGGCCGATAACATGACACTTGCAGTGCTCGACGATCTCTCAAGTTCCGGCTTTGTGAATGCCGCCAAGGTGCGCGCGACGACAGATACTCAAATCGAGCGACTTTCTATCAAAACGGCCAGCCGCGATCATGCTGTCAGCACATTGTCTGGTGGCAATCAGCAAAAGGTTGTCATCGGCAAATGGCTGGCGGCGGATCTGGATGTTCTGGTGCTGGATGAACCAACAGCCGGCATTGATATCGGGTCCAAATCCGAGATTATCAAACTTGTTCGTGATCTTGCTGCTGACGGAAAAGCAATCCTGATGATTTCGTCTGAACTGTCTGAGCTTTTAACCGCTTGCGACCGCATTGTAATTATGGCGGACGGGCGCGCTTATGATGATTTTCCCCGCGCCACGCTAGATGATCCAACGGATCCAAATACCGACACAGCACACCGCTTGCAAGTTGCTGAAAAACGCCTGCAAGTCGCTATTCAAGACGCCCTCACTACAGGGCAAGAGGTTTCGCATGCCCAGCACTGATACCAACCAAGCTCCAAATGCACTCCAAGCATTTCTGGGAAATTGGCGCCAAAACATCATCTATATCGGCTTCATTGCGATCTTTCTGATTTTCGCTTTTACGCTGAGTGACAGGGGATTCCTGAATCCCAACAATTTGCTCAACATCGTCCGTCAGACGGCAATGATTGCTGTGATGGCAATTGCCATGACTTTCGTGTTGTCTGCAGGCGAGATTGACCTCTCCGTCGGGGCTGTTGCGGGGCTGGCCAGTGTTACCGTTGCCATGGCGATCAGCTTTGCAGGACCGGTTGCCGGAATATTTGCGGGCCTTGCCACGGGGATTGCAATTGGCGTCTTCAATGGTTGGCTGACCACGAGAGTAGGTATTCCGTCCTTCTTGACCACCCTTGCGATGATGGGAATCGCAAAAGGGATCGCGATGTGGGTGTCGGATACGTCTGCGGTGCCGATCTTGTCGCAAGGCTACGCTTGGTGGTTTGGCGGTGGTTCCATCGGGCCCATCCCGGTATTGTTGTTCTGGATGCTGATCCTTGGCCTCATCGGTCAGGTGGTTTTGCGGCGCAGCAGTTTTGGCCGCCGTGTACTGGCAACAGGTGGTGGCGAGCAAGCCGCCAGTTACTCTGGCATCAACACCGCCAAGATCAAGTTTCGCGTGCTGGTGATCTCCTCGACTGCTGCCGCCCTTGCGGGGATGCTCTATGCCGGACGCCTGCAGTCGGGCCGGTTCCAACTGGGTGAGGGCGACGAACTGTCAGTGATCGCCGCAGCTGTGTTGGGTGGCACGTCATTGTTCGGAGGCAAGGGGACTGTAATCGGCACCATTGTTGGTGCACTGATGATTGGCCTGATCAACAATGGGTTGATCCTGATGGGGCTGGAATTCAGTCAACAATTGATCGCGCGCGGAGGCATCATCATCCTTGCCGTTGCACTCAGCCAGAAAAGGTCGTGAGGAATGAGCCATGTTACCATCATAGGTACAGTAACCGCCAAACCTGAAACACGTGCTGAGCTGCACGAGCTTCTATCCAGGCAGGTGGAGCCGACCCGAAAAGAAGCTGGCTGCATCAACTATGAATTTCATGTTGATGCAGGGGATCCATGTGTTTTTGTGTTCTATGAGAATTGGCGCAGCCAGGAGGATCTTGACGCTCATTTGCATATGCCACATCTTGCGCCGCTGTTTTCGCAAATTGATCGGCTCTTGTCCTGCCCTGTAGATATTCGGCATCTAACGATGATTAGCGAGATCGCCTGATGGGTGAGTAGTTTTTAGGGCCATTCGCCAGGCAGATGTTTCGATGTGCTCGCATTTCATGCCACCCACATTGATGAATTGTATCGCAAACCTGACCATGAAATTTCTGGGTAGATATACACAGTCAGAGCAGCAATCAGCTTGCTTTCCTACTGATTGCTATTCCGCCATCTTATTATGCCCTTACTAATTTGAAGTTTTAAACTTGCCCGCCACACCAGGAACTCTTTCGACAAAGGGTAATATTGGCTTTGTGCAATGCCCTCATTGCGGCACAGCACCAGCGATGCTGTCTTCCCCGCCCAAGACGCCGTGTATCCTGGCTGCAGATGAATAGCGTTTAGGCGTTTTCCAGCGGATCTCCTCGATATTGGGATTAGACGCATCTGTATGGCGTTCAGGTGTATGTCTCATTCTTCACTCCCAGGCGTTGAAGATGAGCAAAAAACTCTCCCTTGAACAATCAGCTTGATTGATCCCATGGGAGCTGACGGGGAACTGTGTTCGAATTGCCGATTATCGATAACTCAAAAGATACAAACTAAATGCATCTAATTTTGAAGGTGCATGGCAAAGTCTGTGATGCTAGAAGACGCCCCGGTCATTGAATTTAATTGTGTATAGTTGCCTACCAGCAACTGAGGGGAAGAAGTGCATATGTCGACAGGTCAGCTTGGCAAAAAGACCCATTCAAATACGCCCGTGAGAGTATCTTCACCCAAACCGCTTTATAATGGGCAAAGACCCAGAAGCGGTAGCTATCGTCCCTCTCAGGAGCATGATGCGTGCGGTATTGGCATGATCTGCTCGATCAAGAACGAGCCGAGCCATCAGATTGTGCAGGATGGGCTTAAGATACTGGCTAATCTGGAACACCGAGGTGCTGTCGGCGCTGATCCAAAGGCTGGCGATGGGGCTGGAATATTGATCCAGCTTCCGCACGTGTTCTTCTCTCAAGAAGTATCTGGATTAGGGTTTGAATTGCCTGCTGCTGGAGAATATGGCGTTGGTCAAATTTTCATGCCGCAGGACAAAAATTGTCACGCGCTGATTGAAGCTGTTTACGAAGAAGCTGCCTTGTCAGAAGGGTTGACCGTGCTTGGCTGGCGCGATGTACCTGTCGATTCTGAAATCCTGGGAGAATCCGTAAAGCCTACAGAGCCAGTTCACCGACAGGTCTTTGTGACCCGCGGCGAGACTGTGTTACCGGGCGATACATTTGAACGAAAACTATATGTCATGCGCAAGGTTGCATCCAATCTGGTACATGACAGGCATCCTGAATTTGCGAACGAACATTACCCGGTGTCCCTCTCTTCGCGCACCATTGTCTACAAGGGGCTTGTGCTCGCGGATGGCGTAGCAGCCTACTACCGGGACCTTAAGGATGAGCGCGTGGTGTCTGCGCTGGCGTTGGTCCACCAGCGCTTTTCAACAAACACGTTCCCGTCCTGGCCGCTGGCGCACCCATACCGAATGGTATGTCACAATGGTGAAATCAATACTCTGCGTGGCAACACTAACTGGATGGCCGCACGGCAGGCGACGATGTCATCGCCCGTCTATGGGCCTGATATGGAGAAGCTCTGGCCGATCTCCTATGAGGGTCAATCGGATTCAGCCTGTTTTGATAACGCGCTGGAACTGCTGTATCTCGGTGGTTACAGCCTGCCGCACGCCATGATGATGCTGATCCCCGAAGCGTGGGCCGGCAACACTTTGATGGATGATAAATTGCGCTCATTCTATGAGTATAATGCAGCTTTGATGGAACCCTGGGATGGTCCGGCTGCGATTGCCTTTACAGATGGAAAAGTAATTGGCGCGACACTCGACCGCAATGGCCTGCGGCCGGCGCGCTATCTGGAAACCAAAGATGGTCGCATCCTGCTCGCCTCTGAAATGGGTGTTCTGGATATTCCCGAACATGAAATTGTCCGCAAATGGCGGCTGCAACCAGGCAAGATGCTGCTCATCGATCTTGAGCAGGGGACCATTATTTCCGACGATGAGTTGAAGGGGCAGCTTGCGGACAGTCACCCCTATGACGAATGGCTTGCGAAAGCTCAGATCCAGGTCAGTGATCTGCCGGATGCGGAGCACGCTGAACACGCGCCTGCAGTCTCCCTGCTCAATCGTCAGCAGGCTTTCGGGTACACCGAAGAAGATATCAAGTTTATCCTCTTGCCAATGGCCCAGACGGGAATGGAATCGATTGGCGCCATGGGGACCGACACTCCTCCGGCGGCCCTGTCTTCCAAGTCCAAGAACCTTTCAACGTATTTCAAGCAACTCTTTGCACAGGTAACCAATCCGCCGATCGACCCGATCCGGGAAGAGATTGTGATGTCGCTGGTGTCGTTCATCGGCCCACGTCCAAACTTGCTGGATCTTGAAGGAACATCCGATTTGAAACGATTGGAAGTTCAACAACCAATCATATCAAATGGTGGTCTGGAAAAAATCCGGGCAATTGGTGAAATCGAGGATAATGATTTCCGGACTATGACGTTGGATATTACGTTTGATGAGGCTCGCGGTGCTGAGTGCATGGAAGCGTTTGTTGAGGAACTGTGTACTGGCGCAGAGGCAAGCGTTCGCGACGGCTACAATATTATTATCTTGTCAGATCGGAATTGTGGCCCCAATCGCGTCGCGGTCCCTTCACTTCTGGCGACGTCTGCCGTCCATCATCATCTGATCCGAAAGGGCCTTAGAACTTCAGTTGGCCTGGTGGTGGAAACAGGTGAGGCAAGGGAAGTTCATCATTTTGCGACACTGGCCGGTTACGGCGCGGAAGCAATTAATCCCTGGCTTGCATTTGAAACCCTGGAAGCGCTGCATGCCGAGATAGATGACGACCTGTCGCATGAGGAGGTTCGAAAGCGCTACGTCAAGGCCATTAACAAAGGTCTGTTGAAGGTGATGTCGAAGATGGGCATCTCAACCTTTCAGTCTTATTGCGGGGCGCAGATTTTCGATGCTGTTGGGCTGAAGACTTCGTTCGTTGAAAAGTATTTTGCCGGGACAAATACGGCCGTTGAAGGTGTTGGTCTGGCTGAAATTGCTGCGGAAACTCTGAAGCGACACGAGACAGCTTTCGGCAATAATCCGGTCTATGACAAGATGCTTGATAAGGGCGGTGAATATGCCTATCGCATCCGGGGTGAAAAACACCATTGGGATCATGATACGGTTGCTGATCTGCAGCATGCGGTGCGCGGGAATTTACCTGATAAATACCGAACCTATGCCAAGGCGATGAACGATCAGGACGAAGAGTTGATGACTTTTCGAGGCCTGTTTTGTCTGCGAACTGCCGAGGAGATGGGGCGCAAGCCAATTTCTCTGGATGAGGTCGAACCGGCAAATGAGATCGTTAAACGGTTTGCAACGGGTGCAATGTCCTTCGGGTCCATTAGCCGTGAGGCTCACACCAACCTTGCAATCGCCATGAATCGGATTGGCGGCAAGTCAAATACGGGCGAGGGCGGTGAGGAAACAGATCGTTTTACACCACTGCCGAACGGTGATTCCATGCGATCTGCTATTAAGCAGGTTGCCTCTGGCCGATTTGGTGTGACCACTGAATATCTGGTGAATTCAGATATGATGCAGATCAAAATGGCGCAGGGCGCAAAACCGGGTGAGGGCGGCCAACTGCCTGGCCATAAGGTTGATGCTGTTATTGCAAAAGTGCGGCACTCAACTCCGGGGGTCGGTTTGATTTCGCCACCGCCGCACCATGACATCTACTCAATTGAAGATCTTGCGCAGCTTATATTTGATCTCAAATGCGTTAATCCGGCAGCAGATGTGAGTGTGAAACTCGTGTCGGAAATCGGTGTGGGAACAGTTGCGGCAGGTGTTGCCAAAGCCAGAGCAGATCATGTCACCATCTCGGGATTTGAAGGTGGTACCGGTGCATCGCCAATTACCTCGATCAAACATGCTGGTTCACCCTGGGAGATCGGGCTTGCTGAAACCCAGCAGACTTTGGTCGCGAATAATCTACGCAGCCGAATTGCAGTGCAGGTTGATGGTGGGCTCAGAACCGGTCGTGATGTGGTTATTGGCGCGCTGTTGGGTGCAGATGAATTTGGATTTGCAACGGCTCCGTTGATAGCCAGTGGCTGTATCATGATGCGGAAGTGCCATCTCAACACATGTCCCGTCGGTATTGCCACGCAAGATCCGGCTTTGCGGAAGAAATTCACAGGGCAGCCTGAACACGTCGTCAATTTCTTCTTCTTTATTGCAGAAGAAGTACGTGAGCTGATGGCCGGGATGGGGTTCCGAACAGTCGACGAAATGATTGGGCAAACAGATGCCCTGGATACCCGTGCTGCAATTGATCACTGGAAGGCAGAAGGTCTGGATTTCACAGATCTGTTTTACAAACAGGAAACGGAGGGTGAAGTACGAAATACGTCAGAACAAAATCATCCTATCAACGATATGCTCGATCACAAATTGCTGGCTGCAGCGGAGCCAGCATTTGAAAACGGTAGCAAGGTCAATGCCGAGTTTCCGGTTAAGAACACTGATCGTACTGTAGGCGCTCTGCTTTCTGGACAGCTGGTGAAGCGTTTTGGTCACGAGGGCCTGACCCAGGATTCATTGTGGTTCACCTTAAAGGGGACCGCTGGACAGAGCTTCGGCGCCTGGCTTGCAAATGGTGTCACACTTGACCTCATTGGTGAGGGTAATGACTATGTCGGCAAGGGGCTTTCCGGCGGCAAACTGGTGGTCAGACCAGATCCAACCAGCGGTATTGATCCCGATAAAAGCATGATTGTGGGGAACACCGTTTTGTACGGTGGGATCGCCGGAGAATGTTACTTCCGTGGCATTGCGGGAGAGCGATTTGCCGTTCGTAATTCTGGCGCTATTGCTGTGGTTGAGGGAACTGGAGATCATGGTTGCGAGTACATGACCGGAGGCATCGTTGTGGTTCTGGGAGAAACAGGACGAAATTTTGCCGCAGGGATGTCAGGTGGGATTGCTTACGTCCTTGATGAAACAGGCCAGTTCGAGCGGCGTTGCAATCTTGCTATGGTCGATCTTGAGCCTATCGGAGCTGAACAAGAGACCACTCAAAAGATACCTTATGCAGAGGTCGAGTCTCATGGAATGGAGCATGTCGCTTCTGACCTGATGGCTTTTGACGCGGAGAGATTGCAGCAGCTCATCGCTGCCCACGTGCGTCATACCGCATCGACGAAAGGTCGACATATTTTGGAAAACTGGGATCAATATCGTTCGAAATTCGTGAAAGTGATGCCCACGGAATATCGACGTGCTTTGCAGGAAATGCAGGTCCAGAAAACCAGTGAAACGCTTATTGGTATGGAGGCACGATAATGGGAAAAGTCACTGGATTCATTGAGATTGATCGCCAGGATCGCACTTACAAACCAGTCGGTGAGCGGACCCTGAACTACAAGGAATTTGTAGTTGATCTGGAAGACCAGGATCTTGAGCGCCAGGCTGCAAGATGCATGGATTGCGGTGTTCCTTTTTGCCACAAGGGCTGTCCGGTCAACAATCAAATCCCGGACTGGAATGACCTTGTCTACCAATCGGATTGGGAGCAGGCAGCCATCGATTTGCATTCAACCAATAACTTCCCGGATTTTACAGGGCGGATATGTCCGGCCCCATGTGAAGCGGCCTGCACGCTGAACATTGATGATGTGCCTGTTACGATCAAAACGATTGAACACGCCATTTGTGAAAAGGCATGGAAGCATGGCTGGCTGGCCCCGCAGGTTCCAGATGTGGAAACCGGTAAAACGGTTGCCATTGTCGGGTCCGGCCCCGCAGGTTTGGCTGCGGCTCAGCAGTTGAGACGCGCAGGTCATACAGTTGTTGTGTTTGAAAAGAACGAAGTGCCTGGTGGCCTTGTGAGATTTGGCATTCCTGATTTCAAGCTGGAAAAACACGTTGTCGACAGGCGTGTGGAACAAATGCGTGCGGAAGGTGTGACGTTCAAATGCGGAGTTCACATAGGCAGGGATGTTTCTGCATCGGAACTCATCGAAGGCTATGACGCTGTCTTGCTTGCAGGGGGGAGCGAGGCTCCGCGTAACCTGGAACTTGAAGGGCGCGATCTATCTGGGGTCCATTTTGCAATGGATTTTCTGACACAACAGAACCGCCGTAACTCCAATCTTGATATCGCCGAGGGTGTTGACCCTATTCTGGCGACTGGCAAGCATGTCGTCGTTATCGGCGGCGGTGACACTGGCTCTGACTGTGTGGGTACCTCAATTCGTCAGGGCGCGTTGTCTGTGACACAGCTTGAGATTATGCCGATGCCTCCAGAGCGGGAAAACAAGGCACTTTCCTGGCCGCATTGGCCGCTTAAATTGCGGACATCCTCAAGCCAGGGTGAAGGTGCCGAAAGAGACTTTTCGGTTACGACTTCCAGATTTGTTGGTGAAAACGGCGTGTTGAAGCAACTTAGATGTCAGCGCGTTGACAGCAATCTGAAGCCTGTATCTGGCAGTGAGTTTGACCTGAAAGCTGACCTTGTCCTGCTGGCGATGGGGTTTGTTCATCCCGTCAAGGAAGGGATGCTGGAAGAGCTTGCTCTGGATACTGACCAACGTGGAAATGTATCAGCTGACGAGAAGCACTACCAAACCAATCGGGACAAAGTGTTTGTAGCCGGTGACATGCGCCGCGGGCAGTCTTTGGTGGTATGGGCGATCAGGGAAGGTCGGCAGGCTGCCCACGCTGTGGACGCCTTTTTGATGGGTGTTTCGGACTTGCCGAGATAACCGGAACCGCAGGACCTCTTTAAAGGAATGGCCGAGCAGGATTTTCGCCAATGCTGCTCGGCTCTATCATATGCTTCCTAAGCGTGTGGCTATTGTGCCAGACGAGTTCCGATCCCTCGCTGTATTCTGCAGATCGCATAGCCATAAGCCGTTGCTGAGAACCTCAGTAGCCTTCGCTAGGTACTGAGGTTCTGCAATGAAGTCTTGGTTATCTGCCTTGGCTCAATCAGCGATAAAGCCTTTGCACGCCAAACTTGTCGTGGATGCTATTCACCACGTCTTTTTCGATCCGTAGGTGGGAGGCGAATTGGTCGAGGTATTTTGCCTCTGCTGCGTCGTCCAGATTGATGCCGAGCACAGACATTGCGTAGACTTGGTTCTCAAGGCCGCGCGGAACCTGTCGGGCAAGACCCTGGACATCCACTGGCGCAGCCATTTCCTTGTTCACAAATTCTCTCTCGGCTGCTGAAACATCACCCAGCTTCTCGAGTAATTTGCTGCGTTCCCCTTCATCTACCTTTCCGTCAGATTTGGCCGCTTGTATCATAGCTTTCAACATCAAACCGGCTGCCGCTTCCTGGCTCTTGGTCGGTTCCTGTTTGGGCTTGCTGCGTGGGGCCAGGGCCTGGTTCAACATGTCGCCAAAATTTCCCCCGGCTCCTGCGGTTGCGCCGCCGGATTGGGTCAACTTGCCGAGCAAATCGCCGAGGCCACCGCCACCTTTTCCAGCCGTCAGTTGCTCAAGAAGCCCGCCCAAGCCACCCGAATTGTCGGCCTCCGATATAGCATCATCTAAACTGGCGCCGGACTGGTTCGATTGCGGCGATGCGCCCGAAGTCAGGCTTTCCAGAAGCCCGCCGAGGCCGGAGCCTGCGCCGCCGTTTCCGCCCAACAATCCACCAATAAGGCCCTCCAGCCCGGGACCTCCCTCGGCAGCAGCATCGGATGCAGGTGCGTTGCCAAACAATCCGCCATTATTTTGGCGGCTTGCTGGATTGTTCATTGTACCGCTTGCACCTTTTGCAGCGGCCATTTCCGTGGCCACCTTTGCAAGTACATCCATTAAACTCATGACATTCTCCCTATGTGTGTCTCGATATCGTAGCAGACCTCGGACATTCACATAAGGCTATTGATGCAATCAGACAGATCAACGTGACTGAACAAATCTATTACCACCGGAAGAAGAAGTACGGTGGAATGGGCGCAGACAATTTAAAGAACTGAAGCGAGGGAGCATTCTCCATATGGACTGTCTGATCATCGAAGCCGCTTGACCAAAGGACAGGTGATATCGATCGAGCGGGAACACAAAGTGGCAAAATATGCCATGCAAATTCATGGGTTAGTTGCTGGCCTTACAGTGGTTTCTGGTGAGTAACCACATGACAAATATGACTGCCATCCTGACAGCCTGCATGCTGAACTGTTATTAGCAGTTTCAAATCCGATGAGCGAATTTTACAAGGTTGTTGATAGTGCAAAGAGGAAGTTTCATTTTTTTGGGGTTAGTCTTCTTTACGAAAATAATCTGTTGGATTATTGGTAGGTTGGAAGATTTGAATGTTTTAATTGAACATGTGTTAGACAAGCATGAAATTATGAAATTATAACAATACAACAAGGCTTTATTAATTGGAAATAATATTACTTATCGTCTTGGTCGCCGGAGGCGTAGTATTTAGGTTTCGTAGAAGACGAATCCGGCGCAATTACACTCGGCCAAAAAGAAACGCACTTCATGAAAATACTGCGTTAGAACGTCAGCCATTTGACGCGAAAAGTGCAAGGTCTCAGCCAGCCAAGACTGTTTTGCAAGGATCTGCCTACGTGACCGATGGCGACACAATTGTCATCCGAAAAACCCAGATACGTTTGTTTGGTATCGATGCACCTGAAATAGACCATCCGTTCGGAAAAAAAGCGAAATGGGCTTTGGTTTCTTTATGTAAAGGGCAAACAGTTCGGGCGGAGGTTGCCGAACAAGATGCTCACGGCCGGACAGTAGCACGATGCTATCTGCAAGATGGTAGCGACCTCTCAGCTGAAATGGTCAAACTTGGTTTGGCTATTGACTGGCCAAAGTTCTCAGGTGGCAAATACCGCTCGCTGGAAGTGCCGGGCGCACGAAAAAAACTATGGTTAGCCGACGCGCGTCAGAAAGGGCGGATGCATGTTTGGGAACAATTCGAGGCTAAGAGAAACACTCGCTAGGCGAAATGAGCAATCGTTCGCAAAGATCAGGCCGATGGCGTGTAAATCATGAAAAGCATCGAAGCGGAACTTTGGCAGTTTTTAAATATGCGGTTTCGCTGACGATCATTTTTTTTGAGGACCAATAGAATCTGCGTGAGGCTGATGTTACCCTGGCACCTCACGCTCCTTTGAGTTTTCAGAATAGTCAAACCTGAATTAACAGTTTTTTACTGATTCCTATTTGCTTCCGAAAACAAAATCGTAAACATACAGCAATTGCCACGTTCTATTAGCATTTCAAATTTAAAGGAAAGTTTTGGTTGCAGGGGTAGTATTTGAATCTATGACCTTCAGGTTATGAGCTTTGGGGTCAGTTTTAATAATTGGTACTATGTAACACATAATATTCTAAGAAATAACGTATTTGGGAGTTTTTATTCTCCTAATCCGTTGACGGGCCCTATTGAATGATCTCAATTACCCCCTCTCCACCTTATTATAATCCCATTAATTTGACGCTGGTGAATTTGACACGGGTGTCCCAAAAATATGCCGACGAATTCTGCAAATGCCAAGAGGAGAGTTGGGTCTCAGGGCAATTGGAAAAAAGCTACCTGACGTGCGACAGCGCACTGCTTATTGAGGCGACCCCTTGCAAAGTGACTGTCGCTGAATAGGCTTACGCATATCCAAGATACAACAAACAACCAGCCAAACTTACCATTGATTATTATTCCGCCGCTTACATCGAACATCGCTAATCATCACATGAATGCTCACCTCAGCGCCTTTGAGATTTTAATCGGTTCATAACTTTCGGGCTGGACGATAGTTGTAGCAGAAATCAATTTGATGCGGGCAGGGCATTTATCTCCTCCGCCTGAAATGGAAAGACATTGGGGACATCCCAGATAATTTCTCAGGCTTGGTGGATGCGATCTTGGCGCGTGCAATAGAGGTGTCGAAAACGCTGCATCGTCTGCTCTCGTCGTCGATAGGGAAAGTGTGAATTGTCAGCGCGGTTGTTTAGCCAGCATCCTGTTCCCTAATGACGACTGGATCGACGACCTTTATTGCAGCACCATTAAATCAAAGCCTGTCGGGAAGATAAAGTCAGGGTCATTCTTCAGGCAATAATTGGTATCCGGAAATTTCGGTTCCAGCTGGTGCGCCAGTTGCGAATCCTGCGATCAATTTGATCTGGGCCCGCAACATGTCATTTCCATTACTGGTCATGCATCCTTTGGCTTTTGCGGCTTTTAACAATTCAGTCTGCCGGTCGAGGCTCGCTATATCAGCGACCAGCACTGATGGATCAAGTGCTTCAAGGTTTACAGGAAGCCGCGCATTCGATCTCAAGCCGACTGGTGTCGCGTTTATAATCACGTCGCAAATTTCAGGTGGTTCTTTAGCTGGGCCAGCCAATTGGCAGCCCGCTGCTGTATTGACCAGCGCCGCAGTGAAGTCTGTCGCATCACTATCCAAATCGACAATATTCAGCGCTGCGATACCCTCATCGACAAGAGCGTGCGCAATTGCCCGGCCTGCTCCACCACCGCCAAACAGAAGGACCCGAGCTCCGTGCAGCCGTGAACGATGTTTGCCTAGCCCGTTGACAAAACCGACACCGTCGAACAATGCGCCAATCATTCTGCCGTCCAACGTTCTCTGGATGCTGTTTACAGCGCCAACTGCCTGCGCGGCAGGAGATACTTCATCGCACAAGTGAAAGGCAGCAACCTTGTGTGGAACAGTGACACCGATGCCGGCTAGATTGGAGAATTCACGAAACACGGACCAGGTTTTACCAAGCATGGGGGGTGTCACGTGAAAAGGCACGGCAAAACAATTTTTGCCATTTTTCGCGAAGAGTGGATTTATCAGATGTGGCGTTTGAACTTGTGAAACCGGGTCGCCGAACACTGCGTAGATGCGAGAATTACCGTCCAGATTCTGAATGGGTTCCATTGGTGAGTTTTCCCTAACCGAAAATCTGGCGACAGCGCTCCAGAGCCATATCGAAGACCATATCCGGATCTTCACTCCACCAGCGTTCCGAGAAAATTTCTACTTCGACGGGGCCACTATAGCCGGTGGCTTTCACACATTTCCAAATTCCGTGCAGATCGATGATGCCATCACCCATCATTCCACGGTCTGTAAGCAGGTGTGTTGTCGGGACAAGCCAATCATTGACATGAAAGCTGTGAATAGAGTTTTCGAGCGCAGATCTTGCGATCTCGCTCTCAATGGTTTCATCCCACCACACGTGATAGGTATCAACGACCACACCAATATTTTTACCAGCGAACTGGGCGCAAATATCATTGGCATGGCGCAGCGTTGTGATGCATGTTCGATCACCACAGAGCATGGGATGTAACGGTTCCAGTGCCAAATTCATCCCCACCTTTTGGGCATGCTCATGCAGAATACCGATAGCGTCCACAGTCTGGAGGCGCGCGCTTTGCAGATCTTTGGAATCCGATTCAAGCCCACCGGGAAACACCAATATATGATCGGCACCCACCGCGACGGCATCGTCTATCTCGTTTTTCGCCATAGCCAGGAGCTTGCGCCGATCTGATGCATCAGAGGCAAGAAGTGGGCCAGCCCGATTATAGCCGAACGCCTCAACCTCATAATCTGTCATTAGTGAGGCGGCTTTAGCGACGCCGACTTTCTTGATGTCGTCGCCCCAGAGCCCGGCTTTTTGTACTCCGCGTGCACGGCACGCCTCTAGAAAATCCAACAACCCCCAACGCTCTCTGAATGTTGCTGAATTCAATATGTACTCTGCGTCCATCTTACTTGCTCTTTCGGCTATTTCGCCCGGGCCCAAATTTTTATTGCTCTGGCAGAGCGGAAAGATTTGGGTACATTGTAAATTGGCGTTGGCGTCGTTTTATTTAAAACTGTAGACGCCCATCTTTTCGAAGATTGCATAGATACGGTGCGCATATTGGGCAAACTCGGGATAGTCTCCCAGATGAAACGGGCGTGGGCGTGGCAGGTCTATCTTTATTTCTTCCACAATTGTCCCAGGGCTGTGGGACATCACAAGCACCCGGTCAGACAAGCCAACGGCTTCTTCAATCGAGTGTGTAATAAAAATGACCGTCTTGCGTGTTTCGAGCCAGAGCATCTCCAGATCATGGCGGATCTGAGTCCGCGTAATCGCATCGAGGGCGCCAAACGGCTCGTCCATGAGCAACATTGAAGGTTCGTGCACCAGCGCTCTGGCGATTGAAACGCGCTGCCGCATGCCGCCCGAAAGCTGCCATGGATAGCGGTTTTCTGATCCGGTTAGTTTGAGGCGCTCAAACAGCGTGTTGGCGCGATCCTGAATTTCCGCCTTATCAAGACCTCTAATCTCCTGTTGCAACATCACATTCTTCATCGCGGTGCGAAACTCAAGCAGAAGGTGGTCCTGAAATACTATGCCGACCTCAGATATCGGTTTGGTAAGAGGTTCGCCGTCGATCTCAACCGTACCGGAGGAAAAGGGCTCCAAGCCTGAGACCATTAGCATGGTGGTACTTTTACCGCAGCCGGACGGGCCAATAATGCTGACAAACTCTCCCGGTTTTATGTCCAGATCAATCGGACCGAGAGCATGAAATGCAGTTGGACCTGTTCCATATGTCTTCGTTAAATCTCTTGCTAAAATCGAGGCGCCTGCGCTCATATCAATTTCCTTGGGCAATATTTTGTTTGGTGCAGGCAGCGCGCCAGCGAAGGGTTTCGACTGATTGTCCATGTATCATCAGCAAAGTGCACGTCACGCATGATGGTCTCGCGCCCAAGGTGTCAATAATTTTTCTGCACCGCTCATGAGGCCATTGAAGATGAGTGCAACAAGTGCCGCGGCAATAAGACCAGAAAACATAAGCGTCATGTCCATAAATCCGGAAGCGCGCATCATCATGAAGCCCAGACCCTCATTTGAGGCTATGAATTCGGCAATGATGACGCCTTCGGCGGCCTTCACTATGCCGATCTTCATACCCGAAAAAATATGACCCATGGATGCGGGCAGCTTTACTTTAATGAGTGTTTGAAGCGAACTGGCTCCCATTGAGCGGGTGATGTAATAGAGCCTGGGATCAACAGCTTTAAATCCAGTCATGCTGTCGACCAGTATCGGGAAAAAGCACATCAGGAACACCACGACGACCGAAATTACGGGGCCGACACCAAACCAAAGAACCAATATCGGGGCGATAATTGTCTTGGGCATAACATTCAGGAATACGATCACGGGATAAAGCCCGCGTTCGAACGTTTTGACCGAAACGATTATCAAGGCAAGTGGAACAGCAACAATGACCCCTACCATAAAACCCAATAACAGGTTCTTTGATGTTGCCAGTGCGTGGTGGAAAATTAATTCGAAGTCGCTGAAAAACCGGGCAAGAAAGTCGACCGGTCCGGGCAGTAACCATAGCGGCACACCAAAAACACTGATCAGCGACTGCCACAGACCCAGTAGAAACAACACAGATATGACCGGATAAATAAGCGCAGAAATCCATTTTTGATTGAACAGCTGAAGGCCTGAAAATATGCGGCCAGACGAATGCCCGGCTTCATCGCCAGTCGTGCTGGTGGTTGGTTTTGTGTGGTCTTTGGTTTTCACAAATTCGTCCTGAATTTGATTTCGGGCTCTGCCCACCCGAATATGCTGAAACTAGTGTCTGAAAATGCCGAGGCTATTTTTGCAGATTAGGTGGGCGATATTTGAATATCGCCCACCTATTTTTGACCGTTCGGAAAATCGTCTGGTTTGTTCCCCAAAGGCTAGAAGAGGCTATCAGGGGCAGAGCACAGGCGTAGTTGGCAGATAGTCCAGTGAATAATAGTCAGTCACTGGCTTCGAGGTGGGGAACTCCATTGCCGTTGTCATCACACCATAGATGCTGTCCCAGGTTGCAGCATCGGTTGCACCGATGACGTCGCCGGCTCCGCCTGGACATACTGATGCATACATATATTCGGCACCTGCCAGTAACGTTTCTTTTGATTTCTGAGTATCAGGGAAGAGCGCTAGCAGAGCATCAACGCTGGCTTCGGGGTCGTTAATTGCGTCTTGCCAGCCGCGAGCAGAAGCCTCGATGAACTTCTTGTAGACGTCCGGATTAGCGGCAAGTTTGTCTTCGCGGGCGATCAGGCTGAGGCTGACCAGCGGAACACCATTGTTGTAAAAATACATGTTGCCAGCCTTGTGGCCCTGTTCGGCAAGCGGCACGACGGTGTTAGCCGGGACTTCCGCCACTGCGTCAATCCCACCGGAGACAAGCAGTCCCAAAATGGCGTTTTGAGCAACAGAGATAATTTCCACATCGGATTCAGCAATTCCGTTTGCCTTTAGAAAAGCAGGAACCAATGGAACCATCGCAGACCCTGGTGGAACAGCCAGCTTTTTACCAACCAGATCTTTTGGCTCGGTGATACCTGATGACTCAAGATACTGGATTCCAAACTGGCCCGCTTTCCAAATAGTGGAGATCACCTTGATGGGAGCGCCTTTGGAAGCGACATTCAGGGCAGCGCCCGCGTCAGCAAGACCAAGGTCTGCCTGACCAGTTGCCACGAGCTGTGCCGCAATCGCAGACCCGCGACCTTCTTCAAATTCCACATCAAGCCCGGCGTCTTTATAGTAGCCGTTTTTATGTGCCATCGCGAAGCCGAAATGGGCCGTATCCGCCGTCCAGTTCATTGTCATTTTGATCTTATCGTCCGCAGTAGCATTAAGAGGCAGGATCGCCACTGATGCTACGGCTGCAATGGCCAACAGACCCGATTTGAAAAATATATGTTTCATTTTTTCCTCCTTGTTAAAACTGTTTCCAGCGGGGCGGTTATCGGCCTGCCAGAATTATTTTTACCAGACCAGGTGCCTGGTCATGGGTTTCGTGGTCGGCATTTATCTTCTCCGCCAGGGTATTACGTAATTCTCGATCATCACGATGAGGTAGCTCAACAGGACGCCAATAAGTGATCCGACGACAAGAGCGGCAAACACGGAAGTGACGTCGAATGCTTTCATCGCCCGCAGAACAAAATAACCAATGCCGTTCTTCGAATTGAGCCACTCGACAACGATGACAACCGTGACCGCTATGACGATTGTTATTTTGAAACCTGAAAATATGTTTGGGAGTGCGGAAGGTAGCTGGAACTTCCAAAATGTCTGCCACCAAGTTGAGCCAGTCGACTTACTTAGGTAGTAATGGCGATAATCAACCGATTTGAAGCCTGCAACACTGTCTACCAGAATGGGGAAGAAGGTAACGAGCGCGGTGAGAAGTACCTTTGGGAAATCTGTGAAGCCGAACCACACTAACATCAAGGGCGCCAAAGTTATTTTGGGCAATCCCTGGATAAATACGACCATCGGATAAATGAGCTTTTCGGCAAGCTTGTAATTCGCAATCAGATAGCCGAGAAAAATGCCCGGGACAGCCCCCCAGAAAAAGCCGTATAGAACGATCTTGGTGGTCATCAGACTGTGATAAAACAGCTCACCACGAATTTCGTATATCCGTGCCAGAAATGCAGATGGGGGCGGCAAAACCTGCGCCGATACATCTGCTGCGCGAACCGTTATCTCCCATAGTAACAAGAGTCCCGCAAACCACAGGAACGGTTCATAAAACCTGTTTAGTTTTGCGAGGAATTGCACGGTTCAGCTCCGGAAGCTTTTTGAAACTGGTTCAAGCGGATCTTGATCAATAGTGGCGTCGTTGTCCCTCTGAGGGGCGTAGCCAATTATCTTGCGCAACATTTAACTCCTCATCGGCTTCATCAACTTCCAGCCAACCTAACAGAACACGTAAAAATCATTTAAATTCCGAAAAACGGAATAGTATTCCACTACTTCTGTGAGACGTTGATGTCAACCATTTGTTCGCTGGTTTCCAGTCTTAACTGGCGTTCAACCGCCATTCTGCATGCAATTCCGCAGCCTGACGGCCCTGCCACCGAAAGCTGCTGAATGCGCTTGATTGGTTGGAATATTGCCGATTTTGAAACAGGTGCAACCGCAGATTTACGTGCACAAGGTTGTGCACCCGACTTTGATCTGGAGACATGGACTGAGCATCACAAGATATTCAGATTGAAGGTTGCTGTCATTTTACGTTAAGTGTTCCAATTAGAACAACGTTTCAATTGGAATTGCCCATGCCCTCCATGAACATCGACCGCTGCTTTCAGGTGTTGGAAATCCTGTGTGACAATGGTCAGGGGCTGTCATTGGGTGAAATTGCCCAAAAGGCAGACATACCCAAAAGTGCAACTCACAGGATGCTGACCTCGCTTTGTAGTGCTGGTTACGTGACACAGCTTGGGTCGAAAAACTACAGGCTCAGCCTGTCTCTCCCATCACTGGGGCTGCGATTTCTGTCTACGACTCATATTATGGACGAGTGTCAGCAAGTTCTTGATGATTTGGCGGCGGAAGTTGGTGAACTGGTCCGAATGTGCCTGGTCAGTAATTCCAACCTTGTTTGGATAGCAAAAGCGCAGGGCGCGAAGAATAGCCTGATGATAGATCCGGTTATGGGGCAAAAGGTTGCACTTCATGCGACGGCGACAGGCAAGGTATGGCTTGCTTCTCTGACGACAGAGACCGCGCTGCGCTATGTGCTTCGCGATGGCTTTGGAACGCGTGAAGATCACGGCCCATTGGTTGTTCAGACTATTGAAGAGCTTCAGGCAGAGTTGATTGCCACCAGCAAGCGCGGTTACGGGCTGGCCATCGAAGAGGCGGATCCCGGGATTGCTGCAATTGCCATTGGAATACCCGGCAGCAGCCCCAAAGCAGAAATTGTTGGAACTGTTTCCATCGCCGGGCCGCACTCCAGATTGCAGAAGGAGAAACTCATCGACATGCTGCCCAGTTTGCAACAAGCAGTTCGACGATTAAATGGTATTGATGTTCTTATGCGCTTCGTCGATTCCTGAAACGCTTCACAAGGCTTTTGGTAAGTTTTCCGACAAATGCTTCGCGATTTCGTCAACCTGATTATTCACCATATGAATTCCTGAATGGATTTGTGCGCCACGTTGTTCAGCCTCAATCAGCAGAGCTGTTTTTTCTGGTTTTGCAATCACTTCGGCGACTAGCATGCTGGCGTCAAGACAGTTTGGATCAACCGGCATTTGGTCGCTGGGGTTCATGCCAAGCGATGTGGAATTGATGATCAATTGCCCGCTTACTGGGTTTGGGTCTGCCGCATATGCAACAGACCGGCCGGCCCGGTCATTGATGCTGGAAGCTAATTTCTCAGCTTTGGAACGTGTCCTGTTTGCAATTGCCAACGAAGATGCACCGCGGTCAATCAATTCATGGGCAATGGCCGACGCGGCCCCTCCGGCGCCAAGCAAAAGACAGTCACGTCCTTTGATGTTATGCCCTTGTGCCTCGAGCCCTCTTGCGAAGCCCAATCCATCAAATTGGTAACCGCGAAAAGTGCCATCTTGCTCACGGCGCACAACATTCACAGCTCCGACCATTTGTGCAGCCTCGTCCACGCTGTCGCAGAGGCGAAAGACCTCAAGCTTGTGGGGGAGCGTGACACCAAATCCGATTAAATTCCGGAGGGCCTTCAATCCCGCCCAGGCTATCTGTAAATCGACTGCAGAAATGTGCAAGGGGATGCAAATAACATTTGCACCGAGTTTTTCGAAGATCGGATTGATGGCTTGGGGCGTTTTTATTTGAGATATCGGATCCCCCAGAACTCCCATTAAAAAAGTATCGCCATCAATGTCCCGTTGCGAAACTTTATTCGATAACGCTGTTTCTGGTTCGAAAATCAGTTCAAATCCTCCGCAAGCCCAAGCTGCTGTCGGTCCAACCAAACCAGGCTACCATCTTCAACGCCAACAACAAGGCCAGGAGCGCCAGTTCCGGTCCAGTCCACAACTTCGGGCGATGCGACATGCATGGCCATCTGAATAATTTCACCCCTGAAGGTGAAAGCTCTTGGTTGAGCGAAAACCGGGGCAGCATTTGATCCAGTGTTTTCAAGTAAAAAGATGCCAGCCTGCTTTGTCGTATGGCGCGGTTGACCTGTAGGGCCAGGCGGGATGGAAGCTTTGCAATGTGTACCTACAACGATGTCGAACACACCGTTCCCTGTCCAATCGCATATGCAGAATTTAACGCGTCCCTGTCCACCACCAACATCCTGTGTAAAAGACATTCTCTCACCATTTTCCCATTTAAGGTGGGTCTTTTGGTGAAGCTCGGTTTTTGAATGCCTTTTGTAGTCTGACAGAAACCCTTTTTCATCCAGAGTGATGTAATGCTGTTGACCGTTTCCGAGCCAATCCACCACTCCAGGTTTGACCCGCCAAACTGTCTTAAGCAGGCGGCCGTCAAAATGCAGAAATTGCGCCGCTTCCAAAGCCGGAGGGTAAGCGCCGGTTTTGTTCTCAAACAAAGTATGGTGTCCCGTCACATCACTCATAAGCACGTCTGGAAAACCATTGCCTGTCCAGTCACATACAACAGGACAGGTATAGCCGAACATTTTCTCGGAAGGTCCCTGAATCGAACCAGTGAGTCCGGCACTCACACAAATAGGTTCGCCGCCAGACGTTATGTTGATTTCATGCAGTAATGTGGGGTTTGAGGCGGATCCGGACGACTGATAGAACAGCAGTTCGCCGGAACAATTTCCAACGACCAGATCGGGTCGGTCACGTCCGGGTTGCTGGAACGCAGCCGGTGATGGAAGCACGCTTGCGTGGATAATGGGCTTTGTGGTTTCAACGCGGCCCATCTTTTCAAAGACGGGTTGGCCGTTTCTGAGCACACCTGTATTTTTCAGGAAGCTGACATATCCATCTTCCGATCCGACAAGCAAATCCAGATTGCCGTCATTATTCCAGTCAACTGCGCACGGAAAGTGAATACAATGATCAAGCTCAATCGGATGCGCATCTGCCCCTTGAATGAGCTCAAGCTCCTGATATCTGCCTGAGCCGTCCGATTTGCCAATATGCAGAATATTCCAGAACTCGCCGCACACAACATCGCAGTTACCACTTTTGGTAAAGTCGCCAAATGCGGGGGCTAACTGTCCGTAGACCTGCATGGGAGTTTCGCCGGAAAAAACAGGCTTACCCTTTGACAAGACTGGATTGGTAGGCGTGCCGGTGTTTTTGAAACCATAGAGAAAACCGCGTAACGGACCTCCCAGCCAACGATCGGCGGCATCGTAAGCCTTGTAGCCCGGATCGCTCCACTCCAGCCCATTTGGCCAGTAATCGTCCCAACAATCCGTCCCGACTACCAGTTCAAGCTGCCCATCTCCGTCGATATCTGCAAAGCGTGCGCAATGGTAAAATTCATTTCCCCTTACCCAGTCGGCATCCAATTCCAGAATAATCGGTTCACCGAATTTAGGGTGCCCCGCATCGCCCGTATTTATGTATACGTTTATGGTTTTGCGCAGCCTTGATGCAGATACGAGATGAAACGTGTCACCATCAGAGAAGGAGGTCACATAGCCGCGGATACCCTCAACCAGCTCCTCTGGTCCTAAAACAGGCGTTCCATCTGACTTTGTGTCAATCTGACGCCGAAGGTAGACCTGACCGTCATAACAAGGGTCCCAACTGGATAACAGAACATCCTTAGAACCAGAACCACACCAATCGACGACATCAACACAGGTTATTATGCGACCGGACAGGAAGCCAACTTCGACACTGTCATCATAAGCTATGGCCTCATCCGCATAGTGCGGTCCATCCCAGACGATCGCATCATCTTCCCATCGTTTTACGCTCAACTTTCGGCCTCATATACGAAACATCGTTGCTAATGGAATAGCATTCCTTTATGCGGAATTCAATTGATATTGTTATATGCAATTTGTATGCTGAGGGTGAAGGCGTTTAATATGACAAGTATGATGGAAATTAATGGCGTTGTGCCGGTCATGCTGACTCCGTTTTCCAACGAGAACGTCGTTGACGAGGCCAGCCTGGACAGATTGATCGAATGGTATTTGGCACAGGACTGCGGAGCCCTGTTTGCGGTTTGCCAATCGAGCGAGATGCAGAAACTTACACTGAAAGAACGGGTCAGCCTGGCAAAATTTGTCGTCAAACAAACCGCCGGTCGGGTACCTGTTGTTGCATCTGGACATATTGGAGCTCTTATTGAAGACCAATGCACCGAACTGGCCGCCATGTGCGAAACGGGTATTGATGCACTGGTACTGGTAACAAACAGGCTGGCGGAGAACCATGAAGGTCTGCCGGTGTTTCGTCAAAACCTTCAAAAGATCATGAGTTCAATTCCATCGGACATGCCGCTTGGCCTTTATGAATGCCCAGCTCCATTTCGACGCCTCCTAAGTGATGATGAATTGAAGTTTTGCCTGGATACCGGTCGGTTTGTGGTTCTGAAAGATGTTTCGTGCAACCTGGAAATTGTGGAGCGACGGTTGGAAATTGTGAAGGGCAGTGATTTTTCGATAATCAACGCCAATGCCGCCATCGCATTCGATGCTATGCAAGCGGGCTCTCAGGGCTTTGCCGGCGTCTTTACGAATTTTCATCCAGATCTCTACGCTTGGCTTTATAAAAATCTGAACTCTGACGCTTCTTTGTTCAGTGATTTGGCGAATTTTCTGGCTCTCTCAGCCTGCGCTGAACCCATGGGGTATCCCGGATTGGCGAAGATTTATCATCAAAAAATTGGCACGTTTGGGACGACCCATTCACGCGTAATTGGAGATGATATTCGCGAAAAACATTGGGCAATTGACGCTATAGTGGACCATATACACACGAGTTCGGAGACATTCCGCCGCCGAATTGCGGAGCATGCGGTAGATGGGAGCGTCACGTATTAATTCCGCATCCAATTCTAATTTAGGCTGATTTTCGTTCAAATTTGACGGAGATATTCCTGCGGTTTCTGAGTGTTTTCGGCATGAGTTGTAGAAGCCGTCGATGTATTGGAACAATGGGTCGGTGACCTACTGCTGTGTATTCCATTTGTAACGCTGAATGAGTTCAGCCTTGACGGTTTTGAAGAAAGTCTCGATGACAGCGTTATCGTAGCAATTTCACTTTCAACCCATCGACACCTTAGAGCCGATTTTGATGAAAAAGGCGTTGCCTTTTTTTTGCTTTTCGGAAGGTGCTAGTGACCGTTCAAAGACTGGCTCATATTGGCCTGACAGCCCCGACAATATGACTTGGTATGCTATTGTCAGTGCGGTATGGACTCTGATCTATGGGGACAATACATAATTTTTATAAGGCAGCTAAATGGGTTCTTCAAAGATTAAAGCTGTGCTTTTTGACAAGGACGGCACTCTTCTCAAATACAATGAGACCTGGGTACCGATAAATATCAAAGCAGCGCGACTGGCAGCACGGGGCGATGAAATGATCGCTCTCCATCTTCTTGTCTCGACCGGTTTCGATCCGGAGTCTGGTGCTGTTCGGGCTGGTAGTCTTCTTGGCGCCGGAAATACCGAAGAAATTGCAGAGATCTGGAGCCAAAATGGCGCCCTGTTTTTAAAGACTGAGCTCATCAGCATGTTGGATTCAGAGTTTTCAAAAGCTATGCAGAATGCAGTGCCGGTTAACGGCTTGGTGCAGATCATAAATCAACTGCATCATCGCGGATATCAGTTAGGCGTTGCCAGCAGCGACAGTGAGAATGCCATTCGGGTATTTCTCCAACAGATGGAGCTGGAGACCCATTTCAGCTTTGTTTCTGGGTATGATTCCGGTTTCGGCCACAAGCCTGATACGGGCATGTTCGATGCATTTTGCAGGGCAATAAAATTAGGCCCGGAGCAGGTTGCGATGATCGGCGATAATCCTCAGGATCTGCAGATGGCCAGGACAGGGCAGGCGGGAATGAGTATTGGCGTATTGAGTGGCAATGGCACTCACGCGGATTTAAGCCCTCTTTCTGATATGATTCTGAACGATATTTCCCAACTCGGCAATGTTTTCTCATCTTCGTGGCATTGAGTCTGCAAATGCAGGGCAAGCCTCTAGATTAGTGTCGCGCGGATGATCCACACACAGCAATTGGGGCGCATTCGGCGCGGCTTACGTCTCTCACGAGGTTGCCGACATATCGCCTTGCTTCCTCGATTGTTTGTCCAGCGACATTCGCATATTGGGAGCCAGCGAGTGGCGCAACTTTGAATCTTCGAGGAAATACCCAACGCGCTTTCTCTTTACGCAATCCACTTCGTGGGGCTTATTATATCATCGATATCGCCATGTTTGGGTGCGCGCGAGTAGGCCTTTTGACACCAAGGCGTGGATCGTTCGCGCAGCCACATTTGTATAGAGAATCATCATGCCCATTGCGGCTGCGGGGGCGACATCACCCGCATCATCCATGTTCAATACCGCGACAGAGGCGAGCGCCGTCCCTGATGAATAAAGGAACACCACGGCCGAAACCGTCGTCATGGCGTTCACAAATAGATAAATCGAAATGTCCAGGATGGCTGGCAAACAAACCGGAACACTTACTCTGGCAAACAATTTATAGAATGGCTGTTTGAGCGAGGACGAAACTGCCTCAAATTCATTATCCATTTGCTTGAGTGCTGTTGCAGCCGTCAGGTGTGACACTGTGTAAAAGTGAGTGACGGTACAAAGAACGAGAATGGTCATTGTCGCGTAGATAACGTGAAGCGGATTGTCAGGATTATTGAAAAAGAAGATGTAGGCCAAGCCCAAAACCATGCCGGGAATGGCCATCGGCAGCATCGCCAAAAACTGGAACAATGTGCGTCCGGTTTTGAAGCCTTGCGTTTTTTCAACCATGTAAGCGCCGATAAACACCACGATGGTACCGAAAAAGGCGGTCAGTAGCGCCAGCTTGATGGAATTCTTATAGGCGCTCCAACCGCCGCCATCCATCAGATCGAAGGCGTAATTCTTCAGGCTGAGGCTCAGATCGTAGGGCCAGAATTTGACCAGTGCCGCATACTGGCAGACGAGCAGAATACCGGCGATAAAAATCGCAATCACAGAACAATATGCGAAGCACATCCAGTCAAAACGGGGACTGACTTTGGGTTGGTAAACGACTGAACGGGCCGACAGGGAGGCAACTTGCTTACGCTGAATAATCCGATCGATTGCAAATGCAAACATCGCCGGGATGAGCAGTACCACTGAAACAACAGCACCCATTTCAAAATTTTGCTGTCCAATCACCTGTTTGTAGATGTCCACAGCCAGCATGTTGAATTGCCCACCGATGACTTTGGGCAGGCCGAAATCGGTGATGACCAGATTGAACACAACAAAAGCTGCGGAAATCAAACCGTATCGTGCGCTGGGAATGGTCACAGTCCAGAACGTCCGCCAACTGCTGGCCCTGAGAGTAACTGCCGCCTCGTAAAGACGCGCGTCCGAAATTGCCAAAGCGGTGGTGATGATCAGCATGGCATGGGGAAATGTGAAGAAGACTGACCCAATGATAATGCCGTAAGGGCCATAGATCGACTCGCCCATCATAAATGATTTCAGCATGCCTTGATTGCCGAACAGATAGACCAGTGCGATGCCGGGCAAGAGCGAAGGCACCAAAATTGGCGCCATCGCGATTAACCTGAAAACACCTTTGAAGCGCATTCGGCTTCTGGCAAGCGAATAGGCGAATCCAAAAGCCAGCGATACGGTAATCACCGTGCTTATGGCGGAAATCAGAAGTGAGTTGCTTATTGAACGCACCAGAGATGGCGTGGAAAAATAGCGTATGAAATTATTCAGGCCAGTATCTACTTCGGGTCGCAACACAATTTTACGGAATTGATTGGAATCAAACTCGTTCCAATCAACGCCGTTGAGCCGCTCGGATCCGAACAGATAAACGGCACTATCAGTGGTTCCGCGTATCTTGTAGCGAACAGGGCTTCGGAAAGAAAAGTCGGGAAACCAGGCGGTGACGTTGAGACGGCCGTTTGATCCCGCAGCCAGATCATCTGGTCCATACGTGCCCGTTTCCTCATTCAGCGATTGCGCGGTGAATATTGTACCGTCGAAACTTCCGGTATCGTCGCTGACCTGAAACTCAAATTGTGTCAGATTAAATTGATAGGTGGCGAAGGCTTTCGACAACATGGAATAGAGCGGCAGGGCCAGAGCAATGACCAAATAGACCGCAATCATCGCGATAAAACCACGCATGATCCAATCATCAACGCCGAGCTTGGGCTTGATATTCTTGCCGGCCGGCAGCGATCCGTGAGACACGTCGGTCATGTCGCATTGTCCAGTGGAAATACCTTCAGTCGATCAAGCGGAATTTCAATCGACAGTTTTTTACCAACACCCAATTCCATCCTGCGAATGGCGTTGACTGAAAAGTTCACCACCAGCGTCAGGCCATCCGATTGTGCACCACTCAATTCCGCACGCCAGAATGAGCCGAGAAATTCCATATCAACAATCTCAACATCAATCATGTTTTCAGGCGTCTCAACAACGTCTATTGCGCCGGGGGAACGAGCGCCGTCTCCGTGTGGAATGATGTCTTCCGGGCGTATGGCTGCAATGACAGCTGTGCCTGATGAAAAGTTGTGCGGGATACATTTGAAAGACGTTTCGCCGATCCTCACGCCATCATTGCCGGTCGTGGTGGCTCTGACCTGGTTCATCTCGCCAATGAAATCGGCAACAAACAGGCTCTCCGGATCTCTGTAAATCTCGGTTGGTGTCCCAATCTGCTCCACCACACCATGGTTCATCACGACAATGCGATCGCCCATCGCAAGACCTTCCTCCTGATCGTGGGTCACCATGATGGTCGTGACGCCCAGTTTTCGTTGGAGCTCCTTGATTTCGTGACGCAGCGATACGCGTACTTTCGCATCCAGCGCTGAAAGTGGTTCATCCAACAAAAGCAGTCCTGGTTTAGAAGCGATGGCGCGGGCCAAAGCGATACGTTGCTGCTGTCCGCCGGAAAGCTGTGCCGGATATTTTTTGCCTTGCTCGGGCAGACCCACCAGTTCCAAGAGTTCTGCCACTCTCGCGGCAATTGCGTCCTTGGGCATGCCAATATTCTCGAGGCCAAATGCGATATTCTTTTCAATCGTCAGGTTTGGAAACAGCGCGTAAGATTGGAATACGATCCCAAAATCGCGCTCAGCCGGGGGTAGATTGGAAATATCGTTGCCATCTTGGGCAACTGACCCGCGCGATTGAATATCCAGGCCGGCAATAGCTCTGAGCAATGTCGTTTTCCCGCAGCCTGACGGGCCGAGAAAACAAATGAATTCGCCTTGTTGGATCTCCAGTGAAATGTCTTTGAGTGCAATAAAATTGCCGAAAGCCTTCCAGAGGCCCTCGATAGTCAGGAAGGACTGGCCCTGCTGGGCGGTGTCCCTTGTTGTCGTTGATTCAGTCGTCTCAATGGTCACACCAACCTCCCGGAACGGCAGTCAATTATAGTTCAACTTAATAAGGTGGCGTGGCTGCTGTATAGACCGCCGGATACAAAAATGGCGCTTCATTATGAAGCGCCACTTTGGTTTTTGATTTATTTAGCCTCAGATTTTGAATCGTAGCGGCTCTGCCATTCTTTCAAGATTGCTGCGCGGTTATTCGCGGCAAACTCGAAATCATTATCGATCATTTTCTCAGCCAGATTTGCGGGGAAATGTTTGACCGGTTTTGCGACACCAGGATAAGCCACAACCGCATAACCAGTGTTGTACATTTCATTGGCCTTCTTGGTCACAGTCCAGTCGACCAGAGCCTTTGCTGCTTCCAGATCATCCGTACCCGCGATGATGGCTGTTGCTTCCATGTCCCAACCAACACCTTCTTCCGGCACGATGATTTCAAGCGGCGCGCCGTCTGCTTTGGACTTGGCACCGCGGAAAGCGAAGGAAATACCGATGGGAATCTCACCAGCAGCTGCCAGTTTGCAGGGCTTGGAGCCTGAATGAGTGTAACGCGCAATATTTTCATGCAGCGAATCCATGTATGCCCAGCCTGCATCTTCACCGAACATCTGGAGCCAACTGGAAACATCCAGGAAGCCCGTGCCGGATGAATTCGGGTTTGGCATAATCACGTGGCCTTTATATTCGGCTTTTGTGAGATCTTTCCATGTTTTAGGCGGTGTTAGACCCAGTTTTTCGGATTCAACGGTATTGTAGCAAACAGCGGCAACCCAAGCGTCCATACCAGTCCAGGTTGGCGGAGTGCTCTTATCGACAAATTTTGGATCGAGGTTTTCAACACCTGCTGGCGCATATCCTTCCAGCATGCCTTCTGATTTCATCAACAGCAAAGATGTTGCAGCCAAACCCCAGACCACATCGGCTTGAGGATTGTCTTTTTCGGCCAACAGTTTGGCTGTCACGATTCCCGTTGAATCACGAACCCAATTGATCTTGATATCAGGATGATCCTTATTGAATTCAGCCGCATAGCGGGCCAGATCTTCAGCTTCGACAGCTGTGTACACGGTAAGCTCTGCAGCATTTGCATATGCAAACGCGACAGTTCCCAACGCGACACCCATCGAAAGTGCCTTGAGGGTCTTTTTAATCATGAAATTCTCCCGGTTTTGATAGTTAAAAACTTGGCCTTGGTATCGACAAGACCATGCAATATTTTCATTTTCACATAGTCCAAGCCGTTCCTCCAGCTTACATACTATCAGCATTGCCTTTTGCGTTGCATAGCTAAAATCGATATTTCTAATGAGTAAATTGATTTTATTGATGGGTCGCTGGTTTGATAAGCCTTCAGCAAACCGTCAGGGCGCTCTGGGCTCGGATGAATTTCAGCCGACTTTCACCCGTTCTGATTTGGGATCATAAGGGCTTCTTAAGTGCGCCTGTGCCGACAACAACTCACCGGCCAGATCGATTTGAAAATCACCCGATTCGATATAGGCTTTGTCGATACCGGCTTCATCCTGCAATAACGCCAGTGCAACACTGCACTTTAGCGTGTGACCATAGGCAGCGGAGCGAACTTCACCAACAGGCGTTCCATTTCGCAGGACAAGCTCCCCGCCCCACAATTGTGCGTCAGCATCACCAAGCGTAAATTGCACAATACGCTTGGTCAATTTTGCGGCTTTCCTGTGCTTTAGCAATGCTTGCTTGCCGATGAACCCTTCTGCCTTTTCCATGTCTACTGCAAAGGATAAGCCAGCCTCGTAAGGATTGAGTTCGGGGGTCAACTCCCGGCTCCAGGCTCGAAACCCTTTTTCGATGCGCAGGCCTTCAAGCGCGTAGTAGCCTGCATCTATCAGACCCAGATCACCGCCAACCTCGTGCAACAATTCATACACCCCAACTGTCAATTCGGTTGGCACGATCAGTTCCCAACCCAATTCACCCACATAGGTCATACGATTGGCGAACATGGTAGCGTAACCGATGTCGATTTCCTGAACGGTCGCGAACGGAAATGCAGAGTTGCTGAAATCAGCTTTCGAGACCCTCTCAAGCAGGGTCCGAGCGCTGGGGCCCATGATTGCCAATACCGACCAGGCACCCGTGACGTCGCTGATATGGCAATGTGCATCAGTTGCCATGTTCTTTCTAATCCAATCGGCATCGTGAACCGTTTGAGCTGAACCAGTGATGATGAGAAATTTTTGCTCCTCCAACCGCAAAACCGTCAAGTCACTTTCATAGCCGCCGCGGTCATTTAGCAGACCTGTATAAACTGAACTGCCGATGGGTCGATCAACATTGGCGGCGCAGATCTGGTTGAGAATTTTACACGCATCCTTGCCCTCGACCATCAGTTTGGAGAACGATGTCTGATCGAATATCCCAACGTCATTGCGCACAGCGTCATGCTCACGTTTGACTGCTTCGTGCCAGTTCTGCCTGCCAAATGAATATTCAATTCCGGGTTTTTCACCGACACCCGCGAAAAAGTTTACCCGTTCCCAACCCATTTTTGATCCGAAGACAGCATTTTTTGCCTCAAGTCGGTCATAAAGCGGCGAACGGCGGAAGGGTCGAGCTGTGTCCAGCTCGCGGTTTGGCCACGGCATGGCGTAATGCAGCCCCAGCGTTTCTTTAATTCTATCGTGAAGCCATTTCGGGTTGTTGTTGAAGCCTGCAAACCGGCGAATATCCACCGGCCACAAATCCATTGTCGGTGCACCATTGACGATCCATTCGGCCAAAGACTTTCCGGCTCCGCCAGCGCTGGCAATGCCCATTGAGTTGAAACCTGCGCCCACAAAGAAATTTTTCAATTCGGGCGCTTCGCCCAACAGGAAGTTATTGTCCGGTGTAAAACTTTCCGGGCCATTGTAGAATTTTCGGACCTCGGCATGTTCCAACTGAGGCACGCGCATCAACGCGTTTTCCATAAGTATCTCAAACTGGTCCCAATCATCCGGCAATAATGAAAACTCAAAATCATCGGGAATGCCGTTCATGCCCCACGGCTTGGCCTCCGGTTCAAATCCGCCCATGGCCAGACCACCAACTTCTTCTTTGAAATATATGTAACCATCAGGATCCCGCATCACGGGAAGATCTGTGTGAACACCCTCGATTTTGCCGGTCACGATATACATATGCTCTGCTGAATGCAGTGGCACCGACACGCCACACATCCTGCCAATTTTTCTTGCCCACTGCCCAGCACAATTAACAACGATCTCCGCTTTGATATCACCATGGTCCGTGCGAACCCCGGTAACGACACCATCGCGTGTTGATATGTCAGCTACATGAATGCCCTCGATAATTTTCGCGCCACCATTTCGTGCGCCCTTCGCCAAGGACTGCGTCAGATCTGTCGGATTGGCTTTGCCATCGCCCGGCAGCCAAATACCGCCTTGCAGATCATCAATTGCCATCACTGGCCACAGATCGCCGGCTTCACCTGCCGTCACCATTTCCACTTCCACGCCCTGTGCCCGCGCAGAGGCCGCTGTGCGCTTCAATTGGGTCATGCGTTCGGCTGTGCGTGCAACCGAAAGCGAGCCGCAGCTTTTCCAACCGGTTGCCAGTCCGGTTTCTGCCTCAAGTTCAGAATACAGTTTGGTGGAGTATTGAATGAGGCTCGTCATGCTTGCATGACCGCGCAATTGTCCGACAAGACCGGCAGCATGCCACGTTGTACCTGAACTCAATTGCCCCTGTTCCAACAGGACAATATCTTTCCGGCCCAGCTTTGTGAGGTGGTAGGCAACGGAACAGCCGACAATGCCACCTCCGATGATGACAATTTGAGCGGCTGAGGGGAGAGTGTTTGACGGCACAATAAGCATCCTATAAACGGGCAAGACAGGTATTTGCAAAAATTTGCCAATAAATGCGAAATTTTGCAAGAAAATTCTTTGCAACTTGCCCGGAGCCGCGTCGTGATCCCTCTTCCCGAAGAACGTCATTCGATTATCTTGAGCGCAATCGAGGCGCGCGAATTTATCTCAATCGTCGAATTGGGCGATCGCTTGAATGTGAGCCGTGAAACGATCAGAAGTGACATATCGCATTTGGCAAAGCAGAATTTGTTGCAACAGGTTCGGGGCGGCGCGACTCGCATCGAAAAGACCGAGGCGGCGATGAGCGAGCGTCAGAATATCAATCACGCAGGCAAACAAAAGATCGGACAGATTGTTGCCGGCATAATTCCGGATGGCGCATCTGTCATCATCGATTCCGGCTCCACCACATTGGCGGCAGCCCGCGCACTGACCGAGAAAAATGACCTCACCATCTACACCAATGATCTGACCGTGGCATTGACCATGGTAGCGAGTGCTGCTGAGGTTCAAGTTCTTGGTGGAAAACTGGGCCGGTCCGAACACTCGACGCGAGGGCATGACACCCTGGAAATGTTATCGAACTATCGCGCCGACTTTTCGCTCATCGGTGTTGGCGGACTGAGCGCAGAGCACGGTTTCACAGATTATGATCGCGACGTTGCAAAGATGCGCGATGCCATGATTGCCGCGGCGGCGACGCCACTTTTTGTGGCCGGGCATGAAAAATTTGGCAAATCGGCATCTGTTCGATTGAGACTTGCTGACCAGGCTGCCTTTCTGGCCACAGACATTCAACCAACGACCGAATTGGCAACGTATCTGAAGCAACTGGGTTTGGATGTTTTGACACCTGAGTGAACCCAGCGCAAAACAAAACTCGTTCCCGCGTCCGGCCTAAAGTCATGGGCCATATTATGGCAGATTTTCCGGGACTGTTGGACGCATGTTGAATGCCTGATGTTGGCGAATGGTGGAGTGCGGGCACTGCCAATAGGGCTATCACTTCGCTGCGCGACTGCCGCTGAATAGACCTGTAGATATTCCAGAATATGGTCAGCAATCAGCTTGATTTCTCACTGACTGACAATCTTGATAGGGGACCTTCAATTGTTTCCCTAGTTTAGAAACCTTCTTTGAGCATCGTTACGCTTGAGCAGCCCCACTTGAGTGGTCCATGTTGAAAGTTAGTGCATGATTGGCCTTTGGTCCATCGTTACGATGGCCTCTGGCGCAGGTGGGCGGTAACCCAATGCACTGTGTGGTCGTTTGGTGTTGT
>Ga0163215_100338_pt1 | contig 91610 bp, 100 predicted proteins | sample SynspAceP_FD_185934 | JGI IMG/M metagenome (GOLD analysis project Ga0163215, IMG submission 185934) | Saline lake microbial communities from Ace Lake in Antarctica - Synechococcus sp. Ace-P (Hybrid Assembly) | ecosystem: Environmental > Aquatic > Non-marine Saline and Alkaline > Saline | place... | reverse complement strand
CTGCCATGGGTGCCCGACTAACGATGGCTTGCCCAATTTTTGGCATCAGTATGAAGTTGATTTCGCCACCCTCGGTTTTTTTATCGCCGCGCATTAACCTCATCCAGTGCTCAAAGCCACCGAGTGGAGGCGCTGTGGTTGGGCAACCGATGGCTTGAACGACTGCCCGAACGCGCTCAACCGAGTGGCTCGGTAAGCCACAAACCCTCTCCGATAGCGCGGCTGCTAAGACCACGCCGCAACCCACCGCCTCGCCATGCAACCACTGCCCATAACCAAGTCCTGCCTCAATGGCGTGTCCGAACGTGTGACCTAGGTTCAAAATCGCTCTAATGCCGCCCTCTCGCTCGTCTTGCGACACGATCTGCGCTTTGAACTCACAGGACTTTCGAATGGCGTGCGTTAAAAGCAAGGGGTCACGCTGACGAAGGCCCGTGGCATTGGCCTCACACCACTGGAAAAAAGGTTCGTCCATGATCAACCCATACTTGATCACCTCAGCCAAGCCGGCGCTGATTTCGCGATCGGGCAAGCTCGCGAGCACATCAGTGTCTATCTCGACGGCGATGGGCTGGTAAAACGCGCCAATCATGTTTTTACCAAGGGGGTGGTTAACGGCTGTTTTGCCGCCCACTGAAGAGTCAACCTGAGCCAGAAGAGTGGTTGGCACTTGAATAAAGCGAATTCCCCGCATGTAGACCGCTGCAGCAAAGCCGGCCATATCGCCAACAACCCCACCACCGAGCGCGATAAGCACCGCCCGACGATCAAGCTGCGTGGCAAGCATGTGATCAAAAATGGTGTTCAGTGTTGCTAAGTCTTTGTGTGCTTCACCGTCGGGAAGTGTCACGACACTGATCGGTATGCTCAGCCGCGCCAACGCCTGGCGAACCTGTTGTTCAAACAGGCTCGCGATCGTTGGATTGGTGACAATCACGATGGCGGTGGCATCGGCGGGCACGTGGTCAGCGAGCTTGGACAGTCGGTCGGTGCCGATATGGATAGGATACTGACCGCCTTCGGTGCTAACGGTAACGAGGTGTTCGGTGTTTGCACTCATGATGGGTCCTGACAGGGAGAGACTTGTTGGGCAATTTTTTGCGTGACAGAGGAAATATTTGTGGCGCCGGTTTCAACTGTGATGTTGGCGACAGATTCATAGATTGATGCGCGCGCGGCCATTAGCTCGATTAAGCGTTGCCTGGTATCTACACCGGCCAACAGTGGCCGGTTGCGGTCTTTACTGGTGCGCCGGTGCAACTCCTCGACCGATGCTTTCAGGTAGACCACTTGGCCAGCTCGCGACAGTAATTCACGATTGACATCTGATAAGACCGCGCCACCGCCCGTGGCAAGCACAATGTTGCCGTTTGTCAAAGCCTCTTGCAAGGCTGTTGTTTCGCGCTTACGGAACCCGGCTTCCCCCTCAATTTCGAAAATAATGGGGATTTTGACGCCACAACGCTCTTCGATCTGTTGGTCGAGATCCACAAAGGGCATAGACAGCAAGCGCGCCAGATTTTTACCGATGGTACTTTTACCGGAACCTGGCATACCAATCAAAATGACCGAGGAAGTGAGGGTTTTCATGCCTTTATTATCCCATTGACGGCCTGAGCGGCGTAAAATTATGAACTTATGAGTAAAAATTCTTCTCGCGGGCAAGACAAAGCCCCTTCGTCATCGGGTTCAGGCACGCCTTGGATTGTGCGCTTCTTCTTGAAGCTCTTTGTCCTAGGCACGGGCTTGGCGGCTAGCGGCGTTTTGTTGCTGCTGATTGCCCTGTCCATTGCTTGGCCTAACCTCCCCGATTTGACGGCCATGACTGATTATCGACCAAGAGTGCCGTTACGGGTATTTACGGCCGATAAAGTTTTGATTGGCGAGTTTGGCGAAGAGCGGCGTAACGTTCTGCGTTTCAATGAGTTCCCAGACGTGTTGAAATCGGCGGTTTTGTCTGCTGAGGACGATGGGTTTTATCAGCACGGTGGCGTGGATTGGATGGGTGTGGCTCGAGCGGGCCTAGCGAACGTGACCGCAATGTCTAAAACGCAAGGTGCCAGTACGATCACCATGCAGGTCGCAAGGAACTTTTATCTGTCTTCCGAGAAGACGTACACGCGAAAGTTTTATGAGTTGCTACTGACTTACAAAATCGAATCGAGCCTAACGAAAGACCAGATTCTTGAGCTTTATTTGAATCAAATCTATCTCGGCCGTCGGGCGTATGGTTTTGCGGCGGCAACGCGCACCTATTTTGACAAGTCAGTGGCGCAGTTAACAATTGCTGAGGCGGCATTATTGGCTGGGGTGCCTAAAGCGCCCTCGCGTTTCAACCCTGTGAGTAATCTGCCGCGAGCTGTGGCACGGCAACAGTACATCTTAGGTCGGATGGAGAGCCTCGGCTACATTACCGATCAGGAATATCAAAACGCGCTGAAGGAGCCGATCGTATTGCGCACGGGTAAGGGCACACCGGCGGGCGGCTATGCGGTTCATGGTGAGTACGTGGCTGAGTTGGCTCGGCAGTTGATGTTTTCTATTTATGATGATGAGATATATTCACGCGGTTTGAATGTCTACACCACCGTTGAGTCCAAGGACCAAGAGTGGGCGTGGCAGTCGCTAAGAAACGGTGTGTTGGATTACACCCGTCGTGCCCGATATCCCGGGCCGGTTGCGCAGCTTGAGCTGCCAACCGGTGCGGAAAATGACCCCGTGGCGTTTGACGCTTGGGTTGATGAAGTTCTCGCCGACTATCCTGACTCGGTCGGCTTTAAAACCGCCGTGGTGTTAAAGGCAAGCCCCCAATCGGTTACGTTGGCACGGTCTAGCAGCGAAATCATGACCATTGACGACAAGAAAACCCTGGCAATTGTCGCGCGCTCGCTCGCGCCCAAAGCCAGTGATGACATGCGTATGCGTCGCGGCTCGGTCGTGATGATTAATCAGCGTGGAGAAGGCGGCTGGGAAATCTTAAACATTCCTGACGTTCAAGCGGCGATGGTTTCTGTCACGCCGCAAGATGGGGCGATCAAATCGATGGTCGGTGGTCTTGATTTTTTCAGCGGTAAATTTAACCGCGTCACACAAGCATGGCGTCAGCCGGGCTCGTCTTTTAAGCCTTTCATTTATGCGGCTGCGCTCGAGCGAGGTTTGGCACCGACGACACTGATCTCGGACCAGCCCTTTGCCTTGACCGAAGAGCAAACTGGCTCGGGCAAGGAATGGAAGCCTAGAAATTATGGCGATACCTATGATGAATCGCTGACCATGCGTGAAGCCCTAGCAAAATCTCGCAACATGGTCTCTATCCGTATATTGCAAGCCATTAGCCCGCAGTATGTTCAGGAGTACATCTCTCGATTTGGTTTTAGCGCGGAAAAGCACCCGGCCTTTTTGCCTATGGCCCTGGGTTCGGGTGCGGTGACCCCCTTGCAGATGGCGAGCGCCTTCTCCGTTTTTGCCAACGGTGGTTATCGGGTAACGCCATTCTTAATTGATTACGTCACAGATGCCGAGGGTGCGGTACTGATGCGAGCCAAACCAACGATCGCGGGCGATGTTTCAGCGCGTGCGATTGACCCCAGAACCGCTTATGTGATGGACGATATGTTGCGCGGCGTGGCTCAATATGGCACAGCGGCCCGCGCCGGTCGAGCGTTGGGACGCACGGATTTGGGTGGTAAGACAGGCACCACCAACGAGTCGGTTGATGCTTGGTTTGCGGGATACACACCGAGTTTGGTGGGTGTGGCCTGGTTGGGGTTCGACCAACCAACCTCACTCGGTAGCCGTGAAACCGGGGGCGGTGCGGCATTACCGATCTGGTTGGGTTACATGGAAAAAGCGCTCGAACGATTCCCTGAACAAAAGCGACAACCACCGCCGAGCGGTTTGATGGTTGATGGTCAAGCGATGTTCTTTGCCGAGTATCCGCCAGACCAAGCCATATCAGGCGTGGGTCTGCAGGAGAAAAAAGAGTCGATAGAGGATCTTTTGGACTCACTGCCTGGGATGGGCGATCAGTCGTCTACGGCTTTGCCGGCCAGTAACTAATGGCCGTTGGTTCAAAGGTCGATTTTGATCGAATGGCCGGTGATTTCAGAAAAGATGACCGACAGGGCTTCATGCAGGTCTTGGCCACCGCGGGTGTCTTTCCAATGAGTGCCGTCAAAGCCATAATGGAAGCCGCCACTTGGGGCGGCAACCCAGATTTCTTGCAAAGGCGCCTGGCTGTTAATCACAACGGGTACCTTGTTGTCAAAAAGCAGGTTCAGCACATTGCCTTCCCGCTTGGTGTCGACATCAACGTCGAGAGTGTCAAACCAATCGTCTGCGTGATTCTCGACGGTCTCAAGAATCTTGCTGACTCGAGTATCAAACGTGCTTTCCGTCATTTTCATGTTTTTTGTCCTTAGGAGCTACTTGTGGTCACCCTTCGCACCGTTTTCTGTAAAGCCCGCCAAAGGGTGCTCATTGGCTTACTCGGTATTACGTGTAGCGGTCTTCTACTCGTTGGTTGTGGTTACAAGGGACCTTTGTATTTGCCGCCACCGCCTGACACTTTAGGCGAAACAGAAGCGCCACGTGGCGCTGATACAAACGTTGAGTCGCAAACACAAACTGAATCATTGATGCAAACCAACCCATCGCTTCAACCCGCGCCCATCGTTATTCAATAGCCTTAGAGTCAGAAAGTCGAACATGTCCACACAAAACACTCAACAACCACCCACACCAGCTGGGGCACCTTTTTTTCACTACCAAGGCGGACAGCTATTCGTGGAGTCTGTCCCTCTGTTGCGATTGTCTCATGAGTTCGGCACCCCACTTTATGTTTATTCGCGCGCCGCGTTGCGCGCGGCTTGGCAGAGTTATGCTGAGGCGATTGGGACGCATAAGGTCCTGGTTTGCTATGGCATGAAGGCGAATTCGAATTTGGCGATTCTCGATGAGTTTGCGCGCATGGGTAGTGGCTTTGACATTGTTTCAGGCGGCGAGTTAGCACGCGTTTTAGCCGTTGGTGGTGATCCAAGTAAGGTTGTGTTTTCAGGTGTTGGTAAGCAAGTCTGGGAAATGGAGCGGGCGTTAGAGGCGGGTGTGAAGTGTTTTAACGTGGAGTCTGTGCCAGAACTGCAACGACTCTCTGAGGTGGCGGTGCGGCTCGGCAAAACCGCCCCTGTGTCGCTTCGGGTGAATCCGGATGTCGACGCCCAGACGCACCCCTACATTTCCACGGGCCTGAAAGAAAACAAATTTGGTATTGCAATTGAGTCCGCGCTTGATGCTTATGAACAAGCGAGTCATTTGCCAGGGCTCCGTGTGGTTGGGGTGGACTGTCATATCGGCTCGCAAATCACCGAAGTCAGTCCTTACTTAGACGCGTTAGACAAATTACTCAATTTATTGACTGCACTCCAAGAGCGAGGCGTCAAGCTGGCTCATTTAGACTTGGGCGGCGGTTTGGGTATTCGGTACGAGGATGAGACCCCTTTGGCACCCAAAACATTGTTGGCGGCCGTTTTTGAGCGGCTAGCAGCGCGAGGCTTGTCAGACCTGCAATTGGTGCTTGAGCCTGGTCGCTCTTTGGTGGGCAATGCGGGTGTGTTGTTGACCCATGTGGAGTACTTAAAGCACACAGAAGAGCGCGACTTTGCCATCGTGGATGCGGGCATGAATGATCTGATGCGTCCGGCCCTTTATGAGGCGTGGCATGGGGTTTTGCCGTTGAAATTAAGCGATACCGCGCCAGTGGTTTATGAGGTTGTGGGACCTGTGTGTGAAAGCGCTGACTGGATCGCGCGTGCCAGAGAGTTGCGTATAAGCGCTGGTGATGTGCTGGCCATAGAGACCGCGGGCGCTTACGGGTTCGTCATGGCAGGGCACTACAACTCGCGTACGCGACCGGCCGAGGTGTTGGTGGACGGTGAATCATGGCACTTGATTCGAGAGCGTGAGACGTTTGACGATTTGATACGTGGTGAACGGTTAGTGTCGCGCGAAGGTTAAAGCCAGGTAAAGTTAAAGCCAATTAATGGGCTCGTTGCCTTGTTCAATAAGCCACTCATTGACTTGGCTGAAGTGACCGCAACCGATAAATGGGGTTGACCCGCGTCGAGCCGAGAGCGGTGAGGGATGGTTGGCGCTCAAGATGAGCCGAGGTGCAGCGCGGTGGTTTGCTTCAATCAATGGTGCCTGTGCTTGGGCATGATTACCCCACAGTAAAAAAGCCACGGGCGCGGGCAACTCAGCCACGGCCTTGATGAGCCGTTGCGTGATGGATTGCCAGCCCAATCGGGCATGTGAGGCCGCTTGACCCTGGCGCACCGTGAGCACCGTATTTAAAAGTAAGACGCCTTGGTTCGCCCAGCGCGCCAAGTCGTGGTTCGGCATGGCTAGCAAGGGATCGTGCTTTATGCGTTCATCTCTCGCAATCTCTTGAAAAATATTTCGCAGGCTTGGTGGGCATTTGATGCCATTGGCGACTGAGAAAGCGAGGCCCTGCGCTTGATTGGGGCCGTGATAAGGATCTTGTCCTAAAATCACGACCCTGACGTTTGATAGGGGCGTCAAACGCAATGCACGCCATGGATCGGCGGGAAACACCGTTTCGGCCCGGTTTAATTCATGCCCAATTTTTTCTTTTAGCTGCTCAAGTTCCAGACGCACAGTTGCCGGTGACAACACGCTTTGCCAACAAGCCGGAAGGCCTTCGGTCTTAAGCGAGGTCACGCTAGTTAAGGCGTTAACCGCCATTAGTTGGCAGAGTTGGCAGACTTAGCGGCTTGGCGTCTGGCCAGCATGGTTTGAAGCGCTTCGTCCTTGGCAATGAGTTGTTTGGCTTGAGCCACCACAGGTGCGTCAACCATTCGACCCTCAAACGTACAAGCCGCTTTTCCGGCGGCAAGGGCAGCCTCGAAAGTCGCCAGTAAATCACGCGCCCGTGCCACGGCCGTGGCGTCTGGGCTGAAGGCTTGATTGGCCGCGTCAACTTGCGAGGGATGAATACAAAAAGCCCCTTCAAAACCTAGCCGTGCCGCGCGCTGAACGGTTTGTTGAAACTTCTCTTTATCAGCAAAGTCGGCCACTGACCCAACAAATCCCAAGGGGACGATGCCTGCGCGGCGACACGCGGCCACCGTCATCACATTAGGGACATAAAGCGTGTCTGTATCAACTGCCATCTGCATGGAGACGGCCAAATCTTCAGCGCCCACGATCATGCCGTAGAGCCGCGGGTGAGCCTGGGCGATCTCGTCTAAACGGGCAAGGGCGCCAGCGTCTTCAATCATGGCAATCAAACGCGTGTGACCGATGGGCAGTTGCTTTTCCTGTTCAACCTCGTCTAGCACTTCGGACACGGCACGAATAAATCCGCCATCGGGGACTTTGGGTAAGGTCAGTGCTTTGACAGAGGGATGGACGCAGCCTTCCAAGTCACGCACCAGTAAACGCCAGGGGCGATTCACCCTGACGATCACATCGAACCCAGCGGCGGCGGCCTGGTCTGCCAAGTCGCCAATTCGCGCGCGTGTGGCTTCTTTTAGGTCAGGTGGGCAGGCGTCTTCCAGATCAAGCTGTATGGCATCGGCGTCACGCCTTAGGGCGCTCGCTAAAAACTTATCGCTACTTGCGGGTACAAATAACATCGAGCGCCACGAGTTGGTTGGCGTGGCTAAATCTGTGTTCGAGAGGGTCATGGCGAGAGGTTCTTTAGTCGGTTAATCAAAGCTTGATGGTACTCGGGAAGACAACGGGTGATGGCGGTCTGACGGGCGAGGCGAGCAGTGTCTGCAATCGCTGGTTGCACCGTAGGGGTCCAAACAGATTGTGGAAAGGAGGCGTCGTCTTGCCAGCGAGGGATTACGTGCCAGTGCAAATGAGGCACTTGATTACCCAAGCTGGCAAGGTTGATCTTGTCTGGCGACAACTTTTGCCGCATGACGGTTTCGACAGCGAGGACGACGGTCATCAGTTCTTGTTGATCAGACACTGGCAGGTCTGTCATTTCCTGCACATGGTCGCGCCAGATGATCCGGGTAAAACCAGGGAAACTGGGTTCTTGTGCGTCAACGACACGCCAACGTGGATGTGCGTACAACAACGCTGAGTCAGCTGGTGGTGGTGGGAGGTGACACAAAGGGCAAGCGGGTTGTGTCATCGGTCTTTGCCGGTTGCAGTGGCGCTATCAATGGCGCTTTCAATGGTGTTGACAATTTGTTTCATGACCGCAATCCTCGCGTGTCGCTTGTCGTTTGCTGAAATGGGGTGCCAGTGGGCATGTGGGGAATCGGTGTGCATCAGCATATCGCTTGTCGCCTGCCGGTAAGCCTGCCACTTGTCGCGGTTACGCCAGTCTTCGTCGGTGATCTTGTATTGCTTAAAAGGCAGTTCTTCACGTGACTCAAAGCGGCGCAACTGTTCGTCGGGGGTGATGGCTAACCAAAACTTGATGATTAAAACGCCGTGTTGACTGAGCTGCTGCTCGAAGGCGTTGATCTCCGTGTAGGCTCGCTGCCACGTGGGACGGGTGATGAGCTTCTCAACACGCTCAACCAACACGCGACCATACCAAGACCGATCAAAAATCGCGATGCGGCCATGGCGCGGAACGGCCCGCCAAAAGCGCCACAAGTAGGGGCGGTCGAGCTCGAATTGCTTGGGTGCAGAGACAGGCAATATTTGATATTGACGCGCATCGAGCGCTTTGGTGATGCGGCGTATGGTGCTGCCCTTGCCAGCGGCGTCTTGTCCTTCAAAGACAAGCATTAACGCATGGTGTTTGAGAAATTTGGGATGCCGTACCGCCTCGGCCAAACGGTTTTGCCAGTGCAAGAGCGCGGTATCGTAGTCATCTTTGGCGAGATGATCGGTGTAATCAATGTCGTCTAGCGGATTGTGTGATCGTCTGGCGACAGGCAGCTCGGCTGCTGGGTCATGTAGAGCGGGTACGCGCACGCTTCGTTGCTTGAGTGCAGCGAGCACGGCTCTGGCGGTGCTGAGGTTGCGCATGTTCTCGTTGGCCGCGGGAATAATGATCCATGGGGCATGATCGGCGTCGGTGGCCTCGATGACGCGCTGCGCGGCTTTACGTAATCGTTTGAAACGCTTACTAACCGTGTGGTCGTCAGGGCTGACCTTCCAAGCCGTCGAGGGATTTTTTTGGAGGTTTTTAACACGCGCCTTTTGGGCATCACGAGACAAATGAAACCACAACTTAATAACTTGAATGCCATTGGCGACCAAGTCAGCTTCGTAGCGCCTAGCCGTCAACATCATTTTTTCTAAGGTGGCGGCATTGGGATGTTTTTTAGCGGCCTCTTTAATCAAAGGCGCGTACCCCGATCCAAACACAATGCCAGTATTACCCTTTGGAGGCAGATTCAACCAAAAGCGATAAAGCGGTGGATAAGCACGCTCGTCTTTTGTGGCGGGTGGAAACGCCATGGTTTGTATATGACGAGGATCCATCCATTCGTTGAGCAGGTTGACAGTGTCGCCTTTACCCGCGCCGTCAATGCCCCCCACCAAAATCAGTAGCGCCCGGTCTTTTTTTTGTAGGTGCTGGTATTGGGCTTTGAGCAGCTGAGTCCGCAAGCCCGGGATGAGAGAGGTGGCCTCGTCATCGGTAAGGGCAGGATCGGATTCAGCGTACTCAAACATCGGCGATTGATCACAGGGCGTTGATTGGGATCTTTAAGTAACTTACCCCATTTTCTTCGGCGGGAGGAAGTTCACCCGCTCGAATATTGACCTGAATCGAAGGCAACAGCAAGGTCGGCATCGCCAAGGTGGCATCGCGCGTGTTGCGCATCTTGACGAAGTCGCTCTCGTTGATGCCTTCGCGGAGATGAATATTTTCTGCCAGCTCTTCGGCCACTGTCGTCTCGAAGCGAACGGGCCGGTCGTCTGGCGGATAGTCGTGACACATCATCAGCTTGGTTTCAGGCGGCAGCGACAAAATACGCTGTGCAGAGGCAAATAAGGTGTGCGCATCGCCGCCGGGGAAGTCGCAACGCGCCGAGCCCACGTCCGGCATGAAAAGTGTGTCGCCTACAAAGACAGTATCACCATTAACAACGTAAGCCATGTCGGCAGGCGTATGCCCAGGCACGTGCCAAGCTTGCGCTTCTATGTCGCCGATGCTGAAGACCTCATCTGGCTCAAAGAGATAGTCGAACTGAGAGCCGTCGAGCGTGAAAGAAGGGTCGAGGTTAAAAATCTTCTTAAAAACCCCTTGAACCGTCTTGATGGCCGAGCCAATCGCAATCTTGCCGCCGAGCTGTTGTCGTAGGTAAGGCGCCGCCGACAGGTGATCCGCGTGCGCATGTGTTTCTAATAACCATTGGGTGGTTAGGTCGTTGGCTTGAACGTAGGCGATCACTTGATCGGCACCGTCTGTGTCGGTACGGCCAGACTTGGGGTCGTAGTTGAGCACCGGGTCAATGACGGCGCAGACCGTGCCTGGGCCGTTGTCGACCACATAGGTGAACGTTGAGGTGCCCTGATCGAAAAAATGCTGGCAGCGCATGGTGGGATGCTCCTAAAAACTCTACTTAATAACTTAAATTGATAAGTTTATTCTATCGATTAATACTTTATTTGTAAATATAATAAGACTATGCTAGTTTTGACAAACAGAATGCTTTGTTCATTTATAGCAAACAAGTCGTCTTCGCTTATTCAAACCACAATCAACCATCGGGCTAATTGATGACTACCGTGACATTTGTATCGACCGATTCTTTACTTGAATTACGCGCTTCCGCGGGTAAAGCCTGCACGTTGTTAAAGACAATGGCCAATGAAGATCGTTTGATGTTGTTGTGCCATTTGATTGATACCGAGCTAAACGTTGGTGAGCTCGAGGCCTTAACGGACATTCGTCAACCGACCTTGTCCCAGCAGCTTGGGGTGTTACGCGATGAAGGGCTGGTATCGACTCGGCGCGAAGGCAAGTACATCTATTACAAACTAGCTAGCCATGCGGTTGTGCGAATGATGCAAACCTTGCACGGGCTGTACTGTAATCAGAAGAAAGATTGAAACCGTCAAATAAAGGAGTAGCCGTCATGAAAGCGAATGTGGGAACCATTGACCGCGCGGTCCGAATCATTGGTGGTCTCGTGCTGATCGCCTTAAGCTTGTCAGGCACCATCGGCGTTTGGGGTTGGATTGGCCTAGTGCCGCTTGCCACCGGGTTGTTTCGCGTGTGCCCAGCCTATTCTATCTTGGGCACGAACACGTGTGGCCTGAAGCGCGACTGAAGTGCGATTGAACCGCGACTGAGGTACCCCAGTCGCCAAAGCGCCTTGGGGTGTGGACTGTCTTTCTAAAAGAACAGCTCAGTTAGCGCTGCGCCCGGATCCTCGGCACGCATGAACGCTTCACCCACGAGAAATGCGTCAACGCCGTTGGCGCGCATCTGTTGGACATCGGCCTTGTGAAAAATGCCACTCTCAGTCACGACACGCCTATCAGTCGGCACTTGCGGCAATAAGCGCAAGGTATTGTCTAGTGATGTTTCAAAGGTTTTGAGGTTGCGATTGTTGATGCCAAGCAATCGCGTCTTTAGTTTTAATGCTTCTTCGAGCTCCGATTCGTCGTGGATCTCTACCAACACATCGAGACCGAGCTCATTGGCGCACGCTTCAAGCTCTTTCATTAGGTCCGTTTCCAAGGCCGCCACGATCAACAAAATGCAATCCGCACCCATGGCCCTAGCTGAAATCACCTGGTAGGGATCAATCATGAAGTCTTTGCGCAGCACGGGCAAGGCACAGGCCGCTCTGGCCTGTCTCAGATAGTCGTGCGACCCCTGAAAGAACTGGACGTCGGTTAGAACCGATAGACAAGTGGCGCCGCCCGCAGCATAGGAAGACGCGATCTGCGCGGGGTGGAAGTTCTCACGTAAAACACCTTTGGATGGCGAGGCTTTTTTGATCTCGGCAATCACCGCGGGTTTGCCTTGGGCGATGTTGCCTTCAATAGCCGCCTCAAACCCTCTAAGGTCTTGGCGGGCAACGGCTTCATGCCACAAGTCGTTTTCGCTACGCAGTAGCCGAGCCGCTTTGACTTGTTCGACCTTGACGGCTAGGATTTCATCGAGGATGTTACTCATGCAGCCAGCTTCCTTGTTAATGCGCAGAATTTTTCTAACTTATCGCGAGCCTGACCATTGGCAATTAACTCAAACGCTTGTTGTACACCGTCAGCAATACTGCTGGCTCGGTTACCCGCGTAAATGGCCACGCCAGCGTTATAGGCCACGATATTTCGGGCTGTGCCAGGCTGGTTGTTTAGCGCCTCGAGCACCAAGGCTTTAGAGGCTTCTTTTGATGCGACCCTGATGCTGCGATTGGACACCATGTCTAGCCCAAAATCCTCTGGATGGATCTCGTATTCTAAAATCTGCCCGTTACGTAACTCGCCTACTAGGGTGCTTGCACCCAGAGACGCCTCGTCCATCCCGTCCATGCCATGCACAATCAAGACATGATTTGATCCCAAGGATTGCAGGACCCTGACCTGTATGCCAACCAAGTCGCGATGAAAAACCCCCATCATCTGATTCTTGGCATTAGCAGGGTTGGTTAATGGGCCCAGTATGTTGAAAATCGTGCGAACCCCGAGCTCTTTGCGAATGGGCGCGACGTGCTTCATGGCGCTATGGTGCCGTTGGGCAAACATGAAGCCGATACCGATTTCGGCGATGCATTGCGCGACTTGCTCCGGTGAAAGGTCGACCCTCGCGCCTAGGGTTTCTAAAATATCAACGCTGCCACTAGGCGAACTTGCACTGCGTCCCCCGTGTTTGGCTACAGGTACGCCGGCCGCAGCCGCCACGAACATGGCCGTGGTCGAGATATTGAAGGTGTTTGTGCCATCGCCACCGGTGCCACACAAATCCAGCAAATCCTCAGCATTGGGTGTGTGCACGGGCGTGGCAAACTCGCGCATCACGGTGGCTGCTGCGGTGATTTCGCCGATGGTTTCTTTTTTGACTCGCAAGCCCATCAAGAGCGCCGCGGCTAGGGTGGGCGACATCTCGCCCCTCATGAGAGTGCGCATCAGGTGCAGCATCTCGTCGTGAAAGATCTCACGGTGATCGATGCAACGCGACAAGGCTTCGCTCGGTGTGATCATGCTGAAACCTTTTCGGTTGTAGGCTGCTCAAGCTTGAGAAAGTTTTGTAGCAAGGCGTGCCCGTGTTCGCTCAGAATAGACTCAGGGTGGAATTGCACCCCGTAAACAGGCAGGGTTTTATGGCGCACGCCCATGATCTCGCCATCTGCGGTCTCGGCAGTGATCGCTAGGCAGTCTGGTAGCGTCTCGCGTTCGATGGCCAGTGAGTGGTAGCGAATCACGGTAAAAGGCGAAGGTAGATTGGTAAACACGTCACTGCCAGTGTGTGTGATTTCAGAGGTTTTGCCATGCATGATGACCTTGGCTCTCACTATCCGCGCACCAAATGCCGCACCGATGGCTTGATGGCCCAAGCACACACCTAAAATAGGAATGTGGCCAGCAAAGCGCGAAATCAAGGGCACAGAAATCCCCGCTTCGTTTGGCGAGCAAGGTCCGGGCGAAATGCAAATAAAGTCAGGCGCTAAGGCATGCACCTCATCCAAGGTGATCTGGTCATTGCGGTAGACCTCGACGTCTGCGCCGAGCTCACCGAAGTACTGCACAAGATTAAAGGTGAACGAGTCATAGTTGTCTAACATTAGGATCTTAGACATCAGCATCCCCTTGATGGAATAGATCGGATAGCAGCAAATCGCTGATTCAGGCTCAAAAACAGGCTCAAAGGCGGGGTCAAAGGCAGGCGCAAAGTCATCACTGTTACCCGATGGGTGCGTCAAGACCGCTTTGCACTTGCTCAGCGGCACGTAAAACCGCACGCGCCTTGGCCTCCGTCTCTTGCCACTCTTTTTCTGGGTCAGAGTCAGCCACAATGCCAGCGGCGGCCTGCACGTAGAGCATACCGTCTTGGATAATACCGGTGCGAATCGCGATGGCAACATCCATCTCACCACCGTAACTGAGGTATCCCGTGGCACCGCCATAGATGCCGCGCTTGACGGGCTCGAGTTCGTCGATGACCTCCATCGCACGGACTTTAGGCGCGCCGGTGAGCGTGCCCGCGGGAAAGGTCGCCCGCAACACATCCATGTTGCGCATGCCTGGCGCCAAAGTGCCGGTAACATTGGACACGAGGTGCATCACATGCGAATAACGCTCAATGGTCATGGTGTCAGTCACCACCACACTGCCGATTTTGGCGACACGGCCAACGTCATTGCGAGCCAAGTCAATCAACATCACATGTTCAGCCCGTTCCTTCGGGTCAGCCTGCAATTCGTCAGCCAACGCCGAATCCTCCTCGGGCGTTGAACCGCGCTTGCGGGTGCCTGCGAGCGGGCGAATGGTGACTTCGGTTTCGGGGTGCAGGGGATCCCCGCCGCCGAGGACCTCTTGGCGCACCAGAATTTCAGGGGAAGCGCCGACCACTTGGAAGTCACCAAAATTCCAAAAGTACATATAAGGCGATGGATTGAGTGAGCGCAAAGCCCGATAAAGCGACAGTGAGGAGTCGCGGTAGGGTTTTACAATCACTTGTCCAATCTGCACCTGCATCAAGTCGCCCGCCTCAATATAGGCTTTGGCTTTGCGCACAGCCGCCAGATAATCTTCTTTTTCAAAACTGCGTATCTCCTCTGTGGCGACGCTGGCGTGGCTATAGGGGGTATCGACAGGTTTGCGTAATTTGATTCGTAGCGACTTTAAGCGCTCGCGAGCCTTGGCGTAGGCCTCGGGTTGCGACGGATCGGCGTAGACCATCAGGTAAATTCGCCCCGCGACGTTGTCAACGATCACGAGTTCGTCAATGTGCAGCAGCAAGAGGTCGGGTGGCCCCTCTCCCATGCCTTGCGGATACGGTTTTTTGGCTGGCCCAAGCTTTGGTTCGATATGACGCACCGTGTCATAACCAAAATAACCCGCCAGACCACCGGCAAAGCGTGGCATGCCCGGGCGCAAGGCCACTTTGAAGCGATCCTGATAGTCGGAAATAAATGACAACGGATCACCTTCATTGACCTCGACCACCTTGTCATCGGTGATGACTTCGGTGCGACGGTCGCGCGCGCGAATGATGGTTCGCGCCGGCAAACCGATAAATGAGTACCGCCCAAAGCGCTCACCGCCCATCACCGACTCTAACAAACATGTGTGCTTGCCACCATTGGGGCCGCCGTGGGCGAGCTTTAAGTAAATCGCCAGGGGGGTGTCAAGATCGGCGTAGGTTTCCTCAATCAAGGGGATACGGTTGTAGCCTTGGCTGGCGAGTGCTTTGAATTCGATTTCGGTCATGTTGTCTTTCACTGTTTTGGTGTTTAACAAAAGCCAGGCAAAGGTAAGTCGTGTTCGCTCAAAATAAAAAAGCCCGATCATTAACTGAGGCGGGCCGGTTCAAAATATTTGGGTCTTCAACGACCGTCAAACAAAGCCTACCCGTTGCTCAAACGCCACCAGCGCCAGCTAGCGCAAGACAAAGACACAAGGGTTATCGTTATTTTCATGATCAGATCAGTGGTCTTTCGGCCTATCGGTCTTTCGGTTTAAGGGTTTATCGCGGGGTCGTCGCGCACAAACATATGTCAACTGCTGCTTTTGCTCATTGGTCAGGATGGTTGGCCAACAACCAGTCAGCTGCCGCGTCAAGATTCACGACTATACCATCCACAGGCAGGTCTGTGACGGGCTGTCCTTCGTTGTATCCATAGGGCACTGCCAGCACCCGACACCCTGCCGCACGGGCAGAAATTGCGTCATTAATTGAGTCACCAACCACCACCGTATGCGAGGGCCGACAAGCCAACCGTTGGCAGGCTAGCAGCATAGGATCCGGATCGGGTTTGCGGCGTGCGCAAGTATCTCCACAGATGACGGTTTGCATGAAAGGCGCCAAGCCCATGCGCTCCAGCAGCGGCAAGGTGAAGACAGTGGGTTTGTTGGTCACAATGCCCAAGGCCAAGCCGCGGGCTTGGAGGGTGCTTAAACCTGTCAAGACGCCGTCATAAAGCGTCGCATGCTGACCGTTTAACACCGTGTAGTGCGCATAAAACCGAGCCCGAGCCTGCTCAAAGAGAGCATTGGTCACCGCGGCCACCGGTACGGTGGTGTTTGCTTGACCCGCTAGCGCACAAGCCACTAGCACGTCGGCCCCTTTGCCGACAAAAGTGCTGATCTCGGCCGCCGGCAGAGGATCAAGCCCCATGTCAATACGCATGGCATTGGCCGCTGCCGCGAGATCGGGCAAGGTGTCTAACAAAGTGCCATCTAGGTCCAGCAAAACCGCCTGCCAAACCTCGCGTGGGGCGCGACCTGGGTCAGACATGCGCCGCATCGGCGCGAGCGATTTCGGCACGCATCTCTTTAATGACTTGTGCGTAATTTTTTTGCCCAAAAATTGCTGAGCCCGCCACAAACGTGTCAGCGCCAGCGGCGCGTATGTCAGCGATATTATCGATTTTCACGCCGCCATCTATTTCGAGGGCGATGGGTTGCCCGCCTTTAGCCCGGTGGGCGTCGATGCGTGCACGCACCGCGCGCAACTTTGCCAAAGAGGCAGGGATAAAAGACTGACCACCAAACCCCGGGTTGACCGACATCAACAACACGATATCGAGTTTATCCATCACGTGATCTAACCAATTAAGTGGCGTGGCGGGATTAAAAACAAGACCGGCACGGCAACCATGATCGCGGATCAATCCGAGTGTGCGGTCCACGTGGGGCGAAGCTTCTGGATGAAAAGTGATGACGTTGGCACCGGCTTTAGCAAACGCGGGCACCAAGCTGTCGACGGGCTGCACCATCAGGTGCACGTCTATGGTGGCGTCAGTCAGCGGTCGGATGGCCTCACAAACCATCGGACCGATGGTTAGATTGGGAACGAAATGGTTATCCATGACATCAAAGTGAATCCAGTCGGCGCCCGCTGCGAGCACCGCATTCACTTCCTCGCCGAGCTTGGCAAAGTCAGCAGATAAAATACTGGGGGCGAGTATGGCTGACGGCAGTTCTGAGGGGTTGGTCATGGTGTAATGCTATAGGAAGCGATCAAAGGATCCCTATTATTGCAGTGAAAGGGGCGCCGGTGGAGCTATCCAATGGTTATTGTTTGAATGAAGAGGATGGTCGTGAAGCCTTTTGAGATGAGTGTCGTGGTGCAGGCCCAATATATGGCCGATCAGTCAGACCCGGAGAACCAAGCGTTCGTGTTCGCCTACACCGTACGGATCACCAATACGGGCGAGAGGCCCGCCCAGTTAGTCAGTCGTCATTGGGTGATCGTTGATGGCAACAATGAGCGACAGGACGTGCGCGGTCTCGGTGTGGTTGGGCAGCAACCTTTACTAGCGCCCGGCGAGGTGTTTGAGTACAGCAGCGGCTGTCCCTTAAAAACCCCGGTGGGTTCTATGCGCGGCAGTTACCTGTGCGTGGGAGAGGATGGGGTGCCTTTTGATGCCCCCGTGGCAGAGTTTGTGTTGGCTATGCCACGCACCTTGCATTGATCCAATGGCGATAAAGGACCAATCATGACAAGCGTTTTCAGATCGGTGCAACACCTGAGGTGGCAGCAGTGGATTCCGATGAGTTTGGTCATATCGGTGTTGGCGGGTTGCTCCAGCTTGCCCGATGCCCCACCAAGCAAAGCACCAGTGCCGGTCAGCGAGTCACCCGTCGAATCTTTTACCGTACCGTCATTGAGCAGTTTGCCCGAGGGCAAGCCAAGACAGATGGCAGGGCGTTATGTCGAAGTGGAGTGGAGTCGTTTGCCCGGCTGGCAAGGTGACGATCTAAGCAATTTTTGGGCGAACTTTGTGCGTAACTGTCGGGGTTTGATGAGACCTGTCGGAGTGAGCAACACGCGCTCGGCGCGTGCCACCCCCCGAGCATGGCAACCAGTTTGTGCCGCAGCGGCCAACCCTGCGATGGCCCCTAGGGCAGACGATGCACAGGCGATCCGACAGTTTTTGCAGACATATCTGAGCCCTTGGCAGCTTGAGACGCCAGCCGGCCAATTGGCCGATGGCATGGTCACGGGCTATTACGAACCCGTGGTGCAAGGGTCACGACAACGCGGTGGGGCATACCAATGGCCTTTATTTGCGGTGCCCGATGACTTGCTCACTATTGATTTGGCCGATCTACACCCGGAGCTCGCCAACAAGCGAGTGCGTGGCAAAGTGGTCGGTGATCGAGTGGTGCCTTACGACAGCCGGGAACAACTAGGCAATCCGGACCGACAACCACCGTCCATTGTTTGGATTGACGACCCGGTAGATAACTTCTTCTTGCAAATCCAGGGCTCTGGCCGCGTCTATCTTGCCGACGGTCCCGATGCGGGACAAACGATCCGGCTGGCATATGCCAATCACAACGGTCACCCCTACGTTTCGATTGGTCGCTGGTTAGCCAATAAGGGTGAAATATCCTTGGCGCAAGCTTCTATGCAAAACATTCGGGCCTGGGCTAAACGCAATCCCGATCGCGTGCAAGAGATGCTCAACGCGAACCCGGCGGTTGTCTTTTTTATGGAAGAGCAAATCAGTGACGTGTCCGGAGGCCCCAAAGGGGCGTATGGCATTGCGCTAGGCGCGCAGCGCTCGATCGCAGTTGATCCGACGTTTGTGCCATTGGGCACCCCACTCTATTTGACGACAACCATGCCGTCTTCTAAGCAACCATTGAACCGGTTGGTTTTTGCTCAAGACACTGGGACAGCAATCAAAGGGGTGGCCCGTGCGGACTACTTCTGGGGTTCAGGCCCTGAGGCAGGTGCCTTGGCCGGTCGAATGAAGCAACGAGGTCAGATGTGGCTATTGTGGCCCAAACAAGCAGGAGCGCCGTCAGCAAGATGAAAGCCAGTATTGTGATTTGCGGCGCTGGCATTGTTGGCATGGCTAGCGCTTTGGCCTTGGCCAGAGGTGGTTGTAAGGACGTCGTTTTACTTGGCCCCCCTGCGCTCGCACCTTCGCCATCGCGGGAGCGCAATACATTTCACCCCCGGGTCTACGCCATCTCTTTGGCGAGCCAGCAGTTTCTGACATCTATCGGTGTGTGGTCAATGCTTGATATGAACAGAATCCAGCGGGTGGAAGCCATGGAGATTCGCGGTGACAAGTTTGGCGCCCTTTACCTTCGCGCTTGGCAAGCGGCGCAAACCGAGCTGACGTGGATTGTTGAGGCCGCAGAAATTGAACGCGTCTTGGCCCAAGCCCTTAAGGTTTACGGCGTGCGCTGGGTGGGCGACACGTTGACGCAATATCAGAACGCCACCGGTACGACCGCAAGTGGGCAAACGTGGGAGGCGGACTTGTGGGTGGCAGCTGACGGTGCTTCATCAAAATTACGAACCCTGGCCGGCCTGCCTTATCAAGACGATCCTTATGACGCGATTGGTGTGGTGGGGCACCTGAACTGCGAGCGGCCTCACCAGTCGGTTGCCCTGCAATGGTTTGCCCCAGAGGGGGTGCTCGGTCTTTTACCGTTACCTGACACGGATGTCGGCCATCAAGTCTCCATGGTTTGGTCTTTAAAAACAGCGCATGCCGAGCGACTGCTTGCCATGGCACCGGACCAACAGGCCGTTGAGTTGGCTTCGAGCTTGAAGCAGACGACCCGCGCACGATTGGGGGAGCTGCAGCTTCGCGGCCAGTTGCGGGGATTTGGCCTAGGTGTGGCGAAGTCAGCCATGATCGGGTCTAAGATGGCGTTGGTTGGGGATGCGGCTCACCGTGTGCATCCGCTTGCGGGACAGGGGCTGAATCTTGGTTTGGGTGATGCCCAAGCATTGTCTGAAGCGGTGTCAAAGCGTGAAGTTTTCTTATCGGCAGGAGACCCGCTGGTATTACGACGTTATCGTCGCGAGCGAGCACAAGCCCTTTTGGAGATGCGCCTTGTCACAGATGGATTAAAGCGATTGTTTGACACGACGTTGCCACCGCTGCCGTGGCTGAGAAATGCTGGCCTGAGTTTGGTCGACCGTTTCCCGCTGGTGAAGCGTTTACTAATAGAGAGTGCCTCTCGTTCTGCGTGAGCGTGAGTGATAATTGGGGGAAAGAAAATGTGGCAAACCATGTGGCAAACAATATGCCAAACAAGTTTGAAAGCAAGAGGCAAAGCAAAACGCGTCGGAAGTGTTTGGCTGCTGGTGATGGGCGCTATCGGTCTGACCGTGGCGGGTCCAACGGCGGCTCAGTCATCGGCCGCCCCGCCGGAGCCAGTTGTTGAGCAGAGCACTGAGCAAACAACAACCGATGCGACCGATACCCCCGCAGCAGGCACGTCTGACCAACGCACTGAGCAAGTCAAAAAACGCTTTAGTGAGCGATTTGGCAACATGCCAGTCACCGAAGTGCGGCACACAGATTTTGGGTTGTTTGAAGTCCAATTGGGGGCGAGTCTGGTGTACACCGACGAGCCGGTGACGTTTGTGCTCGATGGTCATTTGATTGATGCCAGCACCCGTGCTGATGTAACCGAGCAACGCTTAGAGGCGTTGGCAAAGATCAATTTTGACGATTTGCCGTTGGCGTTGGCGTTCACGCAAGTCAGGGGTGACGGTTCTCGCCGTATAGCGATTTTCGAAGATCCGAACTGTGGTTACTGCAAGCAATTACGGCGCAATATGGAGGGCATCGACAACCTAACGGTTCACACCTTCCTGTTACCCATCCTGTCGGCGGATTCGACAGAAAAGGTCAAGAACGTTTGGTGCGCAGAAAATAAAGGTGAGGTCTGGGACGAGTGGATGCTACTCGGTGTCGAGCCGCCAGTAGCTAATTGCGATGCGCCAATCGATGACTTTTTGAGCCTCGCCCGATCACTCGGTATTGAGGGTACGCCGGCGATGTTTTTTGCCGATGGGTCGAGAGTTCCAGGCGCTATTTCACAAGAGGCGTTAATAAAACGCCTGCAGTAAAGCAGAAATAAAGAACAAAACCAGTTAATAATTGGCATTTATTTGGCAGTCAATTGACAGTCGGCCAGTTGCCGACCATAACAAAGGGGTTACGCATGAAAATTGCAGTCTTAGATGATTACTTGAACGCAGCCAAACCGTTGGCTGATTGGGACGCATTGGGCGATGAGGTGGTGTTTTTTCAAGACGTCATTGCCGCCGAGGATTGCGCGCAGGCACTCGCGGCCTTCGACGTGATTGTCGCCATGCGTGAACGCACGAAATTTCCAGCCGCCTTGATCCAAGCGCTGCCTAACTTGAAGTTGATTGTTACCACGGGATTGCGCAATAACGCCATCGACTTGCCCGCCTGCCACGCAAACAACATCACGGTTTGTGGCGCGCCAGGCGACGAGAATGGGGCCGTTGGAACAGCCGAACTGGCATGGGCACTCGCCTTGGCGCTCTTTAAACGCATTCCACAAGAGGCTCGCAACATGCAAGACGGTCTGTGGCAGACCGTCATGACACCCACGTTGTCGGGTAAATGTTTGGGGTTGGTCGGCGTTGGCAAACTGGGTCAACAAGTGGCGCAGTACGGTCGGGCGTTTGGCATGGATCTGGTGGCGTGGAGCCCCAACTTGACCGATGAGAGGGCGCAGTCAATTGGCGTACGCCGAGTCGACAAAGCAGCGTTATTCGAGCAGGCTGATATCGTGGTAGTTAATTTGGTGCTTAGCGAACGGACTGAAGGTGTGGTTGATGCGGCGAGCATTGCCGCCATGAAACCGTCTGCTTACTTTGTAAACACCTCGCGAGCGGGTTTGGTCGACTTAGCCGCCCTAAAGACAGCCCTAGAAGGGGGGGGCATCGCTGGTGCGGGTCTAGATGTTTTTGAGGTTGAACCGTTACCTGCGAATGATCCATGGCGTCATGTGCCTAACACCGTCTTGACGCCTCACCTTGGATACGTCTCCACGGACAATTACAACGCCTACTTTCCAAATGTGGTTGCCGCCATTGAGGCATTCAAAAAAGGTCAGCCCATCAGAGTCATCAGTTAATGGAACGCCTGCTGCCAGTCCCTTTATTGGTTCGGCTGTTATTGCTTTTGGTGTTGGCAGCAGCGGTTTATTTCTTTTCAGGTTTTCTGGTGCCGGTGTTGGCGGCACTCATCATTGGCTTTGCGAGCTGGCCGATTTACGCCCGATTGGTTAATCGATTGGGCGGCAAAACCATTTTGGCCGCCACGGCCTCGCTGCTATTGATCTTGACCGTCTTGGTTATCCCCTTGTCGTTGGCCCTCTATTACGCCATTTCTGAGGCCTCAAATTTTCTGGCTTGGCTGCTCAAAGCGAATCGGGAAGGGGTTTTTGCACCCGAATGGGTTACCTCACTGCCACTGATTGGGCAAACCGTGGCCCGCTACTGGAACGAGTATTTGGGTGAACCTCAGGCTTTGGGCGCTTGGGTCGAGGTCTTTACTGGCCAACATCTTGGCGATATTTATCGCCTCGTGATAACCGCCACAGGGGATTTGTTTCAGATTTTCTTGACGGTCCTTTTCATGATGATCACGCTCTTTTTTGTGTACAAAGACGGCCATCATTTAACAGCTCAGTTAGACCTTGTAGGGGAGCGCCTGTTGCCCAATCGCTGGCAACATTTTTCTCGTGTAGTGCCGGCCACTGTGAGCTCAACCGTCACGGGCATGGGACTGATTGCCATTGGTGAGGGCCTGGTATTGGGTGTAGCCTATTGGGTGGTTGGCTTCCCATCACCGGTTTTGATGGGCGTGATTACTGGGGTTTTGGCCATGATTCCAGGTGGTGCGCCCCTATGCTTCACTTTGGTTTCTATTTACTTGGTGGGTTCTGGTGATACGTTTGCAGGCATCGGTCTGTTCTTGTGGGGATCGATTGAGCTCTTCATTGTCGACAAAACATTACGACCTCGCCTCGTCGGTGGCCCCGTCAAACTGCCGTTCTTACCCACGTTTTTTGGGTTGGTTGGTGGTGTGCAAACCATGGGCCTTGTGGGCTTATTTGTGGGGCCGGTATTGATGGCTCTGCTAGTGGCCATCTGGCGCGAGTGGCTGTGGAACCTAAAGACCAGTAAAGGGCCAAATAGCCAGCGGTCAGACTAAGGGTTTTGCTTGTCTAGGGTGTGACGCACGTCTTCGGTGATACGACCGTCCACCAAAGTGATGGTGCGATCACAGGTTTGTGAGAGCCGCGCATCATGGGTCACAATCAAGACGGCACAATCAAAGTCTTGGTTGAACTTTCTGAGCAGCTCAAAAATATTAGCTGCGGTTTGCGTGTCCAAATTACCAGTGGGTTCATCGGCCAACAGCAAAGCCGGGCGGGTGACCAAGGCACGGGCGATGGCCACGCGCTGTTGTTGACCACCAGACAGTTCGCTCGGTTTCTTGCCCTCAAAACCTTTGAGCCCGACCGCTTCTAGTAGCTGCGCCGCCCACGCTTGTTGTTCATCGTTGGGTTTGCCACTTTTAACCATCAACGGCATCAAGACGTTTTCTTGCGCGTTGAAAGCCTCAATCAAGTGATGGAACTGAAATACAAAACCGATGTTTTCTCGGCGCAGCAACGTGCGTTCTTCATCTTCTAAGTGGCGTGTGGCGATATCGGTGATAAACAATTCGCCATCAGTCGGTTGATCCAAAAGACCAATCAAATTTAGGAGTGTGCTTTTTCCGGAACCGGAAGGGCCCACCAACGCACAAAAGTCATGGGCGCGCAGAGTCATGTTCAAGCCATGCAGCACCTCAACCTCAGTGGGCAGGCCGAGGTTGTAGCACTTGCGCAGATCCTGCAAGCGCAGCACGCTCTCGTTGGCAGAGATAGATTCAGACATAGCGGATGGCCGCCACAGGATCTAGACGTGAGGCGCGCCATGCCGGCGCAATTGCGGCCAGGACACCAGCGATCGTCGCCACGGTCACCGCAATCGGCACAATCGTGACAGATGGGCGGATATCGAACAAACCGGGTCCGTATTCATTAAAGACCCAGACCATGACCCAACCCACCCCCGCGCCGGCAAACGAGCCACTAAGACCCAAGAGGGCGCCTTGAATCAGAAACACGCGCAGCATTTGTGCACGCCGCGCACCCATGGCACGCAAGATGCCGATTTCGCGCGTACGTTGCGTCACGCTAATGGCCAGCACGCTGGCAATACCCAAAGCCACGGAGAGCGCCACAAAGAAGCTAATCAGATTAGAAGACAAGCTTTGCGACTTTAAGGCGTTCATCAATTCACTATTGGTTTGCATCCAGCTTTCGGCTTTGAGGGCGGTTAGGCGGTCAATGCGATCAGCGACGAGGCTAGCAGCGAAAATATCGCTCACGGTTAGATCGATAACCGTGACACCACCAAATAATCCCAGCAGTGCTTGGGCTTGCTTGAGCTCAAGGTAGACATAACGTGAGTCTAGCTCGCGCACACCGAGCTCAAAAATACCGGTAATGGTCAGGACCGCCGTTTGATTGTCGCCTGTCTCAAGACGCAATTTGCCACCGATGCGAACCCCCAAGTCCTTGGCGAGTACTGAGCCAATAACGGTATTGCCTGCACTGACTTTGAATTCACCTGCAACGATGTTGTCACCGATGGAAATTATTTTTTCATAACGTTCTGGTTCAATGCCGATCACAAGGATGGATTTCAACGCTTGTCCGCGACGGGCGAAAGCGGGGCCAGAGACCACCGGTGAGGCCGCAGTAACCGTAGGTATTTTTTCCATCGACTGCAGCACTTGCTGCCAGTTATTAATAGATCGTAAGCGCTGAGCCCTCTCATCCTGACGCACCAATCGCACCTGGTTGTCGAGAGCGGGTGCAATTAAGTTGACCTCCTGCTGCGGTTCGACTTTTATGTGTGCTTGCGTGCCGAGGGTGCGGCTGACGATATTTTCTTGCAGGCCCCCAACCAGGGTCACTATAAAAACAATGACGGCGACACCAACGCCAATACCCACCAAGATCAGTAGGGTCTGAGCAAAGCCTTGGCGCAAAAACTTCAAGGCAATGGTCGACTCAATCCACATGGTCTGCCCGAACCCGCTGGCCGACTTGCAGACCGGGTGTCAGGATGACTCGATCGCCGTTTTCTAAACCATCGGTAATTTGCGTGGCTTGTAAGCCGCGAAGGCCGAGCGTGACCAGGCGTTCGCTGACGCGCCCAACTGATAAGATGGCGATTGTTGCTTGATTGCCTTCGACGTTGCGCAACGCGTCATTGGGTATCACCCAACCTTGCTCGACTTGACCGGTCAGAATAGTGACGGTAACCGTCATGTCTTGTTTCAGATAGTCGGGTGGGTCTGACACAGTTAAGCGCACGTCGACGGTGCCACGCAACGGGTCAACAGTGGGTGCAAGATGATTCACGATCGCCTCAAACACACGAGCAGGATAGGCGTCAGGGATGGCTTGGGCGGTTTGGTCAAGCATCAAAACCCCAAGGTTTCGTTCGTCAACGGGAACCAATATTTCGGTGTCGTCCGTGCGCGCCACTTCCAACAAGACACGTCCCGCTTGCACCAAATCGCCAGGTTCAACATTGCGAGTCAGGACGGTGCCATCCACTTGCGCGCGGATTTGCGTTTTGGCGAGTGCCGCTTGTGCCGCCGTGAGGCGTGCTTGCAGAATCTGTTCTTCAGTGCCGCCTGTTGCGAGAGCCTGACTCAATAGACGGGCTTGTTGCGCGGCTGCCATCGCCACCGTTTGGGCTTGTTGTGCTTTCTCATAAACTTCGCGAGAAATAGAGTCACTTTCTAGTAGCGCGGCACGGCGTTGCGCCTCACGAGACGCTTGCTGCAGTTGAGCCTCGACTTGCGCCAAAGTTGCTGCGGCCTGAGGTCGTCTAGACAGGCGTAGATTGGATAAGGAAGCCTGCGCCTCACGAACACGGGCGGCCAGCTCATCGGACTTCAGTTCAATCAGGAGATCGCCTGCTTGGACTTTGTCGCCCTCGCGAACCAAACGGCGTTCGACCACACCAGTGATCTCTGAACCGATTTGCGAACGAGAGGGTGTCGCGACACGCCCAGTTGCGACCACCGTTTGCGTTAGGTCAGTAGGCTTGACGACATAGACCTCAACGGCGGGTCCTTGCCAAGTGCGAAAACCAACCCAAAGGGCACCGATTAAAACCACAATGATCAGCAGCCATACTTTCTTTGAGGGCTTGCGACCGGCCGCACCGCTCATGGCTGTGCTCCCGGCAAACCGTCGTGCAGCCGATTAAACGGTGGGGAAGGTGCCCGGCAACAGGATCCGCTTGTCGACGGTTTCGATATCCGTATGCCCACAAAACGCCATGGTGAGGTCAAGCTCTTTGTGAATAATCTCAAGCGATTTGGTGACCCCCGCTTGCCCCATGGCACCCAAGCCATACAAGAAACTTCGACCGATGTAGCTGCCACGTGCGCCGAGCGCCCGCGCTTTAAGAACGTCTTGTCCGCTGCGGACCCCACCATCCATGTGAATTTCAATCTGATTTCCCACTGCGTCTACGATTGCTGGTAAAGCATTGATGCTCGAATCTGCACCGTCAAGCTGACGACCACCGTGATTGCTGACAATCAATGCATCAGCGCCGGAGTCCGCGGCCAGACGGGCGTCCTCGACGTCCATAATGCCCTTTAGAATCAGTTTACCCCCCCAACGCTTCTTGATCCATTGCACATCGTCCCAATTGAGTTTGGGATCGAACTGTGACGCCGTCCATTCACTTAGCTTGCTCATGTCAGTCACGCCTTTGACGTGCCCGACGATATTGCCAAACTGGCGCCGTTTGGTGCCCAGCATGCCAAGCGCCCAGCGTGGTTTAGAGGCAATGTTAATCAGGTTCGCAATGGTGAGCTTAGGTGGTGCACTCAACCCGTTACGCAGGTCTTTGTGGCGTTGCCCTAAGATTTGTAGATCTAAGGTCAGCACCAGCGCACTGCAATTGGCTTGCTTGGCGCGGTCAATCAATCGCTCGATAAAATCACGATCCTTCATGACGTAAAGCTGAAACCAAAAGGGGTGGTTATCTGTTTGCTCGGCCACATCTTCGATGGAGCAAATGCTCATGGTCGACAAGGTGAAAGGAATGCCAAAGTCCTTGGCCGCTCTCGCCGCTAAGATCTCCCCGTCGGCGTGCTGCATACCGGTTAGTCCCGTGGGCGCGATGGCCACGGGCATCGACGTTGGCTGACCAACCATGGTGGTTTTTGTAGAGCGGTGCTCCATATCAATCAAAATGCGTTGGCGCAATTTGATCTTGTTGAAATCTGACTCATTGGCACGATAGGTAGACTCTGTCCAAGCGCCTGAATCAGCATAGTCGTAAAACATTCGTGGCACTCGGCGCTTGGCAAGCACCCGTAAATCCTCGATCGTGGTGATGATGGGCATGACTGTCTCCGCCTCTGATGACTATGATGAAGTCGGCAGTATGGCGCCACGTCGACGCACGAACACCAGCCAGACCAACGCAACCGCTAGTATGCCAAATCTTAGGAGGTCTGCAAGCCCTATCGCTTCTATTGAAGCAGACAGTGACCAACCAAGGGTTTTCATCAGGGTTTCGCGAACCGTGGATGTCTATAATCGTCAAGCAATTTCTAGCCAACATTTTGGAGAAAATCCATGGATCGTCGTTCTTTCATTCGCAAAGCCGGTGTAGCTGGTGTGGGCGCCACAGGCCTATCAAGTATCGCAGCGCCAGCTTTGGCACAAAATAAAATTACCTGGCGCATGGTAACGACGTGGCCTAAAAACTTCCCCGGTTTAGGCGTTGGCGCGCAGCGTTTAGCGGATCGCATCACCTCGGCCTCCGGTGGCAGATTAACCGTGCAGGTCTACTCAGCAGGCGAATTGGTGCCGCCATTGCAATCGATTGATGCCGTGATCGATGGTGGGGCAGAAATGTCGCACGGTGCTGCTTACTACTGGCAGAACAAAAGTCCGGCATTGAACTTCTTTACTGGCGTGCCGTTTGGGATGACGAGTCGTGAGCTATCGGCCTAGGTACGCTACTTGGGCGGGCAAGAAGTCTGGGATGAGGTTTATGATCAATTCGGGCTTCAAGGCTTCTTGTCAGGCGACACAGGCACGCAAGCGGGTGGTTGGTTTCGTGAGGAAATCAAAGGTTTAGATGATTTAAAGGGTTTGCGTTTTCGTACACCGGGTCTAGGCGGTAAAGTCTGGGGCAAGCTCGGCGTGTCGGTGACCAACATGGCGGCAGGCGAAATATTTCAGGCGTTGCAGTCAGGCTCATTAGACGCCGCTGAATTTGTGGGTCCCTACAACGATTTGGCATTGGGATTCTATAAAGTTTGCAAAATCTATTACACCTCAAGCTTTGTGGAGCCTGGCTTGGCCACCGAATGTGTGGTTAACAAGAGCAAGTACCAAGCCTTACCTAAAGATCTACAGGACTTGGTGCGAGATGTGTGTCAGGCGGAATATGATCAAGTGGCCGCTGATTTCGCTGCCAATGATCCACGTTCGCTTGAAGTCTTAATCAACCAGCATGGCGTTAAGGCCATCCCACAATTTCCTGACAGCATTCTGAGTGCAGCGGCAAAAGCCTCGGCAGAAGTGCTAAATGAAATTGCCGATAGCGGCGACGCCCTGACGAAAAAGACGTTTGATAGTTTCAGTAAAGCGTTGAACATCACGAAAATCAAAACTGATGGCACGGACGCACAATTCATCGAAGCCCGCCGTAAATATTTCAAGCTTTGATCACAATGATTTGAATGTGTCTATACCCTTCGGGTGAGTCAAAAAAACCGCCAACAACTAACGCTGTTGGCGGTTTTTTTCGACTTCCGAAAACAAAACCAGTACCGAAAACAATCCGGCATGGCGTTCTACCCTATCAGTAGAGCGCCTTGGGTAACCATGTCACGATTTCAGGGAAGATGAAAAGAATGGAAATGGCGATGATTTGAATCACAACAAAGGGAACCGCCCCTTTGTAAATTTGTCCAGTACTCACGTGACCAGGCGCCACACCTCGCAGGTAAAAGAGAGAGAAACCGAATGGTGGCGTCAAAAAACTCGTCTGCAAATTGACCCCAACCATCACGCCTACCCAGACTGGATCCAAGCCAAGCATCAATAAGATAGGTGCGGTTATTGGGATGACGATAAAGATAATCTCAAAGGTATCTAGAATAAAACCGAGGACAAACATGATCAGCATGACAACGATCATGGCGCCAATGGCACCGCCCGGCAGGTTGGACAAGAACTCATGGACCAAGTTGTCGCCACCCATTTGACGAAACACAATCGAGAACACCGACGCTCCAAAAATGATGATAAAGATCATGGAGGTGATCGTGGCTGTGGATATGACGGCCTCTTTGAGTACGGTGAACGACAAGCGCCAGCGCGAGGCAGCCAGTATCATGGCCCCGACAGCACCCACCGAGGAGGCTTCGGTCGGGGTGGCGATGCCGCCCAAGATCGAACCGAGCACAGCGGTGATGAGCAACAAGGGCGGCACCAGTGCCACAAGCACATCCTTACCAAGGGTGCGCCGTTCTTCTGCAGAAATAGGTGTGGCAGGGCAACTTTCGGGATCTTTGATTGCCTTGATGACCATCCACACGAGGTAGAGTGACACCAATAGCAAGCCTGGCAGAAAGGCCCCAGCAAACAAGTCGCCGACCGACACGGGGTCGGGTGCAAAATTGCCTTGGGCCATTTGTACCTGAGAGTTAATACCCGCCAACATATCCGCCATAAAAATCAGAACGGTTGAGGGGGGGATGATTTGCCCAAGCGTGCCGGAAGCACAGATGACGCCACTAGCCAATTTAGGGTCATAACCGGCGCGCAACATGGCGGGCAAAGAGATCAAGCCCATGGTCACCACTGTTGCACCGACCACACCCGTTGAGGCCGCTAACAGCGCACCCACTAAGATGACTGAAATACCCAAGCCGCCACGCAAGTTGCCAAAAAGTTTGCTCATGGTCATCAGCAACTGTTCGGCGATCTTTGAGCGCTCGAGCATGACACCCATAAAAATAAACAAGGGCACCGCAACAAGCACCTCATTGGTCATGAAACCAATGTAGCGGCCAGCTAACGACGAAAAGTTACTGAAATTGAAAACGCCGAAATAGTAGCCAACCAGTGCAAACAGCAAGGAAGTACCCGCGAGCGTGAAGGCCACGGGAAAGCCGAGCATCAACATGCCAATGACGCCAAAGAACATCAATCCGGAAAGGATTTCACCAATCAGTATGGGATCCATGTCGCTTATTCCTTGACCGCGATGGTCGGGTGTGGATCGTACTGGAAGTCAGCTGGAATCAAGTCTTCGCGGTTTACCAAAATAAGTAAAGATCGGATGGCCATGGCAATGCCCTGTAGCGCGACTAGCACGGCAAAAATCAATATGAAAGATTTCAAAACAAAAAGCCCAGGCATCCCGCCGACGTTTGCTGAACCTTCTAAGAGCCTCCAAGAACGGGCCACAAAGGAAAAGCAAAAGGCGTAGGTGACGTAAGTGAAGGGAAGCAGAAAAACAAGGACCCCAATGAGATCGGCAATTGCTTTAGACCGCACTGAGGCAGGTCGATAGAAAATATCCACACGTACGTGATTACCTCGAAATAAAGCAAATCCGGCAACGGCGGTAAACATGGCGCCGTTTAACCAAATATATAAATCTTGAGCCCACAGGCGAGTGTTAGCAAACAAATAACGCTCAACCACCACGGAAAAACAGACCAGTACAATGCCAAGCGCTAGCCAAGCAAAGGTATAACCAACCCACTTATTTAGCCCGTTGATAGATCGCATCAGAGCGGCCAAAGCAGTTAACATGAAGCATCTCTCCACGGTGTTCTTGATCAGGCACACCGCAACGTTAAAAAAACGCGATTGTAAAGCAGACTTGATAGCATCAAGGCATCCAAGGCATCATGCCGCGTGAGCGTCTGCATTGGCGCCGCCTTGCCGTGACTCAAGGTCGTTTGATGGTGCTCGAGCGTCAGGGCGTGAGATGCTGCGTGCAGCAAAACAGCAAAACAGCAAAGCATCAAACAAGCAGCAAACAAGCAGTAAATAAGCAACAAACAAGCATCAAGCTTCAGTCAACATACCGTTGATTGGCGGATGTATCAAGGGAAGATCCTGAAAGTGTTCAAAGGATGGGGGGCCAAATTCGCAAATGGTGTCTTTTGGGTGGTGGGAAACTTGCCCCTGAGTGCGATCCAATATCTAGGGCGTTTTGTGGGCGCCCTGATGTTTCGTTTGCCAGGTAGCTACAAGCGCCGCGCCCAAGTAAACCTACAAATTGCAATGCCGGGCGCAGGCGATAAGCAACTGGCGGCCTGTTTACGGCATGTGGCTACTTTATTTCTTGAGATGCCCTACTGGTGGTCAGCGCGAGATAGTCAGCGGCATATTGAGGCACAAGCCAAAAAACATGATTGGACCGAAATCGATCAGGCGTTGTCTAAAGGCAAGGGGATGATTTTGGTGTCTCCACACGTGGGCAACTTCGAGCTGCTCGCACCGGTGTTTTCACGACGCCATCCCGCCACTGTGTTATTTCGTGTGCCACGCATTCGATGGTTGCGCGACTGGTTATTGGCGCTGCGTAATCGTGGGCAATTGCGGTTGGTACCTGCCGATATTGCTGGTGTGAGAGCCCTCGCCAAAACCTTGAAATCAAAGCAAACCATTGGTTTGTTACCAGATCAAGTGCCCATCGAAGGCGAAGGTGTCTGGGCCCCCTTCTTCGGCAAGCCCGCCTACACAACGACCCTGGTTCGGCGGCTGCAAAAATTAACCGATGCGCCCGTGGTGGTCTTGTGCGCCTATAGACTGTCCGAAGGGCGGGGGTTTGAAATCAAACATTGGATGGTGGACGAAACCTGGCCAGACGATGATGTTCTTGCGGCAACCAAATTAAATCAAGCCTTAGAGTTAGCCATCTTGCATGAGCCGACTCAGTACCTGTGGGGCTACGACCGATTCAGAGCACCGCGAGCTCGGCCGGTTAAAACGAGGAAGAATTAGCGCAAGACATTGCCCAAAGGTCATGTCCTCTAAGTCCTTTTAGCTTGAAAGTTCTTCGAAATCAGTCGCGTAGTCTCTGAGCGTTTCTTGTAAAAATCGGCGCTGGCGCTCAGTCATTTGATTGAGCAGCGAAACAGTGAGTTCGGCGAGTGACACCAGACGCGGCGCGCGTTGCGCTTGTAGCGCTGTGATTCGGTAGCGGCTCAGGCTTTGGAAGTAGTCATGTAAGGCGATGGCGGCTTGTTCTGCCGAGGGCGAGCTCTGAGCTTGCGCCAATATTTCCAGTAGGGCCTGTTGTCGAGCGATTCGCTCACGCCCCCAGAGCGTTGCCGTGTTTGGTTGCCCTTTTAGCCATTGATCAATGGCCTGCGACTGACGTTTTGTGAGAGGCCCAAGCCAACGTTCATACCGTTCTACAAAGCGTTCTTTGCGCTCTGCAATCGATTGCGACTCTTCACTCAAGTTTTCTTCGGCATACTCTTCATTTGACGATTCAAATTCGGCATTGAGTCGCGTTCGTTGTTCTGGCGTGAGGGTAAGCACCAGGGGAGCCAGGTGCAGGGCGGACCGCTGACCAATCAGCAATAGATCGTCTTCAAACATTTTTTGTTTGGCTAGGATCTCTGGCACAGTGAACGTGTGCGGCTGATCCAGCTTACTGGCCCATTCTCTAAGCGTGGCCGTGTATTCGGGAAGGGCGTTCTCGCGATGCCACGCTTGGAAGGCCACGAGCTCTTCGGTCAAAAGTACTTCTTGATCGTCCGTTAAGTCCAAATAGCTGTCGATCTGATATTGCAGCAGTGAGGGGGCATAGTTATAGGCCAGCTTAACCGAGCCGCAGGCCGCGAGGCTTGACATCACAATCAGTAGGAAAAAGCGTCTCAAAAGCCGCATTGCAGATGCCTCCTGTGAGCGAACAAAGCACGATTGATATTGCTGAGCTAGGCTTTGGCCTTAGCCTTAGCCTGCGACGAGGCGATGCTCGGAGAGGTCCAAAATGGAGACACTGCCAGCATAACGCTGACCATAGAGAATGCAAAGCCTAAACGATAATCACCAGTCAAATCATAGAATAACCCAGAAGCATAAGCGCCGAGTGCGGCGCCAAGTGACATGCACGCGTAAATAGTGCCGTAAATTGTCGTTTGTGCTCGGCCGGGAAAAATCCGTGCCGATATCGTCGAGACGATGGGACCACGGGCGCCTTGGGCTAAGCCAAAAAACAGCACGAAGAGTGCTAAGGCCCATTGCGAGGGAAAGTAAGACAGCACAAAAAGTAGGATGATGCCCAAAAAGGTACTGATGAACGTCGCCGTCACGGTTGGGCGGGCGCCGAATCTGTCGGACAAAAAGCCAGCGGTACTGACACCAATGACCGACAGCATGCCAGCGAAGCCAAAGGCGGTGGCGGCTTGAAATGGCGAGAAGCCGGTTTCTACCAAAAAAACGATGGTTTGAACCAAGATAATATAAATCGCGAAGGCGGTGAAGAAAAAAACCTGCGCCAGAGACCAAAACGCACGTGTTTTCATGGCCTCTCGCAACGGCTCAAGGCTGAGGCGATTTTTGCCCACCGGCGCCACAGGCACGTCAGGGTCTTGTCTACCCGCCTTGATACGCTGCCACGGTAAAAAAAGCACAATCGGTAAGAGGCCGAGTAAGATGCCACCGAGCACAAAATAAGCAATCCGCCACCCTTGCCAGTCAATCAAGTATTGGGCGAATGGCACCACCACTAAGCTGCCAGCACCAAAGCCGGCATAGGCAATGCCGATGGCTGTGCTGGTATTGCCTCGAAACCAACGGCTAATCAGGCTCGTCGATGGCACCATTCCCAATGCGGATATCCCAATGCCCCCTGCCAAGCCAATAAAGAAGTGGAATTGCCACAGTTGCGTCAAATGGCCAGCGGTGACATAGGCTGAACCCATCACCAAAAGACCGGTTGTATAGACCACCCGTGGACCCCAACGGTCGAACAGAATGCCCACAAAAGGCGCTGACAACCCATTGGCCAACATGTAAATGGAATACACGCTCGAGATGCCCGAGCGGCTCCAACCGAACTCGGCTTCAAGGGGCAATAAGAAAGCGACATAAGTGTCGGCAATACCACGCCCCGCCATATTGAAAGCAAAGCAGATAAATAGAACGAGTAAGGCTAGCCTGGCGTCAGACAGCTTGTATTTTGTGGGTGACATAGTGATGCAGAAAAAATTCTAAACCGTATGCAAACGATTCTTAACACCACGGTATCACAAGCGCGGACCACGACTTTCTGATTTGCCGCTTAAAGTATTCGACCTTGGCGAAACAGTCGCATGCTCATACCCAGTAGGAGCAACAGTAAACCCACACCCATCGCCACCGCACTGACTTCCATGGGCTGGCGTTTGTTGAATTGAATACTGGCGTCGATGGCCTCGTAAATCGCTTGCCAGTCCTGTGGGTTGACCCCCTGGTAAAAACTGCCGATAGTGAGCTTAGAGATATCGCTTAGCAAGGCGGCGTCCAAGCGAACACGCTGTGAAATGCCCTCGGCTTTGACCACGGCACCGCGTGTGGTGCCCACCCCAATGGTGTGGACTCGGACCCCGAGATCGGCGGCGATCTCGGCCATCGCCATTGCCTTAGGACCTAGGTTGGACTCACCATCTGAGATCAGCACCATCGCCACTGAACGGCTCGAGCCCGGCGGCACGACCTGCTTGGCGTCTGGTTGCCAAGCCTTGTCAGCGCCTTGGTTCTGGCTTTCAAGGCTCGCATTCAAGAGGCTTTGAACATCAATGCCGGCGTCTGGCAATAGCTCAGCCAGTCCAACCAGCAAACCACTGCCCAGGGCCGAACCGGTCTGAAGTGACGTATTTTTCAGAGCTTCCCTCAGGGCATCACGATCTTTGGTGGGCGCCTGTATCAGGGTGGCTGTCGCCGCGGTGGTCACTAGCCCCACTTGCAAACTAGCAGGCTGTTGCTCGAGCAGTTGCAAGATGTGGGCTTTGGCCGCGTCAATGCGACTCGGATCGGTATCATCCGCTCGCATACTGCCTGAAATGTCGAGCACCACCATCAAGCGATCAGCCCGTTCGGGCAAGCTCAAGGAGACCTGGGGGCGAGCAATCGCCGTGATCAACGCGACAAGGCCAACAACAATCAAGGAACCCGTCAAAAGTCCAAATGTCGAAGGTCTTTGCGCCCGCCGGGCGACCCGATATATCACAAGGCCCAAGACAACTAAGCCAAGTAGCCACAAGAGGCTGGGCCATACAAATTGAATGCCGGCCTCTTGCCACCAGCGCGATAGGGCGGTGGTCTCAAGCATGTGCTGGCCTAGGTCGCTTTTGCCGCAAGAACCGCTGACGCTGCTCAATAAATCGAATCAAATCTTCATGCACGGTGCTCTCGGTGCTTAATTCGAGGCAGTCAATGCCCGCCCGAGTGAGTGCGCCTAGCAACTGATCTTCGTGACTCTGGGCGTGCTGGGCAAATCGTCGCCGAAACCCGGGGTCGCTCGTGTCCACGAACACTTGTTGATTGGTCTCGGCATCTCGCAACGTCATCATCCCCATGTTCGGTAATTCCCGCTCAATCGGATCAATCACGCGAATGGCCACCACATCGTGACGACTGGCCAGCGCCAGTAACGCTTTGTCCCAATCCGGCTCCGTCAGGAAATCTGACAACACAAAAACCGTTGACCTTTGTTTGATAATACGTTGTGCGCCGGTCAACAGGCGCTTTAAGCCCAAGGGTTCGGAAGAGGGTTCTAAAGGCCCGTTCAGTAGCCGATGCAAAAGATGCAGCAAGTGGCGTTTACCCGCCCGACTTGGGATGACCTCTAAGTTTTTTTCGGGGTGGGCTCGATCTAAAACAGCACCGATCCGATTGGCACGCCGTTGTAATAAATGCCCTATCAGCGCGACATACTGGGCCATGACCACTCGCTTACTGACCGATTGCGAACCAAACCCCATCGATGCGGATAAGTCCACTAAAAACCAAGCCGTCAGGTCTCGATCTTGCTCATGCTCTCGCACATAAGGGGTTTGCATTCGGGCTGTTACGTTCCAGTCCATATGGCGCACGTCATCTGCGGGTACGTACTCTCGCAGGTCAGCCAGCATCAAGCCCGCACCCCGAAACAGGGTGCGGTAATCGCCCTGCATCAAGCCATCCAAGCGGCGAGCGCTGACCCACTCAATGCGCGATAAGAGAGCCTGCGCATTGATCGGGGCATCCTGGCCAGATTCGCCCGCGACAGACGAGATCTTGGGTGACTTAGGTTTGAGGAACTTGAACATGGCTTTGCATCGGTTTGTCAGGTGCAGGCACTGCCTTGAGGATTTCCTTGATGACCGAGTCTGTGCTGATATTGTCAGACAGGGCCTCATAAGAGAGCATCAAGCGGTGGCGCAGCACGTCTGGCACCACGTCGATCAAATCGGCTGGCGTGGTGTAGGCGCGCCCCCTCAAAAAGGCTAGCGCACGAGCCCCTTGAACCAAACTGATGGTCGCGCGCGGGCTGGCACCAAACATAAGATAGTCGGCCAGTGACGATAGCCCGACGCTTTGCGGGTCTCGTGTTGCGTTCACCAAATTGACAGCATATTGCACAATCGCGGAGTCCACGAAACCTTGTTGGCACTGGTCTTGCAAAGCCGCTAACTGATCCGTGCTGGCTCGACGGGCGACCGTAATCGCCTGCCCAATGGCCCTTTGCACAATCACAAACTCCTCTTCGGGCTTGGGATAGCCCACCAGCACTTTCATCATGAAACGGTCGACTTGTGCCTCGGGCAAGGGGTAAGTGCCCTCGCTTTCGATCGGGTTCTGCGTGGCCATCACTAAAAAAGGCTCAGGTAGACGGTGTGTCTGGCCAGCAATCGTGCCTTGGCGCTCTTGCATCACCTCTAGTAACGCGCTTTGTACTTTGGCGGGTGCCCGGTTGATCTCGTCTGCAAGCAGCAAATTGGTAAAGACAGGGCCAATCTCAGTGCTAAATTCGCCGGTCTTTTGGTTGTAGATCCGGGTGCCAACCAGATCGGCCGGTAACAAGTCAGGGGTGAATTGAATGCGTTTGAAACTGCCTTGCACGACTTGTGCGAGGGTATTGACCGTAAGCGTCTTGGCTAGACCAGGCACACCCTCAATCAACAAATGCCCTCGAGCCAGCATGGCAATCAGGATGCGTTCTAGAAAAGTGTCTTGTCCGACGACGATTTTTTTGACTTCGTAAAGGACACCCTCCATCACGGCCGCCGCACTTTGCACGTCATTTTGGGGTTGCTGGCCTTGCCAGAGATGTTCTTGGCTCATGGGTTGCATGCGCTCCAGTTAAAAGGGTGGGATACCAGCGGCATTGGCCGCACTGTCCATGGTAATTGCGTAACCGACGCCCGCAAAGGTGCCGCTTGGTGATGGATTTAAGATGGCTGTCACCACACCAACCACTTCACCGTCTTGATTGAGCAAGGGCCCGCCCGAGCTGCCGGGATTGACGGCGGCGTCAAATTGGATGAGGCCTTCTAAGTCTGGCCGACCGGATAGGGCGAAGGTGCGGTTCAAGCCAGACACCACACCAGCCGATACCGAGGGGCCCTCACCAAAAGGAAACCCGATGGCGACCACCAAGTCGCCCGGTGCCAACTGACCGCTCGCGGCCAGCGTAATCGGTTGTAAATCGTCAGGTATTCGGGCCGGTTGCAAGATGGCGAGGTCGCGCTCGGGTTGCGCAGAGATCACCGCAGCAGGCGACACCAAACCATCGGCAAACGTGACCACTATGCGGTCAGAGCCGGCGATAACGTGATGATTCGTCAGAATGGTGCCGTCCTCTTTGATGACAAACCCCGCGCCTTTACCCTTGGCACTAATGAGGTTGTCGCTCGGTGGTTCGCCATCCAATGTTTGAATACTTACCAAAGAAGGGATGGCTTGACGAGCCACCTGCGCCGCACGAGCGGGTAACGATTTGGTCGCCAGCGTCTCCATCACGATGGACTCAACGTTGGCCTGATTGAGGGACGCATCCGAATTTGGGTGGGCTGTGAGCTGCCAAACAACAAGCCCACCGATCAGGATACCGAGCGCGAGGAGCACCGGTTGGCTTTTTAGGACGCGGGTTAACCGAGTCGATTGTCTGGGGGTTGGATCGGTGGTTTGTCCGGCAGTTTGTGGGGCGCTTGAGCGAGCCGCGCCCTGCGCGGCGGCCTGTGAATCGACCGCAGCATTATGGTTGCGATCAGTGGCTTTGACTGATCGGCTGTAAAGGGTGGCACGTTTCATAAACTGACCTCAAGGCAGTAAGCAGTGATACAGTTAAATCATCTTAACGCCGAGCTTCTATTTATGCACTTTATTTGGCCTCAAGCGCTGTGGGGTTTTCTGCTCGTGCCTTTGCTGGTGGGCGGTTACCTGTGGCTCTTAAAACGTCGACGGCGCGATGCGTACGGTTACGCGTCCCTACTATTGGTAAATCGCGCGCTTACGGCCGGCCAAGCTTGGCGGCGCCATGTGCCACCAGCTTTACTGCTAGTAGCGCTGATCGCGGGGTTATTTGGGATCGCCCGCCCCGTTGCCAATGTGGTTTTGCCGGCGGATTACCGCACGTTGGTGGTGGCCGTCGACGTCTCACTAAGCATGCTGGCAGAGGATGTGCCGCCGAGTCGCATTCAGGCCGCCCAGTCAACGGTTAAGACCTTCATTAATGAATTACCGACAGATTTGCGGGTGGGGCTAGTTACCTTTGCCGGCACCGCACAAGTGGCTCATCGTGTCACGGAGAACCGAGCGGAACTGCTCGCGGCTGTCGATCGATTCCGGTTGCAGAGGGCGACGGCCACGGGCAGTGGATTGTTGTTGGCTTTGGCTGTGTTACGTCCGGAGCTTGAATTTGACATCGAACCACTGATTTACGGCTTTAACCCATCACAGCGGGAGGCACAGCGCAGTGGCCCGTCACTATTTGATATGAAACCGGTGGCGCCCGGTTCCTACCAATCTGGCGCGATCGTGCTCATCTCGGACGGTAGGCGGACCACGGGGCCGGATCCGATCGCTGCTGCGCAATTGGCCGCACAACTCGGTGTGCGCGTCTACACGGTTGCGTTTGGCACACCGGACGGCTTCATCCCCGGGTTCGAAGGCCGTTCTTTTTATGCAGCGGTTGATGAGCGGACCCTGCAAGCCATGGCGCTGCTGACAGAAGGCGAATTTTTTAAAGCGGAGAATTCGCAGGAGCTAGCCAATATCTACCAACAACTTTCTGCCCAGCTAGAGCTAGAGCGCGGCCGCACGGAGATCTCAGCGCTGTTTGCCGGCGCGAGCACTTTGCTAGTGCTGCTCGCATCATTGCTCTCTATATATTGGTTTCGCCGAAGCCATGCCTGAACGCTCTAGAAATAGTGCCAAACAAGCGCCCAATAAGATGCCGGCGAAGGCAATCATAGATACGAAAGATAGTGTGGACATACCCGTCAAGCCTTGACCGATTGAACAGCCCATGGCCAAGGCCCCACCAACACCCATCATGACGCCACCCGCGATGTAGCGGGGCATGGTGTTCTCAAGGTCAAAGCCGACCCATTGAAAGCGCCCCGTTAATCGAGCCGCTAACAAAGAGCCCAATACCAACCCCAAGACAAGCACGATCCCAAAGTTCAAGTCCATCCCAGTGGCGATCATGCTGTATTGAATGGCTGCCCCAACGGGTGCAACAAACGTCAACGAGGTCAGCGGGGTAGGGTCGAAGTCATCAAAACCCAACCAACCGGTGGTTAACCAGCCCGCTAAAACCAAAGCCCCGATCAACAAACCACCGAAAAAGTCTTTGCGCTGATGAACGAAATGCTTGTCACGGAAAACAAAATAGAGCAACGCGGCGCAAAGCAAAGTCACAAAGCCCCAGCGGATCGCGTAATGGCTGAAGGTTGCTGACGCCAATGTCACCGAAGTTGCGTCAGTGATGGCGCTTCGCAGCGGTCCAAGTAGCCCCGTTAGGGTGGCAAACGCGCTGATGCCCAAACACAATAAAACCAATAGACAGCGTAAGTTGCCTTGGCCAAGCAACACCAACGCTCGGGCCCCGCAGCCGCGTGCCAAGATCATGCCGTAACCAAATAGGACACCCCCGACGGGAATCAAAAACCACGAAAAACGATCGGTTAAGTAGATGGACGCGGATAGGTCGAGGACATCAAGCGTGGCGGCGATTTGAGTGCCAACAATTGCCACCACCAAGGCTAACGCAAAGGCCCGTAGTTTATTGCCGTCACCTTGCTGGATTTGCTGGCGTAGTGCACTGTTCAAGCAAAATCCGCTAATCTGGGCAACAACGCCATAGGTCAAACCAATCCCTAGCGCGACCCAAAGTATGACCTCGTTAGTTGGCATAAAGGTTATGGCGGTTGCCATCCAAAATAATGATGAGATAGATTACGATGATTACAAGACCTGATTCAAATAGATATTACTAATATGCATATAAAAGGGGCTTTATGATTGACTTGTACTATTGGCCTACACCCAACGGTCATAAGATTACCCTGTTGCTGCACGAAGCGAGTGTGGAATATGAAATCAAACCGATCAATATTTCTCGAGGTGCGCAGTTTGAGCCAGATTTTTTAAAAATTGCGCCTAACAATCGCATACCGGCGATTGTGGATCATGCCCCGACCGGTGGCGGTCCGCCACTTTCTGTTTTTGAGTCGGGCGCGATCTTATTGTATTTGGCAGACAAATGGCAGCGTTTCATTCCCCAGTCACCGCGTCTGCGCGTGCAGTGCCTAGAGTGGTTGTTTTGGCAGATGGGTGGCTTAGGGCCAATGGCCGGACAAAACCATCATTTCGTTCATTACGCCCCCGAACGTATTCCCTACGCCATGGATCGCTACATCAATGAGACAGCGCGCCTTTATGGGGTGCTCAATAAGCACCTGTCTGATGAACGCCTCTTCGTCGTGGGCGACGAGTACACCATTGCCGACATGGCCATCTATCCCTGGATCGTGCAGCACGATCGGCAACAGCAGTCATTGACTGATTTCCCCGCCCTGCAAAAATGGTTTGAACGCATCAAAAGTCGAACAGCGACCCAGGCCGCTTATGAGGTGGGCAAAACCGTATCAACGAAGCCGACAGTTGATGAAGAATCAAAAAAAATACTGTTTGGACAAAATGCCAAGACAGCGAAATAAGTTGATTAACATTTGGGGGGCTTGAGATGGCGATTAAGGTGGTGGCGTTTGATGCCTATGGCACTTTATTTGACGTCTATTCGGTTGGCGCCCGTCTCGAGTGTCTCTACCCCGGTCACGGCGCGTCTATTGCAAGCGCCTGGCGTGACAAACAAATTGAATACACCCGACTCATTAGCTTGTCTGACCCGAATGGTCACAATGGCAGTCAGTTTTACCAATCATTCTGGGAGTTGACTCGCCTGGCTCTTCGCTACGCGCTTGCCAAACACGCGTTGCCGCTTGACGCCGACATTGAGCAAAGTTTGATGGCGCAGTATGGCAAGCTAGACGCCTTCGCCGAAAACCAAGGCGTGCTGAAGGCGTTAAAGGATGCGGGGTTAAAAACCGCTATTTTGTCTAACGGCAGTCCGGATATGTTGGGTCAGGCCGTCTCACACGCAGGGCTTGAGCCTTGGCTTGATGAAATCCTGTCGGTCGATGTCCTACGGCAATACAAAACCCTTCCAGTCACTTATGAAATGGTGACGCGTGCGTTTGATGTGCCCGCTGCCAGCGTCTTGTTTGTATCCGGCAACGGTTGGGACATCATGGGCGCCCATTGGTTTGGTTTTCAGACCTGCTGGATTAACCGCCAGGGCCTACCGGTAGAAACCTTCGGGCCAACCCCTCATTTTCAAGGCAATGACCTAAGGGCGGTGCAGCAGGCATTAGGTTATTAGGCTGATCGGTCGTTAGGCTGCCAAGGGCCGCGCAATGTCTAGCGTGGTGACCCGAGTCAGTTCTCGTTTGTAGGTCTCATCATCATAGGGCCTTGCTCGGTGCATGGTCATGCGGTTATCCCAGATCACCAAATCGCCGACAGCCCATTCGTGGAAGTGAACGAACCGGCGCTCGACGGCATGCTCCATCAAGTCCCTAAGTAACAAACGGCCTTCTGGGACGGGCCACTCCACGATCCGACTGGCGTGTGAGGCAAGGTAGAGAGACTTGCGCGGCGTATCAGCAAAAGTACGCACCAACGGGTGGACCGCACCCGGTAACTTTGCTGCCTCTTCAGGAGAGAAATCGAATCCCATGATGTGTCGTGAGTAAACAATGGAGTGATGGGCATGCAATTCGGCGATCAGCGACTTTGTCTCATCATCCAAAGCATCGTAGGCAGCTCGCATGTCAGCAAACTCGGTATCGGCGCGCACCGGTGGGATCGTGCGTGCGTAAAGCATGGAATAGCGCCCGGCAGGATCCTCGAAAGACGCGTCCGTATGCCAAATGCGGTTGCTGATGTTGTTAATGCGTCGTCGGTCTTTGGCCTCTAAAATTTGCCCGCTCGCCCCAACATTGGAAATGTCTGTCAGCGCCTCGTCGCCATAACGGTTTTTGGCGAGCACAGCCGAGGAGGTTTTGCGATGAAGCTCGCCGTCGAGCCGTTTTGCAAAAGCAATTTGCTCTTGGCCAGAGAGCTGCTGATCACGGAAAACCAACACACCGTATTGGGTCATGCCTGCCCTCAAGGTGGCCAAACTCGCTTCGTCACGGACATCTCGCAAATCGATGTTGTCTACGCGCGCCATAAAGCTAGGGTGCAGCGCGGTGAAGGTGATGCCGGCTTGGGTTTTGTCCGTGCTTGCTGTGGTGGTTAACATGCTGTCTCCCCTCGTTTGGTTGGGGTTATTTTTTTAAGCTCATCCGATCAAACACCCCATCTTTATCAATGTACTTATGTTTTAGCGCACCGGCGATGTGTGCGGCAATTAAAAAGCAAAATGCGATCGCCAGCCAGCCGTGAATGTTAAATAGGTACTTTGCCAAGGACTCACTTTCAGGGATCAGGGGCAGCGCCGGCAGCGAAATGCCCCAAGCGATGTTTAACGCAGGATAGGCGGTCACGCCTGCCCAACCTATCAAAGGAATAGCAAAGAGCAGGAGGTACATGAGGTAATGCGTGCTGTGCGCGAATTTTCGAATCAACGCGGGCATCTGAGGCGGGTAACTCGGCGCCGAAACGGTGAGCTTAAAAATCAAACGGGCCAACATCAGCCAAATAATCAAAAAACCAATTGATTTGTGGGTCGAATAGAGCACATTCGTGAGCGTATCCCAAATATTTGCATCACCGCGACGCATCATCCAAAAACCGATGGGCAGCATCACAAAAACCAGCGCCGCAATTAACCAATGCAAGTATCGCCAGAGGAGGGGGTATTTCGTTGCGATCATCTCAATCCTTGATGGTTGCCTTATGGACAGGCCCCGGAAGACAATACCGATCGCCCCATGTCCCATTGATACCAACTCGACCAAGAAAAGGCAAGCGCAAAGCCGGGCAATTAACGTCAAAGCCCATTTTTGCCCCAAATAAGTTCATCTCTACACCTTCCTCGGGACTTAAAATGATGCCAAACCACCCGCCCAACGAGACCTGAAAACCTCGGCCTGATGGGGGTTGTCCGATCGGACTGTCCCAAGCACGGAAATCCTTACCGATGGCGGTGGGCGGTAAGTCCAGCCCAAGCGCGGGGACCTCGCGCCCAATGTGGGCAATAAACGTATTGCTGTTGGGCCCGGGATAGCTTCGGTAGTCTTGCGGATACGGGTATGAGGCAATGGCAGTTTCTATGTCATCAATCATGTCTTGTGCGGCAACGCCCGTGCGCGTCACCAACACTTGGGGGCGTGCGCCATACCAAAGCGCATCGGGCGCCGAGTGGTCTCGTTTAACCACATCGCGTCGGCCCCAACCGATGACTTCGTACCTCGTGTAAGCGCTCTGCCCTGCCCGCTTATAAATAATCCACGGGTGCACAGCCACATAGCCCCGCCAACCATAGGTAGGGGCGGCCAACACTTGAATCACGGCTTGATGGCGATTGGCGATAGGGTTAAGCGCGACTTGGCTGGCGTGGCGCGGTAACTGATACCAACCCAGCTCGCTGGCTTGCGCGATACGCTCGCCATCCTGCACCCACTTCCCGAGGGCAGACAAGGCGATGATCATCGAGATGAGTAGAACGGCTTTGGCGAGTTTTTTCATAAGGTTGTCTCGGGTCTATGCACTTGGACAATTGCACTAGGACAAACGCGCGAGAGCTTGTCGTTGCAATATCACCGTCATCATCACCACCGTAGCCATGGTGCCAATGGCCGAGGGAAATAAAACGGTAGTAAGTGATTACTGTTCTAACGCAAGCAAGACAAAGATATTGCGAAGCACAATTAGGCTAAAGAACAGCACAGACTCTGTTTGAGGCTGGCGATACGCCTTGCGAATCGTCGGGCCAAATCCAAGGACATCCACAAAGGTGACCAATAAAACCGCCCACAAAGGGTTATGTGTGACGGCCCACAGAGGAATAGCCAGCAGTGCCAAACCAAAAAATAGCCAGTCTGTTGCCGAAATCCGGATATCGGCACGTTTAAAGTAAGCAATGATGGCGATGGAAAAAGCCAACAAGGCGGAAATCCCTACCGGCCAAGCACCCACGCCCGCACCGCCGGCGCGTTGCGCGAAAAAAACGATGGTCGTCGTTAACCCCCAAATCGACCAAGAAAGCACGTGGGGCCTGACTGTCCCCCGAAAGATCGACCAAATGTAGGGTACAAACGACAGGCCACTGATGACAATTGCAATGGTGGCGAAGATGGATTTTTCAAGCATATGGACCAGTATAGGTGAGCGCTGGATTTAAGCGGCATTGCGCTAACCTTGCACTGACTGTGCACTGGCATTGCCACGCCACCCGCATTTGCCTATAGTTGTCAGGCAGGGGTGGTGAAAGGACGCACCATTAAGCATGCATCATTCAGCATGCATCATTAAGCACGCGCCATTAAGCACGCACCATTGAGCACACACCATTAAGCACACACCGCGAGCGACACACCATGAATGACCAAGACCACTGGGAGCGCGTTTATTCAACCAAATCGCCAGACGCGGTGAGTTGGTATGCGCCCCATCTCAACACCTCATTGGCGTTGATCGATCAGGCGGCGCCTCACCTAAGCACGGCAATCATTGATGTCGGTGGAGGCGAATCCACACTGGTTGATGATTTGATTGCCAAGGGTTATCAAGATTTAAGCGTACTCGACCTATCAGCGCATGCCATCGCGGTTGCCAAGCAGCGCCTTGGCGCTCACGCTGCAAACGTCACTTGGTATGAGACCGACATCACCACCGCCGTGTTGCCGCCCCAGCGGTTCGATATTTGGCACGATCGTGCGGTGTTTCATTTCTTAACCGATCCACAGCAAAGAGCGGCTTACGTGTCCCAGGTACTACGGTCGGTTAAAGTGGGCGGGCACGTCATCCTAGCGACATTTGGACCCCAAGGACCCGAAAAATGCAGCGGCCTGCCCGTGATGCGTTATGACTCAGAGGCCTTACACGCCGAGTTCGGGAAGCCGTTTGTGCTGATGGACAGCATCACAGAAAACCATCAGACACCCGCTGGCGTGACGCAACAGTTTTTGTATTGCTTTTGTCGGGTTGATTCATCGCCGAGCGCTGAGCGTGCAAGCCTGACGTAAAATGTGTGTCTGATTGTTTAACTGAGTCTCTCTAACCATGCAGCTCTCATCAAAGCGGGTGGCCGCGGTTGACGCGCCGATCATCCCAACCATCGCGCAATTGGTTCGAGAGCATCCCGGCACCATTTCTTTGGGCCAGGGCGTCGTGAACTACGGCCCGCCGAGTCAAGCGGTGGCTAACCTGGGCAACTTGCTGAGCGACAGCCAACTGAATAAGTATCAGTCGGTATTTGGCTTACCTGAGCTGCTCGCGTCGCTTGAAAAAAAATTAGCCGATGAAAACCACATTGGGATCACCCCAGAAAACCAGGTGATGGTGACCGCAGGCAGCAACATGGCGTTTTTGAATGCCATCCTTGCCGTCAGTGAACCGGGCGATGAGTTCATCTTGCCGCGGCCCTTTTTTTTCAATCAAGAAATGGCCATTCGCCTGTGCGGTTGCGTGCCGGTGACCGTGGCGACACAATCCGACTGGCAGCTCGATTTGGATGCCATCAAAAGTGCCTTGACCAAACGCACCCGTGCGGTGGTGACCGTCTCACCCAATAACCCAACCGGTGCGGTCTACGATGAGGCCTCACTGACCGCCGTCAACCGGCTGTGTGCTGAGAATGGGATCTATCATTTCAGCGATGAGGCCTACGAGTCATTTACGTTTGAGCAGACGCCCCATTTCTCGCCGGCCAGCTTGCCGGGCGCAAGTGCACACACCCTGTCGTTTTTTTCTCTCTCAAAGAATTACGGCATGGCCAGTTGGCGCGTGGGCTACGCGGTGTTTCCCGCGAATTTGACCGAGGCCATGAGTAAGGTGCAAGACACCAATCTGATCTGTCCGCCCGTGGTCTCTCAATTACTTGCCAACGAGGTACTCAAATACGGCAAACCCTGGTTAAAACCAAAACTAGAGGCTCTCGCGACCGTTCGACAAAACGTCCATGAGATGCTCGGCACCTTGCCAGCGTTGATTCACTTTCCGCCCACTACCGGTGCTTTCTATGTGTTGATGCATTTGCCACCTCTGGCAGCCCATCAAACGGCCATGGACTTTACCCGTTTCATGGTCAGCCAGCATCGCGTGATCACTATCCCTGGCTTCGCCTTTGGGTTGAATGACCCCACACAGGGCAACTACCAGCGACTCTCCTTCGGGGCGCTCGATGCCGAGAGCGTGAGCGAAGGCGTTAGTCGCTTCCTCGAAGCCGTGCGTCACTGGTACGCTTGAGTACGGATTTAGTGTGGATTTAGTGTGGATTTAGTGCGGCTATAGATAACCTTTCGTCTTCGGCGCGTTAATATCAAGCATGAGTTTTCGATACACCGTAGATAGACCTTAGCTTGACCTTAGCTTGACCTTTTTACACCGAAGAGGGTACTCCCATTGTCTGAATTGCCTTTGCCTCGCGTAGCCTTTGTCACCGGCGCAGCCAAGCGACTGGGACGGCAAATCGCGCTTGATCTTGCCCGCGACGGTTGGGATATTGCCGTTCACTACAGCGCGTCCCATGAGCAGGCACAAGCCACTGTCGCAGAGATCACTGCATTGGGACAACGCGCCTGCCTGTTGGCAGGTGACCTTGCTGACGAAAGTGTCGTCAACACATTGATGGACCAATGTGTTGATGCGTTAGGTGAACCGAGCTGTCTGGTCAACAACGCCTCTTTGTTCGGATATGACGACGCCGGCTCATTTACTTATGCGAGCTTGCAACGCCACATGGCAGTCAACACCGCGGCAGCGGTCGCGTTGGCTCGTGATCTGCACCGCATTCGATCCAATAGCCCGTTAGCCTATCCAACACCGGCCGTGGTGGTTAACTTGCTCGACCAAAAGCTTGCCAACCCAAACCCGGACTTTTTGTCATACACGTTGTCCAAAGCCGCGGCACTCGAGTCAACGCGTTTACTGGCGCAGGCGCTCGCGCCGCACGTGCGAGTGGTGGGCTTGGCCCCAGGCATTACCTTGGTGTCTGGCGATCAATCGGAAGAATCGTTTGCCCAAGCCCATCAACAAACGCCTTTAGGACGTTCGTCAACACCCGAGGACATTGGGGCCGCCGTTGTTTATCTCACTCGGGCGCAGGCCATCACTGGCACGACGCTCTATGTCGATGGTGGACAGCACTTACATGCCTCTGGTCGGGACGTGATGTTTTTGACTTGACTTGACCTGACCCGACACCAGATTTCCACACACAGCACAGGTAGACCGATGTCCTTAGCCCACGTTTTAAACATGCCATCCACGGCCGTTCGGCGCGTTTTTTTGCGCAACATCACATTGAACATGAACATTGGTGTTCACGAATTTGAGAAGCAAGCCACGCAGCGCGTGGTGGTTAATGTTGATCTTTATGTGTCGCTTGCCGAAACCACACCGACTGACGATGACCTTGCCGAGGTGGTCGACTATGATTTTGTACGCAACACCATCCTCGACATCATTTCTCATGGCCACATTGAGCTTCAAGAGACGCTTTGCGATGAAATTATCAAACGGATGTTGCAACACCCTTTGGTGTTGGCCACGCGCGTCTCAACAGAAAAACCGGACGTCTACACTGATTGTGAATCGGTTGGTGTAGAGGTGTTCGCAACCCGCGATCAATGAAATCACCGAATCGATTTGAGGGGCTTTTATGACCGCTATCAATGCCGATTTCACACAAAAGGCCGTGCAGCACACCGCTGACATGTCGTTTGTTGCCTCACCCAATCCACAAGTCAAACGCAAGCCGCTTGATCGTGTGGGTGATGAAATCGCGCGCGCCACTTCAGTGGTGCGCTATGAGCCGGGTGCCGTCTTTAAACCTCATGTTCATGGCGGGGGCGAGGAAATCTTGGTGTTAGATGGGGTGTTGCAGACGAACATGGCCATTACCCAGCAGGCACTTACTTACGCAATCCGCCAAACTCCTCTCATGCGCCTTTTAGCGAAGAGGGATGCACTTTATTTGTCAAATTGTGGCAATTTTCAGCGGGGGACGACGAATGCGTGCACATCAACACGCGCACAAACATCTGGCATCCCGGCCTGGTGCCTGGGCTGTCGGTCATGCCTTTGCACGCGTTTGATGGCATTTCGACAGCGCTGGTGCAGTGGGCACCGCACACGGTCTTTAATGCCCATGTGCATCCCGGTGGGGAGGAAATATTTGTGCTTGAAGGGGTCTTTCATGACGAGCACGGCCAATATCCACAAGGCAGTTGGTTGCGTAGTCCTCGCTACAGCAAGCACGCGCCTTATACCCAATCAGAGGGTGCCCTGATCTACGTCAAAACAGGCCATCTGGGTGCTCGTCTCTTGCCGCTCCCCGTCTAAGCGGGGGCACGTATGCAACGCATGCACATAGCTGACTGTGGGGTTCCAGCCGATGTGCAGGCGATACAGAACATTTTGAATGCGGTGATCGCAGACTCGACGGCTCTATATGACTATCAGCCCCGTAGCCTCGAGACGGTCAGTGCCTGGGCGCAACAAAAGCGCGAGCAGCAGTGGCCTTTGCGTGGTGCCTACCATTCGAATGGTGAGCTGCTCGGGTTTGCCACGTTCGGGCCATTTCGGCCTCAACCGGCTTACAAATATACGGTCGAGCATTCGATTTACATTCACCAAGCGCATCGGGGCAAAGGCGTTGCGCGGGCTTTGTTGCAAGACTTGATAGAGACGGCCCAAGCGCGCGAGCGACACATCATGATTGGCTGCATCGACACGACCAACGTCGCTAGTATTCGCCTGCATGAAAAGCTTGGGTTTACGCACGGCGGCACGATTGAACAAGCGGGCTTTAAGTTTGGGTGCTGGTTGGACGTCTCTTTTTATCAAAAGCGCTTGGGCACCCCAAAACAGCCCGTGGATGGGTAACGTTATGGCTGTACAGAAAGTTCACTAAGTTAAACCCGCGTGCGTTACATTGACTGCCATGATTCCTCTGCACATCGAATCCGCTTGGAAGGGTGTCGCTGATTGTCGCAACTGCGGCATTCGCGACATGGTGCTATTTGCCGACTTGAACGAATCGGACTTCAATTTGATCCACGCACCCATCGACGACATCGCCTTCTCTCATGGCGTTGAGCTGTTGGGTGAGGGCCGTCAAGCAGGGCATGTCATGACGATTCGAACGGGTGTGGTCAAGCTCGTGCGTAATGTCGCCGATGGCCGGGCCCGCATTGTGCGTATCCTCAAAACAGGTGACGTGATTGGGCTTGAGGCCCTATTCTCGGATGTCTATGGAGCTGATGCCATTGCCCTTGGGGACGTTAACGTCTGCAAAATCCCTGTGGCTGTCATCAAGGATTTGTCCGCGGCTTCGCCGCGCTTGCACATGCGCTTGATGGAGCGCTGGCACCGTGCGGTCAAAGAAGCCGATGATTGGTTGGCCACCTTGAATTTCGGGACGGCTCGCCAGCGAGTTGCCAACATCATTTTAAAAATGCGCCACCCCAATGACCCGACCATCGCGACGATTTTCTCGCGAGAGGACATGGGTTCGATGTCTGATTTGAAGCTAGAAACCGTTAGCCGTGAAGTCAGTCGGTGGGTCAAAGAAGGCGCCATCGAACCCCTAGATAAGATCGGACGGCGTTACCGCATTAAAGATCCCGACAAACTACAAAACGCGGAATAAGAGACGGTGATCTGTGGGTGTTGTTCAGTGATCATGTCTGTTACAAGGCATTTATCTACTTTCTTCTGGATCGAATATGCCTGAGCTGTTTTATTCCGACGGTTCGCCCTACGCTCGCATTTGCCGCATGGCAATCCGCGAAAGGGGTTTGGACACCGATATAAAGGAGACCATCACGACGTTGCGCGATCCACAGGCTGTGGTGTTGCCCCTTAACCCCTCAGGTAAGGTGCCCGCACTCGCCCTAGACGACGGTTATACGCTTTGTGAAACGACGGCGATCTTGCAATGGCTAGACACACAAGGCTCGGCGCCGCGCATGCTACCCCAAGAGACGCAGGGTTTGGCCGCTTATGGACGCGCCTTGGGCCTCCTAGACGGCATAGCGGTCTGGAATCGCGAGTTAAGACGCCCTGAGTCTGAGCGCAGCCCCTCAGTTTTGGCGCTCGAGGCGCTGCGTGCCGACCGAACGGCGGATGTACTGGTCCAAGACGTTGCCCGTGGCTATTACCAAAAGGTTGATGCCGCGAGCCTAGCCTTGTTAGCGGTGCTCGGTTATGCACAAAAGCGTCACACGGTATGGCAATGGCAGCAAGGGCGTGCCGAACTTGGGCAATGGTTCAATACGTTCTCGCAACGACTCTCGTTCATAGACACCGTGCCTCAAGCAAGCGGTTAATAGTGTTTGAACCCGACCACGTCTGGATTCAAACGCATCCTTTCAGCGCGTGGACTGTTTTATATACCAGTCAAGTACGTTAAGACGGTCCTGCCCGAAGAAGACTTCACCGTCATAGACCAGGGTGGGCACGCCCCAATGCCCCGCTGCCGTTAGGGCGTCAGCGTTGGATTGTAAAATCGCTTCGTAAAAGTCAGGCCGCTCTTTGACGGCCTCAGTCAGTGTTGACCAAGACAAGCCAGCGCGCTGGCAAGCGAGCGCGAGGTGGTCTCCTTCATCCCAGTGGTCAACGGTACCGTTCCAAAGCAACTGAGCGACCTCCCAACAAAACGCAACGCCGTGTCCGGCTTCGTTTGCGGCAACGCCCAAACGCCCTAACCATCTCGCCATCGGTTGGTCTTGACTGGCTTCAAGTGTGATGGGATCTTGCACAATGGGATCCGGCACGGGCCGCCTAAAAGGCATCCCTAAAAACTCAGCCGTGCGTTGCGTGTCACGCATGAAGTAGGGGCGGGCCAACGGATTCATGGTTTTGAAGTAATTGGGATTACGCAAAATATTCGGATGCACGACCCTTAGGTCAATGTTCAGACCATGTTGCGCAGCTATCGATAGCAATCGCGGCATCACGAGATAGGAGTAGGGGCTGCGAAACGACCAGAACAGCGTGATTGCCTTTGCCTTTGGTATTGGATGATTCATGACCAAGCTCCGTAATCCGTTACATTTGATCATACAAGGCGGCTTACCGGTTGATGGTTGAGCCTTGTGTGGGCTAAGAGATAAGATGCAACGAACCGGTCTGACGTGATGCCGTCGTGGCGACGGCTGTCAGCGTTATTTCAATTTAAGGGAACACATATGCAACGACGCAAACTAGGCAAAACAGGTCCTGAAGTACACCCAGTGGGTGTTGGCGCGATGTCTTTCACCAATTTTTATGGGCCCACTAGCGAGGCAGAAAGCATAGCCGTCCTAGATGCGGCACTGGCCGCAGGGGTCACGCTGCTCGACACCTCGAACGTCTATGGCCAAGGGACATCGGAAACGGTGATTGGAAACTACCTAAAAGCAAATCGACAAGCCCGCGAGACGTTTAAGATCGCCACCAAAGGCGGCATCACACGCAACCCAGATGGCCCAGGCAATATCTTTGATAACTCTGCCGGCCATTTAGAAAGTGAACTCAACAAAAGCCTGACCCGGTTAGGGGTAGAGGCGGTAGATCTCTATTACATCCACCGTCGTGACCCATCCCTACCGATTGAAGAGGTGGCGCACACTCTCGCCGGTTTTGTGAAAGCGGGCAAGATCAAAGCCATCGGGTTTTCTGAGATTGCGCCAACTTCGCTTAGACGTGCCCATGCGGTGCATCCGGTCGCGGCAGTGCAGTCTGAGTATTCCCTCTCAACCCGATCCCCAGAAATGGGGTTGGTACAGACCTGTGCTGAACTAGGCGCCTCGCTCGTGGCGTTTTGTCCTGTGGGCCGTTCTCTCTTAACGGATACACCATTGACCTATGAAGCGGCACAAAAGGCTGCGTTTCTGACCAACAATCCGCGGTTCTTAGAGCCAAACTACACCGCCAATATCAATGCGGTGAAGCCGTTCCAGGCCTTAGCGGCTTCACTCGATATCTCAGCGGCGGGTTTGGCCATTGCATGGCTCTTGGCGCAGGGCGAACACATCATCCCCATCCCGGGCACGCGCTCGGTGAAGCACTTTAATGAACTCTTGGAAGGCGCTGGGCGCCAACTGAGCGCCGAGGAGCTCGCGGCCATCGACCAAATCCTACCCATTGGATGGGCCCATGGCGACCGGTACTCGCGCCAACAGTGGGACGGACCTGAAGGCTATTGCTAAAAATGAGCGCGTGTTAATCACGTCGTGATAGTCAGAAAAAAGAAGATGGTGCCGTTATTAAGTCAGCCGTTTGCACGCCAGCATGGGGAAAGAAGGTATGAATCGCCTACTTTTAATCGTAATTTTCAGCCTCTGGGTCACCAGTGCGACCGCCCATTCCATTCTTGACAGCACGACGCCTGCCAATGAAGCGGTGGTGGCAACGGCCCCATCGGATATTCTGCTGGCCTTTAAAAAAGTATTCGACTGGTGCGGGTGAAGCTGATACGAGACGATCAGGAGGTTGCGTCGTTGGATGTCAGCGGGGAAACTGGTTTTGCGCAAAGCCACGAGACCCCCTAGCAGACCAGGGTAGTGGGTTTATGTGATTGATTGGTTCGGCTTGAGCGCTGACGGACACGCCGTGAATGGCTCGTTTAGCTTTACTGTCAAGTGACACCCGATTTGTGGCAGTGGCGGCCATTGCCACAAAGTTCCTGTTGTACGTAGGCGCCGTATTAACGTCGTTGGTATTTGGACTGACGCACTATCGCACACGCGCACTGTCATATGCCATGTTGGCGCTAGTGATGGCTGGCTTGGTTTTTCAACTGCGTGGAGCCAACCTCACGGATGATGCGAGCGGACTAACGGACTAACGGACTAACGGACTTGGCAATCCTTGGGCTTCTATGGCAAACACCCGTCGGCACGGCTTTGATTTATCGTGCCACCGGATTGTCGCTCCTTGTCATGGGCCTATTTTTTGGAATACGAGGTCTTTGGTTGTCGGTGTTTGGGGGCGTTTTAACTATCTGATCGTTTGATTATGTTGGGCATATCGCGAGCCAAGACACAGTTCTCCTAGTCGCGCTATTGACCTTTCATCTCATTGCCGTGGCCTTTTGGGTGGGTATTCTTGCACCGTTAAAGCGCTTGACAACGACACCCAGTTTGTATGCAGAGGCGGCGGACGTGGGCCATCGGTTTGGACGCGTGGCCACTATTGCCATACCTGCCCTAATAATTTCAGGTGGCTACATGAGTTATCAATTGACAGGTTCATTTGCAGCCCTCGCGGGCACGGCCTATTGACAGGTATTGATTCTCAAAACCCTGCTGGTTGCCATTCTGTTGACGCTAGCGGCCGCTAACAGGTTGCGTTTCATACCCAAGCTTAAGCAAGGTGATCCCGAGTCGGCTAGTCATTTGGCGACCTCATTAACGGTTGAGTGGTATGTGGTGCTGGGGGTTCTTTCAGTGACCGCGGTACTGACAACCTACGTGACACCGCCTTTCTGAAACACCCCTTGCCTGACACCCTGGGTATAGCCCTGGGTATAGTCCTGGGTATAGTCCTGGGTACGGCCCTGGGTACGGCCCTGGGTATGGCCTTGGCTTTGGGTGCATCCATTGAATCAGGCTTGAGCAAACAAACCTTCACCCTACGCATGTGGCAGATTTGGTGCAGGTGACAGAATACCTCGTGCCTATGTAACAAAAACCGAAATAGTGCTAAAAAATTACCACAAACTTTATAATTAAATATCTTAGGATTTATTAAAAAAACCAGTTAAGATGAATCAATAATTGTTCTTTTGGCGATCATTTATGAAAGACCGAAAAGTGTCGCTCGTTGAATTGCTTAGAAACATGAGTGACGTTGCTGCAACACATTTGCCACTGGGAGGCTCTTTAATCGCCTACAAGCTGTTACTAAATCTGTACCTGAGCCAGCAGCGTGGCGAATCACAGACGGTCAAGTCGCTATTCGCCACAATTCCTTTTTCTGACATGGGAATACGCTATCACTTAAGAAAGTTATTAAAGGCAGGGTGGCTGGAGCTAAAACCGTCAGAGACTGATAAACGCACCAAAGTGTGTGCCCCGACTTCAAAATTTGACTAGGCGTGGGCAGCCGTCCTCAATGATCTCGAGCTTAATCTGACTATTCACTTAAACCAAACGTCATCGCCAGTCCTGAGCAGACATCCGTTGGCTTAGTTGGCTTAGTTGGCTTAAGCCACCCTCAAAAGACGAATCAACAGCCAGGCTGAGCAAGCTTTTGCAAGAAAAGCCATGATCATCAGTACTACTATGTCACTCGTAAACTGAACGATACGGACGTGTGTTCGCCTAGTGGCCTCGTTCATTGATGTCAGTCTATTTAATCAGAATCTTAAAAATATTTGCTGCATTCCTTCTCAGTGGAGCCGATCTCATACCCGTCTTGGCCGCTAATTAACCAGAATCAATGGTTATTTATACCGCTGTCAAGGAACCCGAACATATCGATAATCAACCAACGAGTCCTTCGATGGGGGACATGTATAACCAACATGTCGTAACGCTTACCCCTAATGCTGAACTCGTTCTATCCGAAGGCACGCTCTCCATCGCGGACCTCATTGAGGGCGCTGAAGCAGAGCCAATTGATCCAAGCCATAAGCATCAAGCCGGAAATATGCAGGTATACACTCGCAGGTGAGGCACAGTTGAAAATGAGTGGCTCCACAAGCAGGTACCCAAGAAAAGACAACGCTGGCTTTCTGGCGAGGCCAACACCGGGCCAATCCAAGATCCATTCAAAAACATCCACTAAACAGAGAAACCAATGAAACGTTTATTACTATTAATCACCACCGTATTTGCTTTTACTGGGATAGCCGTTGCCCAACAGTCGCTGACAGTCACGCACGGCGCTGTGCCTGCGCCGACCTACATTGATCTCGGTGAGCCGGGCGATTCAGCAGGCGATCAGCGAATCTGGCAATTTGATGCGCAAACGGCCAACCAAGAACCGGTCATGACTGATTGGATCATGACAACAACCAGTCAAACGAGTCTAGTAAAAGGCCTAGAAAGTCGCGTGACCCTGGGTGTGTTTACGTTCGGCAAAACCGTCAAGGACACGATCTTGCTGCAAGGCATCGGGTTTTATCCTACGACAGGATCGACACTCAAGAGTGATGCCGTGTTGCAGCGGGCAGTCATTGGCGGCACAGGCAAGTATGCCGGTGCCGTGGGCACGGTGACATCCACCCACCTGGCCAACAACACGTGGCAGCACGTTTTCAGCCTTAAATAGGTTGTTCAGTGCTGTTGCACTGATGTGCAGTGAGGACTTGCCTGATTGGTTATGTCTTGTAGTCGCAGTGCCACCTTGCATGAGCAAGGTGTCTAAACTTTAAGGAAATACTAATGCCAAATCTTGGCGCAAAAGCACTGATGGGCGCTGTCTTAACAGCGGTATGTATGGGTGCCCCAGTGATGGCACAACCGTCGAGCTTGCCATGCTCGCAAGCCCAGTTGGTGGTGCCTTGGCCGGCCGGTGGCGACACAGACGTTGTCTTTAAGGCTTACGTCGACTCAATAAATAAAACGGGTAGCAATCCTTCGCTTGAATTGGTCTATGTTAGTGGGCAGGGCGGCATAAAAGGCACCACGCAGGTCAAAGACGCCAAGCCCGACGGCTGTATGTTGTTGGCTACTCATCGCTACATCATCACCAGCGAATTGATGGGGAATTCCAAGTTCACACATGAAGCATTGCAGCCGGTTGCTCAGGTGTCGTTTACGCCTTCCATCGTCGGCGCATCAACCAAAGCGCCGTTCAGTAATCTCAGCGAAATGCTAGCGATGGCTAAAAAGGGCCCTGAATCAGTAACGGTTGGTGTGGTGTTGGGTTCAACCAGCCATTTTATGTTTTCGTTGATAGAGGATGCCGCGAAAGTCAAGTTTCGCTTTGTGGATTATGAGGGCACCGTTGCCCGCACCGCGGGATTGCTCAAAGATGAGGTCATGCTCAGCGACGTTAATGTGCTGACAGCACAGAAAGAAATCAAGGCGGGAGCCATTAACGGTTTGGCCATTTCGACGGCCGAGCGTGAAACGGTTACACCGCAGATTCCCACATTGAAAGAGCAAGGTCTTGACATCGTTTATGGGTTACCGCGAGGTGTCATGGCACCGCTAGGAACACCGGCGGCCACTGTTAAGTTTTGGGATGAGGCCTTTGCAAAGGCAGCAAAAGACCCAGCAGTCATTGCTGCCCTCCAAGGGGCGGGTTCAATGGTTCGTTACCTTGATGCAGCGGCCTACGGTGAATTCTTAGATCAAGATTACGCAGAGCACAAGCGCCTGGCCCAAAAAAATTGACATCAGTGGACGTTGTTAAAGGCGTTGTTAAAGGCGTTGCTTTAGTTCGTGCATCGGAAAGAGGCACTCTACCAGTGCCCAATTGTTAAATGTTACTTGTTTGATGCTAATTGTTCGATGCTTTAACTCAGTCTGCGCGTGACCATTTGGTCGCGTGTAGGCTATCTTTCTTCCCTTGGGTTTTGTCATTTTTTCCATTACCGATTATGTGTGGATGTGGCGTAACAGACTGGGGGCGGAAATTCACCTTAGGAACTGTTATGAAAAAACAATCATAGGTCTATTGATGAGTGCCGGCTTGGCGTCGTCTGCCTTTGCAGAAAAGGGACCAAACGAACTGATCACTTATGCGACGATTACAGCGCCGCAATACATCGATGTGGGTCCAAAGGGCCCTTCAATTGGTGATCAATATATGCGTCATGGTGAGGTGAGTCTTACGCCAGAGGGCGCGCCTGTCGGGACCTACGACACCCAAGCCATGATCGTCTTTTTTGATGAGGCATCCAAGCGTGTCACACGGTCATTCGCTTCTGAACTGGTACTTCCTGAAGGCACCCTGTACAAAAAAGACTTTATGCAAAGTGAGCATGGAAAACCGTTGACGGCTGGACATCAGCACGAAGGCGCCATCATTGGTGGCACGGGCAAGTATGCGGGTGTTCGTGGTACCTATACGATTGAGATCATGCCAGCGGGCAAGTTGGCCAAGACCACACACAACTTTTGGTTGGGGCAATAGTCCTTTGGATCTCAGCAATTTCACCTGATAAGCTTCACGGCTATTGGGTGAGCAGGGCTCTATTAAGCACATTAACGCCGAGCATAAAGTCGTCAATTTCCATGGCTTCATGTGGATTGTGTGAGCCGTGCTCGTTGCGGATAAAGAGCATGCCGCTGGGGATGCCACTGTTTGCGAACACGGCGGCATCGTGCCCAGCACCGCTTGGCATGGTTTCCGTTTCAAACCCGTAGGCCTCGCAGGCCTGCGTTAGGCGCTTGAGCCAATCGGCATCCATCACAGCGGGTTGAGTGAACAATTGACGATCAAAACTGAACGTCACCCCGCGGCTTTGACTGATTTGTTCACACTCATTGCGCATCAACTGATAAAACTGTTCTAGCGTTTGTTCGTTCTGACTACGCACCTCAAAGCTGAAACTCACTTCACCCGGAATAACGGACACCGCATGGCTAACTGGATTGGTACTGACCATACCGCAGGTCATCACCAGATCCATTCCCATTTGTTGCAGCACGCGCCAATGCTCATCTAAACGCGACAGCAACTCAGCGACGGCCAACACCGCATCTTTACGAAGCCAGCGTGGCACGGCGCCGGAGTGCCCCGTTTCACCATGGCAAACAATGCGATTGTGACGCATATTGCCGCGGATGCCGGTGACCGGTGAGACGGGCCAGTGACGGGCCACCATGGTTGGCCCTTGCTCAATATGCAGCTCCAAATAAGAACCCATCGATGCCAAGTCCATGAGTGGATGGCCGGCTTTGATCTGATCGACGGGGATATCCAAGTCGGCCATGGCCGCGCCCAGCGTTTGTCCGGTTTCGCGGTGTTTGAGGTCAAGGTCAACGGCCGACAGTTTGCCAATTAAAGCCAGCGATCCCATGTAAGCCTTACCGAACCAAGCGCTTTCCTCGCCCCGCAAGGCCAGTACCTTGATCGGGGTCGGGGGAGTCGTACCGGTTTGCTTTAAATGCAACAGCACCAGTAAACCCGCGATGACCCCCGCTAGCCCATCAAAGTTTCCGCCTTGTGGGACAGAATCGAGGTGAGAGCCGATGACCGTGGCGGGTCCTGGCTGGCCATCGGGTAGTGCGATCCATAAGTTGGCTGCGTCATCGTAGTGGCAAGCCAGACCGTGCGACGTGGCGACTGCCTCGAGGGTTTTCAGTGCACGTGTTTCGGCCTCGCCATAGCTAGGACGTGTGACACCAGGGCCATCTTTGGTTTGCTTTTCAACATCAGCAAACAGCGTCGCAGCCAGTGTCGTTAAATCAGGGCTAAGGGAGGCAATAGCGGTCTTCATGGCGTGTGCCCACTTATTGTTGGCAATTGACCCGTGCCACCATGACGAGCGGACCAGTCAACAGGGTCACTGAGAAATTGTTTGATTTCTTTTGCTTGATCGGCAGTGAAATAGTCGCGCGACTTTGTTTGAGCAAAGACATCGTTCCAAGTGGCCAAGGTATGTAGGGTGATGCCGTTGCTTTCAAACGCCAGACGACTTTGTGGGTAGATGTCGTAGTTAAAAATCACAAAGACATCTGTGACGATGGCGCCCGCGCGACGAAGGGCATTGGCAGTGCCAATTTTAGAAAGTCCATCGGTCGTTAGATCGTCGACCACCAAGCAGCGGGCTTCGGGCGGCAAGTCACCCTCGATCTGCGCATTGACACCCCAACCTACCGCTTTCTTACGCACATAGACCATGGGTAAATCAAGCCGCTCAGCCAGCCAACTGGCAAAGGGGATACCGGCGCTTTCGGTCCCCGCGATCACATTGATTTTGTTTTTTAAGTTCGCTTTGAGTAGGCGTGCGGCATGGTCCATTAACTGACGGCGTCGGATCGCGTCTGACATGATTTTTTTGCAGTCAACGTAGACAGGACTCGCCCAGCCCGTGGTGTAGATAAACGGACGATCTTGCCAAACCATCACGGCTTTTAGCGCCAGCAGCGAGTCTACGGTATCGCTTGAAATGGCAGCACTGTCAGTTGCTGATAAGACAGGGTGGTTTTCCATGGAGCACCTTGCTAAAACCAAATAATCAGTTCACCTTAGCACACATTGTTAGGCGCCATCTACTTCGCTTTGGTTCGTCTGGTCTATGGGGGACTGCCCTGCGATTGTGTTGAGGTGTGCCCAAGCGGTGACGATCGCAAAGGCATGATTAGTCTTGAACAAAAGTTGCCGCAGCTGCCGCATTCGCCGCATTCGCCTACAGGTCTACCTAGAGAACCGCGTAATCAATTCTCTATTTTGCTCGGTCGTTCCATGGGTGCGAAGCAAGTCGTCTCGATTAGCGAGTTCAAAATCACTAAATTCAAAGCCTGGCGCCACAAAGCAACTCACTAGCCCGTATTGATCAGGTTCAGCAGGTTTGGCAGCAAACCATCGGCCGGCTGGCACCGTCAACTGATACCTATTCGCTTTAGGGCCGAGTTGTTCGTGAATAAGTTGTCCATCCGAATCAAACTGAAACAGATCAAGTTCGCCGCCGGCATGAAATAGCCAAGTCTCATCAGACCAGATGCGATGCCAAGCAGAAAAACTACCTTGATCCAACAGATAGTAAATCGTTGTGTAAGCGCTGCGCTCACCTTCTAGATGCGTCGCAGAAATGGTCTTGTCAGAACGATAAGTCTCGCGATAGAAGCCACCCTCAGGGTGCGGGATGAGGCCAAGTGACTTAATCAGATTTTCAGTGGTTCGTAACATCGTATGGTTTCCTGTGTCCCTGTTATGGCGTTTTTCTACGCCGTACATTTCCATGTTAATGATAAGACAACTTAGAGAGGGAGGAGGCGGTGGATGCCAAAGTAACAAGAATAACAAGTGCTTAAAAGACAAAGGACAAAAAATGAAAGACGAAAGACGAAAGATGAAAGGTGAAAGGTGGAAGGTGAAAGGTGAAAGGTGAAAGAGCCGTTAAAACTCAACGGCGCTTGATCAATCATTTCTGATCTGAGCGCCACCACCCCTTACCCTTCACTTCGCAAAGCGGTGTGGTTATAGAAGTGACCTGATGCGCGGCAAGTATCGCCGTTCAGGGCGGGTAAGGATGGCGAGCATTACGTAGCCGTTCCTGGGCTTGGCTTTCAGTGTGGGCCCCAAAGTCTATCAAAAGATAATCACCATGAGGGATAGCCATAAGATACTATTTATTTAGCGGTTAATTGACGGTATTCAAAGCGCTCAAATATCAGCAATGTTGAGCAATGGTGATGCTCAAAGAAGATAGCAACAGCTTGCCTTTACAAGAGCTTGTTCTTTTTAAGGCGGCGGTAAGGCGGGACGCGTAACCGTCGGTCTAGTGGCATGGCTTGTGATGTTCTGTAAAACTTTAGTGGATCGATACGATGCATAAATTAACATCTCAAAGCGAATGGATTGAGCGTGCACGCGACGTGTTACCGGCCGCTGGATTTGGTAATTTTGATGCCAACATTGTTATTGCAAGTGGCAGCGGCAGTCATGTTTGGGACGAGGACGGGCGTGAGTACATCGATTATCTGATTGGCTCCGGACCCATGTTGTTAGGTCATGGCCATCCGGAAGTCTTGGAAGCCGTGTTTGAACAACTACCCAAAGGCATGACATTTTTTGCCAATAACAGTCAAGGCATTGCACTGGCTGAGGCCATCGTTGAGGTGGTGCCGTGCTGCGAACAAGTGCGGTTTGTGACCTCCGGGGGCGAAGCGGACATGTATGCAATACGGTTGGCTCGCGCCTATACCGGCAAGAGCAAGATACTCAAATTCGAGGGTGGTTATCACGGCATGAGCGCAGAGGCTCAGATGAGTCTTGCACCGGCACATGCCGTTAACTTTCCGAAAGCCGTGCCTGACAGCGCGGGTATCCCGGCCAGTGTTGCCAACGAAATGCTGATCGCACCATACAACGACCTGCCTGCAGTGGCCAAGCTCTTGAGTGAGCATGTCGATATTGCGGCAATCATCGTTGAGCCCCTGCAGCGCATCATCTTGGCTGGTGACGGTTTTCTGAAAGGCTTGCGCGACCTGTGCAACAAGCACCATGTCTTGCTGATTTTCGATGAAATCGTGACGGGTTTCCGGTTGGCCTATGGCGGTGCTCAAGAACGATATGGTGTGACGCCGGATATCTGCACGCTCGGTAAGATCATCGGCGGTGGCTTTCCTCTTGCGGCGCTGGGAGCCAGTGCCGACATCATGGCTCACTTTGATCGAGCCCGTATTGGCGAGGGGAATTGGTTGATGCAACTTGGTACATTGTCGGGTAATCCGGTCGCTGCCGCGGCTGGACTAAAGACAATGGAAATCCTGCGCCGGCCCGGCCAATACGAGCGGCTGCGCGAGCGGGGACAAAAGGTGATGGATATGCAATCCCAGAGCTTATCTGAGATGGACATTGACCATCGCATGAGTGGCGATCCAACTTTGTTTGATCTGTATTTTACGTCTGGACCGGTTACCGATTATCGCAGCGCAAAGCATGATCAAGCCACGGATAATGTGGTTTGGAATGCAAGCTTGCGCCATAGTGGGATATTGAAATCCCCGGGAAAAACATACCCATCATTGGCCTTGGATGACGCTGATCTAGAGCATACGCGGCAGGCTTTCCAGACAGCGGCGCAGGAGCTTGCAAAGTCACGGTCGCATCAACTGGCAATAAGGCTCGAAAGAAGTTTGTCCAAAACCCAAACGTTAGGGCGGCAATGACATCTTCAGATGAGCAGTTGAGATGCATTTCAGCCGTTCTTAGAGAATTCTTTTTCAGTTTAAAGCGTCTTTGCCATCGAAAACAACACGGTCAAACACTTCGAACGATCGATCCTGCAATACGTTTAAATCGGGTTGATCCTGCAACATGGCGTCTAGCTTAATATCGCGCTGTTGCAACAAGTCGTAGATCACGCCATGCAGATGCACATTTACTAACGTGGCAAGCCATTGGTGCCAGAACCCCCAAGCCCCGGCAGCGGCGAGTCCCTTAGAAGAAAAGCCCCAGCCATCAAACAATTTGACAGTTTCATCGGCGCTTAACCAATAATCCCCAACGACCCATTGGTTGACCGTGAACCAATGAGCAGGTGATCCGTTTTGATCTAGCTCTAGTGCGACCAGATGTGTTGTGGTCGAAGCCGGCCCTGCGTCTTTCAATTTTGGCGAGGACCAGCGCTTAAAAAAATGGATGTGTGTGGTTATCCCGAGTGTCTCTGCATCATGGCGATGCAAAAAATATTGCGCACCTGACTGGCTGTCGAGAAAATCGTCTGGTGGGTAATGCTGATCTTCGTCCGGGACGCTCAGATCGACACCTAACTCAGCCACTAACTGACGACCCGTGTGCAAGCGCTGACGTTGCAGCGCTTGCCACCGGTCTAGCAACACTTGGCGCGACAACTTACTTGTTCGCAAATTTGATCTGTTCACTCTGTACATAAGCCGCTAGGTTTTGTAGATCCTTGTCGTCCCAAGCAAAGGGTTCGGTCGCCATGGGATTGGCCATGCACATTTGAACTGCTTCATCAAGATGAACCTGATCCAACCCGTACACAGATTTGGCCATCTGAACAAAATGCGGAAAAGGTTGAGCAAATGTGTTCTGATAACCTTCGCCTGCCGTGTGACAAGTTGCACATGACATCCCATTGGATGAAAGACTGGTGTTTTCAAATATTTTCTTACCGGCGGCAATCATGACTGGATCTGCTGTATAAGCTGGCGTGTAGTTTGCTGGACGCTGGATCACGGCAGCATCAGCATTGGCTCCACACTTAGCACCACACTTAGCACCGCACTTAGCACCACACTTAGCGCCACACTTGGCTCCACACTTGGCTCCGCACTTCGCTCCGCATTTCGCACCACACTTGGCACCGCACTTCGCACCACACTTAGTGGCACTAACACCGCAGCGTACTTTGCAACGAGACGTACACTTTGAGCCACACTGGCCCATTGCCGGAGACATCGCGATCGCAGATGTCAGTGCCATTGCCGATAGCTTCGCTAAATTTTTCATCTTCATTCTCCTTTGGATAATCTTCATTGGTGACCAATGAAGAGGCGCAGTCACCTCAAGGTTTTCAGTACCACGAGCGGTACCTCCTTACCTCACGCACGGCGAATAGTGCAGCCTTCAAAAAAGAAAGCGAAATAACCAAAAGCCCAAGACTTCAATTAAGGATCACAAGGTCGGGAGGGGATCTCAGCAGATAGCCGCATGCCGCGCATTTTTCTGTGAACCCATACTTTTCTATGGATTAAGTTCAGCGTACGGTATTTTTACTTTCTATTGGTATCGAATAATTGACTATTCGTCTTATTTAAAGACAAGCAAAAATCAACACGACCGTCACGCTCGGTCACATGCAAATGGTCCCGCATAACAGTGGAGCCCGCACAAGGATTTAAGCAATTTCATTGGCTAAAGACAGGCGTGGGCGAGGATGGCCATAAGCATTTACTGGTGAACAACCTTAAAGGTGTATCGAGCCGACTGGTGCAAAAGAAGAACTTTCTGAGCATCCAAAAAAACTCTGGGGTAATGCGCTTGGTTGCCCAGATACTTCGCGGGTAGTTGTGGCGGAGCGCGGATTGCAGGGATTCGCACGCACATCGAACAGCAGCAAACCCGCGGACCAACCAAAGTCAGGATACCTATGGCGTCCGCGCTACCCCCCCTGCGCCACAATCAGGCAAAGTCGTGGTTAGACGAAATAGCGGTGCTCAGGCGGCTGACCGGAGCGTATCCACTGATCGAAGCAACCCAAAGTTGCCAGCACCTCAAAATGATTCGACCAGTCAGACTGACGTAGCACTAGCCCGGCAGGTTCGTTAATCCAATCGCTAATTGATAGGCAGCAGTCCATACAACTGCGCAGGTTGCTTAAGCCGTCTGAAATCTTTTGGGGGTAAGTGCCTCGGTAGCGAAACTTAAATAGCGGTTCGTGGTGCGCCACACGATTACGGAACATGTTGGCAACTTGCAACTGTGACCCGAGTTGATGCCTATTTACTAGACTGCCCCATTTCTTGGGGTTCTGAATTGGGTGGCGTGGAAAGATTTGCGACACAATTTTGGGTGCATCAATTGGCGATAAGGTTCGAAAGAAGTTTGTCCAAAACCCAAACGTTAGGGCGGTAATGACATCGTCAGTGGTCAGCTCGGGTTGCTTCTTGTTAAGAGTCTTCTTTTTCATCAAGACCCCGTCAATCGACGTCTTTGCTTGTTTGCTGAACGGATAATGCTGCAGTTGATGATCGTCGTACCAAGGATAACTAACGTGCCTCGATCCGATCGGTGCATACCGTCGGGACATGACGCGATGAATTGCATCCCGTAAGTGCATTTCAACGCAGCCCAATAGGGGGAAAACCATGGCTGAAATAGCGTAGTTCCAAGCGTAGGCCTGATGCACCTGGTCGTTCGTTTTGAGATTCAGGAAGCTTCGATATCGAGCGATCCTTGCTGGAGCTAAAAAATGAGTGAGGTGGTGCTGTGACGTGTCATTCATAACTGGTTGTGTTGCCGTTAATTCCTAGTATGTGGAACACACGCTCTCACCTTGCGTGACGAAGGCTCCACGTGCAAAGAATAGGCGCCACCTTCGGGTGGCGTTCTTCTTTCTGGAGTCCCGTCACTATCTTCAAACCCCAGAGCGGGTATCCCCATGACTGAGCCTCGGGATCGGTGCTCAGATGGAACTGTTTTTTGCAACTATCTATCTTCAGAAATGACAAAGCCGCCCTAAGGCGGCTTGGGCGCATTATGCTTAGTGGCAATAGCCCTTGCAGCTTCAACGTCTGGGGGCGTTTGAGCAGGATTTCATGGCGAATCGTCATGGGATGTAAACAACGCCGGGTAACCTAACTGGTGGCAAACTATTTTTGAGGGCAGGCGCTATCGAAATATCGCGTTGTTACCCTCCCACGTGACGGAGGCGGCCGAAAGGCCCTGTGAAATCTGCGTCAGACGCGGCAAATGTGTATGGTAGTTTGGGCTAGCTTAGTTTTTTCGGTGATGCGTATTTTTTGGGGCGTATTATCTCAGTGTCATCTGCCGACACCACTTTCTCAGCGAACAGGTTGCGTGCGAAATGAGATTCGGTCACTCGAATCCTGCCACTTGCTGCGTTCTCAAGTGCCTTAGAACGATTCAGACGCTTCTCAGGAATTGCAACGCGAATTTCTTTACCCGGAAAAGCATCCCGCACAACTCGGATGGCCGGCGCGATATCTGTATCGGCAGTGTAGATGATGGCTTTATCGAACGCATCTTCGAAGGCAAGCTTAACCAGGTAAACCGCCAGATTGACATCACTCTCCTTCTCTTCGCGACCATCCCACTGGTGCTTGCAACTGGGACAATTTCGCGGCTTTTTCTTGAACGTGCCCATGACCGGCACGATCCCGGTGGTTTTGATGGCTGCGACATAATCGCGGTGTCGAGCTTGAGCATCCTGGGTAATCCAACCGGCGTATGCCGAGAAGAAATATCCCCCGACAAGCAAATCATTTTTAGGATGAATAAGCGCTTCACTCAACGACCAAATATTTAGCCACTTGAGATAGTGCTTGGTGTTAGTGTGCCGGTGGGTCGTCGGGTGGCGGTCAAGATCATCGATGGCGTGGTACAGATTGAAACCATCTACAAAAACCACCACACGATTTCGTTGCTCCAAAACACGCCTCAAAAAAAAACCGGCCGCGCTGGCGGCCGGGACCTTGGGGAACCCCCTCGGGATGATAAGCCGGCACCGCAGGGGACCGGGTCCAGCAGCAGCGCTGCCGGGATAAGTAACCCCGGAACCGCGGGGTGCCGGGACCTTACAGGAAACTGTAAGGGATGTCTTAATGAAATTTTAACACTATTTTGCCTCGCCTCATGCCTGTCAACTTGTTAATTTGAGGCGTTTGGGGTCGTAAAAGTTAGGCCCGATGTTTTCTTTGGGTAGTGTTTTGGCAGCACGAAGGCTACAGAGCAATGTGCCTTTTCTAGGTCACAAATTTTGGGGCCAAACAAACTGACGTAGCACTAGCCCGGCAGGTTCGTTAATCCAATCGCTAATCGATCAGCAAGACGTAGGTCAACGACATGTCAAAGTCGACATGTGGCTTGTCCGCTAGTTTTATGAGCCCGAGCCCGTCCCGAGAGACCTCGAATCCGTGTTGTGGATTATTCAAGCCAATCGGTGCGGTTGCTTCTTTGGCTGATGGTACTCAAAAGCAAAAAACACCCAAAGGTGATGTTGCGATTTGTTTTTGCGTTGCATATAGAGTGAATTCGCAATAGCCTATAGGTTAACAACCGGAGCAAAAAATGAGTGTGGCCGCTGCAATCCAGCAGGAAAATGAACTTGAAATAATTCCTCTTTCCCCCATCGGAGCGGAGGTGCGCGGCATACGCCTTTCGGAGCCTATCTCCGATTCGACACGTGCGAGATTGAGAAAAGCATTCACGGACCATTCTGTGCTGGCTTTTCGTGATCAATGGCTTGATGCGCCTCAGGTGATGGAGGCCGCACTGATCTTTGGCGAGATATTTCCCCAGCACAACGCGAAATTTTCGGTTCCTGAATATCCCTTGGTGCATTACATATCGAACGCAGATACCCTTGAAAACGGCAAGCGATATATTCCTGGCGAGGGCTATCACACCGATCATTCCAATGCTGCTGCGCCACCCATGGCGACTGTTCTTAGCGCGGTAAAAATCCCTTCGGTGGGTGGCGATACCCAGTTCGTTGATATGGTCCGAGCCTATCAAGACCTGCCGGCTGAAATCAAAGAACGTATCTTAGGGCGACGCGCCATCCACATCTACCAGAGCAGCCACAGCGCTCGACAGCTGCCTCAACTCTCAGAAGGGCGTCGCGCATCAGTGCCCGAAGCGGTATTGCAGCCATTGGTTCTGCGCCACCCAAATAGCGGCCACCTGGCTCTTTATATCAATCCCATTCGCATAGAAGGAATTCTTGGCATGGACGATAAAGAAGCCTTACCCTTGCTCGACCAACTGCTTGAACACGCCACACAGGAGCAATATCAATACCGTCATGTATGGAAAGGCGGTGACTTTGTCATATGGGATAACCGCGGCTTGATGCACAAAGCGAATGGTGACTACGATATGAACGAAGAACGTTACTTGTATCGTTTGATGCTCAAAGGTGTCCCGCTGGTAGGCGCAAATGGCTGAGGAACGCGTCGAGCGAGCAACCCGCCTTATCACCCACCGCTTCACCACGCAGGGAAATCTGCAGCCCAGCTTGCATAGGTCGGCAGAGATTGAGCAAGTAAGATTGTTTGAAGTTGAGGGAGAAGCGCCCACTTGGCTGGCTTGTTATGAATCGCGGGAACCGGTCGATGTGTCCGACTCGCTAGGATGGCCGCCAAACGCGCTGAATATCGAAGGCATGGCGTTTGATCTCCTACGGGATGTAAGTAATGTGGGGCACACCCAAAACGAAACGCGCTGGTTATACGTTGTCCATACTGACGTGCCAGACGATGTCGCCACGGAGTACAACGACTGGTATGACCGGGAGCATTTGCCGAGACTGGTACGCGTTCCGGGGGTGGTTCGAGCACGCCGCTACGTCGCTTGCGACGCGCACCCTCGCTACTTTACAGCGTACGATCTAGCAGATCGCGACGCTTTTTCCAGCCCCCAAGGGCTGGAAGCGCGAAAGACGCCTTGGACGGAAAAGATGCGAAATCTGTTCAGCAATACCCGGCGTTTTACTGCTCGACTGGTCGTCGATGAAGACTGGCGAGGCACTTGATACGGGTACAAGCCCTTTCCCTTTCCTAGTGAGCCCTGCGCCTATGCGCCTCACCTGACTTCTAGCGTCAGAAGCTCTTGTGCGCGAGCCTGGTTCAATTTGTAATCTTCCTGTTTTTCAACCATAAGTATTCGTGCTCCACCTATTGGGTGAGCGACATGTTCTGTGCCAATGGATGCATAAAAAAATCTCCTGTGCCAAGAGTTAAGGATTCCTCTTGTTCATCGACGCGGTATTTCATTTCAACTCAACCATCCAAGACAGCAAAAATATCTTCTCCAACATTGATGTGCCGTTTGTATGGTTGGTCAGTTCAATGCAGGCGTGCCGTTATGCCGCTCATGTCGCCAACCTGTAAGCGATTTGCTCGGTAAAAAATAAGCCCCCCAAACGCAAAAACCCCATCGCGAACGCTGAGGCTTCTAAGAATTCAGTGGTAGCCCGGGGCAGAATCGAACTGGGGCCTGAAGATGCAGATGCTTTTAACTCCGAATGCTATTCATAGTGAAAGCGGCAAGCAATAATGACCAACGGATCTTTTTCAATCGCATAGACCAAGCGATTGACATCGTCTATCCGTCTTGACCACAAACCCGATAGATTTTCTTTGAGTGCTTCAGGCTTACCAATACCCTCTTCAGGCGAGCACATGGTTTCTTTAATTAGCAAATTGATTCGTGTGTGTGTGTCTTCTTGTCTTGCCCTTGCCAGTAAAGATAATCAGTCCATGCGGCATTTGTCCACACTACCTTTCTTAACATTTACTAGTGCCTTTGGCTTAGTCTGCCCTTTCCGGTATTGAGCGAGTGACTTTTCTAGGTGTTTGACGTTAGCAGGTGATTTCATTAAGTGAAATGTTTCCATCATGCTGTTGTAAGTATCCAGAGACATAACAACCGCATCCTCTGCGTCTCGACGAGAAATAATTGCAACATCACAATCAGCCACGACTTGATCAATGACTTGTTTAAATTGGTTTCTGGCGTCAGAGAAGTTAATAACTCGCATAGTTGACCCTTAGTTGTCTTGTATATTGTACGAGTATGCAGAGGATGGTTTTTGGGTGCAAGCGCCCGTAATCATTGGCAACAACATCCAGTTACAAGCCCCAAATCGCGAAACCCCAAGCGTGAACGCTAGGGGCTTTAAAATTCAGTGGTTGCCCGAGGCGGAGTCGACCAGAGCCATAGAGAATTTAATCCCAGTGGCCATCAATTAGTAAACCTCGTCATGATCCCCAACATTGATTGGAATGATTTCATTCTCAGTAATGATGAGTTCAAGCGTAATCCTGAATTTGAGGTTGATCGAGACGCTGTGCAGGCCGTTTAGTTTTCCCTTTAGTGCGTGAAGTCGCAGAGAAGGGTGGTGCGGGTTGACTGTTAATAGCGCAAGTGTTTTGGTGTACTGAGTAACGGCGTCTGGGTGTTGCTTAATGAACTTGGCAGCTTTGCGGCTGTATTGGTCAGTGAAAATTAACTGCCAAGTCATGCGACCAACTTTGCATTCAGCTTATTGATGCGGCGAATGTGCTGTGCAACCGTTTCTTTTACGTAACGACCAGCATCGAGGTCTGCCTTTGACTCTGCAAGAGCGGCTTCAAGCTCACATTCACGAAGATATTGATATTGTGCCCCACTCATCACAATATATTTAAGTTGCCCGCGAACAGAAACGGCAACCTCGGGTTGCGTAGCGAGTGCGTCTTCAATTGCTTTAACACCTTTGGTTTTGAGATCATTTGCTGAGATTGTGCCCATGGTGAACTCCTGTTTAGCATTGCTGACAGTATAGTCAATCGTACGATTTAAAGTACTATCAATAACTTGAAAATATCCAGTTACAAGCCCCAAAACGCGAAAAATCCAGCGCGAACGCTAGGGTTTCTAAGATTTCAGTGGTGGTGGAACGATACCTTAATCCAAACTCAATATCAAAACTGGTGCGGAAACCTGCGGCAGCGTGAGGAGCTTTGGGGGAGGGGCGATGCCGCTCGGTTACATGCCGCCGATTCTTTGCAGCGTCTTTTCCAAGGCATCCGGAGCTCCAAGGAACTTCTGGAAACCCTGATCCCAAACTGCAGCAGAACCGTCTTGAGAGATCGTCCAGCCATCCATTGCTCCATAGTCACGCTCCCTGAGTTCATTGGTGTGAACGTTCAGCGAGTGAAATAACGCGATCAACTTGGAATCCGGTTCGAATCGCTCTGCGGCAAAACCATTTGCCCAGTAGTCGACGAACACCAACGGCGTTCGTCGATTCTTGGATCTCGCCTCATGCAGCCAGGTGTTCATGTGCAAGTCAGCCAATCCTGAGCCGATGACGTAGATAACATCGGCGTCCATCAAATCTCGAGCCAATGCGGCATAGTAGTAGCAGAAGGGGCGTTGTTGAATTCTCGAGAGCTTGTCCAAGCCTGTGATGATCGGGCTGCGGACAACCTGAGTGCCGTCCATTCGGCGCTCTCCAGAGCCGGAGAATCGGGAATGTTGAAGCGCTTCAGCACGGTCTTCGTACCAACACAATTCACCAATATCTGTTCTGCCGGGTTCGCCATAGGCCATGTGCACCGACCCATGAAGCTGGAACAGCGCGGGCTCGTTCGAATGATCCCAAAACTGTTCGCCATTGAAGCGAGCGCATGAGCCTGTCGGTTTTTCAAAGCCGGTGAAAAACCCCTCTGCGGCTTGCAGCGGAAAGTCGTCGTAATTTGTCGAGTAAATCCGTGTTGTATGGCGCTCATCGAGCTTTTTAAAAAATACCGCAAGGGGATCAAGGGAGCACTTTGGCGTATTACAGAGGCTCGAGACCTCGGAGAAAATCACCTCGATAATTTTCCGTTCGAGTGGCCCCAACGCATCTTTGTCGATTCCTGCGTTGTTGGTCAGAAACGGCTGAAGCAGCGGCTTAAATTCGTCCCCAGCACCAGGGGTGGGCGGAAAAAAGTGCAGCAACTCATGCACGCAGTGATAAATTTGCTCGAAATGCACCACCCCGGGGTTGGTCAAATAGCCGGCGAGGTCATTCTTGATTTTCCGAAACGCGACATCACCGCCGGCACGCTTCATCCAGGCATCAGCACAAACCTTCGCTTCGATGATGTCTGAAAGCGGGATGGTGGCCGGTATCCCGTATTCAACGGAAGCACCGGCACCGAGAATGACAATGGCGCGCTGACGTTTAGGCAACATTCGGCCTCCCTGCGCCAGAAGCCGCCACCCCGGCCACCATTGGCGCATAGGCCAACAAGACCCAACCCAACGCCCACTGTGGCCAAAGCAGGCAAGCCCATGCCCAAGGGGCCAGCCACAGCACCAAAGGCGGCAAGCCACCCAGCGCCGCCAATAGACCAGCCACCACAGCCAGCTGCACCGCAAACCGCCATTTGGCCGACAGGTGCCTCACGTCGTCGAGAAACCCCACCCATGCAAGCGGCAGGCTCAAGGCCAGCACAGGCCAGAGTTGGTTGGCACCGCTCCATGCCAGCCAGGCACCTGCAACCAAGGCCGCAGCCACGATCCCCAGCCCACCGCCATTGGGCGTTGGCAGCACATGGCTGGAGCGGTGGTTGGGTGATTGCACCAATTGCCAGTGTTCCGCCCACCGCAACACCATGCTCGCCACCAGCCACGAAAGCAAAATGCTTGCGAGTAGCAACCACTCAAGCTCGTTCATTTCGGCACATCCTCAAGCACCACATGGTCTGCAACCCCGCGCATTCTGATCCGCCCGAAATAGTCGGTTTTGCGCAGCGCCCACTCCTCTGTTGCCGCATGAATAACGCTTGCGCCGATTTCGACGGCGCAGTCTTTAACGATGTACCCTGCGGACATCAACGCTTTCTGTGCGCCCGATACGCCTGCAGGGTGGGCCGGCAGCAGCCCGTGGCCGAGCCCAAATTCAAGGGCTTGTAGCGGTACCGTGCGGTTCGTGCGTAGCTGAGCAATGTAATCATCGAAAGGGTTCGTGGGGAAAAGCGTCTTCCCGCCGTCGAACATTTCAAAGTACCGATGCGACAACCCGGCGGTGATTTCAATGTCCGAACGGCGTACCCACGGCATATCGTTCAAATTTTCGTCAGGCCCCAATCGAACTGCAAGTGCGCGCTGCGCCTCAGGTCTGGGCAGTGGCTCCAGCCCGAGCGGCATGAAGTCTCCCCGTCCACCCCGTTGCAAAATCAGCTCGCGAAAATCCACCGTGTAAAGAGTAGCAGTACCCGATTCCAGTGGCCGATAAGTTTCGTTCTCACCATCGTAAGCGCAGGTAGCAAAAAACATCGCCACATCTTTGGAGCGGGTAAAGTCCAGTAGCTGTGTCGGGTATTGGTAATGCTGAGCAAGGGCATCAATGCTCAAAGCAAAAGTCAGCCCTTCAATCTGCTGTGCCATCAAATCCCATGTGGCCGGATGGCGATCCATCACAGCCGAAAGCTCGATGGCCTTGGTCACCCAGTACAGGGCGTCAATGTCGCCACGCACTCGGTAGATCGAAGGTATGCACTTTGTGAAAAATTGATTCTGCCCACGATAAAGCCTCGGGGAAAACTCCGGCCCAGGCATGAAACGGTAGCGCCCCGCCGCCGTCTCAACAGGAATCAACAGATATATCCCAAACTCAGACACCAGGCCGGAGCGATTGATCCATGACTCGTCTTCCGGAAAATTTATCGGCATCAGCGAGTGTGCGTATTCCATTGTGCTTGGCAGGCGCTTGCCTTTTTCTCGGAGCATCAAACCAGCTCCTCGTTTGCCTGATTCGGAATTGCCGCCATTCACCCTCCCACATCCTCGGCACTCAAGACGAAAGGACGGGGCTCAAACCCAAAATCACGAGTCGCCTCCCCGTGATCAAATACTAAATCACGGTTCATGCGCTCGGCCATGGCGGATGACCAGTTGCGGTAGCGCGGCAAGAGGCGAAGGATTGCCACGGCAAAGCGAAAAGCAAATAGCGGCACAGGCACCAGGCGCACCGGTCGTCCAAGGGCGCTGAAAATTCGAGCAACCATATCGCGATATGTAATGGAATCGAAGCCGGACAGGTTGTAGGCACGGTTTACCGCAGCAGGCGATCCCAACGCGGCTATGCAAGCGCCAGCGACATCTTGCGCGTGTAGGGGTTGGCGCAAGCCATTTGCCTTGCCGAGCAATGGGAAAAACCCAAAACGCCGAACAAATCGCGCAATCTCGGCAATATTTTTGTCGCGTCCTAAGCCATAAATCAGCGTTGGCCGCAGGATGATCCATTCCACCCCGTGGCTTGCCGCCCATGCCTGCACGCGCGCCTCGGCATCTGCCAAGCGTAGGGCGATGGCCTGCTCTTCAGGGTCGGATGAATCATCTTTGGTAAAGCGGCTGGTCGATGAAAGCACCACCACTCGACGGGCGCCGTAGGATTCCAACAGCGAAAAATACTGCGGTAACACCCAGATAGGCGCCACGCACAGCCAATGCGCTATCCCCCTCTCCCGATGCGGGAGAGGGGCTAGGGGAGAGGGCGATTCATCGAGCTGCAACCAGCTTACCCTCGCTTCGGTTTTGCGTTGAGCCGGGCTTCTGGAAAAGGCAATGACGTCACGGCCTTCATGCACCAGAAGCGATATCATGCATTCGCCAACTAAACTCCGTGCGCCTAGCAGTCCGATAGCAGAGCGATCACCCACGCCCGCCCCCGAAACGCTTAGCCACCAACCGAGCCGAGTGGACAACCGAGACCAGCGCAAACCGCAACCAAACGCCTACATTCACCAGCCACATCAACACGCCAGGGTATTGATGCCGAAAAAACTTATGATAAAATCGCACCATTCCCTTGTGTTTATGCCATTCCACAAAAAATGGCCGGGAGCGGCTGCAATGGCCGTGGTGGTGAAGCACCGGTGCATCAGGAACAAAAAGTATTCTCCAGTCGCGTTGGCGAAAGCGCATGCACCAATCCAAATCTTCGCAATGCAGGAAATAGGCTTCATCCCAGAACCCAACATCGTCGATCGCCGCTCTGCGCACCAACATTAGCGCACCGGAAATCGCTTCCACATCGATAGGTGCAGCGGGTAGCGGCTGCTTATGTAAATGAAAATCAAAAAACAGCCTGGGCCACCGGTTACTCAGGCGAACCAGGCCAAAAGCCCGCACAAACGAGCGCCACGGCGTAGGCACTGCCCGCCGCCCGCCGCCCTGCTCGCTGCCGTCCAGGTTGGTCAACAGCCCACCCACCATGCCCACGCTTGAATCGCTATCCAGCACCTCGACCATGCGCCGCAACGATCCCGCACCGAGAATGCAATCCGGATTGAGAAATAACAAATGGGCCTGAGAGGCAATACCCACTCCAAGATTGCAGCCCGCAGCAAACCCATGGTTTTTTGTTTCACAAAGCATCACCAGCCTTGGTTCAGCCGCAAACTGCGTCGCCAGAAGATCCATGCTCGCATCGGACGAAGCGTTATCGACAACGATCACCTGCTCGGCTTGCGCCAAAGCCGCGCGAACGCTGTCAATCAGCAAGGCACCTGCATTGTAGTTAACGATGACGGATGAAACGGGTTGAAGAGTCGATTCCATTGATTACCTTAATCCTTTTTCCATGACGCGCAGAACGGCACGCCACGAGACCACCCGATTACCCTGAACTTGTCGGCGTTTGGCCCACATTTTCGGCAAACCCAACACAGCATCCCGCTTGGCACGAAAAATGACCGGCCCTTGTCCGCGCAAGGTGAACTCCACCAGCGCAGCCAGATTCATCGCCAAATGCAGCGACAGGAACGCCCAGAACAACACGCCCGGCATATCCTTCACATAGGTCCACACCAAGTTACGGTGCCCGTGATACACCGCGAAATCACTATGCTGCCCGCCCGTCGTACCCGAACCAACATGATGCGCCACCGAGGACGGTACATAGAGGCACAGATAGCCCGCCAGCCGCAGACGAAACCCCAGGTCAACATCCTCGACGTAACAAAAATAATCCTCGTCGAAACCACCCACCTCAAGCAATGCGCTGCGCCGGTACAGCGCTGCCGCAGCACACGGTGAGAACACCTCGCGTGCCTGCTCCGAGAAAGACGACACGGGTGCACCGTGCCCCATGCGCCACACCAGCCCGCTCACGTGATACGCATCGCCCGCCCCATCCAACACCGCCGGGTCAGCCGCATTCACCAGCTTGCTGCCGAATACGTCGAAATCAGGATAGTCACGCGCAGCCGACAGCAAGCCCTCCAGCCAGTGCGGCTCTACGAATGCATCCGGATTGAGTAGCGCTATCCATTCCGATTCGGCAACGGCCGCCTCGATCGCCAAGTTGTTGCCGCGCGCAAAGCCGAGGTTCTCCATCTGCGCAAGCAAGCGCACCGATGGAAAACGACGCACGATGTCTAGCGATGCGTCTGAGCTCGCGTTATCTACCAGAATGATCTCGTGCGGCGCAACCGTCTGCGCCAGCAATGCAGACAGGCACCGTTCGAGGAAGCGTTCGCCGTTCCAGTTGACGATGACTACTGTCACCTTAGCGTGAAATTCGCGCAGCGATTCGATTGCCCCCCCTCCCGCAACGCGGGGGATAACCAGCGACTTGGCGGCTGTGCTGCCTAGTCGAATGGCTAGTTGTACCATCAGGGTTTGGGTGGGGGCAACGGGCATGTTGAAGTCCTTGGACTCAACTGGCCAAGTGGCAGGTAGCCATCAATCATCGATACGTAGTACATCAAAGTTCACGCGCTCTCGCTCTACAACTAGAGGTTTTCGTCTAACCTGGTTAAATATGGCAAATATGTATTCCCCTAAGACTCCTAAGAAAAATAGCTGAACACCCCCAAAGAAAAAAAGCGCAATAACAATAGTTGGGATCCCCGCTTGACTATGTACAAATCCGAACAACGTTAGCAAGAAAATGCCAATTGCATATAATAAGCTCAAACCTGAGACCATGAAGCCGATAACAAGCGCCAATCGCAAAGGTGCACCACTGAAACTAACAATCCCATTCAAACCCTGCTCGAACATATGCAGCAGACTGTTACGTGACTTGCCATAATTACGTGAGCGCCAAGTATATTTAACGCCAATCGATTTGAAGCCGCAATCGAATGTCATCAAACGCATGAATGGCTGCGCATCATCAATTTGCCTCATCGCATCTAAAACACGCTTATCGATAAGCTGGAAATCGCCCACGTCAGGGGGGTAATCAACATATGTCAAATGACTTAGCAACCGATAATAGGCTTTACGAGCTGCAACCAATAAAAACCCTTCTTCTCGCTTAGCGCGAATTCCGTACACAATCTCGTAACCTTCCTCCCAGTGCTTTACAAATGTCGGAATCAATTCAGGGGGGTCTTGTAAATCAACCGGCATAAAAAGGAGGATTGCATCGCCGGTTGCGCTGAGAACCCCGTTATAAGTGTTTTTAAGTATGCCAAAATTTCGGGAGTTTACTATGATTTTTACATGAGTATCATGTGTAGCGACCTCTTTCAGCAACTCAACCGTGCGGTCAGAAGATGCGTTATCGCAAAATATATGCTCGTATTCATAATCTTTCAGTTCGGAATCAAAGATCTCTTTGATTGCCTTGTGACATGCAATAATTCCTTCTTCTTCGTTAAAACAGGGTGTCACAATACTGATTAATTTTTTTCGCATTTATTAATTCCTGAACACAAAATTCCTAAATATCATAAACGACAAAATAGCAATAAATGGTACGATAATCGCTTGTGCAAGCAGTTGGCCTAACTCTAATTGCATCAGCAAGTTTAGTGCCCCTAGATTTACACCATAAATAGCGACATAAGTGATTATGAAATGTAAAAAAGATTTAAAATTCGTGATATCAAATACTATCTTCCCAGTTGTAAAATAGTTCACTGGAACAGCAATAACATAAGTTAGCACTAGTGCAGTGGATGGGCCAAAATCAAGCACGGTCAGTAAAGCAAAGATTGAATATCCTATAACCGTATTCATCATGCCAACGGCCAAAAATTTACCTAACTGTACCAAACTCTTTCTATCGAATTCTCTGGTTTTTAACATTCTAGTAACGGTATCGTTATTCAACGAAGGATGCTCCATTGCCAACTTTTATCGGCGCTAGTGATCTGTTGGCGACTTAGACAATCGCCTCAAATAGAGTTTTTTCCTCTATCCTACGCCAAAGCCTAACCGCCGCATCGTACCATTCATATTCGTTTTCCCCTTCCTCCCAAAGCGAACGACAAAGCCTACTCAGTATGGGCACACGCTGATCAATACCATCAGACAGACAAGACTCATTCCCTGAATCAAATGGATCACTTAAATCCGCAAAAACAGAAGTGGTTTGCCCACACCGGGTGTTAAAGGTCTGCTCGGCATGAAACTTGTAGGCGGTAGCTTTTGTGTCAACCACAACCTCACATTCTGGCAGACTCGTTCCTGCGAAAACGGCAATCCATTTCTCAACGTCATCTTCAGACGTACCAAAAGTTCTCGACAAGTTCACCTCTCGGTAACCAACTTCCGCCAATAAAGCAACGAGGTGGATGCCGTAAAATCGGAGTGCTCCGCCACCCGCTGCGTTAGATCGCTTCCAGTTTTGTAAATCATGCCTAAAATGATGAGCCAAAAAGCCCCAATGAATAGAGAGCGATACACTATCCTTGGTTGCGTTCAAGGAGTTCAATATGTGCTGCCCCCAAGCCGTGTATCGAAAAGTGTACCCGATACGGAACGCCTTTCTTGAACGAATCAAGTCATCAAATATCACTGCCGCAACTTCAGGCGTATGCGCAAGTGGCTTTTCAAGAAGCAGACGATCAATGTTGGGACGTGCCAAGCATCGAGGAATCCACTCACTTTGATTGATTGGGCGTAATGCGATAACCGCTCCATCCGCACAACTCAACGCTGCTTCCTCATTCGATTCCCATCGCACATCGTTGGAAAAGCGAGCAAGTTCAGATCTCTCACAAAAACGGGTGCGGTAACGCTCCGGCAAGACAATGTGCTGCCCGCACCCATCAACCAAGGCGGGCAAATACCCATAAATGCCAAAACCGGAGCCGAGAATAGCAAACACACTTTACCTCGGCACGAAGTCATCGGCACCAAGAATATCAACCACAGGCCCGGTATAACCATGCTCAATCAAGTAGCTGCGAATCTCACGCGGAATATGCCAAGCCAGATTCAACAATGGCTGCGTCTTATCAGACAAGGCGAAAAGATCATCATCTGAACAAATCGGTATACGAGTGCCAGGCAAATAGTGCCCGATCTTCAGTGAGCCTGGTTTTTCATAAACTGCAGAAATCAGTTCTTCATTTAATCCTAGCAACTTGACCAAAATGGCGGCGCGCCCAGGAAATGCTTTGGCACGAAGTTTGCCATGCTGCCGAACTTGCTCTTGTATAAAATACTTTTTGGCTTCGCGCCAACATTCCACGTTATTCCGTAATGCCGCGAAATCCTCAATAAAACGGCTTTCTCGGGCGCTCAAATCGTCGAGGTCAATAGCACTACTGCCGCGGATGTCAGCAACATTCCCTAGGAACACCCGAATATTTCCACCATACCGTGAAGGGAACTCCACTTCCAGCAGTCGAACTCCTAAAGAACTCGCCATATGGACAAATGAAGTGTAACTGTAGGTCCTGGGGTGTTCATGATAGAAAGTGTCAAACTGATTGCCATCAAGTACAGCGCCCAGATAATGGTTCTCTATAACAATCACAGTATGTGGAGCCATCAGTCGCTTAAGCGAGTCGAGAACCTCATGTAGATTTTCTATATGCGCAAAAACATTTGTGAAAGTAATGAAGTCAGGTTTTCCATGTGCAGCAACTACCGCTTTAGCAACATCTTCTGAAAGAAAATCATTATATGTAATGTGTCCTTTTTGCTCAGCATCACTGTAAGCACCTGTGGGTTCGATTCCAATAGTGATCGCACCTTTCTTTTTAAAGAAATCCAATAAGCTACCATCGTTGCATCCAATATCTAAAACTTTTTTCCCTTTAAGTGCACCGAAACGTTGCGTGCATGATTCGACTAAACCGGCCATGCCATTAAGTACGTCAGCAGTGAAGCGCGAGCGGTAATGGTACGTTTGTGGAAACAACTCCTGCTTGGGCACTTGAAAGCGTTGGTGCGCAGTAAGACATTTTTCACAATACAATATTTCAATGGGATATTCACGGCATGTGCGTGCATCACCTATGGACACCAAGTCGTCACACATAGGATGCAGGCCTAAATCGAGTACTGGGGTAAGGTGTTCATTCCCGCATACTTCGCAAAAGCTAATTTGATTAAATTTGTTATCCATGAAAAATTGTTCCTTAATGATTGACAATCGTTTTTAATGCCAATTTTGATAAGCAAAATAAATATTCAAGCTATACAGAGGCTTCTTGAGTAGAGAATGTTTCAATTTGACTAATAGTCACTTTGTGCATATCTTCCCCGTTCAAATGATTTTTGTGCCAGGTTGTAATATTTATTAAACATTGATCCAAGCTCAAACGTGGCGTCCAACCAAGTCTAGATTTGGCTTTAGAACAGTCGAGCTTCAGATATTGTGCTTCGTGCGGCTGGGGTGATTTATCCAATTCCCACGAAGCAGCTTCGCCCCAGTGTGAAGTTAAGCGTTCAACAATCCACTCGACTGGTTGAGCATCTTCGTCGTTCGCGCCAAAGTTCCACCCCTCCGCGAATCCCATACCCTCTGAGTAAAGTTTTTCTGCAAGAAGGAGATAGCCGCTTAGAGGCTCAAGTACATGTTGCCATGGACGAATCGCGTGAGGATTGCGGATTTGAACAGGGTTACCTGCTTGAATAGCGCGCATAATATCTGGAATTAACCTATCCATAGCCCAATCGCCACCGCCAATCACATTGCCAGCGCGCACGCTGGCAAGAGCGACACCGTGATCCAAATAATTTGCATGATTAAAGAATGAGCTCCGATAAGCAGAGGTTACGAGTTCTGCACAACCTTTGCTGCTACTGTATGGATCATAACCGCCCATCGGTTCATTTTCCCGGTAGCCCCATATCCACTTTTTATTTTCATAACATTTGTCACTGGTTACATTTACTATGGCGCGTACACTTGGTGTTTTTCTCACAGCTTCAAGCATATGCACGCTACCCATAATGTTGGTGGCATAGGTTTCAATTGGATTGTCATAGGAATAACGCACTAACGGTTGTGCCGCCATATGTATAACGATTTCAGGTTTTGCCATCTTCATGCACTGAGCGAGCGATTCTGCGTCGCGCACATCACCAAAGACAGATTTCATTTCTCTAGCCACTTTGGCAACATCAAAAAGACTTGGATTTGTGGGAGGTTGCAGTGAATAGCCCGTAACCTCTGAACCCAATTGTTGCAGCCACAGGCATAGCCAGCTCCCTTTGAAACCGGTGTGCCCGGTAACAAATACTTTTTTACCCGACCAGAAGGTTGGGTTCATTTCCATACCTTCCATGGGGCTTTACCAGACTGCCAAAGTTCTTCCAGATGCACCTTGTCGCGTAGCGTGTCCATCGGCTGCCAGAAGCCGCTATGATGATACGCCGCAAGATCCCCCTCTTCTGCCAACCGCTCCAGCGGGGCATGCTCCCAGATTGTTGAATCATCGGCGATATAGTCAATCACCTTGGGTGACAATACAAAGAATCCGCCATTGATCATCGCACCGTCGCCCTTGGGCTTTTCCATGAAACTGTTGACCTTGCTGCCACTCATATCCAGCGCGCCAAAGCGACCGGGCGGTACGGTCGCAGTGAGGGTTGCTTTTACTTTTTGCGCCTTGTGGAAAGCGATAAGCTCGGTAATGTTGACGTCGCCTACACCGTCGCCATAGGTTAAACAAAAAGCCTCTTCATCTTTGATGTAATCAGCCACTCGTTTCAAGCGACCACCAGTCATGGTGTCATCCCCCGTGTTCACTAACGTGACACGCCATGGCTCGGCACTTTGCTGGTGAACTTGCATACTGTTGTTACTCATATCAAACGTCACATCTGACATGTGCAAGAAGTAGTTAGCAAAGTATTCCTTAATTACATAGCCCTTGAAACCACAACAAATAATGAAATTATTAATGCCGTGATGTGAATACATTTTCATAATGTGCCAAAGAATCGGCCGCCCACCAATTTCGATCATGGGCTTAGGGCGCAATGCAGTTTCTTCACTAATCCTAGTACCTAAACCACCTGCAAGAATAATAGCTTTCATATTACAAAAGGCCTTTATTGAAATAAAAATAAGTATTTCAGACTAATTTAGCCACAGTCATTTCATCTCCCATTCTGGAGCATCATTGCAATCCATTTGAACCAAAGCTCCATCTCTTGAAGCAAGGCAACGATTGCTGTGTAATGCCCTTATTTTTATATTGGACAACCCTCTATCTAGGGAAAAAATCTGATTTCGAGCGCCGTCCTGACAAGGCCACAGCCTTGCTGGCGCTCCATTTTCTGCTGAAGCACCAGTAATTTCTACGCACCCAATCTGACTTGCCATACCACCCACTGCCACGACTCTGAACCCTTGAGGGTCCTTGAGAAAGCCTAGGCTGAAATCCTCAGTTTGAGTGCAAGTTCCTGTGTGTAAAGCATGCGATATACCTGAAGACTTAATGCAAACATCCTCAGATATTAAACCAAAATTACCTAATTGAATCCGTGCATCCTCTAACAGAAGACGCTCACTGGTAGAAAATGAATTACTATCCAAGCTTTTTGGCACTATCATTTCGCTTAATATAGATGGATTTTTCGTAGCAATATCTGCCCTTACCCAGAGATGATTATATTTTACTGAGCGGAGATAACGGGTATTAAGCGTGGATTTTACACAATGAAGGAATGTATCAGTAGGGTTTTCCCAAATAGGAAGATCAGTGTAGTAAATAACTTTTGGGGGAGCCTCCAAAAGCTTTTCGCATATATCGAACTTAAATTCCCCGAATGGCTTTATGGAGTATTTTTGCTGCCATGGCATCCAATAAAATATTCCAAAAGCTGGTATCCGGCCTGCCCATACGTAATACTTTAGTTCAAAAGGCAATGCCAATATGCCTTCTGTAGGGCCTACTAAGCTTCGAACGAATTTCATTTCATCACTATTCTCTGCATCTAGTTGGCCTCGCTGTTTATAGTACCCAATTGGTGACATTTCATATAACCACGTTTTAGTGGTGAATTGAGCAAGAACAAATGCGGATAGAATCACCATAAGTAAAATAGAACTTATCACGGCAGGAATATCTAATGAATTTTTTCGCGACTCGATGGCCATGGAACATACAATCGCAATTACTCCGCACATACCAAGCACAATTGTTGAGGTTGAAAAATTAATGCTTCCGCGAGGATTCATGTAAGCGAAACATGTACCAACCAGCATCGCGAGCAAAATATAACTGGATAATCTCTTAACCCCCAAACCGTTTCTTATCTTTGAAAGCCAAGCAATCAAAATTGCAAAAAAGAATGGGGTGCCTAACATCAAATGTGTAAACCATTGGTTATATAATGGATAATCCCTGTAAAGGATATAATTCCAACCAGGCACCAGTATTTTTAACGCAAGCCATGGTGAAACACCACCAAGGTAGAATTTATATGCCGTCATATTAAAATAAATATGAGCGACAAAATATCCTAATAGACTTCCGTAAAATAAAAGCCAAATTACAACCAGCAAGGTTCCAAGAACAACCCCAACTAATCCAAAAATTAGCAATCGGGCAATCTCCTTCCTGTCAGTAGCTAAAAACCATCTAAACCAACAGATTAAGCAGATTAGCAATATCGACAGGGCAAAAGAAAATGCACTGAAAAAAATCATAGCTAGGCTGAAACCAGCCACCATAGCATGCCATGGGCGTATCTTAGAACCAACAATAAGTGGGATTAGAAAAATAGAAAATACGACTATAAAGAAATATCCTGCATAAACTTGATACATAGCTTGCACAAGTGCAAATATAGCCTGAGTAGCCAAAAGACCACTTATCAATATGCTTCCAGCAAAAAACCTATACCGCAAATGCGTCAACGCAGGACTAGCCATCACCGATAGAACTGCTAGAAATGACAATCCAATTGGAATTGCCCTTGGAGCCGCTAACCCATTGAATCCAAAAAGGAGGTGGAAAAAATGCGACAGCATATAACTGGTTGGTCCGTGCTGAAGAAAAATTTCACTATATATTTTATGCCCCTTTGTCAGAAGCTGAGCGGCAATATATTTCTCAGTTTCATCGTTAAAATCCAATCCACCCATTAGCTTGATAGCTAAATAAAGATATGTACTTGCTATCAATATGAAAAAAGAAAATGATAAAACATCACCTTGGCTTAATTTAAATTTTTTAGATAACATATCTTGTGCCTGGTCGGGAACGGATTCATGCCTTTGGCTAGGTTTACTGTCAGATCATGTCAGATTCGCTACACTTTAACAAAAGATAATCAGCATAGTAATCACGCAAATAATTACGGAGAGCATCTTCCCAAGGTTGCATTTTGTTAAGACCGCGCAAATTAAGCTTTTTATTTATAAGGCGCTCCGACGCAGGGCGATGTGCGAAATATTCCTCTGAAAAATACTCTGAACTAACCGACACCAGTTTTATTTCTTTTGATTTTCCTAGTATTTCAAGCAAACACTTAGCCACATCAAACCGACCTGTTAGGCCATCGCAAACAAGATTGTAAAGACCATAATGAGATGTTTGAATCAACTCTTTAACTGTATTTGCAAAATCATGCGTGTATGTAGGCGTCCCATCTTTGTCATTTACTACAAAAAGTTCTTTTTTGCCATCCTTTAGTTGCTTCATGATTTTATGCACAAACTTCTTGTCTTTTTCAGGCCCGCCACCCATCATCCAGCCGGCCCTACAAATGTAATGTTTCCTTACGTTCTGCTGGACATACAACTCACCCATGTATTTGGATCGTGCATAATGCCCTAAAGGATTAGGGACATCCCAATCATCATATAAATCTTTCTCGCCATCAAAAATACCTGCAGTTGAAATATAAAGCAGTGGAATATCAAGTTCGTTTGCAATTTGACACGCATGCTCAACTGACAAAGTATTTGTCATGTAAGTATCGTCAACATTCTGCTCGCAATACTCTAAATCGGTATAGGCACCTAGATGAAATAAAAAGTCAGGTGCGAAATTTTTAACATCTTGCCGATAACTATCAAAATCCCGGAAATCAAGAAAAGATAACCAGTCTGAATTTACATCTTTATCTGTACATTTTAAAGTGTATGCTTCTTTAAATTGCTTGTAAAAGCCTTCGCCAAGCATTCCACCGCATCCCGCAATATAGATTCTCTTCATCATTACATCCCGTTTAATTTGTTAAGTCGATTCACTAAAGTCATCTATGATATTAAGTAGCTTGTATAATTTACAAACTCGCAGATACATATTCATGTATTTTGCTCATTTGCCCCTCCCAATCTAAATCCTCCATTGTTTTTAGACCGCCATTCGCAAGTGTCTGCCTCAAATGCCTATTATTGTACATTTCAGTAAATCCATCTAAAACAGACTGTGGCGTGGGATCAACTAAATATGAATTTTCAAGATGCTTGCAATGCCATTCCACATGAGGCCCATTATTAGAAAGCACTGGTAGTCCTGAGGCCATAAGTTCCACTGGCAAATAAGAAAGGTTTGAGCCTGAGAAAGCGATGCCAATGTCACATGTCCTATAAAGAATCCCAGTATCCTCAAGCTTCATATTTCCAAGTAACCTCGCTTTAAATGGCGGATTTACCTTAAGATCTAATCCAGCAATAACAATTTCAACATCAGGATATTTTTCTGCAATCTTTATTAGTGACGCCATTCCTAATTCAAAGCAGCGACGCTCAGTTGATGGCCTACCATAAAAGAAAATACGCGTTACATTTTCATTAACCTCACCACTCTGAATGCGTGGAAAAAAAATCTTTTTATCAGCTGCAAATAAATAATTTTGAGCTTTACCACCATAGGACTCATAACATTTTTTTAACCAGCCGCCACCTGTTATCCCAATAAAACCAAATGTATAGCTTGCATTTGCCTGCATAGAAGCTGTGCCGGAAGGATAAAATAGGCTTTCGTAATCCTGCATAAAATAGAATTTCTTTTTTGAAAATTCAAAAGCCTTTACTTGATAAGCTGATTGCCATGTGGTAGCTATTGCACCAGTGCATTTAGGCAATAACTTGGGATTAACTATTACTTCAATTTTGCAATTTTTGAGCGCACTATTTAATTCTTCTTGCAGCTTGCAACCATCTTGGTGACGCTGATTGTTATATATGTAAATAATATTTCTAGACCCGAAACTGGCAAAATGGTTGGCAAACCGAAATAATGTATAGTGGCCACCGCCCCATACATTAGACCAATCAGGAACGAACCAAATAAAGCAATCTCTCTGATCTATTGATGGCTTTGCTGTCAAAGCACCGCCGTAAGATTGCCATGATGTATAGTCCTCTACGGAGCCTATTGTTCCAAAGTAATCCACTGCAACCATATCTCTATGATGTTGATTACCTGCTGAGGATATGGTCTTGGTAAGTAACACAAACTTTCTTGGAAATAACTTAAAAAGCCCCAAGATCAATGCGTTTGTATAGCCATACATGCGAGCATATGAGAGAAATCTTCCGGCCTTACTAATCATTTTTATTTCTTATAATATGTTGAATGGGAGTGTTAAATAGCGTCCAAAACTTTCCACTAATCAGTGTCCAAAATAGCTTTTCGCTACGTCTTCGGCTTTGCCGTCCATACGCATCTGGCCGTGTTCAAGCCAGATCAGTCGGTTGCAGTTGGTTAGCAGCAGTTCGCGCGAGTGGCTGGCGAGAATGAGTATTTGTGCGGCGCTGACGACTTCTTTCATGCGGCTATCAGCGCGTTGCTTGAATTCTTCGTCGCCGGTTGAGAGCCATTCGTCCATGACCAGGATTTGAGGATGTACGGCGGTGGATACGGAAAAGGCCAAGCGCATTTGCATGCCTGTGGAGTAGGTGCGAAAGGGCATGTCGATGAAGTCACCCAGGCCGGTGAAGTTGATGATTTCTTCAATGCGCTGGTTGATTTGGGCTGGGCGCATGCCCATCATGACGGCGCGCAGGCGGATGTTTTCGCGCCCGGTGGCTTCGGGGTCGATGCCCAGACTGATGTTGATGAGCGAGACACACTCGCCGACGATGTTCGCTTGGCCATGTGTGGGGTAAAAAATGCCGGACAGCACGCGCAGCAGGGTGGTTTTGCCGGCGCCGTTGTGGCCAACCAGGCCCACGCGTTCTCCCGGCCCGATTTTCAGGGTGATGCTTTGCAGTCCTTTGATGACCACGGTGCCGTCATGTTGCCGGTCGATATGGCCGCCGGTTACGGCGCTGAGTACGCGGTTTTTGAGCGAGAGGCTGGCGGCGTTGTAAACGGGGAAGTCGACCGAGGCGTCTTTGAGTTCAATAGATGCTGTGGGGGTGCTCATAGCCAGTAGGGTATCCGTTTGTGGTAGCGGCCAAAGAATGTCAGCGCTACGACCCAGCCGATAAGCGCCATTAGCGCGGCGACTGTCCAGTTCAAGGCGGAAGGCGCTTCGCCCAGCAGGGGGGCGCGAATGATGTTGATAAGGTGATACACGGGGTTGAAATCGAGCAGCGCAGTGCCGACATGGGTAGGTAACAGCGCAGCACTCCAGATGATCGGCGTGACATAAAATATGACTTGCACGCCGTTTTGCGCAATTTGCGTCAAGTCGCGAAAGCGTGCGCAGGCTACCGCAAGGGCCAGCATGATCCAGGCGGCGTTGAGGATGAGTAGCATAAAACCCGGCAGCGCCCACAGTGCCAGCGGGGTAAGCGGCTTCATGAATAGCAGAAACAATGGCGGCAAGATCAGCAGGTTGTGGCCCAGGATGATGGTGTTGCGCCACAGGACGCGCATGACATGCGTAAACAGCGGCATGCGCACCTGAAGGATGGTTTCTTGCGCCGCGATAAAGCTGGTGCAACTTTCGTTGATGAGGGTAGACAGAAATCCCCAGACGATCAGGCCAATGGCCAGATAGGGGAGCATTTCTGCAATCGGCTGGCGAAACAGGGTGCCAAAGACGAAGCCAATCGCGACGATCATGACCACCATGTTGATGGTCAGCCAGAACGCGCCGACACGCGAGCGCCGATAGCGCGTGGCGATGTCCTGCCAGCCCAGGGTGGTAATGATGTGATGGTGCTGCAAGGCTGCACGCACATCACCCCATGCAACGGCTATATGGGTCAGGAGGGGGGGGGTCGTCATGTAAAGCTTTCTGCTGTTTTGAACGCGGCGCCTTGCGCATCTTTACCGGAAAGCACGGGCTCGCCCTGGATGGGCCAGTTGATGGCCAGGCTTGCGTCATTCCAGACAATGCAGCGCTCAAACTGTGGGGCGTAGTAGTCGGTGGTTTTGTACAGAAACTCGGCGGTGTCTGACAGCACCACAAAACCATGGGCAAAGCCTTGCGGCACCCAGAGCTGGCGTTTGTTGTCTGCCGACAAAATCTCGCCCACCCATTGGCCAAAGGTGGGAGAAGATTTGCGGATGTCTACCGCTACATCAAACACCTCGCCCTGCACCACGCGCACGAGTTTGCCCTGCGGCTGCTGGATTTGGTAATGCAGACCGCGCAACACGCCCTTGGCGGAGCGGGAGTGATTGTCTTGCACAAAGGTAACCGGCTTGCCGATGGCGGCTTCAAATTGGGCCTGGTTAAAGCTCTCATAGAAAAAACCGCGATCGTCGCCGAATACTTTGGGTTCAAACAAGACAACGTCTGGAATGGCGAGGGGGGTGGCTTTCATCATAATATTTTTTCTTTCAGCACGCGCAGCAGATACTGGCCGTAGCCGTTTTTGGTGAGAGGTTGCGCCAGCTTTTCAAGTTGCGCGGCATCAATCCAGTGTTGCCGGTAGGCAATTTCTTCCGGGCAGGCCACTTTGAGGCCCTGGCGATTTTCCAGAGTGGCGATGAACTGGCTGGCGTCCAGAAGGCTCTCATGGGTGCCCGTGTCCAACCAAGCATAACCACGGCCCATGATTTCGACGTTGAGCTTGCCTTGCTGCAAATACAGGCTGTTGAGGTCAGTAATTTCGAGCTCGCCACGGGGCGATGGCTTGAGGGCCTTGGCCAGGTCAACCACTTGCTGGTCGTAAAAATACAGGCCGGTAACGGCGTAATTGGATTTGGGCTGCACGGGCTTTTCTTCCAGCGACAACACCTTGCCGTTGGCGTCGAACTCGGCCACGCCATAGCGCTCGGGGTCATGCACATGGTAGGCAAACACGCTGGCACCGTCGGTGCGGGCGGTGGCGTTGGCCAGAAGCTGGTGGAAGTCGTGGCCATAAAAAATGTTGTCGCCCAGCACCAGCGCAGAGAGGCTGTTGCCGATGAACTGCTCGCCAATGATGAAGGCTTGGGCCAGTCCATCCGGGTTGGGTTGCACGGCGTATTGCAGGTCCATGCCCCACTGGCTGCCATCGCCCAGCAGCTGCGTGAAGCGGGGGGTGTCTTGTGGGGTGGAGATGATGAGGATGTCGCGTATGCCCGCCAGCATCAAGGTGCTAAGCGGGTAGTAGATCATCGGCTTGTCGTAAATGGGCAGGAGTTGTTTGGAGACGACTTGGGTCACCGGGTAGAGCCGGGTGCCGGAGCCGCCGGCGAGGATGATGCCTTTGCGTTGGGTCATGGAGTCTGGGTAGGTTGATTTGGCAAGGTCTCGGCCAGCATGCGGTCCACGCCGGTCTGCCAGGCGGGTAGCGTGAGGCCAAAGGTGGATTGGAGCTTTACCGTGTTCAGGCGCGAGTTGAGCGGGCGTTGGGCCGGTGTGGGAAAGGCGCTGGTGGGTACGGGTAGCACGTCTTTTGCTACTATTTTTATAGTGGTCTGGGAGAGTTCTGCGCGGGATAGAACGTGTTTTGCATATCCGTGCCAAGTGGTTTCACCCCCGGCAACCAGGTGGTACAGGCCCGCATGCGCCGGGTTCTGCTGGACGTGGCGAATGGCGTGTGCCGTAACGTCCGCCAATAGCTCAGCCCCTGTGGGCGCGCCAAACTGGTCGTCGATGACCGTGAGGCGCTCCCGCTCTTGCGCCAGGCGCAGCATGGTCTTGGCAAAGTTGCCGCCACGCGCGGCATACACCCAGCTGGTCCGAAAAATAAGGTGATTTTTGCAGTGGGCGGCCACAAGCTGCTCACCCTCCAGCTTGGTTTGGCCGTAAACGTTCAAGGGGGCGGGCACGTCGGTCTCTACCCAGGGCTGGGTGCCACTGCCGTCAAACACGTAGTCGGTGGAGTAATGCACCAGCCAGGCGCCGAGCTTGTGCGCCTCTTGCGCCAGTACGCCGGGGGCGGTAGCGTTGATGAGGCGGGCCAGATCGGGCTCGCTTTCGGCTTTGTCTACGGCCGTATGGGCGGCGGCATTGACGATGACATCAGGGCGCACGGTGCGCACGGTTTCAGCCAGGCCTTGCGGGTTGGTGAAGTCGCCGCACAGGTCGGTGCTGTCGAAGTCGAGCGCCACCAGTTCCCCCAACGGGGCTAGGCTGCGTTGCAGCTCCCAGCCGACTTGGCCATTTTTACCGAGGAGAAGGATTTTCATGCGGCGTACTGGGCTTGCACCCACGCGCGGTAAGCGCCGCTTTGCACATGGGCCACCCACTCGGGGTTGGCCAGGTACCACTGCACGGTTTTGCGGATGCCGGTCTCAAAGGTCTCGGCAGGCTTCCAGCCCAGTTCGCGTTCAATTTTGCTGGCGTCGATGGCGTAGCGGCGGTCGTGGCCGGGGCGGTCTTTGACGTAGCTGATTTGCGTGCTGTAGCTCGCACCATCGGCCTTGGGGCGCAGTTCGTCAAGCAAGGAGCAAACGGTATGGACGATTTCGAGGTTGGGCTTTTCGTTCCAGCCGCCGATGTTGTAAATCTCGCCAACCTTTCCCGCCTCGAGTACGCGGCGAATGGCGCTGCAATGGTCTTTGACGTAGAGCCAGTCGCGGATTTGCTGTCCATCGCCGTACACCGGCAGGGGCTTGCCGGCGAGCGCATTGACGATCATCAGCGGAATGAGCTTTTCCGGGAAGTGATAGGGGCCGTAGTTGTTGGAGCAGTTTGTGGTGAGCACCGGCAGGCCGTAGGTGTGGTGGTAGGCGCGAACCAGATGGTCGCTCGCCGCCTTGCTGGCGCTGTAGGGGCTGTTGGGCTCGTAGCGGTTGCCTTCGGTGAAGGCGGGGTCGTCTTTTGCGAGAGAGCCGTAAACTTCGTCAGTGGATACATGCAGAAAGCGGAAGCTGGTTTTGGCCGTGCCCTCTAACCCATTCCAGTAAGCACGGACAGATTCCAGCAAGTGGAAGGTGCCGACGATGTTGGTCTGGATGAAGTCTTCTGGGCCGTGAATGCTGCGGTCGACGTGAGATTCGGCTGCAAAGTTGATGATGGCGCGGGGTTTGTGTTCGGCAAGAAGGCTGGATACCAGCGTAGCATCGCCGATGTCGCCACGTATGAAGATGTGACGTGAGTCGCCTTGCAGGCTAGCGAGATTCTCGAGATTGCCGGCGTAGGTGAGTTTGTCGAGATTGATGACGGGCTCATCGGACTGATTCAACCAGTCGAGAACGAAGTTGCTGCCGATAAATCCGGCACCGCCTGTAACCAATATGCTCAAGAATCCACCTCTTCACAGAACGTGAGGTGGGGGATGCTTTGAATAGAACGAGACTTGTTTGAATGGCCCAGAAGAATCTGGGCGTGTTGTTGCAAAGCTACCGCACTCTGATGATTCCTATCAGAACCAGAGTTACTTTTCGCCGAACAAGTTGTATCTACCGCAATCGAGACCTTTTTGAGTTGATTCACCAACCCACCTCCACCAAAAAAATTCCCCGGCAACACACTCAGACCCACCATTTGGCGGAGGAATTTTTTTGGTGGAGGTGGGTTGGTGAATCAAC
>Ga0163215_100336_pt1 | contig 93209 bp, 84 predicted proteins | sample SynspAceP_FD_185934 | JGI IMG/M metagenome (GOLD analysis project Ga0163215, IMG submission 185934) | Saline lake microbial communities from Ace Lake in Antarctica - Synechococcus sp. Ace-P (Hybrid Assembly) | ecosystem: Environmental > Aquatic > Non-marine Saline and Alkaline > Saline | place... | reverse complement strand
TAAAAAGAACGACAAATGGAACTGGGTACGTATATTTTTATATTGTATTTGAACGGTTCCGTAAAACGGCGGTTTATGGAACTAAAAATAGATTATTCTGTTTTAAAATTTGGATAAATATTGCGAATGATATTTTCAGTTAGACAGTTGTTCGCCATATGATTCGTGGTGGCCAATACTGTTCTAAAGTAGTCCCTTTACTTTCTCCTTATGAATTATATCGAACAAACCAACCTTTGTTGATTATTATTCTAAAAGGCTGGATCCAAGGCCATTTAATCGTTAATAATATATTTGATAAGTATTAAGGAGGACGGCTCCGTTCAAAACAGAAAAAAGGTAGCTTTGATCTTATGAAAAGTGTAATAAATTCCACATTCGACATTGGCGAACCTTGTAAAGAACAGGCTGGCAATACCTTGTCCATTTCTTCAGAAGGCGCCATATGTTCCTTTTCCGGCAAGCCGGCAGATTGCTATATAGGTTTGTCAGGACCTGGAAACAAGGATGAAATAAGGGTGATAGGTGCCATTAATTACGAGTTCGTGGAAACTGCTATAGTAAATGTATTGGGACAAGGTATCGAAGACATTCAGTGGCCGGTAATCCTTGATCTGAACAAAGAAATATATTACCACTCTTATCAGGCCCATACAAAAGGATTATCTGCAATTATGGGTTGGAAGAAATTCCTGGGCTTAAAAAAAGGCCAATAGCACTAAATGCCATACCTTTTAACTACTTATTCCTACGAATTATTTAACTTCAAATTCGCTTTTATAATCCAAAGCATTCATACAATCCATTAGTTCCTTAGTATAATCATCAAGAATCAATGCTGATTTTTTTAAATAACCGATTATTTTTTTGACTTCCTCGTAGGAATAATCGACCCTAACGTCCAATAGATGGGCTACCCCCAAAATATGGGCTATTGGCTGTCTTACCTTATGTGAAGTAATGAAGGTCATTTCTTTTAAGCCGTGAAAATATTCTTTGAGATGTTCCTCCACTTTTTTAAGTTCGTTATAGGCAGTGGTCAATTCTTCTGCCTTTCTTTGTTTTTCTTTATTTTGATAGGAAAGTTCTTTGTTTGCTATGGTCAACTCGTCCGCCCTTATTTGCTTCTCACTGTTTTGATAATATAGTTCGTTGTTGGCCACGGTCAATTCTTCCGCCCTTTTTTGTTTCTCGCTATTTTGAAAAGAAAGCTCCCTGTTGGCAATGGTCAGTTCGTCCGCTCTTTTTTGCTTCTCCACATTTTGGAAAGCAAGCTCTTTGTTGGCAAGGGCCAATTCGTCGGCCCTCTTTTGCTTCTCCAAATTTTGAAAGGCCAGCTCTTTGTTGGCCAAGGCCAATTCGTCCGCTCTTTTTTTCTTCTCCCCATTTTGAAAGGCAAGTTCTTTGTTTGCAATGGCCAATTCGTCGGCTCGTTTTTGCTTTTCCTGATTTTGAAAAGCAAATTCCTTCTTAACCAGTTCTAGCTCTGCCTGACTCGTTTCTATATTTATTTTTTGAAAGGCCAACTCCCTTTTTAGAATTACCAACTCATCTAAAATTGTTTTTAATCCCATACACCTTTATTTTTTATAATATTCTTGGAAATACTTTATGAATTTGTAGAAAGCTTAATTTTAAAAAATATTACGCGTAACTTTTTGATATAACGTAATTTAACCATTAACATTGTTCCCAATATTATCTCTTATTTGACAAAAAACATGTTAAAGAAAACGAGGAAAGAATGAATTTCGGTATACTCTGGGAATTAAACTCAATACGGATTAGATAATCCATTCTATGGTATTTGGACAAAAATTATCTTTCCATTACGTCCTATGAATTACAATCTTAACTTCATAATAATTTCATGGATTACATTATTGGTATTTGCCAGGGACGACTCCAAAGGAGACTAGTATGCAATGCCTATGCCAAAACTATTAGCGAAGTTGAAATGTACAAATCTCGCAAGCCTTTCATTCAACCTTTACACGGCTCTGAACCCGAAGATATCATAAAATTTAAGCGCCAATGTACAATCGACCGACATAGGCACGCTCATAACGGACCATTGTTGAAGGCTTTAAGACGAGCTTGTTGGCAATCCAAGTGGATATAGCTCCAAACAAACCATCCAGCAAGGTTACTAGCTTTTCCTCCGTCTTTGCTAAATATCGGTAGAGGTCAAGTTACACATTTTAGGGTTTAGTGAATTATTCGGGGCCAGTGAACCCAATTGAACCACCGATTGACGAAACAGTTGGAGGGGACCAGTTAAAGGCTATATTTTTACCCTAAAATTATAAATACATAATATGAAAACAGTTTTACTTATTGGAAAAGTTTATGCCGATGGTTTTAAAAACATAGGTAATATGATAGTGAAAAACTACTTCAAGGCCTTTGCTTGGTTCAGTTTTATTATGTTTACAATAGTGCTTTATGCCTTTATTTATAGAGTGTCCACTGGTTTTGCATTTGATTGACCAAAAGAAGCCATTAACTTGGTTTAAATCCTCTAAAATATTTTTTTGGTTCCGACCACAGATTTTAATACTTAGGAGACCAATGGTTCTTAAGATTAAATTTTTATTTATTTTATTTTGTATTCATAAATGAAAGAAAGAAATGTTTGGATTATCGATGATGACATGGTATCACAATTTGCCATTAAGTATAAAATCGAACAATCGTATCCATACAACCAGGTCATTGGGTTTTATACTGTGGAGGAAGCATTGTCCATGATCAAAGAGTGTGCGGAAAAACAAAAAGGCCTGCCCAACAAAATATTATTGGACCTTGTTCTACCGGACATGAATGGATGGCAATTTTTAAAGGAGCTCGAAAAGGTTCACGGTCTTATTGATGGCTTGGAGATATATATCGTTTCCGCCTTTTCCAATTCCATGGACCGTAAACTTGCCAAAGAACATGCAATGGTAATGGGTTATTTCGATAAACCACTAAACAAAGGTAGCGTTGATAAAATGTTTATTTTGGACAAAAAAGATTAAAATCGATTATTTAGACTTTGCCAATTCCTTTATCTCCTATACTTTTTCAAAATAATCTAGTTTGTTCAGGAGATTCCAAGATATGACCATCTCCATTAAAAGTTTAGGTCTATCCTTTTTATTAATGAATAATATATAAAATGAAGGTCCTTATCTTCCTCCCTTGGACATTAATCTACTTTCGAAAACCTCAATAATTTTATAATCCGAATATCCCTGTTTTTCCTTTATTACAACTTTCAAGGCAACTATATATGGGTCGTTGACAGGTTTAAACTATATAACTTTTTAGGTTAAAATAATAATAATCCAACCTAAGGTATTCTTATGAATTTAGGAATAGATTTTATCGGACTGGTTGATAATTTAATATGGAAGATAAGCTATACTTAGCTCCACCTTTAATTTAAATCTCGAAGAGTACTTTCACAAAAGCTTAATTTCTGAACTAAAGGCCTTAAAATAAAAAGACAGGGTTTCCCCCGTCTTTTCCCCAAATCTTACCATGAACTTAACCTACTTATGCTTTGGTCCTTCGAATATAATTCAAGGTTTTTTACCAAAGGAAATTATTAGTCAAATTGCCTCTAACTTAGTTCTATTGTGAAATATTTAAAACTGGTGAAGCTAACATTTCCTGGAAACGTTAAACCTACATATAATTGAACTTTAGGCTAGTGTCAAAAGTCTAAATAAAGGGGTCTATAATTATACTGAACAGGAGTCTTTCTAAAAAGTTCATTTTATCATGCCTATCGATATACTTTTAGAAAGTTCACCGAAAGGTCATTTTTTTTATAAGCCAAAGGGTCGTTTAAATTTACTTGACTGGTTCTATAAAGGGTGAATTAACGAAACTAAATGTGGTGGTAGTGTATCTTCTCAATTTACACGCCTTACATAGTATTATCTAGCAATCTGTCTCAAATATCGACCGGGCCTCATCATAAATCCTCTCAAAATTGGCCTCTAAATCTTCGTTGGAAAATTCTTTAGTATTCTGCGGAAGCTCCCGTTGAATGTCCTGTAATTTAAATTGGACCTTTTTATCCTTTCCATCTGCATAAGTGATAAACTCGCCTTGTTCCAATCTAAAAAATACGTCCGCTCTATTTTTTGGAATTTCCTTTTCTCCTGTGGTTACTCGTGTATCAAAGTCAAGACTATGGCCTCGACTAACACTCTTGGTCGGGTCTTTGATAATCTCAAAAAATCGTTCATAATATTTTGCAGTGTCTGGGTCATTGACTTTGCCAAAGAACTGATAGGAAAGATTGCTCAAAATGGCCCTGCTTGCCTTATCACCGTACATCATATCATTTTGAATCTTGTCCTGCATTACATAGATTGTTGTTATGTCATAACTCCTTAGCGTTGCCGGAATACGGTGCATGTTCAGAAGTTTGATTGTAGGGGCTTCCTCCATCAACAAAAAAGAGGGTCTTGAATTTCGAACGCTCATTTGTTTAGTTATGGTGTGGATAATAGTGGCAATTATGGGGGAATACGAGGTTTCAAACCTAGGATTGTTCACCACGGAAATAACGGCAGGATTATCATGATGATTGATATTGAGCGGCACTTCATCCGCTGACAGGGCCATAAATATTCGTGGGGTACTTATCCTTTTTAATGCATTGCTCAACGTACCTTTCACCCCTGCGGTCTGCCTGTCCGAATCCATACCGCTGATAAAAGCATCGGCCATTCCTTTTGAGATTATATTGGACTCCAAAAATGTAATTAGGCTCTCAGTATCCAGGTAATGGTAAATGGCGATGACATGTGGCAAAGTGCAATATTCGGGATAGGAAGATTTGAGTCTCCAGATCAATCCACCTATCAAGCCTTCCGCGGCATCGTGGAAAAACTTGGTAGCGCCAATCGAAACGGATTCTTTCTGTTCCAATAGGTTTTCTATCAATACCCTGGAAACCTCGTTTACACTTTCCGGATTCTCCAAATATCGGGGTGCTATGGGATTCACCCGATGGATGATTTTATCAAAGGAGATTACTTTGAACGGGATATCGGAATCCTTGAAAATTGGATACGCCATTTCGGTAATCTCAAAATCCTTATAATCATGAATGATTCCACAGAAACCATGTCTTTGAAAATGTTGTAAGAAGCCATAGACCACACTTTCGGTCTTACCACTTCCGGCAGATCCTATAATGGAAACGCCCCGTTTTATATTATTAATTATAAAACTTCCCTTGGTCGTTTTGAAACTGACTTGATATTTATCATTTATGGAGACAGGTATATCCGTTTTATGAAGAAATACATACATCATTGTATTGATCAGTAACAAGGGACATGCTAAATAAAGTATCCCAAGGATAAATGGCATTAAATGGGTAACTTCTGCCAAAATCCAAAAAACGAGTAAGGTATTTAGGCCAAAGGCAAATCTGTTTATCTTAAACAGCAAATAGAATACAATGCTGACCAAGCCGATGATGATGATTATCATAAAAGGATGTACTACTTCCATAACCTTCTTTTAGATTCCTATGGAACTTGATTTGATGGCCACCTCTACCCCTTGCCTAAGTTTATTGAAAACTTTTAATGCCATTTGAGCCTTATTGATCGGGATGCTGCCCATTATAGGTAGGCCGGTCTCCCGTATTATTTTAAAGGCAATAGCCTTTTCGTTAGTGGGCAACCTCAACAAGGAATTAAAGTACATTTTCGGATTATTGATAAATTCCTTTCTGGCACTGTATTTTTCCGAAAAGCTTCTTTGGTAATCAAAGGTCTTATCAAAAGTCTTTTCTGCCCTATCAAAAAATTGGTCCCTATCAAATCCTCTTTTGACCATCTTTCCGTTCAACTCCGATTCGGATGCCTTGTATTTGCTCCCTGGTGACAAACTAAAGGAATTGGAAACGTCCCTTCGGCTCATGACGATATGGACATGGCTTTGGCTCCCCGCCTTAAGCATTCCCTGTACGATCCGTTGGCCATTTTGTTGGTGCGGGGCCTCCCGTTCCAATCTATTGATCTGCCTTTCCATTTTTTTGATGTTCCCCTTCATGGTCCCGTTTTCCACCTTTCCGATGTTATTCTTTATCTGAAGTATTTTTGTGGCATAAGGTTGATTTTCCCGAATCTGCTTATCCGTTCCTTTAAATGTCCGTTGATGCTCGATCTTGGCATAGTATTTTATATCATCGACAGTAACTGACCGTCCATTTATTTCCCGGTTGAAGGATGCCACATAATCTTTCATCAGCTCCCGGGTATATATCTTAAGGTCTTCACTTGGATTTTGTAATGTTTTAAGTTCATATTTGGATGGGCTCACGGTAATGGAATAAAACCTGGGTTCCGTCTTTTCCAATTTAGCGGTGTTGCCGTCGATTTCCCTTACTACTTCCTCAGCGGATATTTCTTCGCCGTGTTGATTGAAAAAATGTTCCATGTCCTCCTGCTCCACCCCTTGGTTTTCCTTACCCAGATAATCGACGAAGCCTGCCGAACTTGGGGAATAGGAACCCCCGAGTTTTTGTGCCGTAATAGTGATGTACATAGTGTTCTTTATTATTGATTTTATTTATTACGCTTGTGAAATTTTGGTTGATTCTCCTTTTCTTTTTTCTTCTCCAAAATCAAAATTTTCTTTTTAGGCTCTTCCATTTCGAATAAGGATTGGATCATTGCCACGGTGGGTTTGGTCTGGGTCTTTTCCATATCTTTCATAATAGCGATAGCCGCATTGATGCGGTTCTTCAAGGACTGTTCAATGGTCCTCCCGGTCGGTCCAAAATTTTCTCTAGGGGAGATTTCGTTATAAAAGAAAAAATCGAGCATAGTGGTCATGGCTTCCGTATGGGATCTAAAATGGGTGCGTGAAAACGTCTGGAAACGCTTGGCTGTTTTTCGCTTGAACCTGATTGTGATAAAAGAATCCATTTTATAATTTTTAAAAGCATTTGACGCAATTATATCCCTGTTTACAGGCTATTTCAAGCCATTTGACGTAAATAGTAAAAATCTTGAAAACGTCATATTCCATAAGTAACTAATAATCAATTATTTAAGCGCAGAAATAAATATGTAACGCGGCTTTGCCCGTTACCCTCTTGCTTCTCCTTTTTGTCCGCTGCGCGGACAAACTTTCGAACCATTCAATGGTAATTTAATGGCTCTTTATGGTAACTGAAAACAGTTAGGGTTTTTTAAGATTTAAAAAATTAGAATACCCTGATATCCATAATAAAATGGCAAAACCTTTACGAATACCTCAAGGCTGAAACAAAATAGAAGACCTTCGATTTTCAAGGGTCTTCTATTTCAACAGTTGAATTGAACAATTGAATTAAATACTGAAAGTGTATTGATAAGAATATAAATTTCGTATCGCTTCTTTTCGAGAATCGTGTCCAAGTTGATATTGTTCAGGGATGCATATTTGATAATGTCCTTCCCATATTTTCTCTTTATCTCTTCTTTGGAAGATACAAGCAAACGCTCCTGGGTTTCCTTGCTTAAATCGGTAAAATTAAGATAGACCATAGCATGGAATTTAATATTCGCTCGGGAGCATCAATGTATTGTCTACAAAGTACAACCGCAATTCGTCCAGTGGAAAATCCGTAATGCGGTACCGGTGCGATTCAAGAATATTGTCGTTGCCATCACTGTAAATTATTTCTGCCTCATATCCAGAATGATCCTGCTTTTCCTGCGATAGCCTTTTAAAGTCTACGGTTATGAAACTGCTTTTCGCTATCAGGCATTTTGCCATGATCGAAGCATCGGTAATCAGCCAATAGCATTCCGCGGCATTTGCCAAATATTTAATTCCCTCCGTATATCTTGTTCCCGTCAAAGAGATTTTGTAGAGCATTTCCGAACCGTGAAAATGTTGCAATCCCCCAATTATTTCATTAATTTGTGCTCTCATTGTAATTTCGTTTTAGAAGTTAATAATGAAAAGATCAAGAGGGCGTTTAATTTCGGGAACGCCCTCTTTTGTTTAAATGTTACTCGGCATCATTGCCGTTCTTGGTTCCCAACAAAAGGATCTCTTTGGCTTCCACTTCGGTAACATAACCTTGGTTCCCATCGTCTGTTGTGTAAGTACGGGTCTTTAATTTCCCCACTACACCGATTTCATTGCCCTTACGGGCATATTTCTCGATAATTTCGCATATCCTTCCCCAAGCTACGACCCTATGCCATTCCGTGCTTTGGGTTTTCTCGCCTTTTTCATTTTTGTAATACTCATTGGTGGCGAGAGAAAAACGGGCTACTTTTTTCCCACTTTCTAAAACGGTTATTTTGGGATCCTCTCCCAGGTTCCCGATCAACTGAACATGATTTCTGATAGTACTCATAATACAAGATTTAAAGATTAAATTGGCTGCCCGACCCTCAGACAGTTTTTCAAATGATTTACTTATTATATCCAGAGCGTTTTCCTTTTTTAGTTTTTTTAACTTTGTTCCCGATTCCTTTTCGATGTTTTCGTAAGATTTCATAAGATTCGTTTTAGATTTACTTCCCATAGAGCCGCAGCTGTTACCTTTTTTTGTTGCTTAGTGGTACAATATTCAAGCTTGGTAAGGCGTATAAATAGTGGAGCGAAACGAAACGGTTTATGCCGCCGCCCAAAAATGAATGTTGTTGTTTTGCTGTCAAAAAAAGGTAGGGACTGTCGCGGTTCTGGAAGGAGGTCTAATGGTCCTTGTGAATAAAGAAAACTATGGAAGCGGGACCAAATGCAAAAATACATTTCCGATAAGGCGAACGCTATTCACTATTTTGGCTAGGTAATGAAGTGTTCCTTCCCAGCATAGCGGGAAGGATTAACGGAATGGACAGTCGAAATGGTGGATTGTGTTCAAGACATTGGTAGAGAAGCTCTTTGCCCGGAATGAAGTGCAACGCAAAGAAGTGGCAATGTGCTGACCGGGCTATGAAGGCGGATTATTCTTTTGAGGTAGGAACTAAGGTGGACTTGATTATAAAGTTGGAGATTGGAAGTGAAGTGTTTCTGCCTTTTTTAGGGTAGTGAAGCGTAATGGAAATCGGAATCTTTGAAGTTGTGTCCAAGACCTTTTGAATGAAGCTCATTTACCGAAATGTAGATTTTTCAGTGAAATGCAGGGGAATGTGCTGATTAGATTTCTAAATCGCATTCAAATGTGTGATCTGAATAATGGAAAGGTATATTCCTCTGGAGGTTGCAAAGGAAGCAATCCGTTTGAACAAGGAATTATTTGGAAATACCTTGGATATCTATTTGACCAGATGTAATGACACTTTAATTTCTTTGGGTACTACGACCAAGTTGCTGAAAATTTTGCACCCTGATGTTTTTATTTCTATTCATTGTAATCAAGCAGCAAGGAATGCTGCACAAGGCATTGAGGTATACTTGCAGCAACCAAATGTTACCATGAATTCTGACCTACAGTCCAAATCCGAAAAATTGTCGGAAGCAATCCTTTTTGAATTCGATAATGCTTTGGGGTTTAGGATTAGGGGAATGAAATATGCCAATTTTCAGGTTCTCCGAGAAACCCAATACATCTGTCCAGGTGTGTTGTTGGAATTGGGGTTTTTGTCCAATTGGGAGGAGGCGGAGAATTCTCAAAAGGTCTCGCATAACAGCCTATACATTGGTTATGATCCAAGCATTATTAAAGGAAGAGGATGATTAAAATTATTGGAACTCTGGTTAGATTATCAATAATAATTATCAGAGGGCAACAACAATTACAACAAATTATTCATAAGATTTGTATCTCTTTTTAAGAACTATGAATCTTTATTCTTCAATTATTTAATTGAACTTTGTTGGGCATATCAATTATTTTAAAATCGATTCCCCATAAAAATCTGTGAATGATTTTTAACTCTGAGAATCCTATTGAAAGTTTTTTAGGAGTTAATCGTTTCTTATTTGATTGTCTTAACCTTATAGTCAGGGTTGCTCAATCCTACTTGTTGTTTTTCTTTTTTAAGGATAGACAGTAGTTTTGAAAAGCCGCGTTCTTTGACCGTTCTATAATCCAAAAGATAGATGTTCATCTTTTGATAAAGTTTTTCATGAGTCTTTTTATAACCTTTTTCCATTTCTAGCTGGTTTACCCCGTCCAACATAATTCCCAACTGGTTCATATGTTTTTGTACTTGCTTAAAAATAGGATTCAACCTTCGTCGATTTTCAGCGATTGCATTTTTGAAATCGTTGATTCTACCAAATTCTTCCTGCTGCGATGGTTTGATTGCAAAAGATTTAATCAAGTTATCTAAGAATCCCTGTTCATCTCTTATAAAGGAAAGCTCTGACAACCACCTTTTGGAATGTTCATGCATTTCATCGGCACTGAACCATTTCATGTAATTATATGTTGTTTTCTTGACACTCATTTCGGATGCTTTAAAATAGTGAATCGTTTATCTATTCTAAGGTACCGTAACGGACAAAGAATAAAAATGACAATAATCAGTTTTTAAATTAAAGTGCCTAGTAATGGAATTTGGTCCAAGGTTTACGCCTTTTTAAAATACCGCCCGTGTAGTTCAAAATTTCGGATTTTAATTCTTGGAATTCTGAAAAACAAGGGTCAACCTTTATTTGCAGCTTGTCATGCTTGCAGTAATAGCTCAAATCACATGCACTAGCGGTACACTCTAGCATACTGCCCATAGTATTTTCGTGTTTTGAAATATGACTACGTACTTCCCTCTTAAGATTTGCAACTTTCTTGATACGTGATTTGTAATCCTGTAAGCGTTCAAAAAGATTCGGTGTGTTAGGTTGAAAAATATAACTGTCCAACAGGCGCGCTATAAAAGTTAGTTCGCCTTCCAAGATAAAAATTGTTTAAGGAAAACAATGGAGAAAAAAACCGAAGTGAGATTCCATGACTAGTTCAATCAATGATAAAACTACCTGGAAGTGAAGCACTACAATAGGCATTCCATAAGACGTATACCTATATCTTTCGTTTGGCATCTTCTTTCAAACAGGCGGCTATCCTGTTTCCAGTTTCATCGTTTTCAAAAATATAAGTTTGTAAATGGATTTCCCTTTCCGTCTTATCAATAATTTCTTTTAACCGCTCAAAATAGTCTCCGCCCGAATGGACCAACTCAATATATTTAATATTGTCGACGGAATTTAAAAATGTCGTTTTGCTATGTCTTTTTGTTGTTGATTTATGGTCCATAACTATATTTTTTTATGTTGGTCGGCCAATAAAACCGGATCTACCTCTTTATCTTTTTGTTTCAAAAAATAAACCAGTCCAATAGCACCCAAAACGGTTGCCCCGGCAATGATGAAGGGATAATAAAATCCACCTGCAATCAGCCAAGTTCCCAATACCGGACCCAATATTTGACCGATACTGTTAGTGGAACTTTGTATGGATATATTTCTTCCCGTGTTCTGCTTGGAAATTAAGGAAACTGCTGAAAGCAGATTAGGTGTAACCATAGCTCCTCCGGCCGCAAATGTTACTATCGTAAAATATACGTATAGCTCGTTACTTACGTAAGGGAATACAATTAACGAGACTCCGGATATTAATAGACCTAGTGTAATTTGTTGTTTTGAGGTCAATATTTTTTCGCCATAGGTCGCGAATACAGGCTGTAAAACGGCCATAACTGAACCACAAAGCATAAAACCAATACCGACTTGATTGCTTGTAAATGCCAACTCATCCTTCCCATAAATAGAAAACACGGTTTCAAATAAAGTAACCACAAATTGCATCACAAAGGATAGGAGCAACAAAATGATAAAATATTTACTTAGCGAAAAACTGAATTTAGCTACCTCCAAAGAAATACGACTTTTTATTTCAGTATTCTTCAACCATTTTACTATGATCAGTACTACAATAAAGCCCAAAAGAGCAGCAAAAATAAAAGGAACCGAAAAACGATCTAAATGAAATACTCCAAAGGAAAATTTAAAGTGAAGGTTCGTTTGCGACAGAAACCCTCCCAAAACAGGCCCAAAAATAAGGCCCGAACTGATAGCCACCCCGGACCATGCCATTATTTTTGTACGTCGCCTTGCTGAAGTAATATCACTTAAATAAGCATTACTGACCGGAATGACAGATGATGTAAATATGCCACCTACGACTCGGGCTAAATAAAGCATTGTAAGTGACGTGGCCAGACCCGTCAACAAGTTCATCACTACAAACCCGAATAAACCGATTACAATTAGGGGCTTACGACCATATTTATCGGAAAGCTTGCCCCAAACAATCACAAACAAGAGCTGAAATAATGGATATATACTTGTCAACATTCCAATATGAAAGTTGATTAGATCCGTATCAAGATTGTCCTTTAGCGCTAATCTTTCAGTGTAATAAGGTAGGGTAGGTAATAATATACCGTACCCCAGCATTACCACAAATAAGCTCAACAGGACTAAAAATATCCTGTTGAGCTTTTCCTTTTTATTCATTATTTTTTTCCTATTTTCCTTTTCAACAATTGTGCATTAATGGCAACAATAATGGTGCTCAAACTCATAAATACCGCACCCACGGCAGGACCTAGAACAAAGCCAGAGGAGTACAACACCCCGGCCGCCAGAGGTATGGCCACTACGTTATAGCCAGTAGCCCATATCAAGTTCTGGATCATCTTGTTGTAAGTGGCCTTCCCAAATAAAATTAAGTTCGCAATGTCCTGTGGGTTACTGTTCACCAAAATAATATCAGCTGTTTCAGCGGCTACATCGGTACCGGAGCCTACGGCTATACCAACATTGGCCTGTGCCAAAGCAGGAGCATCATTCACCCCATCTCCAGTCATCGCGACAAATTCATTTTTCCCTTGAAGTTCTTTAACGATTTCAACTTTTTGATGAGGTAGTACCTCTGCATAATAACCGTCCAATCCCAATTTATCACTTACGGCCTTGGCAGTTTTTTCATTATCCCCAGTGGCCATCAACACTTTAATATTGTTCTTTTTGAATATTTTAATGGCCTCTGCAGATTCAGGTCTAATCTCATCTGCAAGGGCGATGTATCCGGCCAGTTTTCCTTCGATTAAAACGAATACTACTGTTTCGGCAGCATCGCTGTAGGCATCTTTGGGAATAGCTATTTTTTCATCCCTCAAAAAACCTGGACTTACCACTTTTACTTTTTTGCCCTCCACGTTCGCCTCGACCCCTTTACCTGTAATGGCTTTGAAATTTTCAGGTTTAGGTATGTCAATTTTATCCTCCTTGACCTTCTTGATGATTCCAACGGCAATGGGATGTTCGGAGCTTTGTTCCAAGGCACTTGCCAGTCGCAAGACTTCATTGGAAGTATGCTTTTTATCCACCGATTCAATACGTGTTACCCCAAAATCACCTTTGGTCAATGTTCCTGTTTTATCAAAGAGCAATACCGATATTTTTCGTGATTCCTCAAAAGCAGTTCTGTTACGAATCAACAAACCATTTTGTGCAGAAACCGCGGTGGATATGGCCACAACTAATGGAATGGCAAGACCTAGGGCATGTGGACACGCAATGACCATTACGGTAACCATTCTCTCCAAGGCATATACAAAAGGAAATCCTAAAATTAGCCATACCGCCAACGTGCCAAATCCAATGGTCAAAGCGATATAAGTAAGCCATTTGGCAGCCCTGTCGGAAAGGTTCTGCATTTTAGATTTGGTTTTCTGCGCTTCCTCGACCATGGTAATTACCTTGTTGAGATAGCTATCTTTTCCGGTATGTTCCACTTTGACTTTTAAGGTACTGTTTCCGTTTACGGAACCTCCGATTACCTTATCGTTCAACTCCTTCTTGACCGGCTTGGATTCTCCGGTAAGCATAGATTCGTTCAGGTAACTCGTGCCTTCTGTAATGATTCCATCTGCAGGGACTTTCTCTCCAGGTTTCACTAGGATGACATCATCTTTCAATAAATCTTCCAATTTGATATCTTCAATAGATTCGCCTTTTACCCTGTGAGCTTCCGCAGGCATCATACTTACCAATAATTGCAATGCTTTTGAGGCTCCCAAAACACTTTTCATTTCGATCCAATGGCCTACCAACATAATGGCTATAAGTGTGGCCAACTCCCAAAAGAAATCGACCCCTTCTAAGCCGAAAACCGTTGCAGAGCTATAAAAATAGGCAACGCTGATAGCCATGGCTATAAGGGTCATCATTCCTGGGGCCGCTTTTTTTACCTCAGACCAGAAACCCTTCAGGAAAGGCCAACCTCCATAGAAATACACAATGCTAGAAAGTGCAAACAAAATATATGGGTTGCCGGGGAGCAGTAAACTATATCCAAAAAAATCTTGGATCATTGGGGAAAAGAAAAGGATAGGTACCGACAATATCAATGTAATCCAAAACCGTTTTTTAAAGTCGGCAATCATCATTTTATGGTGGTCGTGGCCCGCCATACCCATGGGGATGCTGCCATGATCATGATCACCGTGTTTCATCTTACTGTGATCCATTTTACTGTGGTCCATCTTACTATGGTCGTCCGATTTTGGGTCTTCCATTTTCGAGTGGTCCATCTTTGAATGATCCATATTTGAATGGTCATCTTTGTCGTGATTCATTTTAGAATGGTCCAGCCCTGCCTTGCCGGCAGGCAGGTTCGGATGGTCCATTTTTTTGTCCTTGTGATCTTTTTTATTGTCCATATTGTTCTATTTAAGGGTTAACGTAATTTTTTTCGCATTTCTTCCGAGATATTTTCGGCATATACTCCGTAGGCATCAACCAAAGTTCCCTTGATTCCATTTAGAGAAGAGATGGCATATAGAATACTATTGTCATCTGTGCTGCTCATTCCTTCAAACCGGTACATTTCAACTACTTCAAAATCTTCTGGATGTATTTCCAATTTTAATGAAGGGCATTCCAGACAAGTGGGTTTCAAATTAAAATCATAGGTATACCCTCTTTGCTGAAGGTCTTTTATTGCTTCCGAAAGCGTGTCATAATTTTTCATAGTTTCTTATTTATAGGTCATTGTAAAATAGCTACCGTCTTCCTCGGTAAATTTCTGAAAGGTCAATAAACCCTTGTCCGTCAATTTTTCACTTGCAACATAGATTAATTGTTTAATTCGTATTCCAATGGCGTAGGCTTTAATATTGATTTTAGATTTAATTGTTTTTCCATTTCCATTGGATTCCAACACTCGGTCATAAATTTTTATTTTGCTATTGGAACCAAAAAAATTCAGCAATCCCGAATCGAAACTCATTTCGAGTTCAACATCCTCCAAGTTCGTCAAGTCATAGAGTTCCTTGAAATTTTTGGATACTGTGTTGATTTCTGTTTCCCTTGATTTCGGATTTGAAAAAGGAAAGGCCATAATCATAATACTAGATTCTTCCGGTTTACATCGGTAAGTGGTGGTATATTTATTGGTGGAGGTACCATTTTCATCAAAAAGTTCGGTTACCACTTCAATTTCATAATATCCTTTCAATTCTTTTAGCCTCCCTGCCTTAAAGGATTGCATATTTAGAAAAACTCCATTCTCATCAAAATTTTCTCGAACAACTGATCTATTTACCAATTGGCCGATAAGCATTTCTTTTTGGGCATTTACCGCAAGGGAAATGAATAAAAGGGTTAATATGGATATACTTTTTTTCATATGTGGTGCATCAGTTCTGTTACCTCCTTGGCAATGATATCGCTAAGATCAATGCCGTTTGATTGATGGGGTATGGTGTTACAAGTAATGATATCTTTAACATCCGCATCCCACAAATCTTGATAGGCATTTCCTGAAAAAACGGCATGAATACCAATGCATATGGGAGGTTTCATCCCCGCATTCTTTAAATGCTCTGTGGTTTCTATCATGGTTCTGGCTGTAGATATAATATCATCAACCAATACAGGGGTGGACTCTTTATATTTATCAACATCAGGTACAGACACTTCAACATCCCGGTCGCCATGGCGAACTTTTTCTAATACGATAAAAGGAGCCCCTGCCTTTTTCGCCACATCGGAAACCCATTGCTCACTTTCAGCGTCGGGACCGATTAAAACTGGATTATGTATATTTTCATTAATGTATTTGGCTATTTCGTTCGATGCATGGATGACCCTATTCGGAATATCATAGACCTCGCCCAAAGAACCTATTCTGTGCAAATGAGGGTCAATGGTGGTAATGCTATCCGCAAATCCAGATATCAATTTTCCAAAAAAAGTGGAGGTTACCCCTTCTCCTACGTGAAACACCTTATCTTGCCGCATGTAAGCCAAATAGGGGGCAACTAAGCAGGTACACGTGGCTCCCAATGACTTGGCCGTATGGCTCAAAAAATATAAAGGCAATAATTTTTCGTCTGGTTTGTGCAAGGTGCAGACCATAACCACGCATTTACCCTTAACGTCTGATAGGATACGCGTATAGGATTCCCCATCGGGAAATTTCCGTAAACTACACTCCCCGATTTCGGCATCCATTTTCTTTGCCAAAAGCTCTGTAAGTTCTTGATTACCGGGAAGGCTAAATAGTATTGTTTTCATGTGTCTTTTTTAAATGATTGTGATAATATCATCGTGATTCTCATAATATTCCAAGGCATAATTCAATTCGCCTTCAGATTCTGCAAAGAGCGTATAGAGCAATTGGCCTTTTTCTATTTTATCGTCCAATTGAACGTTCAATAAAATACCCGCAGATTTGGATTGCGGAGCTCCCGATAGTTTTGCGAGTTTAGAAATCTTTCGGTTATTTATTCGTTGAAGTATCCCTATTTTTCCGGCCCGAATTTCATGCGAATAAGATGCCTTTAGAGGGTGTGAAAACCTTCCTTGTGCCCTGCAAATGGCTTCGAATTTTTTATAGGCCTTTCCCGATTCCAAAATTTGAGTCGCGGTTTCGTAGCCGTTATCTAACTCAATTTCTTCCGATAATTCGAGCAGTTGCCCTGCCAAGAATAAGGCCCTTTCTTTGAGGTCTTTTGGTGCTCTTTCTTCATTGCGCAGTACACTTAAGATATCTATGGCCTCCAAATTGGGGCCAATTCCCCTTCCAATAGGCTGGCTGCCGTCGGTAATAACTACTTTAACTTTTAAACCGATAGTATTGCCAACATTTTCCAATTGTTCTTGTAGTTGTTGTGCCGTTACCAAAGATCGTACTTTGGCCGTCTCGCCCACGGGAATATCAATGACTACATGGGTAGAACCAGCGGCCGCTTTTTTGGAAAGTACGGATGCAATCAACTGCCCTTCACTATCAATATCCAAGGCTTTTTCAATTTTGATGAGCATATCATCTGCCGGACTTAATTGTGCAGTACCTCCCCACACAAAGCATCCACCTTCTTTTTTTACCACAGCTTTAATTTCTTCCGAAGAGAGGGCAACATTCGTAATTACCTCCATGGTATCTGCTGTTCCTGCCGGGGAAGTAATGGCTCTCGATGATGTTTTTGGCATTGTAAGTCCATAAGCCGCAACAATGGCCACAACGATAGGGGTTGTGCGGTTACCGGGCAAGCCACCGATACAATGTTTATCGACTACGATTTTCCTGTTCCAATCCAATTGCTTTCCAGAAGCGATCATAGCCTTGGTCAGGTCTGAGATTTCAGTGACATCCAATCTATTTCCGGCGCAGGCCGTAATAAAGGCAGAGAGATGAATGTTGGAATAGTCTCCTTCAACGATATCGGTAATAATCTCATTAAAGGCCGTGTAATCCAGTTTTTGATTGTAGATTTTGGCCCTTACATGACTTAATGAATCTATGGGTTCTAAATGGGATACTCTTAATGTTTCATTACCCGATACCTTTAATTTTTTTGCCGCCGCATCTGATAGTCCAATTTCATCAGGCAACAGAATGTCCGAATTTATAACGTTAAGGCTAGCCACTATAGAGTCGGTTGTATTGGCAACCCTAATTCTGGTAAGTGCCTCAAACCCTTCGGAAATACAAACGTGACAATCTTCTCGCATGTAGACGACATGCTCGTTCTGTGTGTAAATACCAAGGTGTTTGTATTTAAGGATATTTGAACGTTGATCCATATTAACTGTCATTTTTGAGATTTTTATAACTACCCTATTTTTTCAATGCTATAAAGCTGAGGGATTTTAGAATCCCAATCATAGGTTTCCTTTATTCCCTTTTGAAGTGCTTCTGCACCTTCTTTTTCGCCGTGCACAATGAAAATTCTCTCTGGTTTATTCTTTATTTTATTAATCCAGTCCAGAAGCTCTGTATGGTCTGCGTGCGCCGAGAGACCTTCTACTTCTGCTACCTCCATATGAAAAGAAACTGTTTTTCCATATACTTTCAATTCCCTGTCGCCTTCCAATAATTTTCTTCCCCGAGTACCTTCCGCTTGATAACCTACAAACAGCAGCGTATTATTGGGGTTATATGCTTGTGTTTCGAGATAATTCAGCATTCTGCCTCCTGTGAGCATTCCGCTACCTGCAATTACAATTTTTGGTTTGTTGTCGGTTCTTAATTCCATAGTTTCTCGATAGCTGCTGACGACGGTGAAATATGAACACATCTCATCACATTCAAGTTCCTTTAGTTTGTGCCAATCCCTAGTGCGATGGAACAATTCCAGAACATTGGCTCCCATAGGGCTGTCCATTATCATCGGGACTTTCGGGATTTTGTTTTCCTTTAGTAACCTCCAGAAAATGAGCATCATCAACTGGGCGCGTTCTACGGAAAAACTTGGGATAAACAGGCTGCCGCCTCTATTGATGGTGTCATTGACCAATTTTTCAATCTGAGGAATGGCTTCCACTTCGTCAGGATGAAACCTTCCGCCATAGGTCGATTCTATAAAAAGTACATCAGCTTTTTTAGGTTTTAAAGGCGGATAGAGTAATAAATCATTGGTTCTGCCAATATCTCCAGAAAAGACAAAACGTTTTCCGTTTACGTCCAACTCGATGAACGTTGCACCCAAAATATGTCCATTATACTGAAAACGAGCTTTGATACCTTCAAACAATGGAATCCATTGAGATTGGGGAATCGCTTTAAAAAGCGGTATGGTATTTTCAACATCCTTTAAATCGTAAAGTGGTGCTGCGGGACTATGCTTGGAATAGCCTTCCTTATTTGCCCGTTCAGCTTCTTGTTCCTGGATTTTTGCACTATCGTTCAAAATGATCTTGGCAATGTCCAATGTAGGGTTGGTACCGTAAATGGGACCTTTAAATCCTAATTTCACCAACCTGGGCAAATAACCTGTATGGTCAATATGGCCATGGGTAAGCAATACCATATCAATTTCTGAAACCTCAACTGGCGGATATTCCCAATTTTTTAGGCGCAAATCCTTAAGTCCTTGAAATAGCCCGCAATCTATAAGTATTTTTTTATCCCCTGTATCCACTAAATATTTTGAACCGGTTACCGTACCCGCTGCGCCCAAAAAGTGAATGTTTATTTTATTGTTGTTCATTTTTTTAGTTTAAAAGTGTTGTAAATAATTCTAGTGTATCTTCTGAAATCTTTTTATTGCTAGTATCAAGAATCACTATTACCTTCTAACAATTACTCTTGTTTATTCACCTGTTTACGGACTTCAAGGCTCGTGCTTTCACAATTGCCAAATATTAAAGTCCCCCACAACAGGAAGGTGCGTTCCCTTTGTCTTCGTCCGATATGCATAATTCCTCTATTTCTTTGTACAGGTCATGAAAGTCCTTTTTGATAAGAAGTGCCAGTTTCTTTGCGGATTCAGGCTCGGAGTTTACCATCTCCAATAGTGTTTCAAAGGCCTCTTCAAGTAACCTTGGTTCATCTTCCAATGCTTGGTAAAATGGCTCAAGGTCTATGTTGCTCTGTTTTTGTAGTGCTTCTGTTTTCATCTATATTCTATTTAAGATTAATAAATGTTTATTTACTTATTTTTCATTTTAATGCGTGGTACATAATTTTTTCGAATCTTCAAGAATGTCTTTTTGTCGCCGTTTGGATATACCTATTTGTTCCAATAGTGAAGTGTTTTTGTTAATTTCCTTGCAAAGCACAATGCCATTATCCAATAATTTGGACTTCTCGGTCTTTGTCAATGTTGTTAAAGAGGTTAAAGGATGTAATCCGGATTTGTCTATCCGTTCTTTTAGACCGTCCCCCTTTGGATAATCCCAACTTGTGAGCAATAACCCAACACAGGTTCCATATTGTATTGCATCTGTCGTGAAGCGGGTGTTAGTATATACACCACCTTGATGGAATTTGGTTTCATGGCCTTGCTGTTTCTTCCATTGTTTTTCTACATCCAAAAATCTAGATTGGATGTAGAGTGGAATCTTCACATTGCAGTACCTGCCCTGATCACTATGGTATTTGCATTCGATCATATAATGTTTATTGTCTTTTTGGGCTATCACATCCACTTCGTGCTGCACACAATTGCCCTGAACAATTACCCCGACTTTTGTATCAAAACCTTCGTATGCCAATAATTTGCCTACCAGTTTTTCAAATGGATAACCTGAAGGGCCGAGTTCCATAAGGGCCTTTTTAAGCTTATATCGAGAGGCACTTACCCTAGCCTTGCCTTTTAGCATCCTGAAAGCCATTTGATATATCTTTTTGGTAGTCATTCCATCGTAAACTTCCTTTACAATATCTTGAACTATCTCTTCCACCAACAATTTATCGGTTCCAGCCCGTTCTAATGAGATTCTTACCTTTTCTATTTCAAAAGGTGCTTTGTCCCCGTTTGCTTTTATAATATTTATCTTATCCATTGATGTGTATTTTTTTAATATTGGCCAAAGCAAAGACTATCAAGAAAAAACTTAAAAATATTTCTAGCATAACAACGAATCTGGCTACGTCAGAAGTTGGAATAATATCGCCGTAGCCTACTGTTGAAAAAGTAATCACACTGAAGTAAAAAAAGTGGTACAAATTATACAAGTACGAGTTTGAATAATCGGGAATACCTTCAAATGTGGTAGGACTGAATTGGAAAAGACAGGCATAATCGGTTGCAAAGGAGAAAATACTTATGACGATGATCAATCCAAAAACACAAAGCAATCTCTCCAATGAATGACAGATCTTTATCAATTTTGACAGTCGTTTCAAGGTAGTTTTCGTAATCACTATGGTCTTTCCCAATGCGGCTGTTATTATGATAATGTGGAATGGCAAAGTACTATGATCGATTGTTGACATTAAAACAACATAGAAGATACCAATTCCCAAAATGGTGATGAGTGGCAAGACCGTTCTTCCCAACAATAATTTGTAAAAGGGCTTTTCTTGTATTTGATTTAAGCTATCCGACATCGTATGATACTTTTTTTTAAATTTTAATAGTCATTACCGGAAGTGCGGAATGGTTGGCCATACCTTCAGCGATACTTTTGGAAAACAAACTCAAAAATCCCGTACTGCCGTGGGTGGACATAGCAATCAAATCCGTTGGTTCGTGTTTAACGAACGTGTTTATGCCAGTTTCCACAGACGGTTCGTTATTGACGTACATTGAATAGTTTTTTAAATCGGGAAATTTCTCCAAAAATCTCTTAATCGGATCTAGACCTGCTGCGATACTATTGGTATCAGTTTGGGTGTTGATTCGCAACAAACGAATATGGGCATTGCATTTTTTCGCAATTGAAATTACATGCTCGAAAGCACCACTCACATCCTCCATAAAATCAGAAACAAATACTATATTTTTAAAAGGGAATCCAACGTCATCTCCTTTTACCACGATTACGGGTACATCTGATTTTCTAATGATTTTTTCCACATTGCTACCCAATAATTCCCTCATGGTCCCTTTGGTGCCACTGCTTCCCGTAATGATAAAATCATGGTGGAAATGACCGGAATGTTTTAAAATATTGGTTGTTTCTATTTGGTATTCCAAGAATGTCTGGCATTTTAAGCCTTCCTTTTCAGCCTTTTTTTCCAATTCCCGCAATGCGGCTTTGGCCACCCCGATTTCCCTCAAGGTATCAGGGTATCTTTTTTCCTTTAGCTTGTCAAGTTTTACCCAGTCTACGGGGGTATGTATCAAGTGAAAGAAATGGATTTCCGCATCATACAGCTTTGCCATTTCAATTCCCAAATTAGCTGCTTTGGTACAGTTTTCGGAAAAATCGGTAGGTACTAGTATATTTTTCATAGTGATTGTTTTTTAAGATTCATATATATTTAAAAGATTAAAAGAAACTTGTCGTTTTTAGTTACTAGCAACTTCGTTTCCCGAATCGATTTGTTTTTCAAAGCAATCCAGATTATAAATTGTGGTGTCCGCAATGTTTGTCAGTGCAGTATCGGTCAAGAAGGCCTGGTGGCTCGTTATCAGAACATTGTTGAAAGTCATTAAACGCGCAATCACATCATCCTGAAGTATTTCATCCGAATGATCTTCAAAGAAGAGTCCTTCCTCTTCTTCATAGACATCCATCCCAAAATAACCAACTTTTCCCGATTTTAATCCTTGAATAACCGCTTTGGTATCCACCAAACCACCTCTACTCGTATTGATAAGCATTACTCCTGGTTTCATAAGAGAAATATGCTTGTCATTGATCAAATGTTTGGTGGAAGGAGTTAAAGGGACATGTAAGCTAATGATATCAGATTCACGGCATAGCGTTTTACAATCAGTATAGCAAACCCCATATTTTTCAACGAGCGTTTCATCTTCGGAGGTATCAAAGGTCAATATTTTACAGCCAAAACCATGGAGTATTTTAACAAGGATAGCCCCGATTTTCCCGGTGCCCATTACCCCGACCGTCTTTCCATTCAGGTCAAAACCCGTCAATCCGTTCAAGGAGAAATTCATATCCCGCACCCTATTGTGTGACCTGATCAGTTTTCTGTTCAAGGCCAATATCAGGGCGACGGTATGTTCAGCAATGGCATAAGGGGAGTAGGATGGAACGCGTGAAACTTTGATACCCAATTCAACGGCCTTTTTAGTATTTACATTGTTGTATCCAGCGGTTCGCAGGGCAATGTATTTTATTCCAAAGGCACTAAGTTTATCAAGTACTTCGGCCGAAGCATCGTCACTCGTAAATAGGCTCACTGCATCTGCTCTCTGAGCCAAGGAAACAGTGATTTCGGTCAGCCGTACATCAAGTAGGTTAAGCTCGTGCTTGCCTTTGTTTGCGGCTGCCAAATGGGGCTCTTCAAATTTGTGGGTGCTGAATACCGTTGTTTTCATTTTGTTTTATTAAAATTTATTGTACTAATTCTTGGAGTTCTAATAGTCTTTTTAAAGAGCCCATTTAGTTTTTCCATTTCCAGTTTCTGATCTCGGGCATATCCAAACCGTTTTTCCGTATGAAATAGTTGTGCTCGATCAGTTTATCCTGCATTTCCTGCTTCAAGTAGGCTACTTCATCTCCAAGTTTCGGCAACCTGTCCAAGACATCCTGTACTAAATGAAAACGATCCATATCATTTAGAACCGTCATATCAAAAGCGGTCGTGATAGTTCCTTCTTCCTTATACCCCCTTACGTGAATATTGGCATGGTTCGTTCGATTATAGGTTAGCCTATGTATAAGCCAAGGATAGCCGTGAAAGGCGAAAATGACAGGCTTGTTTTTAGTGAACAACATATCAAAATCGGCATCCTTTAATCCATGAGGATGCGCCGTATCGGTTTGTAGCTTCATTAGATCCACCACATTTACAACACGTATTTTCAGATAAGGTAATTTTTCACGTAATATGGACACTGCTGCCAACGTTTCAAGAGTTGGCACATCACCTGCGCAGGCCATAACTACATCGGGTTCCTCATCTTTATCATTACTTGCCCATTCCCAAATACCGATTCCCTTGGCACAATGTATGACCGCTTCATCCATGGGAAGCCATTGAGGTGCGGGATGTTTACCGGCTATCACGACATTTACATAATGTTTGCTGCGGAAACAATGGTCCATTACGGATAAAAGACAGTTGGCATCCGGTGGCAGATATACCCGGACTATTTCGGCTTTTTTATTTACGACATGATCAATAAAGCCTGGATCCTGATGGGTAAACCCATTATGGTCTTGTCTCCATACATGGGAGGCCAAGAGAATGTTCAGGGAAGCAATCTTTCTTCGCCAAGGCAACTCTGAGGTTACTTTAAGCCACTTGGCATGTTGGTTAAACATGGAATCTATTATATGGATAAATGCCTCGTAGCAATTAAACAAACCGTGGCGTCCGGTCAGTAGATACCCTTCTAACCAACCTTCGCATTGATGTTCGCTCAGCATTTCCACTACACGTCCGTCTTTTTTAAGAAGTTCATCGGTATCTATGGTCTCTCCTTCCCATTGCCTACTAGTGGCCTCGAAAACTGAGTTCAAACGGTTTGAAAGTGTTTCATCAGGCCCAAAAATCCTAAAATTTCGTTGTTCTTCGTTCAATTTGATAATATCCCTTGCGAATTCTCCTAGGACGCGTGTATCGCCGTTTCCCATCTCTCCACGTACCCCTAAATTCAAGCCATATTCCCTAAAGTCGGGCATGCGAAGGTCTTTCAGTAAGATACCTCCATTGGCATGCGGATTGGCACCCATTCGCTTGTCGCCTTCAGGGGCCAAATTGGCCAAATCAGGTAAAAGACGCCCTTGTTCATCAAAAAGTTCTTCTGGTCTGTAGCTTTTGAACCATGACTCAAGTTGTTTAAGGTGTTCCGGACTACTTACAACATCTGGCAACGGAACCTGATGTGATCGGAAATGGTTTTCCACGGGCAAACCATCCACATACTTGGGACCTGTCCATCCTTTGGGGGACTTTAAAATAATCATTGGCCAATGGGGACGTTCCCAATTGTCATTTTGAGCCGCGTTTTCCTTTATCGTTTTTATTTCCTTAGTTACTTGGTCTAACAATTCCGCCATTTTCCGGTGCATTGTCATCGGATCATCGCCTTCTATGAAATAGGGTTTCCATCCATAGCCTAAAAAAAGCTGTTCCAGTTCCTCGTCCCCAATCCGGGCAAGAATCGTAGGGTTGGCAATCTTATATCCATTGAGGTGAAGAATAGGAAGTACCGTTCCATCGGTTACTGGATTCAGAAATTTGTTGGAGTGCCATGCGGTAGCCAACGGGCCAGTCTCCGCTTCCCCGTCGCCTACTACGCAGGTCACGATCAGATCCGGATTATCGAAGGCCGCCCCGAAGGCATGGCTGAGCGAATAGCCCAGCTCGCCCCCTTCGTGAATGGATCCGGGACATTCGGGGGATACATGGCTGGGAATACCACCGGGAAAGGAAAATTGGGTAAACAGTTTTCTCAAACCCTCTTCGTCCTGGCTGATGTGCGGATAGATCTCACTATAAGTTCCCTCAAGATAAGTGCTGCCGACAAGTGCCGGACCACCGTGCCCAGGGCCGGACACATAGATCATGTTCAGATCATATTTTTTGATGATACGGTTCAAATGGACATAAATAAAGTTCTGGCCCGGGGTAGTGCCCCAATGACCTAATAGCATGGGTTTGATATGTTCGGGCTTTAACGGCTTTCGCATCAGGGGATTGTCCCATAGATATATCTGACCTACGGAGAGGTAGTTCGCCGCCCGCCAGTACGCATCCATTTTATCCAAAAGTTCCTGAGCTATTTGAACAGATCCTAATTCACTATTTTGATTTTCCATGTCTTATTAATTTTTTATGCTGTCTTTCTTTACTTTTAAACTCGTTGTATAGATCTGCTGTGCATTTTGCAATCATCAACTCTTCGTTAGTAGGGATTACCAATACTTTTACTTTGCTGTCTGACTTCGAGATTTGAAATCCATTTAGTTCGTTTTGCTCTTCATCGAATGCTATTCCTGTAAAGCCTAACCCCTTTCAAATCCTCGAACGGATGATAGGAGCATTTTCACCAATACCGCCTGAATAAACCGGGACAGTATATTTCATATCCCGTCTTTTCATCATTTTCTTGATTGGAAACATTGAAAGTCGTTCTTGCCAACCCAATTCGGTTAATACTCCTAGAAAATATAAGTTTCGGAGTTTTGGCCATTTCATACATAGCGAACTTGATGCTGGATGAACCGCCATTGATCGTTAAAAGATTTGAATTTTCCGGAACCATTGTTCTTACTATTTTACATCTTTGGATTAACTTCTATTGTGCGGTATAACCACCATCGATTACTAGTTCGGAACCTGTCATAAATTTGGATTCGTCGGAAGCCAGATAGACTACCCCGTAACCTATATCGTCCGGTTCTCCCATATGTCCGATGGGATGCAGACTGTCCAATTGCTTTCTGCCTTCCTCCACATCACCCTGTGCTTTGAGAAGGTTTTCTACCATGGGTGTCCAGATATAGGCCGGGTGGATGGAATTGACACGGATGCCATACCCTTGTTTTGCGCAATGCAATGCGGCCGACTTGGTAAACAAGGTCACACCGCCCTTGCTTGCATTGTATGCCGGTAAATTAGGGTCGCCAATAAGGCCCTCGATGGAGGAAAAATTAATGATCGAACCTCCCTCGCCGGTCTTACGCATCGCTTTTATACCATATTGGGTGCCCAAGAAAGTGCCATCAAGATTGATGCTTAGCAGTTTTTTCCAATCTGCAAACGTAACGTCCTCCACATTACCACCTACACCTATACCGGCAGCATTGGCCAGCACATGCAGTTTGCCGAATGTTTTGAACGTGGTTTTGATTACCTTCTCCCATTCATCTTCCTTGGACACATCTTGCCGGATAAATATGGCCTCGCCCCCTTCATCTTTTATCAATTTCACTACTTTATTGCCTTGTTCCTCGTCCAGATCCGTTATTACTATTTTGGCTCCTTCACGTGCCAGCAGAATAGCGCTTGATTTTCCCAGACCAGAAGCACCTCCCGTGATAATGGCTACTTTATTTTTTACTCGACCCATAGTTTTAAGATTTAAGTGTTACTACATTCATTTTATTTTTAACGCTCCGCATTGTTCAAGGATCCGCTCTTGTCCTTCATATACTAGGCGGCAATTTCTTAATACTTTGCCCCAAGCTCGTTACTGGACCATTCCGATAAAGCCGGCTGTTCTGAACATGTGGTATTGCGGACCGCCTTTTTCAGTTCTATCTTTAACAGCTCCCCGTCGAAGCTGACTTTTTTAATATGGTTTCATGATATTCCAGTGTCGCCATTTTTTTTATTTTAAATTTGATTCTAATACTGCCACAATATCAAATTGTCTTCCAGAGGCACAGATAGACCTTCGTAGCTGGGCACAATACGAACGGTATAATGATCTGAAGGACGGGAAGTATTTACCTGTGCATAAAAATTATGTGCCCCATCTTCCCCCAACCGATCAAATGTCATTTTGATTCTTTCGGACGCTTCATCGTTGATTCCTTCTGCGAATAGTTCTACCTGAATATTTTTGGGTTTTATTCCTTTCAACCATATAGATATTTTAAAGTGGCGTTTTTGGCGTTCATTTTCAATTTCAACTTCCCCTAATTTAATATTGTCCCATTTATTCCATAGATCATTCCTTACTTCCACAATTTTTTCCCCCATTGCCCCTTTCCTAGCTGCCCTTTTTTTATAGTTGACCGCGGCGGGCAAATAATACTGTTCCGTGTATTCGCGAACCGTTCGGTTGGCGGAAAATCGTGGCGTTAGGGTCGCCATACTTTTTCGCATGCGTTCCACCCAGGATTCCGACACACCTTTTTTGTTACGTGCGTAGAATTCGGGGACGACCTGCTGCTCCAGTATTTCATATAATTTCGCTGCCTCGTGCGCGTCCCACTCGGGATCGTCGCCATGTTCTTGGCCATCGCCCAATGCCCAGCCCACTTCAGGAGTATATGCCTCGGCCCACCACCCGTCCAGTTCCGACAAATTGAGGCCACCATTTACAAGAACTTTCATGCCACTGGTCCCGCTGGCTTCCCAGGGCCGTCTTGGGGTATTGAGCCACACATCAACACCCTGGACCAAATGTTCCGCCAACATCATATCATAATCACTTAGAAAGAGGACATGCTTGTACAAATTATGTTCTTGGATAAACTGCACCCATTTTCGTATCAAGGCCTTCCCGGATTCATCGAAAGGGGGTGCCTTACCGGCCAGCACAAATTGTACCGGATGTTCTGGATGGGTAAGAATACGGACAAAACGTTCCGGATCGTCCAATAAGAGGTCCGGTCTTTTGTAAGGCACAAATCGGCGGGCAAAGCCCAATGTCAATGTGTCCGGATCAAAAACTTGGTTAGCGATACCAACCACTTCCGACGGTAGGCCCGAGACTATTGCCTGTCTCTCAAACCTTTGCCTGATAAAACCAACGAGCCGATTTCTTGATCGGTTCCTGAATTGCCATAGCTTTTCATCTGGAATCTGTAAAATATGTGCATCATGGTCTTCCAATTCCCCTCTCCAGCGATCCTTGCCACATGCCTCCGTCCATAGTTCATCTGCATATTTGGAATCCCAACACGGCATATGGACCCCGTTGGTCACATGGCCCACAGGAACTTCTTGAATTGGCCAGCGAGGAAAAAGATTTCTAAAAAGATTTCTGCTTACCTCCCCGTGCAAGCGGCTAACAGCGTTCACGGCAGCACTACCGCGAATGGCGAGATAGGCCATATTGAAACTCTCCGATCGATTATTGGAATCTGCCCTCCCCAGCGCCATTAAGCCATTGAAATCGATGGCTAGTTCTTCTTTGGCATACCTTCCCAGAAATTGTTCCATAAGTGAGGGGCTAAAATGATCAAAACCCGCAGCAACTGCAGTATGCGTTGTGAATATATTACCTGCCCGGGTTACCGCAAGTGCCTCTTCGAACGAAGTTCCGTTCGTCTTCATAAAATCGTTGGCACGTTCCAGTACCATAAATGCGGCATGGCCCTCGTTCATGTGACAGACTTCGGGTGTGATATCCAAGGCTTTCAGCAACCTGTAACCACCAATGCCCAAAATAATTTCTTGTTTCATACGAATTTCTGTCCCGCCTCCATAGAGTTCGTCGGTAATCGCTCTATGGATAGGTAGGTTGGCAGCATCGTTACTGTCCAATAGGTACAGTTTCAGCCTTCCCACCTGAACCTGCCAGACACGCAGCCATATTGGGTGGCCGGGCAACGTTACCTTTAATCGCAGCCATTCCCCGTTTGGCAGGCGTAGTGGCGTTATCGGTAATTGGCCAGGATCATTGTAAGGGAATAGGGCATTTTGAATACCATTTTTATCAATTTCCTGACGGAAATAACCTTGGGAATAAAGGAGACCTATGGCAACAACGGGCACGCCTAGATCACTGGCGGATTTTAGCTGATCGCCGGCCACATTGCCTAAGCCACCGGCATAAATGGGCAGAGCCTCGTTAAGCATATACTCCATACTAAAATAGGCAATTGTACTAAGCGGGTTCTTCGGGTGCTTTTGTTGAAACCAAGTGGGAGCGGAAAGTGCTTGTTCGTTCAACTCTAGAAGGCCGTCGAGTTTCTCATGAAAAATTGGGTCCGCCAAATGCTGTTCCAGGCGATCTCGTGAAATGGTCTGTAATATGACCCATGGGTTCTGCGTAAATTTCCACAATTCCGGGTCTAATTGCTCCCATAATTCATCGGAAGAATGGTTCCAGGACCATCGTATGTTGAGGGCAAGTTCTATAAGGGACTCTATTCCTTCGATATCGGTATGCATTAACCCGTAGAGTTGATTCGAATTGATCTTTTGTTTTTTCATGCTTGTTCTTTATTAGGTGCCTTTATTTAATTATTCTTGAATATCAAAAACTCCATGGGTTTTAGCTTTACCTTGATAAAAAGGCGGTTAGCATCTTGATCTATATTTTTTTCTATCCTGATTTTTTTCTTGTTCCCATAAATGCATTGCATAAGTGTACCCTCTTTATTGATAGTGGTATCAATTGCTATATATTCCTCTTTGATATCTTTTGGGGAAGAATTATAAACAACGAGAATTTCACCCGTATGTAGAATCCTTGAAAATGCCAAAAGACATTTCTCGCAATCAGGAAACTGAAAATCGAGTCCGTTTTGTGAAGTTTCCCGGAAATACATTCTGCCGAACTTTAGAATGGCTTCTTTTTGTCTTAGATGTGCCAAGACAGCAATTCTCTTGAATATCCATGATTCTTGGTTCAATACGTTCGACTCCTTATCATCGGGATTGAACATTCCTTCCCTAATATATCGGTCATCCATGCCGTTACCCTCGAAACCTTGTTCGGTACCATAATAAATACATGGAGCGCCAAGGGCACAAATAAGAAATCCCATCCCCGCAACAACTTGTGCAGGAGTGGCGTTATGGCCAAATCGGTGTTTAAAGTCCATTCCCACCTGATCATGGTCATCGATATAGGTCACGAGGAACTCCCCATGCCTACCACGGCTTAGAGCATTCTTTTGCAGATCCGAATACCTCTGTATCAATTTATTCGGGGATGAATTCCCTTTTATCACTTCTGCTAAAACACTGTGTAATGGATGATCTAAAATAGAATCAAGCCCGTAATATATATTCCTGTCCTCGGGCAGTATTTTGGGGCCTATATAGGGGTTACCCGTCTCATCGTCCCCGATAATTTCACCAAATAGAAAAAAATTTCTTTTGCCTAAGGAGTAGGCATATTCCCTTATCGTCGAGCAAAAACGGTTAATGTCGTTTCCCTTCATATGTTTGACGGCATCCAAACGGAAACCATCCACATCTGCCTCACGTATCCAGTAACAATGTATCTTGGCCAGTATGTCCTGTAAATCTTCACTATCAGGGGAACCATCGTTTCTAAATGTTTTTAAGGTAAAGAAGTCGCCTTCCTGTGTCTCGGGATAATTATCGAAATTTATGATCTGCCCTTTACGGTTATACAGTTCCATATTTCTCAGTTCAACTGGAATTGGCTTATCTTTTTCCCGCCATTCGTCCAAGGGAAAACGCTGGCCGTTAAAATAGTAATAGTTGTAATCAAAAGGATATGACCAATTATCTCCGGAATGATGCAAAACGATATCCAAGAACACCCTTATATCCAACCCGTGTGCCTTGTCCACTAGTTTTTCCAATTCTTTCTTGGTGCCCCAGCGCTTGTCCACGTCCATATAATTCTGGATGGCATATCCATGATAGGATTCTGGATTATTTTCAAATACAGGGCTTAACCAAATGGCGGTACAGCCCAAATTTTTGATATAGTCAATGTTGTTGATTATTCCTTGGAGGGTACCGCCAAAAGGTTTTTGCAATTGATCTTCATTTCCGAAACCGGGATGTCTTATATCGAACTTTATGGAATGGCGTTTTCTACTATCATGAAATCGGTCGACCATCAGAAAATAAATGACCTCCTCCCGCCATTCCCTATGGCAGTTTACCCAGTAAGCCTTGCCCGGTTTTGGAGAAAAATCTATTTCGTTAATTGATTTTATCATCTTCTTCTTTAAACATTTAAATAGTGGAATATTCCGTATTTGCTTTTACATCACTCTCTTTGGGTCCTTCCGTTTTATTCCCATAAAAACGATTGAAAACCATACAGGCTGTTAGGTCACCGGTAACGTTGACTGCTGTTCGGAACATTCCAAGCAAACGTTCAACCCCTATTATTATGATAATTCCTTCAGCGGGAATTCCTACGCTGGATAGCACAGAAGCCAAAATCACGACGCCACCTCCCGGAATGGCCGGAGTTCCAATGGAAGCTGCAACTATGGTAACTACTACAACAATAATATTAAGAAGGCCCATTTCCAGTCCGTAGGCCTGCGCAATGAATAAAGTCGTAATGGTCTGATAAAGGGCCGTCCCATCCATATTTACAGTTGCCCCGATGGGAATAATGAAATTGCTGATGGAGGCATCCACTTTGAGCTCTTCCTCTGCTGTTTTCAGAGATAGGGGCATTACTGCGGCTGAACTTGTAGTTGAGAATGCCAAAAGTTGAACATCCGTTATTTTTCGCAAAAATGTCAATGGGTTGCTCCGGCCAAGAATGCTTACCAACACGAGGTAAATACCTACCAATATTAGCAATCCTATTAGGACCACGAGCACATAAAAGCCCAAACCTGTTAGGGAGTTCAAACCGACGCTGGAGGTTAATTGTGCCATTAAACCGAATACGGCGATCGGAACTAATAACATTGCCCATTTGACCACGGTCATACATATTTCCTGAATGGCCCCTAGGAGTAACTTTACCGGTTTGAGCAAGTCGTCGGTTAGTGATAATACGGCAACTCCAATTATAATAGTAAAAATGACGATACTCAACATTTCGCTGCTTACCATGGAGGCCAATGGATTTTCAGGCAACAAATTTGTTATGGCGTTCGGAATATCATTTATTCCAAATGACAGTTCCGAACTTTCGGCAGTATTGGCCAGTGCATTTGAATGACCAACTTCGGCCTGTTGGTGCAGATATTTTCCAGGCCTAAATATTAATGCAAGAATTGTACCTATGGTCACCGAAATAATGGTTGTTGATATAAAATATAATAGCACACCACCACCCAACCTTTTCAGGTTTTCCTTATTGTTACTTGCGATGCCTGTAATGATTGACGCTACGATCAAGGGAATCATGATCATTTGAACCAATTTTAGGAATAACATACCTGGTAGGGCCAACCAATTTCCTATTGCATCGGCAGTGTTTTTGGTTATCCAACCATTTTGAGGACTTAACAACAGGCCAACACCAACACCTAAAAACAAAGCAATAATGACCTTAAGCCAAAGCCTATTTTCTACCAACTTTTGCAAGTAGTGGTGTAGGGATTTTAATGATTTTATTTCCGTATCGACCATTCTTTTATCTGTATTATGCTACCGTGATTCTTTTCTCAAGGTAAACGCCCTGAACCGTGTGTATTAATTCCACCCCTTCCTTAAAAGGTTTTTGAAAAGCCTTTCGTCCCAAAATCAGACCCGAACCTCCTGCCCGTTTGTTTATGATTGCCGTAGTGATGGCCTCGGTCATATCGGATGCTCCTTTGGAACCCCCGCCTGAATTAATCAACCCTATTTTGCCCATATAGCAATTGGCAACCTGTAAACGGCACAGGTCAATAGGGTGTTCCGTCGTCAGAGTTTCGTACATGGCATCGTCATACTTTCCGAATTGAAGGTCTTTAAAACCATAATTTGTAGTGGGTAATTTCTGTTTGATGATATCAGCCTGTATCGTTACCCCTAGATGGTTGGCCTGCCCTGTTAAATCTGCAGCGTTATGATAGTCCTCTTTATTTGTTTTGAAAGCGTCGTTTCGGGTGTAGCACCACAAAATCGTGGCCATTCCCAGGCTATGGGCTTCGGCAAATGCATCCGCGATTTCCTTTATTTGTCTATTGCTTTCCTTAGATCCAAAATAGATGGTGGCCCCGATGGCGACTGCACCCATGTTCCATGCTTCCCTGACTTTTCCAAACAAGGTTTGGTCGTAGGTATTGGGGTAAGACAGGAGTTCATTATGGTTTATCTTAACAATGAAAGGAATTTTATGCGCATATTTACGGGCATAGAGACCCAACGCCCCGAAGGTCGAGGCGACCCCATTACAACCAGAATTGATGGCTAATTTTATGATGTTTTCCGGATCAAAATAATCGGGGTTCTTATAAAAGGAAAAGGCTGCACTATGCTCAATACCTTGGTCAACGGGCAGTATACTCAAATATCCCGTATCTTTCAGATTGCCATTCCCGTAAAGCTGGGCAAGACTTCTTAGCACTTGTGGATTCCGATTGCTGTTGACAAAAACTTTAGAAACAAAATTATCATCGGGCAACTGCAGTTCATCCTTGGTAATCTTTTCGCTTACGTGGTCCAAATAGAAAGACGCTTTGTCCCCTAAATGATTCACTAAATTTGCATATGTTTTCATAACGCTTTATTTATATGATCCCCAAACTTAAATTGGTTTTGGCGATGGATTTTGCTGCATCTGTCTCAATCCCAGTAAGTGCCCGAATGGCATCTATGGTCTCAGGGATTACAATCGCCTGGTTATCCACCACATAAGCATAAAAAAGCTCATCACCCACTACTTTAAGCATGTCTTCCCACAGGGCCACCTCGTACATATCGCCCCAAGGTCTGCCCATATCCAAGAACATTTCCTTTATGGTATTGTTTGAAACCAAGCCTTGGTCATAATTAATTAGCTTAATCCGTGTAGAAGTTTTAAAAGCATTTAACACTTCTTCTTTTGTGGTTTGTTTTTTTAATTTCACGTTCCAATAATGCATATGGCTCAATGTTTCGGGCACTTTTACCGCCGAAGTAATGACATCCAAATCTGGATCTACACTTTGTGCATCGGGACCTTGATGGCTTGGGATGTCCTTTTCTGGAACCATGGTGTTCATAATACCACCCAAATGGCTTTCCCATGGGTCGGTAGCCCTTCTTAATAATGTTCCCCGTGCATAGTCCAATAGATCTGCTCTCTTCAAAGCTGTCAGAGTTCGAAGAATGGAAGTGGTATTGCAAGAAACTACCCTGGTAGCATCTAAATTTATCGCGGATTTATAATTATTTTCAGCACTAAAGGAATGGCCAGTAGTGTGGTGTTTTTCACCACCTTGAAGAATGAATTTTATACCCTGTTTTTTATATATTTCCACATTCTTTGCCGCTATATTCTTTGGGGTGCAATCCACCACTAAGTCTGTCTTTTTCAACAGGTCCTGCAGATTACCCTTTACCGGAATACTTGCAGCCTTCATTTCTATTTCTGCTTCGGCGGTTGCCGCATAGATATCATACTCTTTTCGTACGGCGTTCTGTATGCGCCAATCGCTAATGATATCGCAAACCCCGACAAGATTCATATCGTCTTGTAGATTGATGGCATCGGCCACTCTTTTTCCAATTACTCCATATCCTATTACTGCAATATTTTTCATACACCTTTGTTTTTTAGTTGCATATTATAAAAAGCCGCTATACAGGCCCCAATAAGCCATCCTAGGATGAAAGTTTGAACAATTCCAAAGAATGCTTCCATCAACGGCACATCCATTTTTATAATACTTGTAGTATCCAATCCGTGTAAAAGGCTGTTGAAAAATGATATTGTACCTTCTTGACCTGCTGTTGTCATTATAATCATACATCCCAAATAAATTAAGGTGCCAGTTAGGGCGAAGGCAAATCCGAGTTTTTTTACGTTGATACGATTCATGATTTTTGATGTTTGTTAATTATTTGATTCTAAGGTTTTCTTGGAATCTTCATATTCTTCTTTTGTAATCTCGCCCTTGGCGAATCGTTTTTTAAGAATCCGAAGTGGATCTTCCTTTCTATTTTTGGTATAGGGAAGGTCGTAGGGTACAAAAAAGATCCAGATCAATAGGATAAACCATACGATCCACCATATAAAGTGCATACCGCCGAAGTGTCCGTCAAAAAAATGCATAGTTTTCAGTTTTATTTGTTAATATTTGATTTTGGATTATCCGTCCGATTTTAAAATTTTCTTAAATGATTCGTAATCTTCTTTTGTGATCTCGCCCATAGCGAATCGCCTTTTGAGAACTATAAGCGGGTCATCTTCCTCAATTTCTTGATAAGATGAATTGGAAGGGGCAAAGAATATCCAGCCTAGAAGTACAAACCAAATTGCCCACCAAATAAGGTGCATGCCCCAAAAAACTCCGTCTCTGTAAAACATACTATTAGATTTAAGGTTATTATTATTATTATTTAATTGATTTCCTTTATGGTATATCCACCAAGTTCATCGAGCTGCTTTTGAAGGTCATCTACTGAAAGTTCTTCCTTCATAAAAATGACGGTAGCTCCCTTCGGATTTAATAAAATCTCCGTTTTCTCAATGGCAGGGTTTGCTTCTAGGACCCTTTTGACCCTAGCCACACATCCACCACAACTTATCCCATCGATTTGAAATTTGCGTTTCATTTGTTATATTTTTATTATTTATTAATGGTGCTAATGCCCCTTATGTGCTTCTTCCACCCCCTTAGGAGATTCTTCTTTACTAGGTTGGTGTTCCTCTTTAATATGTCCGGCATGATTATGGCCACTGTGACCATGCGCGCCATGGGGCATTATTAGGTGAAGCACGAACATTAGGATTATAAAGCCAAAAAGCCCATTATTTCCTGTTATGCCCAGTGCTGGGGCGAAAAAAATTAATAGCAACGGTAGACCGCAACCGATAACCATCCATATCCAATGACCTTTCATGATTTTTGTTTTTAGCGTTAAATGTTATTTTTTCTAATGATGATCCCCATGGCTTTGGCTTTTGCTCAATTCGAGTTGGCCTTGTTCTATGGCATTTAATTCATTTTCTTCCATCATTCCCTTTCCTTTCATATCCATTCCCTTGTAGCCCATCATCTTCTTGCACGACTCCATACAATCTTCGCTCATCATGCCTTTTTCGTGCATCATTTTCATCATACTGCCCATCATCTTTCCATCTTTCATCATGGATTGCATCATGTTTTTCATCATCATGCTATCTTTCACCATCATTTGCATTCCGCCACCCTGCATCATATTGCCCATCATCTTTTGGTTGCCCTGCATCATCTGCATTGCATGCTTGTCATCTTGCATGTTTTCCATGAATTCCGTCATGTAATTATGGTTGTTGGCAATCGCATCAAAAAGTTCCGTTCTCGAGTCAGTATTTTCGAGGATTGCGTTGGGGTCTGTTTCCTGATTGCAACTGGATAAGATAACCAGTAGTATGACAGAAATAATTATCGTTACTGTTTTCATTGTATTTAGTTTTAATTGATATTAATTTTCCTTTATTAAAGCACATTTCCCAAGAGCCCTAAATTTCCATTCTCATGGAAAATGTGCTTTGCCATTTCAATTAATTAGCGGATTTCAAAAATTCCTCGATTTTTGCAACGTCATTTTCTGTAAGATTGGCCCTTACGCGCATGTGCAAACTGATGGTTTCCCAATCCGTGTCGTTATAATCGGCGGGGGAAGGTGCTAAATGGCATCGATTACAGGTTTCTCCCCATAATTGGGCACCTGATTTTTCCAGTTTGAATTCCTCTTCCACCCCTGCCACAGCAGGAATATTAGTTTCTGTAAGTGTTTTCTTTGAAGAAGAACAGGCAACTACGGTTATTCCTATGGTCAAGAAAACCATCGCGATTACTAAAATTTTATTTATTGTCTTCATGTTTTCTATTTTTATATATTTAAAATCCTATTGCCCAGTGGAGAAATAACCCATTTGTAGTTGATATGCCTTCTCCACCGTGTCCACCTTCAGTTTCAGTTGTCTGATAACTTATTTTAATAAGGGATCTCCAGGTTAACCAGTAGTTCAATCCAAAAGCAAATTGGGTCGATTTCTCTTCCCATTCAGAATCCTCTGGAGCGTTGAAATTTGAATATCTTCCTACAAACTCCAATTTTTTCATGAAGTCACTCTCCGCCATAGTAGGTCGATAACTCAATTGCCCATAAAAGGAATTACTTTGGTTATCGAACGAATATTCTTCCTCATCTCCATCCTCATGCATCTCAATGAAGGTTGCCGTGTCCACATTGGAACTGTTGTATTGGGCCTTAATGTCAATAAAGCCACTAAGGGGCGACACTTGTTTAACAAAAGCAAAATCGATGGCATATAAGAAAGCACCAACGTCCTCATATACCGAATCTTTGTCCCCGGCACCATTTGTTGAATAGGCCGAAATCCCTAATTCGGTAGAAGAATCTGAAAATGGCAATAACCCCAATCGGCCCCCAAAGGCCTTACTTGTATTATTATCTTCATAATTTTGAAACATGAGCATTCCCGCTTCTTCTGGCTCAATACTTCCGTCTTTTAATCGCGGGCCGTTGGTAGAATAAATGGCATAGTTTAAAGAAGGACCACCAAGATCAAAGGCACCTCTTAGTTCAACACCGATTCCAGAGGCAGGAGCTATCCCATCATGGCCAAAGCCCAAAGGTCTTGTCGGAAGTCTGTTTATCCATGCGGGATGAAGCCTTTCCATAAATGTTCCGAAAGGAAGTAAAAATTTTCCTGCCCTAACGGTCATGTTCTTGTTAAGGACATACATAACGTCGGCATATTCCAAGCCCACCTCTAGTTCGTTACTTTCTAGAACAAACTCTAATTCGGCTTCAAACATGAGTTTGTCCGAATGTTTGAATAAAAATATGGGAGCGAAGGCCGAGCCTACATAAGAGGATTCTTTTTCATCTCCGTTACTCATAAAGTTTAGCCCTGTATGTCCATATCCACGGATCATAAACTGGGTCTTACTTGGTTCAAAATTGTTGTATGTTTGGCTATATATAGGATTACCAAAAACAACTACGGTTAGTAATATTAATAGCTTTTTCATTTCTTGAGTGTTCTGATATAATTAATAATTTCCCATCGTTTGTTCTCCGGTATTGATGTTTCGTATGACGCCATTGGAGCCCTTCCTGTTTGAATTTTCCAAAAAATGGCTCCATCGCTTTGGGATTGGAATTCTGCGCTGGTCAAATTTGTCGGTTTTGGCGTTAGACCTGCACCGGCCACACCATCACCTTTTCCTTTTGCCCCGTGGCATACAACACATAGTACTTTGTAAAGTTTTTGACCGTTGGCAGCCGCATTGGCATCACCTTTTAATGGGTTGACTATCTTATCAGCACTAAGGGGTGCTACCCATTTTTCCTGGGAATGGCTATTGAATCCCAGGAATAAAAAACCTACAGCCATTGCTATGGTCATACCCGAAAAAATTCTTTTTTTCTTCATTTTATTGGTATTTAATTGTTAATAAATCTATTTCTTATTGGATTTTTAGGTCTGCATAATCTTCGTTCTTATTTATATAATTTCGTCAAGGAAACTTCTATCCCACATTTGGCCATTTTTATAATCGGTCATACTTAATCCCGTAATGGTCTTAAACTGTCTCGACAAATGGTTTAAACTGCTGTAATCCAGTAAATAGGCTATATCCGAAAAAGTGTGCTGTTGCAATTGAATAAGTTCCTTTGCCCTCTCAACCTTTAATTTTATAAGGTATTTTTCTATTGTGGTATTTTCATTTTTTGAGAATATTTTGCTCAATAGCTTATAATCCCTATGAAGTTCAGATGCCAAATGTTCAGAGGTCTTTTCCTTAATATGAAATGGCAGCCCACTTACCAGTTCGATCAAAGTGATCTTTATATTTTCAACGATCATTTCCTCCTCGTTTTTCGCGATTTCAAATCCGTTAGAGTGAAGAACCTCGGTTATTTTCGAATCGATTTGATTATCTATATCTATACTGATACGGACAGTAAGTTTCCCCAATTCGACGGAAACTACTGTTACACCGATTTCTTCAAGCTCCTGTTTTATGACTTTCAGGCACCGCCTGCAAACCATGTTCTTGACCCAATATGTTTTTATGGATTCCATGATCACAATATGTTATTGTTCCTTAAGTATAAGGTCCGTCAGAGTATTTAATCCCTGATAAATTAAAATTGGAAAAAGGTTGTCGTTGGAAAAAGGGTACGACAAGGGTAGCCTACAACTTGTGGCAGGCTAATAGGAAGTACAGATTATTGTAATAATAATCTGCTCAATAATATTCAAATTAAGAAAGTTTCGTGAAGTACAAGGATGTCCTTCTCGATCCATGGTGGATTGTAGTTTATAAAGGAAACTGCATTAAGTTCAGGTCCTTCAAAAAGATTTACGTAGGAATGGAAAAATACCTGTAGGAAAACAATTTTATTTGTATCCAGTTCAACTTTTGACTTTTTAAGATTGTCTTCGGCCTTTTTCACAATAGATTTATTGCTACAGCAATCCATTTGCCCTAGGGAACATTTTTTAAAAGGTATTGATAAATCCTGCTTTTTGTCTTTACAAGGCTTTGCTTTGCCAAAAACCGCAACATCTACCAACTTGTTGCAGCAAAAATGCATATCTACCGTGAAAGACGAAGTTGCAAAAAGCACTGCGAAGGCTAAGGTAACTGACAATATTTTGGTTAAAAAGCGTTTCATTATCTTCTTTAATATTATTCCAACTCTAATTTGAATTAAATAAATAATTGAAAAACAATTAGTTATAAATTTTCAGCAGGATTAACTTCAACGAAATTAAAACAAGACGTTGAACAAGAATATGATATAAATCATGTATTAAATTCATTTGATGAATTAAATTTGCTCTATCAATATTGTAGAATCCATCAACCCTAATGTTTTGATAAATAAAACCATTCTATTAAATATTATTTTACTTTGAATGACACATGAAAAGCATTTTTCATAAAATAGCATCCTTTATAATGGCACTTGTAGTGCTGTTCTCAACCTTCTCTTTTACGGTTGCACAACATTATTGTGGTGATGATATTGTGAATTTTTCTTTCTTCGGCAAAGCGGAATCTTGTGGGATGGAGATTCAACAATCCTCTAATCCGAAAGAATGTAATTTCACTAAAAAGCATTGCTGTGATGATGAAACGCTTACAGTATCAGGACAACATGACTTGAAACTTTCACTTGAAAAATTAAGTTTTGAACAACAACAGTTCATTGTTTCATTCGTTTATGGTTATCTTAACCTTTTTGAAGGACTGCAAGAAAATATAGTTCCTTTCAACCAATACCCACCACCTCTTTTGGTCAAGGATATTCAAATCCTAGATCAAACCTTCCTTATTTAAGAGTATTCTTATGAAGTATTACCATGCTATTGATTTAGTATGGCTACAGGCATTTATTGCCTTTGGAACATATCTTTTAATTCCAACCCAACATTTCATAATATGCTTAATAATATCATCAAATATTTTTTGGAGAACAAGATGGTTACCGTTCTCATTCTATTAACCATCATAACCTGGGGCGTTGCCACCTCGCCCTTTAATTGGGATACGGGATTTCTGCCCAAAGACCCGGTTCCTGTCGATGCGATTCCTGATATTGGGGAAAACCAGCAGATCGTCTTTACCCAATGGCCCGGTCGGTCGCCACAGGACATAGAAGATCAAATATCCTACCCCATGACTACTTATTTATTGGGGATACCGGGTGTAAAGACGATCCGTAGTTCTTCGATATTCGGATTTTCCAGTATCTACATCATATTCAACGATGATGTAGAATTTTATTGGTCGCGTTCCCGGATTTTGGAAAAACTAAATTCACTCCCAGCAGGACTCTTACCGGAGGCTGTGACGCCGACCTTGGGGCCCGATGCCACTGCTTTGGGCCAGGTCTATTGGTACACCTTGGAAGGTAGGGACAAGGATAATAACCCTACGGGCGGATGGGACCTACATGAAATACGTACCGTTCAGGACTTTTATGTAAAATATGGCCTCAATGCCGTTGATGGGGTCTCCGAAGTGGCATCCATTGGAGGGTATGTTCAGGAATACCAGATAGATGTGAACCCTGACGCCTTAAAGGCCTATAATATCCCGTTGCACAAAGTGATGCAGGCCGTACAGAAATCAAATAAAGATGTTGGGGCAAAGACAATAGAGATCAATCAAGCGGAATATTTGGTCAGGGGACTGGGCTACGTTAAGAAGACTGAGGACATCGAAAAGGCTGTTGTTGCAGTTCAGGACAATGTTCCGGTTCGCATCAAGGACATCGGAGTGGTAAGTTTAGGTCCCGCAACCCGAAGGGGAGTTCTCGATAAAGGAGGAGCGGAGGTAGTAGGTGGTGTTGTTGTGGCCCGTTACGGTTCCAACCCCTTGGCGGTCATCAACAATTTAAAAGAAAAAATAAAGGAAATTGCCCCTGGGCTCCCCAAAAAGACTTTGGCGAACGGGATAGAGAGCCAATTGACCATTGTTCCGTTTTATGACCGGACCCAGTTGATCCATGAGACCATAGGTACCTTGGAAAATGCACTATCCCATGAAATCCTTATTAGCATTATTGTAGTATTGATTTTAGTACTGAATCTAAGGGCCTCCATCATCATTTCAGGGCTTTTGCCCGTTGGCGTTTTAATGACCTTCATTGTTATGCGGTATGCCGGCGTTGATGCCAATGTAGTGGCACTTTCTGGAATTGCTATTGCTATTGGGGTCATGGTCGATGTCGGGATAATCTTCATTGAAAATATTATTCGCCATCTAGAAATGCCCGAAAACCATGGTGTAAAGGGCAAGGAACTCATGCAGGTGATCTACAAAGCGACAGTGGAAGTGGCATCGGCGATCACCACGGCTTTGGCGACCACGGTGGTCAGTTTTGTCCCTGTTTTTGCAATGGAATCCGCTGAAGGAAAACTTTTTAGGCCATTGGCATTTACTAAAACTTTTGCATTGTTAAGTGCCTTTGTACTGGGTCTTGTTGTACTACCCGCTCTTGCACATTTCATCTTTGGCATCGACTACGACAAAAAACGGGTCCGCAGGTTTTGGGGTATCCTTTTGATCGTGGCTGGAATTCTATTCGCTGTCTATGCCTGGATGATATTACCACTGGCCCTGACTTTAATTGGAATAAACAATCTTTTGGAACCCAGTTGGCCCGAAAAATATAAAGCATATCCCAATTATATCAATTTAGGGCTTACCATCTTTATTGCATCCTTTTTCCTTACAGAGGAATGGATGCCATTGGGTCCTCAAAACGGCATTATTATCAACTACTTCTTTGTGTTGTTTTTGATAGGAATCATTCTAGCAGCCTTAATGGCAATAGTGCATTTTTATGAACCTGTCCTCAAATGGTGCCTGCAGAACAAAGGGAAATTTATGTTGATACCCTTCGTAACCTTATTTTTTGGAGTATTGATATGGCTAGGGTTCGACAGTACTTTTGGAATTGTAGCTAAAGGCTTTGAATCCGTAGGATGGAAAAACGTCAGGCAAACTTCTGGCTGGCAAGCTTCCTCCAATAGATTTCCTGGAATAGGCTCTGAATTCATGCCCTCGTTGAATGAAGGTAGCTACTTATTAATGCCAACATCTATGCCACATTCAGGGGTAGAATATAACCGAAATGTAATTGGTCAATTGGATATGCTTCTTGACGGAATTCCAGAAGTGGATATGGCTGTCGGAAAATTGGGACGTGTGGAATCGGCACTCGATCCTGCACCTATTTCCATGTTCGAGACCATTATCAACTACAAACCCGAATTTATCCTAAACGAAGCAGGTCATAGGGTCCATTTTAAAGTGGACCGTAAAGATCGGTTCATTACCGTTCAGAAGGATACCCTTACCAATGAAGAGGCGTTGGAAAGGGGTATTACCGAAGAAGACTTGATTGCGGACGAAAATGGAGAATTTTATCGAAATTGGAGGCCCCACATCAAATCGGCGGATGATATTTGGGACGAAATCGTCAGCGTGACTAAAATACCTGGGGTCACTTCAGCACCAAAATTGCAGCCCATAGAAACACGTTTGGTAATGCTCCAGACAGGGATGCGTGCCCCTATGGGCATCAAAGTATACGGCCCGGATTTGAAAACTATAGAAGATTTTGGGATGCAGTTGGAAGTGATATTAAAAGAAGTCACTTCCGTTAAGGCCGAAGCGGTATTTGCCGATCGGATTGTCGGGAAACCGTATTTGCATCTCAATATCAATAGGGATGAAATATCACGATATGGTCTTAATGTTGAGGACGTGCAACAAAGCATTGAGACCGCCATTGGAGGAATGAAAATATCCTCTACTGTCGAAGGTAGGGAGCGGTTCCCAATTAGAGTGCGCTATCCAAGGGAACTAAGGGATGATCCAGAATCTTTAAGTAAGATATTGATTCCTACACCTGTGGGGGCCCAAATTCCGCTTTCACAAGTGGTAGATTTTGAATATGTAAGAGGGCCACAGGCCATCAAGAGCGAAAACACATTTTTGGTTGGTTATGTTCTTTTTGACAAAAGGGATGATTTTGCGGAGGTCGATGTGGTAAACGATGCGCAAGATGCCATTCAACAAAAAATCGATGCAGGGGAATTAACGGTTCCTGCGGGAATAAGCTACAAATTTTCTGGCAGCTATGAAAACCAGATAAGGGCGGTCAAAAGATTGTCTATAGTAATACCGATCAGTTTGGTAGTTATATTCTTGCTGCTGTTCTTCCAATTTAAGACAGTTATTGCATCATCAATCCACTTCTCGGGGGTATTCGTCGCTTTTGCGGGCGGATTTATCATGTTGTGGCTCTATGGGCAGGACTGGTTCCTGAATTTTGCCATATCGGGTGTGAATATGCGAGATCTTTTTCAAATGCACACCATCAATTTGAGTGTTGCTGTTTGGGTAGGATTTATAGCCCTCTTCGGTATTGCGACAGATGACGGGGTCATTATGGGGACCTATATACATCAAGTTTTCGAGGAAAAAAAGCCAGATACTATAGAAGGTGTAAGGGCAGCTGTTTTGGAGGCCGGAAAAAAAAGGGTCCGCCCGGCAATGATGACCGCAGCGGTGGCCATTATAGCCCTGCTCCCGGTATTGACATCGACCGGTAAAGGCGCTGATGTAATGATTCCCATGGCAATTCCAACTTTTGGGGGTATGACCATACAGATTATGACCATGTTCGTGGTGCCAGTTCTTCAGTCGTTTTGGAGGGAAACGGTCATTAATAATAAAAACAAAAAAATCGACTAAAATGAAGAACATAATCGCACTGTTACTATTATTTACCTGTTTAGGTATGCAGGCACAGACATTGGAAGATTATTTCAAAATCGCTTCGGACAACAATCCGGGCCTACTTTCCCAATATAAGGAGTTTGAAGCGGCTTTGGAAAAGGTACCACAGGTCAGCACCTTGCCAGATCCATCTATTTCTTTCGGGTATTTTATTTCTCCGGTAGAAACAAGGGTCGGGCCACAAAAGGCACGGTTTTCATTGACCCAAATGTTCCCATGGTTTGGTACGCTGAAAGCCCAAGGCGATGTAGCCACACTTATGGCAGAGGCAAGATACCAATCTTTTTTAGATGCCAAGAACAAACTCTATTTCGAAATATCGACAGCTTATTTTCCTTTGTATGAACTGAGAGAGTGGATGAAGATCGAGGAAGGGAACATTGCCATACTAGAATCCTATAAGGCCATATCCAACTCAAAGTTCAAAAATGGTAATGGGACGCTAGTAGATGTTTTACGGGTAGATATCATGCTAAAGGAGGCGGTTACAAATTTGGGGATTCTGAATAAAAAAGAGACGCCCCTGTTGGCATCGTTCAACAAACTATTGAACCGCGACGAGATAGAACCAGTTATTATCACTGATACCATTGAAATAGATCCTTTATCCTTGGATAATGCGAAGGATTCCCTAGTTGTGGACCATCCAATTTTGAATTCACTTGAATTAAAAATAAAGGCAAGCGAGGCATCTGAATACGCTGCAATCAAACAAGGCCTTCCAAGGCTCGGGCTCGGGTTGGATTATGTAATGGTGGGTGAACGTACCGATATGGCTTTGCCCGACAACGGCAAGGATGTACTGATGCCCATGGTCACAGTAAGCCTTCCCATCTTTAGGGGAAAGTACAAAGCAGCAGTCAAAGAGGCGCAATTGATGCAAGAAAGTTATTCGCTTCAAAAAACGGAAACCACAAATTCTCTTATCTCGAATTACGAAATGGCACTGTTCGATATTCGACAAAAGACCGATTTGATTTCACTTTTTGACCAGCAGATATCGGAATCTGAACAAGTTCTCAATCTCTTGTTCACATCTTATGGAAACTCGGGAAAGGATTTCGAGGAGGTACTTCGGATGCAGCAGCAACTGCTTAAATACGATAGACTTAAAATAACCGCTCTTTCGCAATATCGTATTGCGCTAGCAAAACTGGATTACATCACAGCAAAAAAATAGTACTATGAAAACAGAAACTAAAAAAATAATAGGTATAGCCGCAATTACCTTGATAATAGGGTTATTGCTTGGATGGCTGTTTTTCGGAGGTTCGGAAAATAGGACAGAGGACGAACACCAAAACGACAGCGAAATCGTCAACGAGACCATTTGGACTTGTTCCATGCACCCACAGATCAGACAGAACGAACCAGGTGACTGCCCCATCTGCGGCATGGAATTGATTCCTTTGGATAACAATAGCAATGCTGAATTGGATCCCATGGCAATCAGCATGTCTCGGACCGCAATGCAGATTGCAAATGTCGGTACAGAAATTGTCGGAAAGACCAAGCCTGTAAAGTTATTGCGATTGAATGGAAAGGTACGGGCCGATGAACGGTTGGTCTATTCCCAATCTTCCCATATTCCTGGTCGCATCGAAAAATTGATGGTTAATTTTACCGGCGAATACGTCAATAAAGGGCAGGTAATCGCCTCTATTTATTCTCCAGATCTGGTCAATGCCCAAGAAGAACTTTTCGAGGCCCGAAAAATAGTCGAGACCCAGCCAATGCTTTTTAACTCGGCAAAGGAAAAACTTAAGAACTGGAAGCTTTCGGATAACCAGATTACACAAATTCTGGAATCGGGTACAGTTCAAGAAGAACTCCACATACTGGCCGATGTATCTGGCTATGTGACAGAAAAGAAGGTCAATCTTGGGGACTATGTCAATAAAGGCATGCCTATATACCAGATTGCCAACCTGAGCACTGTTTGGATATTGTTCGATGTTTATGAATCCGACATGGCCTGGATAAAAAAGGGAGATGAGGTAAGTTTTACGGTACAATCTGTGCCAGGCGAAACCTTTAAGGGAAAGATTTCGTATTTGGACCCTGTGATCGACCCTATGACCAGAGTTGCAAAAGCAAGGGTGGAAGTGAATAATCGGGATCTACAACTGAAACCCGAAATGTTCGTTTCGGGCACTGTGGAAGCAAAATTGCCCATAAAATCGGATGCTATCGTAGTGCCTAAAACTGCAGTAATGTGGACGGGGAAACGCTCTGTGGTCTACATAAAGAATATTTCGGACAGGGGTGTGAATTTTATGATGCGCGACGTTACGTTAGGCCCGGCTTTGGGCGAAAGTTTTGTAGTGAACGAAGGACTGGAAGAAGGTGAGGAAATTGCCATTAACGGAACCTTCAGCATCGATGCCGCCGCACAACTCGCGGGCAAGCCCAGCATGATGAATCCGGAAGGTGGCCCAGCCATGACCGGTCACAACCATGGAGGTGGGGCAATGCCTACCACAAATGAAGCCTCCAAAAAAACCGTTGCCAAAGAGGTATCCGTTAGCCAAAAGGCAAAAGAAGCCCTGAAGCCACTTTTTACCGAATATCTAACGATGAAAGATGCTTTGACCAATGATAATTTGGATGATGCAAAAAAGGCAGGAACAAATATCTTAAAAGCCATAGAGGGTGTAAATATGTCCTTATTTACAGGGGAATCCCACACCGTATGGATGGGTCTAAGCAGTGATTTAAAGAATACCCTGCAACATGTACAACACTTTAAAAACTTGGGAGAGGTTAGAAAATCTTTCCATCAGTTATCCGATATCATGATCCGTTTGGAAATAACATTTGATGCCAATGATAAAACACTATATGTAATGCATTGCACAATGGCGAATAACAATAAGGGGGCAGATTGGTTTAGCACCTCTAAGGAAATAAAAAACCCTTATTACGGTCAGGCGATGCTTACTTGTGGAGAGGTTACCAAAGAAATAAAATAATTTGAATGGCGTACATAGTAGAATTGGACTTTGCGAATAATTTTTAACGGTCAAAAGAATAATGATATGGGCTAATAAAGCCATGTAAACATTGGTAACTTCCTAAGAACGGAGGTAACGGTAAACATTAAAAAAATGATGAAAATTTTTAAGTATTTAAGTGTTCCATTATTGGTTATAATGCAAATTTCTTATGGCCAGTCAGTCGAGGGTAACGTCGATAATCTTCCAATACATGAATATGAACTTACCATAGCCAAAGAGAAAGTAAACAAGGCAGGCAAAGAAGTAATGGGAATGACCATCAACGGGCAGATACCTGGTCCCACTTTGGAATTTACCGAAGGGGAATACGCGGTCATTAGTGTAACCAACAATATGGATGTGGAGACTTCCATACATTGGCATGGAATGTTGCTTCCCAATTTCTATGATGGGGTTCCTTATTTGACCACCCCACCGATCGAACCCGGTCATACACAGAGGTATGAATTTGCCATTAAACAGTCAGGCACATATTGGTATCATTCCCATACTATGTTGCAAGAGCAAAGTGGTGTGTATGGATCGATCGCAATTCAACCACAGGAAAAAACCCTGGAATATGATAAAGAAATGGTTATGATGTTGTCTGATTGGACCAACGAAAAACCGATGGATGTTTTGCGCAATTTAAAACGGGGCAATGAGTGGTATGGCATTCGAAAAGGTACGTCCACACCTTTGAATCAAGTTATTTCCCGAGGTGCGTTAGGGGCGCAGTTGGATTTTTGGAGACAGCGGATGGAAGGTGCCGATATCGCCGATGTGTATTATCCAGCTTTTTTAATTAATGGAGAACAGAAAGTAGATTATCCTGAATTTCAACCAGGAGAAAAAATTAGATTACGAATTATTAATGGTGGAGCTTCAACCTCTTTCTGGATGACATTTGGTGGAGAAAAACCACTATTAGTATCTGCCGATGGACTGGACGTGGTTCCGGTAAGGAAGAATAAAACTTTCATCGGTATTGCGGAAACATACGATTTTATAGTCACGATTCCAGAGGAAGGAAAAGTGGAGTTCAAGATTACGGCCCAGGACGGTTCCGGAACTGCAACCGCTTTTCTAGGCAAGGGCAAAGTGCTGCCTGCCGAGATTGTTAAGAGGCCCGATAAGATTGGAATGATGCAAAAAATGGCAAAAATGGATATGAAGATGGGAGCACATGCCCTAAAATATCGTCCTAAAAAAGATGAACGTTTTAAGATGAAGGAAGAATATGGGATGCAAATGGGTGACATGCAAGGAATGAAGTCGGGAGATATGGATGGAATGCAAATGAAGGATGAAAAAATGAATATGCACAAAGATTCAATGCAGATGGATCACTCCAAAATGGATCATTCCAATATGCCCGGAATGGATATGCCAAAGGACTCCACGGGGATGGCCCGCTCCAAAATGTCAGGAATGGACCATACAAAGATGGCCAATAGAGAAATGAAGAATGATGATGCCATGGGCCACATGAACATGAATAATTCCATAGAAGATGGCACGGATGGAATGCAAGGAATGGACATGTTTTCAGAGTACAACTACGATTATCTAAAATCGCCGGAAAAGACGACTTATGATGACGATATTCCAGTAAAGGAAATTCTTCTCAACCTTACGGGGAATATGAACCGTTATATCTGGAGCATGAACGGAGTGCCCTTGGCAGAGACCGATAAAATTAAAATAGAGGGTGGCCAAGTAACACGAATCACCTTGAACAACCTGACGATGATGCACCACCCCATGCACCTGCATGGCCACTTCTTTAGGGTTATCAATAAAAATGGTGAATACTCGCCTTTAAAGCATACGGTGAACGTACCACCTATGAAAGAGGTTACGATAGAGTTTTACAGTAATGAATATGGGGATTGGTTCTTCCATTGTCATATTTTGTATCACATGATGGGTGGTATGGCACGTGTGTTCAGTTATGATACTCCAAGAGATGTGCGAATGAAAGGGTATCCTGTTTCCAAACTGGTCGCAGAAACAGATCAATTCTACTCATGGGGGATGCTGGACGCCGCCTCCCACACTACAGCGCTCAATTTGGTAAGCTCCAACATCAGGAATCAATTTAATGTCTCTTTTGAGTATGGTTGGAATAAGAATCTGGAAGCGGAGGTAACCTACGAGCGCTACCTGCATGACTATTTACGTGTTTTTGGTGGGGTAAACATTGAAAACGAAACCTCGAAAAGTTTGGATAATTTCAAAACTACGGCTGTGATAGGGGTACGGTATCTAACACCTTACCTGTTTGCACTCGATGCCAGAATAGATAACGAGTTAAGGCCCAGAATTGGGCTTGGGAGAAGCATCATGTTATTTCCAAGGTTTTCGGTATTCGGATACTACGAGTATCAGATAGATTTGGGAATTGTCAACAACCTGCCCGTAGGTAAGGACTTTTCCTCGGAAACGGTTTGGAGCGCGGGCGGTGAATACATGCTTTCGAGAAACTTTTCTTTAATGGGAAGTTATGACAACCGTTTCGGTGCTGGAGGTGGATTATCCATCCGTTTTTAACTATTAAAAAATAAAATTATGATGTACACATGGATTATTGTATTGGGAGTCATAGTCTTGGGGATTTTCTTGTATGCAGGAAAGAATGGAAGTAAAATTCTTAAGAGGGAAACTCCTCTTGAAATTTTGAAAAGGCGTTACGCCAAGGGTGAGATTACCGAAGTAGAATATGAAGAACAAAAGCGAATTATTAATTCTAAAAATTAAGTAAAATGAAAACAATTGTAAAAACATTATTGATTATTGGTGCAATCGGCTCATTGGTGAGCTGTAAATCCACTTTTAATGCTTCCGAAACAATGGAAGTTCAAGACAACCGAAATGCGCTCTATCAAGAGATTATTTCAAATCCGAGCCAATTCAATGAATTTATCGATTTAGCCCAACAAGATGATGTTGCAAAAAAGATAATGATGCAGAACCATATGCAAATGATGGAATCCGGGAAGATGAAAGCTATGATGGAAAACAATCCAGAAATGAAAGAAAAGATGAAATCCCATATGCAGAAAATGATGGAGGATAATCCTGAAATGAAGGAAAAAATGCAAACAATGATGCTCGATAAGATGTTGAAAAATTCAGAAAGCAGAAAGATGTTGATGCAAAAAATGCACGACAACAAAGAAATGCAAGAGGACATGAAAGAGAAGATGATGCAAAAAATGAAGGAAAATCCTGAAATGATGGAAGAGATGATGGGGAAAATGATGAATAACCCTGAAATGAAAGAGAAAATGATGGAGAAAATGAAGAATAAGAAAGAAGGTTCCAAAGAACATAAACACAACAAATAAAGTAGCCTTTTTGATCAATAAAAAATTGCAACTATGGTGAGGTGATTGCCTATCGGATAGATTTTAATTTATGGAAGAATACAAAAAAAATAGCCTGAGTTTGACCGGTGCCGTATCCTTGGGTACGGGAGTTATGATTGGTGCAGGTATTTTTGCCCTGCTGGGACAGGTGGCCGAACTATCAGGTCAATGGTTTCCTATTGCTTTTTTGGTGGGAGCCATTATCTCTGGTTTTAGTGCTTACTCTTACATAAAGATGTCAAACGCATACCCTTCTGCTGGAGGGATTGCCACCTATCTGAAAAAGATTTATGGTACAGGTTCGTTTACGGCATCCGGGGCTTTGTTGATGGCTATTTCTATGGTTATCAATGAGAGTTTGGTTGCCCGTACTTTCGGGTCGTATACCTTGCAATTGTTTGATCTGGGCGAGAATAGTATTTGGGTTCCGGTTCTTGGAGTTTTGCTTTTAATTGTGGCCTTCCTAATAAATATTTCAGGGAACAATGTTATTGGTAAATCGTCCTTGGTAATGGCCATCCTGAAGATCGGGGGCATTTCCATTTTTGCGATAGTCGGTCTTTGGGCTGCGGGGTTTTCTTTTTCAGAAGTAGTCCCCTCCAGCAGTTTATCGGAATTTCCGGTTTCCAATTATCTAGGGGCTTTGGCATTGTCGATCTTGGCCTATAAAGGCTTTACTACTATTACAAATAGCGGAGGTGAAATTGTAAATCCAAATAAAAATGTAGGACGCGCTATAATAATTTCATTGGCAATATGTACACTGATATATCTTTTGGTGGCCTTTGCAGTTTCTTCCAATCTTTCGATAGAAGAAATCGTACAGGCCAAGGACTACTCCTTGGCGGAAGCCTCCAAGCCTGCCTTTGGTAAATATGGGCTTTGGTTTACAGTAGGTATTGCCATTGTTGCCACGATTTCGGGTGTTGTTGCCAGTGTTTTTGCCGTTTCAAGAATGACGGCCATGCTAACGGATATGGACTTGATACCCCATAATCATTTTGGAATGCCCGGGGGCATACAGAAACATATGCTCGTCTACACCGTAGTCTTGGCAATCACTTTAACCGTTTTGTTTGATTTGACCAGAATAGCATCTTTAGGTGCCATCCTGTATCTGGTCATGGATATTGGAATCCATTGGGGCATTTTGAGAAACCTACGGAAAGAAATAAAGGCTAATGCAGCCATAATTGTTACCGCCATTATACTGGACCTTATTGTTCTCGGCGCTTTCTTATGGATAAAAATGTCGAGTGATGTATTGGTCGTTGTTGTAGCAGTAGTACTTACTATACTCATTTTTACTGGGGAAAAATGGTTTTTAAAAAGAACGAATAATACTTAAAAATTCAAATTATGATGATATACTGGGGGTAATTGTTTAAGTAATTCTGGTTCTGGGCATATAGATATATGCATGGAAGAACAGGAATATGCTAAAAAGTGAATAGAACCCAATGGATATTCTGGATGAACATATCGCCAAGGGTGAAATTTACGAGGAAGAATACGAAGAACAAAAAGAATGATTAATTCTAAAAACAAATATTATGAAATATTATTTCAACACAACCCTAGAGGGTGATTTTGACCTGATAATTGAAAAGGTTACAGAAGAACTAAAAAAAGAAGGTTTTGGCATTATGACCGATATTGATATTAAGGAAACCTTGAAAAAGAAACTGGATGTGGATTTCAAGAAATATAGGATTCTGGGAGCCTGTAATCCTCCCTATGCCCACAAAGCACTGGAGGCCGAGGATAAAATTGGAACTATGCTACCCTGTAATGTTATCGTGCAAGAAATTTCAAAAGGAGTAGTTGAAGTTGCTGCAGTGAACCCTATGGCATCCATGCAATCAGTCGAAAATGAAACGTTGAAGGAGATTGCAAAAGAGATAACTACAAAATTAGAAAGAGTGATTGAAAAGCTTTAGGAATTCAACCTCTTCATATTACCGAATACAAAAAATACTTCAAATAAATATAAAAATTAAACAAAAATGAGAAAATTGAGAATATCAACGGGAATTTTGGCAATAGCATTGGTAACCCTGACGGCAACATCATGCAGGGATACCAAAAAGGAAAATAACAACGATGATGGGCACCATCCCGAAATGGAAAGTGAAGATGGGCACCATGATGAAGAAGGAGAAATGCATGATGAAGCATCTATGGAATCGTCAAACAACATGATGATGAACGAAGTGCAAAAGACCTCGAAATCGACCAAATTGGTTGCCAATTATCTAGAACTTAAAGATGCTTTGGTTGCGGATAATAAAGATGGGGCTGCTAAAGCGGGCGGAATGATGGTTTCTGCTTTTAACAATTTTGATATAAGTTCTTATACTTCCAAACAACAGGAAGAATTAAAGGATATTATAGAAGATGCCAAGGAACATGCGGAACATATTTCTGAAAGTCCAATCGAACATCAACGTGAGCACTTTGAAGTTTTGAGTGTAGATTTAATTGATATGATTGCCATCACAGGAACGGAAAAAACCTTGTATCAGGATTTCTGCCCCATGTACAATAACAATAAGGGAGCACAATGGTTAAGTGCCACGAAAGAAATCAAGAATCCCTACTATGGTAGCAAAATGATGACCTGTGGCAGTATACAAAAGCAGATCAACTAAGTGAAGGCGGTTAAAATCATTGGATTTTTTTTGCTGATTGTGTTGGTGGGCATACAGTTTGTGCCCACCACTCAAAATCAAAGTGATACGGTTCCCAAGACGGATTTTATGATGATCAATACAGTACCTAAAACGATTCAAAGCAAGTTACAAGTAAGTTGTTATGATTGCCACAGTAACAATACGGAATATCCGTGGTACAATAAGATCCAGCCGATCGCTTGGATTTTGGAAGACCATGTAGTAAAAGGTAAGGAAGAACTTAATTTTAACGAATGGGGAAACTATTCAACACGGAGGAAAAACAGTAAATTGAAGTCCATTATCAGCCAAATGGAAGACGATGAAATGCCACTTTATTCCTACTCCCTTATACATAGTAATGCAAAGCTCTCAGAAGAGGAAAAAAAGGAAATTATAAAATATTTGACACAGGTTAAAAAAGACTTATAATAAAATGAAAGAATTAAGTCTCAGCATTTACATTGTACCGGCCATAACATTGGTTTTGGTAATTATTTTCTATTACCATTTTTCCAAACATGTTGTGAACAAACTAAATTATAGAAAGTCCATAATTACAATGTCGTTATTGGCATTTATTTTGAATTTTTTCTGGGAAGTCGCACAAGGTCCATTATACAAAGGATTTGAGTACGATTGGCTACATATTTCATTTTGTATGCTGGCATCAATTGCAGATATGTTGATGGTACTCATATTGCTCTTCGCATTTGGATTGATTTATAAAAATGTGTATTGGATAAATAGTATGGATTTGAAAAAATCGTTGCTTTTGGTCTTTGTCGGCTTTTCTGGGGCAATACTTGCGGAAGTCTTTTATACCATGCGCGGCGATTGGTCGTATACCGATACCATGCCATTACTGCCAGTAGTGGAGGTAGGTGTTTCGCCCGTTCTACAGTTTATGATATTGCCATGGCTGATTTATTCGATAAACAAGCATATGGTAAAAGAATAATAAGATAAAAATCTGGGAGTGATCGGGTAGTGTTTCCCGCCAATGAACAGATTTTTATTGTTTAAGAAAAAGTCCTGTTATGGGAAGGGAATATTTAGTTAGTGATTAGTGTTTAATTCCCTTCCCTCGACAGGCACTATAAACTAAATAATTTTGTAATGAAAGATTGTTGTGATAATTGTGAAGGAGGTAAGAAAAAGAAACCAACTTCTAAAAAATGGTTAGGTTATTTGGTTTACTTAATAATTTCACTAATAGTTCTACTGGCGATTGTGTTTCAAATTTTAGGCAAAGAGTTTTAAAAAAGTTTATTGAAAATGATATAAGGTAAAGGTTTGGATACTATAAGAGTTAAGAAAGAAAAAATAAGTTAAAAAATCATGATTCAACAAGCTTATTGGCCTCGTCCAAAACATGGTTGGTGAAACTTTTTAAATAGATTTCAGTAGTCCGTAGGGAATTATGGCCCAAACCTTCACTGATTACCTCCGTAGGTATTCCCATAAACTTGACGATGGTAGCCCAGGAATGGCGGATGGTATAGGTAGTGAATTCCTCTTTAATTCCAACATCCGATGCAATGGATTTTAGATGTCCGTTCATCCTTCTTCGAAGTGATTTGTATTTTTCATAACTCTTGGTACTTCCATCATAGTTGGCGGGGAATAAATAGTCCTCAGACTTTTTGTCCTTGTAATAGAAGGCCAATATTTTTTTGAGCTCATCGGTAATACGAACTGAAAGTTGGTCACCTATCTTGCTCCTGCCATAGAATATGCGGCCATTGGCTATGTCCTTTACCTGAAGTTTTACCAAGTCTATAAAATTCATTCCCCTACAGTTGAACATGTCCAAGACCTTTTGAATGAAGTGTATTTACCGAAATGGAGCTTTTCCACTGAATGTAGGGAAATGTGCTAAGTTTTACATAATAAAGCAATATTTAATCAATCGCCATTAACGGCTATATATCAAAGTTTTTATTAATTGGGAGATTTAGGCAGCTACATTTCAGTTATACATTTGGTTGTACCCAAATTCATTAGAATTTGCTGTGTCATTTTAATTTAAAAAACACCAAAATTATTGATGTGAATAAATAAATATAAAAGGTGCGTAATTCGGTGCGTTAAAAACCATACTAACTCTAAACCCCTATGAATACTGGAAAAATGAAATTATGGATAGTCCCTCTTTCTCCGCAAAAGCAAACCCACAACGAAAGTTGTGGGTTTTTTGTTTTTTGTAGCCTCTGAAGTTTACTTCAAGGAGGCGGAGGAAAACAAAAAACCTAACAAGCGCTAGCTTGTTTTGGTATTCCATGCTTGCCAGGGATTGCCTTCTGGGATGCACGCAGTGAATCCTTTTATTGGAATGAAAACAAAAATTTAACCCTATCTATTTTGGCAGGTTTTGGTAATCTAGGTTTGATCAAAATGGTTTTTCCATTCTACTTTTAGTTTTGCAGATGTGGTCTTAGGTTGGAGGATTAATCCCCGCGATTCATCGCCAACATTTTAAACGCAATCTTTCTGGATCTAAAACCCTTTTTCAATTAGGTTGGTTAAGCAGGTTCGTAGTATCAATTATGAGATTTGGTGTATTTTGATCAATAATGTTTCAATGTAAAGTTCCAGTAATATTTTTTGAAAAGCCCAATGTATAAAAACAATGTCTTATGCCATATGGACAATTTTCTGTTGGACTTAAGAGATGGTTTATTAAAATACCCTGTTATGCAATATATTTCCTTGACTCCCATTTCTTCTAATGTCTTGTAACATTGGTACCGCAGATAGGGCGCAAGATTTTTGCCCCTGTGTGCTTCAAAAGTGTAAAGATTGTAAATATATGCCTGATCTTTATTTAGTTTAAAGGTTCGCTGTTTATAGATTAAGTTTTGACTTTTAGCGAATACCATAGCCACAATTTCCCCCTTGTGCTTTAGGCCCATACACAAATGTCCTTCCTGAATGTCATTCTCTAATTTTCCTGATGCTATTCCCATGGCTTTATTCATGATTCCTACTTCATCTATTGTAATATGCACGACCCTATAGTCGTCAGGATTATCCTTAATCTGTGGTTCAGTGGTACGGGTAAATTCTTCCTTATCCCAGTAATAAGGATAGATTTCCAGACCAAATCGGGTTAAAAAATTACTTAAAGTAAAAACGAAAAGCCCATTTCGAATTTTATTTCGGATTATTAGTAATTTATAATACTTACTTCGCTCAATTACCATAATTGTATTTGTCCTTAATGTTGTGATCCCAATTGTTTTTATTTTTTTACTTTAGTAGATATTGCAGTGAATAATTATGTTTTTTCTTTAATTTTTCGGAATGGTCGGCGAGGATATGTTCCATAATGTAAACCCAATCTCTATGGTAATTAATCCCGTAATTGAAAAGTCCCTCAAAACAAGCTTATTTAATTTATCCCTGCCTTGATAGTCTATTGCAGGGTCATATTATTTTTGAATTTTATTTTTCTTTGAGCACAGCATCCACACTCAAGTCATGTTTGTCATTAACTTGTATAAATACTATGCTTGGGCGCTCTAGACCATAGTCGGTAATTAACAGCGACCAGGAAGCATTTAATTGGATTGTACCTTCTGGAACAAGTTCTAAATTTATGGGAATGGTTATTTGTCTAGTAGTTCCAGCTAAGGAAAAATCGCCCTTAACCCGTACTGTCTGATTAGCCTTTTTATCAAAGTTAAAATCATCGATAAGTTTCCCATCAAAAACAACATCGGGATTTTTTTTCGCTTCAAGCAGCTCGTACATGTGTTCATCACGTTTATCTTTATCTGTCTTTATGGATTTTACTGGCACCTTAAAAGCCACTTTTCCCGTTACAAAATTAATGGTCCCTTGTAACCGGTCCGACATGCCCATATAGGAATTAAATGGCATTTTTGCCTTGAAATTGGCATTGCCCTCTGTGGTGGTGTATACCTGTGCAAACGAGGTACTGCTACTCAGGAATAGTAACAAAGTAGCTAAGTGAAAAATCAATTTTTTGGATAGACTTAAAATCCTTTTTCTTTTAACTGTCACAAATTTCTTCATAAGATTAAGTTTTATTTCAACTGTTTTTTTGATACTTATATAAGCCGAACATATGGCTAATACAAAGTAATTAATTGGTGTTGGGCAGTCAACAGTAAAATGATTAATCTAATGATACCATCTTATAAAAGGAGTTTTTTCAATTGTTTCATAACATGTTCCACAGCCCCAAAATTTTTAACAAAGCACAATTTAAAATAATTAGTATATATCGCTATTCTGTACTGTACCGTACGGCAAAATATAAAATAGCTATCCTTTTAAAGAGCTAAGCCAGGAAACTAAAACCCTATGGATAGATTTTCTTCTTTCTTTCATTTAAGGGATCGAGTCTATTATACTTCCACAGCTTATCATTTGCTCGCCATAGTACGGATTGCGAATTTCTTTTTGATTGCTAAGCCAAAATGCTCCTTTATTGTTATTGGCCATCGGGCACTTTTTTATGTATAATTTTTCTGTTAACGCCACTGTATTTTTGGCAAGGGGAACGAAATTTTCATTAAGTATAACAAAGTGTGAACGTTGGTTCTCCAAATTAGGGTTGTTCCCTATGGCATCTAGCATTTCAATACTTTTGGAGAGGTGGGATTTTTCCATTTTGCCCAATCCATCCAAGTTTATCGTTCTTAGTTTTTGGGAAGTAGATTTTGCATAATCAGAAACCTGCTTTGAATTACTTGCTACAAAGGCATCCTTCATATCAATATAATGATCAATGGCAGCTTTAAAACTTACTTGAAATGGTTGGGGTAATACCATTTTCATTACTGTCGTTTCGGCCTCAATTGCTCCCTTGTCCTTATTCATCATGGAATTTTTACCTTGCAATTGTGCAGCTGCATCTACGGTAAATGTTCCATTGGTTACAATTTCGTCGCCATTCTCCAAACCGGAAACAACCGTAAAATCGTCTCCAATTCTATTGCCTAGGGTAATTTCCCGCATTTCAAATACAGGTTCATTGGGGTTGGTCTTAATGTAAACCAATGAACGTTCTCCAGTCCACATCACTGCAGTAGCAGGGATAGTTAATTGTCCAGATGGACTGATTTTCGAACTTTCAATTTTTCCAGATATGAACATTCCGGGTTTAAACAATCCTTCATTATTTTTTAATACGGCACGGATGGCAACTATTCTTGTCCTGGTATTCAGGACAGGATCTATAAAGGAAATACTTGCATTAACCACTTTATTGGGATAAGCATTGGAAATTATTTTTATATTTTGACCTAGCTTGAATTGTGCTATTTGGTTCTCGTAAGCGTCAAATTCCGCCCAAACAGAATTTAAGTTACTAACCTTTAAAATAGGTTGTCCTTGTTTAACATAATCACCCTCCGAAGTCAGTTTCTCAGACACCGTGCCCGAAACGGTTGCATAAATCGGAAAGTTTTCAAGTACTTTTCCTGTATCCTCAATACTATTAATTTGTTTTTCAGTAAGCTTCCAAAGTTGCATTTTATTACGCACAGCTTTATATAATTGAGGCTGTGATTCCTTCAACGAGGCTGCTGTAATCAATTCTTGCTGAGCTGCAACTAGGTTGGGTGCATAAATGGTGGCCAACAATTGACCTTTTTTAACTTCTTGTCCAACATAGTCTACATTGAGACGTTCTATCCTGCCATCAAAATAACTGGCCTGAATTGCATTTGCCTCTTCGTTCATTTTTATTTTTCCGGATAGGGATATATCATTTTTACTATCAGAAGTAGCATTGCCAACCTTTACTGTTTGAACGTTGGCTAAGGCCATGGCATTTTTGGTCATTTTTATTTCGTTCATAGCAAGACCGTCCGCGCTTGTTTCGGCAGGGATCAGTTCCATACCACAAATAGGACAATCACCTGGTTCCGTCTGCATTATCTGTGGGTGCATGGAGCAGGTCCACATTTGTGAAAGGGATTCTCCGGTATGGTCGTGCTCCTCCGAAATATTGGAATTCTCTGTATTTGTTTGGGATTTTTCTGATGATCCACCGAAAATGAGATACCCGGCAAGTAAACCTGCAATCACAGCTATCCCCATGTATAAAACATTCTTTTTCATAATATTTATTTCAGGGTTTTATTTATTTTTTTCCAATCTGTTGATCATTGTCTTCATTTCTTCAATTTCCTTTTTCTGAGCTTTAATGATGTCTTCGGCCAATTTTTTGACTTCAGGATCCTCAATATCTGCCCGCTCACTTGTTAAAATGGCTATAGAATGATGGGGTATCATGGCTTTCATCCAAAGTACATCTCCAATTATGGGTGCTTGGGCTCTTACCAACGTCAGTGCTGTGGTAAAAAGCACTATACTCCCCAGTACAATGGCTATGTTTTTCTTATTATTCCTGTACATACTGCGCATGGCAACAAACATAATTATAGCCATTGCAGAAATGCCTAAACAGCTCATATAGAACCGTGTAAGACTAAAATATACATGATCTATTTGGTAGGAGTTTAAATACATTGTAAGGTACATAGCTACAAATGATGCAGCCAACATTAAAACAAATTTTGTGTAATGGTTATCACCATTCCTGTCTTTATCTTCCATTGTTATAGATTTTAAGATTAATAATTAAATTCACTTTTCCATTTTTCTCTAATAATTAATATTATTTATGAAATAGATTTAGTCCTTAATCGCAATGCATTTGCAATTACCGAAACTGAGCTAAAGCTCATGGCCAATGCCGCTATCATGGGAGAAAGCAGAATCCCAAAGAATGGATATAGTACGCCGGCCGCAATAGGGATTCCCAAAGTGTTATAAATAAGGGCAAAGAATAAGTTTTGCTTAATGTTCTTCATTACGGCATCACTTAGATTACGGGCCTTTACAATTCCGTGTAGATCCCCTTGTACCAGGGTTATAGCTGCACTTTCAATGGCTACGTCTGTGCCTGTTCCCATGGCAATACCCACATCACTTTTAGCCAATGCGGGGGCATCATTAATACCATCGCCCGCCATGGCCACTACCTTGCCTTGTTTTTGTAATTTCTCTACTTCATGCATTTTGTTTTCAGGAAGCATCCCGGCCTTAAAGTCGGTTAATTTAAGCTCACTGGCTACCGCTTGTGCTGTGTCGTGGTTATCTCCAGTAAGCATAATAACCGCTATGCCCCTATCCTGTAATTCTTTTATGGCTTTGGCGCTGGTTGCTTTTATTTTATCACTTATGACCACAAATCCAACGGTTTCTCCTTCTATGGATAGATACGAGACTGTTTTACCCTGTTTTTGAAAGGTCTGCACTTCGTTCACCATTTCAGTAGATAGTTTGGCATTGGCTTTTTCCATCATTTTTTCATTACCAAGTGCCGTGTTTTTGCCGTTAACATTTCCTTCCACTCCCATGCCGGTAACGGCATTGAAACTATCTGCTTTTAGAAATTCAGTTTTTTGCTCCTTACCATACTTTACTGTGGCTTCGGCAAGTGGGTGTTCACTAAGACTATTGAGTGAAACGATGTATTGAAGCACTTCTTTCTCGGAATGCGAATCTCCAAAGGCACCTACTTTTTCAACAGTAGGCTTTCCTTCTGTGATGGTTCCTGTTTTGTCTACAATAAGGACATCTACCTTGTCCATTTTTTCCAGGGCCTCCGCATTCTTTATGAGCACCCCGTTTTGGGCACCTTTACCAACACCTACCATTACGGACATTGGTGTGGCCAAGCCCAAAGCACAGGGACATGCAATTATTAGAACGGCAATTGCATTTACTAAAGCATAAACATAGGCGGGTTCTGGACCCCATATAGCCCAGGCGACAAAAGTGATAAGGGCAATTATAACAACTATAGGTACAAAATACCCAGAAACAGTATCGGCCAATTTTTGTATAGGCGCTCGACTTCTACTGGCATTGTTAACCATTTGTATTATTTGTGATAATAAAGTATCCGAACCCACTTTTTGGGCTTTCATTAAAAAAGATTGATTACCGTTAATGGTTCCACTACTAATCTTATCTCCTTCCACTTTATTGACGGGAATTGGTTCCCCGGTAATCATGGATTCATCAATGGAAGTTTGTCCCTCAGCAATCATTCCGTCAACAGGTATTTTATCCCCTGGTTTCACTCTGAGGATATCCCCTATTTGTATTTTATCAATGGAAACTTCTTGCTCTTCCCCATCAACAACTTTAATGGCCTTGTTGGGAGCAAGTTTTAAAAGTGCCTTTACGGCCGAATTTGTCTTGCTATGGGCACGGGCTTCCAACATCTGTCCCATTAAAACTAGGGTAAGGATAACTGTAGCGGCTTCAAAGTAAACATGTACCGTACCTGCCCCTGTCTTAAATTGCTCTGGAAAAAAATCAGGGACCAGCATTCCAAATACACTGAACAGCCAGGCTACGCCGGCACCTATGCCAATGAGAGTAAACATATTTAGATTCCACGTCTTGATACTTCTATATGCCCTTTCAAAAAACATCCAAGTGGCGTAAAAAACCACGGGTAAGGATAAGGCGAACTGTATCCAGTTCCAATATTTCATCTCCAGAATATCGTATAGTGGATTATTGTGCCACATTTCCCCCATAGCAATTAAGAATATGGGCAGCGTAAATACAGTTGCTATCCAGAACTTCTTCAATAATTTTTTATACGACTTTTCCTCGGCAGATATGTCAGCTGCCATGGGAACCAAATCCATCCCGCAAATTGGGCAGCTCCCAGGTTCATCACTAATAATTTCAGGATGCATAGGACAAGTAAACTGGGTTCCCGAATTTGTAGTTAGTTTCTGCTCCTCTACTAGATCCATACCACACACAGGACAGTCGCCCGCTTGGTCATAGGTCTTGTCACCCTCACAATGCATTGGACAATAGAATGTCCCCGTTCCTTTTCCTTTAGGTTTTTCTTCCTTTTTTTCTTTGTTATGGTGATGCTCTCCTAGTTTATGAATGCTGTATCGCCCGCCATCATTTTTTAAAGCAGCTTGAAATGTTTCAATAGGAATATGTGTTTCCATTTCAATTGATGCTTCTGCCTTTTCTAAATTGACAGTTACTTTTGAAACACCTGCAATTTTAGAAAGTGTTTCTTCAACGTGACTTCTACATCCGTTACAAGTCATTCCGTGTATGTGATAGCTGTGTTTCATAATTATTTAATTTTATATGTCAAAATTAACCCGCTGTTGTATGTTTCTTTTTTACAATCCTGATTCATTTTTATACAATTCCGTCTAATGGTTTCCTATCCCAATCTTGTAGGCTTTTATATTCAGACATAGACATGCCGGTGCTACTTTTAAATTGTTTGGACAAATGACTGCTATTTTTATAATTAAGACTATAGGCTATTTCAGAAAAATTTAATTGTCCTAATTGTATAAATTCTTTCACTTTTTCTATTTTCAGGTTGATGGTGTATTTTTCTAAGGTAACTCCCTCATGTCTGCTAAATAGTTTGCTTATTGCTGTTTCTGTTTTACCTAATTCTTCTGCCAAAATTTTGAACAAATCCGCTGTATCACCTAATTCAATTTTATGAATAAGCTTCACTTTTATTAGTTCTACTAAAGTATCTGTTTCATTTTCAATGATTTCAAAACCTATTTTAGTAAGTGCATTATTTAGACTTTCAACCTTACTTTCTGGTCCTTTATTAGCAACTACTTTTCCTAATTCCACCGACTCAACAATATAATCTTCGGCATTAAAAATGGACAAGACCGAAGCTATGCAACGGTTACAAACCATGTTTTTTATATAGATTGTTTCCTTCATTTTATAGACTGGTATTTAATTGCCCTATCCACTGTATGATTTCTGTTTTATCTTTTTCAGAGAATTTAGAGTCTTTATGAATCATTGTATAGGAATCAAGCGGCATTTCGTCACTTTCTATCTGTTTGATAATAGACCGAAGCTTACTTGATTTCCTTCGGTTAGATAAGGAATCCCATTCACTAAAGTTTAACTCTGTCTTGCCTTCTTTAATATGATTTTCTATAAGCCAAGCTACGGGTTGAATTTTATTGTACCAAGGGTATTGGGTATTATTACTATGGCAATCATAACATGAAATTTGTAACTTTTCACTAATTGCTTTTGGAACATCAGTAACCAACATAAAGTCGGTTACAGGTACAAAGTCGCTCTGGTTGCGTGTTGTAGGCACCAACTGTATGCCTACAAACGCAACTAAAACAAATAATACTATAATTTTAATTATTTTCACTTAGTTAATTTCTTTCTGTACTTTACCGCAGTTCAACATTTTACTTCCATAATAAGGATTAAGCACCTCATCACTCATACTTAACCAGGCAGAACCACCATCATACATTGGGCAAAATTGCTCATATAGTTTATTTTTTGTTCCTGTAATAGCTACCATATCAGTAACATCTTTACTTAAAATTTTAAAATGTTCTCTTTGGTGAGCAATCTCACTTTCTGAAATATGTTCCGCGTGTTCAACAGCATCCTCGATGATATCATTTAATTCGGACTTTTGAGCTTCAGTATATGCTGAAATATTAAAATTTCTTAACCTTTGTGCCATTGATGCTCCCAATTCCTTAGCTTTTGCATTAGCATCTCCAACTAAAGCATTTTTAAGATTAAAGTAATCGTTTAGCACCAATTCTGAATTACCATCTTGCTTTCCGCTCATCACCATTTCTTTTTTATCACCATCATGATGCCCATCGCCGTTATTGTGTTTCATTTCTGAATGATCGCCATCAGCACTCATTTCAGTATGGTGACTGTCGCCTTCATTGCTTTCTTTTTTAGCATCTTTACATGACATTGCTGATAGGGCTACAAATGCAATTGTTAGAATCCCTGTTGTTACTTTTAAATTTTTCATGTTTACTTGTTTTAATTATTAATTTAATTATTGTTATGGATTATGTTCATTTTAAAATCTAAGAGATACCCCACCACCGGCACCAAATCTATTATCATAGCTACCCATAAGTGAAAAGTCTCTGGAAAGGAAGTATTCCAGTCCAACATTCCAAGTAATTTCCTTTTCAAAATCTATGGCATTTGGAAAATCAGATACCCATCCAAAATCGGCCTGATATTCATAACTGCCGAAAATAGCGGTTCTAGGAAAAATAAGAATTTCACGACTTAATGAGATTCTGGGGCGTAATTTATTATCGATGCGTACATCTAAATTGAATAAATAGGGAGTTAAATACCTAAGACCAACCATGGCAGTGGTAGTTAGCTTATCCAAGCTATCCTCAAATTCATTTTCGATGTTAACCCCTCCAAAAATTCGGAGATAATCATGCAAGTATCGCTCGTAGGTAATTTCGGCCTCTAAATTTTCATTCCAGCCATATTCGGCCATAATATTGAATTGATTCCTGATATTGGAAGTGACAAAATTGAATTCGGACATATGTGATGCTGCATCTATCATTCCCCAGGAATACCACATATTGGTTTCTTCTACAAGTTTAGAAACTGGAAAATCATCCATCTCTGGGTTTCTTGGTGTATCATAGCTCATTATACGCGCCATACCACCCATCATGTGATAAAGAATATGACAATGAAAAAACCAGTCACCGACTTCATCCCCATAAAATTCAATAGTTAATTTTTGCATTGGAGGTACATTAACCGTGTGCTTCAAAGGGGAGTAATCACCATTTTCATTAAGCACTCTAAAAAAATGTCCGTGCAAGTGCATAGGATGGTGCATCATGGTTAAGTTGTTAAAAGTTATTCGAGTTACCTCGTTGCTTTTAATTTTAATCTTATCCGTTTCAGATAAGGGCACTCCGTTCATACTCCATATATAACGGTTCATATTTCCTGTGAGATTCAATAGAACATCATTCACGGGTACAGAAGAGTCATAGGTTGTTTTTTCAGGCGATTTTAGATAATCGTAATTGTATTCAGAAAACATTTTCATACCGGGCATATCCATTCCCTCCATAGCGGAATGGTTCATGTCCGACCCATCAATTTTTGATATGGAATCTTCCTTCATGGCTATACCGTCGGCAGCCATTCTGGAATGATCCATTTTGGAATGGTCCATTTCTTCTTCATTCATTTTTGCAATGGAATCCTTATTCATGACCAAACCGTCTTCTGCCATTTTAGAGTGGTCCTTCTTTTTATGTAAGGAATCAGGAGTCATTGGCATATTCATGGGTTCTTCATTCATCTTCATCCCTTCCATCTGCATGCCGTATTCCTTCATCAATTCATGGCGTTCATCTTTATTGGGTCGAAATTTTAATGCGTGAGCACCCATTTTCATATCCATTTCTGCCATCTTTTGCATCATTCCGATTTTATCCGGTTTTGGGATATCCATAGCCTGTATAAGCTTTCCAGAACCTATAAAGGCCGAGGCTTGACCAGATCCATCTTGAGCAGTAATCCTAAATTCCATTTTCCCGTTCTCAGGAACAGTCACAATAATGTCATAGGTTTCCGCCACGCCTATAAATGTTTTGTTTTTTTCAACTGGAACAACGTCTAACCCGTCAGCCGAAACAAGGAGCGGTTTTTCACCCCCAAAAGTCATCCAAAACGAAGTGGATGCAGCACCATCAATAATACGGAGCCTTATTTTTTCTCCTGGTTTAAACTCTGGATATTCTATAGATTGTTGCCCATTAATCAAAAAAGCAGGATAGTAAACATCTGCTATATCGGCACCTTCCATGCGCTGTCTCCAGAAATTAAATTGGGCATCTAAAGCTCCCCGGCCGATAACCTTATTTAAGGGAGTGGATGTACCTTTTTTCATACCATACCACTCGTTGCCACGTTTTAGATTTCGCAGAACATTCATGGGTTTTTCATTGGTCCAGTCAGACAACATTAATACCAATTCATTGTCATAATCCAATGTTTTCTCCTTTGGATGAATTACTAACGAACCAAATACGCCGCTTTGTTCTTGGAGCATGGTATGCGAATGGTACCAATAGGTACCGGACTGTTTTATTGGAAATTCATAGGTAAAAGTTTCCCCTGGTTCTATAGGTGGAGTCGTCAGGTAAGGTACGCCGTCGAAAAAATTGGGCAATAAAATACCATGCCAATGCACTGAAGTCTCTACCGACATTTCATTTTTTACTTTTATGACAGCATACTCACCTTCTGTGAACTCCAATATTGGACCAGGAATACTTCCATTTAACGTCATCCCTTTAACGCTTTTCCCTGCTTTGTTTACCATTTCCTGTCGAATGGTTAAGGTGTATTCATGAACAGGATCATTAGCCTTATTGTGTTTTGCGGAATGTTCTGTTTGAGCTTGAAGGCTTATTGCCGTTAGCAAGACCATCCACATTGTTAGTATATTCTTTGTTTTAAATGTTTTCATTTTATTATAGTAAGTACCCATTCTTATCATTTGCTCTTTCTTCTCTATAATTATTCTATTGTGGCCAATTCGACCCTCGGTTATTTCCCGGATTTGTATTTATTGGTTTATGGTTACTTAAATGATTCTATAAATTGATACTACTTATACTTAGTTGATCAGATAATTGATCACGGATGATTGTACATAATACATTTGCACAGATTCAATTGTGGCCATCTCAAATTTTAGTTGTAATTCCTGAATGTCCAGCACATCATTAAAATCAATGGTACCCGTTTCATAGTTTTTCATTAGGATTTCTTCAGCATTTTTGGCCTGTCCTAAATTAAGCTGTTGGGTATCATATTTTATGCGTGCCCCATTGCGTCCCGACTCTGCTTTTGCCAATGCCGTTTGAAGAAGATTAAAGCGCTCGTTTTTCTGCAATTCCATTTCCTTCAAACGCATTTCGTTCTGCTTGGAAATCGATTTAATCCGATTGTTGAAAATAGGGATGGAGAAATTCACCATGGGCATCACAATATCCTTCCCATTATCATCAAAACTCATGTCCGGTCTTTCCTGGATAGGAATGTAATCCAGGCCAAAACCAATGTTGGGAGCACCATCTTTTTTATTGAGCAATTCTGATTGAACTATGGATTCATACATTTCATTATATTTCAGAATCTCAGGGTTAAGTTCCAATCCATTCCCTAAATGAATTGGGTCTTCCTGAGGAATGGTCAATTCTGTAATAACATCAATAGATATGGTCTCATTCCTATTTAAAAGATTATTGAAATTAGTCTTTTCCGAATTATAATCTTGCTCCAAAACCACCCTTTGTTGATGCATTTCATTTTGACGTATTTGTAATTTCAGCACATCAACGGCCGAGGCCTTACCCACTTCCACAGAGGTCAAAGCCAGAAGCTCATAGGTCTTCAGTAACTGTATGTTCTGGTCCAAAACCTTTTGCTTATTACCAATGGCATACAATTGGTAATAAGATTGGGCAACAGCAAGTGCCAATTTACGTTTGGCAATAACTATTTCAACATAATCCACATTGGCCATGGAAACAGCATAGTTCTGACGGGCCGTTATGGTCCCGAACCATGGCAACATTTGTGAAACAGAAAACCTAGCGCGCTGCGCACCTGTACGTGTTTCAGGTTCAATTAGAAAATAGCCTGCACTTACCGAGGTGTTGGGGAGGGTATTTACTTCGTTTACCTTTTCTTTGGCTATGTTGAATTTCAAATCAAAGGCCTGTATCTGTGGGTTATTCGTTTCCGCTTCCTGAATATAAGCTTGCAGATCCTGTGCTTTCACATAAGTGGAAACCATTAAAAGACAGATGATGAATATTATATTTTTCATTTGCTTGCTCGTTTTAATTGAAATTCTTTTTTCCAGCTATACAGCACCGGCACAATAAAGTAGGAGGTAACATCAATGACCATCCCACCGAATATGGGGATTGCCATTGGGATCATGATATCACTACCCTTTCCGGTAGAGGTCATTACAGGTAAGAGCGCAAGGATAGTAGTTACAGTTGTCATTAAACAGGGTCTAATACGCTTTTCCGCCGCTTCTAGAGCCGCAATTCGAATCCCCTTAATATCGGTTGGATTTTCTCGGTCAAAAGTTTGTGTTAGGTAAGTGGCCATAACTACTCCATCATCTGTAGCAATACCGAACAGCGCAATAAATCCAACCCATACGGCCACACTTAAATTGATAGTTTTCATGTTGAAAAGATCCCTTAGATTTTCTCCCAAAAAGCTAAAGTTTAAAAACCAGTCTTGCCCATAGAGCCATATCATGATGAATCCACCAGCAAAAGCAACCGTAATTCCAGTAAATACCATTAGGGAGGTTGCCACGGATCTAAATTGAAAATAAAGTATCAAAAAGATGATCACTAATGCCAACGGAACTACAATTGAAAGTGTTTTTTCTGCCCTTAATTGGTTTTCGTAGGTTCCTGTAAATTGATAATTAATGCCCTTGGGAACTACTAGTTCACCGCTATCTATTTTTCCCTTGATAATAGCTTGTGCATTTTCCACAACGTTTACTTCCGCGAAGCCATCAATTTTGTCGAATAATACATACCCTACCAAAAAAGTATCTTCACTTTTGATGACTTGTGGCCCCTGTTCGTATCTAATATTTACCAATTGTCCCAAAGGAACTGGACTTCCATTTTCAACTGGGACATAGATGTTTTCAAGGTCTGTTGGATTTTCCCGTAATTCCCGAGGATAACGTACCCTTATAGCGTATCGTTCCCTGCCTTCAACGGTTTGTGTCAAAGGCATACCACCTACGGCTACCTGAAGAATCTCCTGTACGTCCATTACAGATATACCATATCGTGCAAGTTGATCACGATCGATATCTATAAGTAAATAGGGCTTACCAACAATACGGTCTGCAAACACGGCCTGTTCCTTGACCCCATCCACCTGTTTAAGAATTTTCTCCAGCTCAAGGCCAAAAGCTTCGATTTTTTTCAAATCCTGACCTTTCACCTTGATACCCATTGGTGCCCGCATCCCCGTTTGTAACATCACCAAACGCGTTTCTATAGGTTGCAGTTTTGGCGCGGAAGTAACACCTGGAAATTTTGTTACCCTCACGATTTCATTCCAGATATCGTCTGGCGAATTAATTTTTGGCCGCCAATTTCGATAATATTCCCCATCATTGTCTGGAACTAATTCATCTCTTGTCGCTGTAGATTGCAGTTGAGACTCTTCATAGTTAATATCATCCTCCACTTCATTGTTGGGATTAATAATAAAATTGCCACTTTTCAAAACAAAAAGACCATCCTCGTTTACTTGATAACGCTGGCGTTTTCCTTCAGCATTGCGCATGTACTCGGATTTGTATTGTATTACATTTTCGTACATGGAAAGCGGTGCGGGGTCCAAGGCCGATTCTGTTCGTCCAGATTTACCTACTACTGTTTTAATTTCTGGGATACTCGCAACAGCCATATCCAGCTGCTGTAATACGCGCTTATTTTCTTCTACCCCTGCATGCGGCAAAGAAGTGGGCATTAATAGAAATGAGCCTTCGTTTAAGGCAGGCATAAATTCCTTGCCCGTGTTTTTCATGATGGTAAATCCCAGTATCAAAACCGTTGTTGGAATGATAAGAAAGATCAATTTATTCGCCAAAGCCCATTGTAGAATACGGGTATAATAATTTCTAAAAATCGTAAAAGTTCCCAAAAGACCAAAACAGATGATACTAACAAAAATCAGGTTCATAGGGATGCTACGGTCAAAGCCTAGTGGTCTCCAATAGACGGCAAGAAGGAGTATAATGGCAATAACTGATGTAATAATATTAATCAAATTTCTCCTTTTGGAAGAAATTTTTCCATGTATGCCCAAAAATGCGGTTGTGGCAAAAGCTATAAGAATTAGACCCAGCCAATATCCATAAAAAATTGCCGTGATGCCAAGCCCAACCAGGACGGCATTTAGAATATATTTGGAATTTCTTTTGAGGTTGGTTTTCTTAAAGAGTACTGCCGCAAAAGGGGGAATTAAAAACAAGGCTATAATCAGGGAGGCCGTAAGTGCCATGGTCTTTGTAAATGCCAATGGCCGGAAAAGTTTCCCTTCTGCACCTATCATGGTAAAGACGGGCATAAAACTTATTATAGTGGTAAGTACAGCGGTTAAAATGGCACCGGAAACTTCCGAAGTAGCGTTATAAACAATTTCGTTAATGGTATATTCGGTTCCGTTTTCCCTATATCGCAATTTTTCATCTTCCAAATGCCTTATCATATTTTCGGCTAGAATCACCCCCACATCAACCATAGTTCCAATAGCTATTGCAATACCGGAAAGGGCAACGATGTTGGCATCCACGTTAAACAACTTCATCGTTACAAAAACCATTAAAACGGCAACAGGCAATAAACCCGAAATAAGAATGGAAGCCCGTAAATTGAATATCATTACAATAATGACTAGGATTGTAATGAGTATTTCCAAGGTTAACGCCTCATTCAGTGTATCCAAGGTTTCGTGTATCAATTCTGTTCTATCATAGAAGGGTACAATGGTCACTTGCGAAGTTCTTCCATCTTCCAATAGCTTGGAAGGCAGGCCAGCGGCCAATTCCTCGATTTGCTTTTTTACATTGTTAATGACTTCCAAGGGATTTGAACCATACCTAGCTACTACTACCCCACCAACAACTTCGGCTCCTTCTTTGTCCAATATACCACGACGAGGTGCCGGTCCCATATGTACTTTACCCAAATCCTTAATGCGAAGGGAGGTGAAGTTTTCGGAAATAACAACTGCATTTTCTATATCCTCAATAGATTCTACATAGCCGAGGCCGCGTACCAAGTATTCGGCTTGATTAATTTCCAATGTTTGTGCACCTATATCTTGATTGGATTTTTTAACGGCTTTTACAATATCGCTAAGGTTTATATTATATTGTCGCATAATTTCAGGGTCAACATCTACCTGATATTCTTTGACATACCCACCAATAGAAGCCACTTCTGAAACGCCAGATGCAGAAGAAAGTGCATATTTTACATAATAGTCTTGAATACTTCTCAATTCCTGTAGATCCCAACCCCCAGTGACATTGCCTTCTTTATCCCGACCTTCCAGCGTATACCAAAAAATCTGACCCAATCCGGTAGCATCGGGACCTAATGCAGGATTTACATTATCAGGCAACAGGCCACTAGGCAAGGAATTTAGTTTTTCAAGGATACGACTACGGGACCAATAGAATTCTATATCCTCTTCAAAAATGATGTAGATGCTTGAAAAGCCGAACATAGATGAGCTCCTGATAGTCTTGACACCTGGGATACCCAAAAGTGAGGAGGTAAGTGGATAAGTAATTTGATCCTCGATATCCTGTGGGGAACGTCCTTCCCACTTGGTGAAGACTATTTGCTGATTTTCACCAATATCGGGAATGGCGTCTACGGCAACCGGGTCCGTGGGTAAAAAGCCCGTGTCCCAATTAAAAGGTGCATTTATTATACCCCAGCCTATAAAAAGAGTAAGTAATAGAACCGCAACCAGTTTGTTTTCTATTAGAAATTTAATGCTTTTATTTAGCATGGATTTTGGTAATTAGACAGTTATACATTTTTGTGTAAAAAGGCGTCCAGAATTTGGAACACAACAAAACCTGCCCATTGCGAAATGTCCGCTGGGCTATATCCCGATAATTATCGGGAACTGTCTAAAAATCAAATTAAGTATAACTCGTACAGCTGCTGTACGTCACGCTCGAGAAAGGGCGGCGAATAATCAATGAAAGATTTGATGTTTTCATCTAAGTCCTCAAAAAGATTAATATACGAGTAAAGGAAAGTGGCAACAAAAGTCTGCTGCTCTAATGTGAGTTTATCAAATGAAATCTTAAGGTCCTGATTCGCTTCCTTGACCAATTGTTGTTCTGTACAACATGAACTTGTCGTAATTTCAGTTTCGCAATCTTGTGTGGACTTTATTTTGTCCATACCGCAACTATCGGCATTGCTGAAGAATGATAAATCTACCAAAGACGCTCCACAATAATGCATATCCATTGTAAACGACATTGTAGTGAACATAACTACAAATGCCATTGAAACAGCTAATATTTTATGGAAACGCTTCCTCATATAATGCAAAAGTATTAAAAAATTAACAATCTAATCAAGATTAACAAAAGATTAGGCTAAAGGCGCTAACCTATTCTGCTATTTTTGGAATTGTAAAAAACAATAAACACTGTAGAATTGACCCAATGTATTTAAACGGTTTAACTAAATAAAATATGTGAAAGAAGTGAGTACAATTCTATTTATAAATTTCCATCACATTCCCGCTCTATGGGTACGTCGGGGTACTTTCATTCTATTAGGACGCCTTAGGTTAATCCATTTCAAATCTCACTAAATAGGCTATCCCTTTTTTTTGAATCAGTGAAATTCCCCAACTTGGTATTTCATCTACAACATGCTCATCCTGTAGATGTGGACGATACAAACCGGGCGCCGTAGGAATTTCAGCAAGGTTTGTATGTAAAGGCACAAAGTCCCTGCCATTGGATGCAAAGTTTATCGAAGCGTTGATAGAGGCCAAAGAAGCTACCCCTCCGTTCTGGTTCCAAATGAGTACCTCATGACTTTTATCTAAAATGGGGCCTTCATTTTTTTTATAGGGTCCTTCTGGACGATAGGCATAAGCCACACCCATTTGTGTTTTACCTGGACCGGATTTCCCATGGATTATGGATCGGCCTTTATAGTACAACCATATTTTATCATCTTTCTTTAATAAGCTGGCATCATCTATTCGGTAGCTGTCAAAATCATTGGCTACATTGCTAATCTCCAATACAGGATTATTTACTACCCTTACAAACGGACCATTTGGACTATCTGCTACCGCCAGACCAATGGCCGTAATATCCGTTTCCGAATTATTCTCGAACTCATTGCTCATATGGCCAGGTGTAGGTTTTACCCCCGTATAATACAGATAGTATTTACCCTCGTAAACTAAAATATTAGGGGTGAAAACGGATTGATTATCAAATTCGCCTTTAGCTCCCAAACCAAGTGCCATACCCTCTTCTTTCCAAGTATAGCCCTCATCCGTTGAAGTTGCATACCATATAGTACCCCAGTAACCTGCTGTTTCTGGACTATTCATGCGAGTATACCAAACGTAGTAGGTTTTGCCTACTTTGATGATGTCGCTGTTATCCCTTCTGTTATAGAGCGAATCGACACCAATACCTTTTATTTTTTGGTACCTAAAGCTGATGGAATCAGTTTTAATTTTTATCGTACCCTGGGTGTCTTTTGATTTTTTTGAAAAATTACAGGAAGACATCAGACAGGCTAATGCGATAACTGCTACTAAGTGAGATTTCATTTTTTCCATTCTTTTTTATACGCTGTGGACTACTTTTTAATTTATTTGCCTTGGTTCACTTCGCTTCCCCACCAATCTTCATTGGGCTGCCAATTGGGCGATAACATTTCTTTGCGTTGTTTCTCCAACCTTGGCATCAATTTAGTTTTATTGTCGTCTAGCTTCTGTTTCCATGCGGCTTCGTTCCAGGAGCTGTCAACTTCGGCATATTGGGTATGCATGGACTCCAACCAAGCCATGAGTTCTTTTTTCATTTCAAGCGTCATTGTTTCGTTTTCGCCAGATAAATTATTGGTTTCACCCAGGTCGGAATCCAGGTCATAAAGTTCCGTATGGCCGTCTTCCCAATAGTGAATTATTTTCCAATTGTCTTTCCGCATTATAGAAACAGGTTCCCCTCCTTGGTTGCCGTAATGTGGATAGTGCCAATACAAGGGTCTTTCTGCTATACTATTTCCATTCAGAAGTGGTTCTAGACTAATTCCGTCTGCATGGTTTTCGGGACGAAGAGGAATATCTGCCAAATCCAACAGCGTAGGAAACAGATCTGCACCGGATACCGGCACTTCACTTTTAGTACCCTCTTGCAACATCCAAGGCACATAAATAAAGTATGGCACGCGCAATCCACCTTCCCACTGATAACCTTTACCACCACGAAGACTTAGCTGGTTGGTGGAAAAATTGTCACCGGAGGTAACACCGCCATTGTCCGAGGTAAAGACCACTATTGTATTTTTATCCAAATTAAGATCTTTCAGTGTTTGTAAAACACTGCCAACGGCTTCATCTACTTGTTCTATCAACCCCGCATATACAGGATTGTCCTGATTCTTTCTAGCGGGCAGTACCCGCTCCATTTCAAAGCCTTTTTCAGCAATACCCATACTGTCCGCCTTGTCCCTATACTTTTTCCATTTGGCCTTGGTAGTTTGTATCGGAGAGTGAACCGCGTAAAAAGAGAGATAAGCCAAAAAGGTGGAATCCTTTTGTTCCCGGATAAATGCCGATGTTTCTTTGGCCAACTTCATAGAAAGGGGCATTCCCTTCTCCTCTGGATAATCTTTCATTTGTGGGTTGTTGAAAGGCGAAAAATACCCTCCGCTATATGGACCGCCCTTTTCATACCCCCCTTGGTTAATATCAAACCCATGGTCGGTTGGAAGGGAATGGTCTGCTTCACTCCCCAAATGCCACTTGCCAGCGAAAAAGGTAGTATACCCATTTTCTTTCAGAACCTCGGGCAGGGTAACATCTTTTTGATCTAAATGATGCTTGTACTCCGGGGGCAACAATTTGGAGTGCCGGTTCAAATTCTTCCAAGTCTGTCCTGATTTGGCACCCTCATATTGAGTAAGCCCGTGTCTGGCCGTAAACTGCCCATTCAATAAACTCGCCCTAGACGGACTACAAACGGCACAGGTGGCATAACCATTGGTAAAAATAGTTCCAGACCTTGCCAATCGGTCAATATTGGGGGTCTCATAATAGTTGCTGCCCATAACGCTCAAATCTGCATAACCTAGGTCATCGACCACTATAAAAAGGATATTGGGTTTTTTAGGCTGCTCAGCTGTTTCTTTTTTGTCTCCACAGGAAATCAAAACCAGAAGACAAATGCCCTGCAAGACACTCATTTTTAACATTCTACAGACCTTTAATTGCATAGTATTAGTGTTTATTTATAGAAACTGGTCTTATCCACATACAGTGTCCCCCGCCAGGGGCTATTTTAGCATTTACCATATCCCCTTTCTTCACCCTTCCTTTGCGAACTTGATAGGCCTCGGGATTGGTCTTGAAGTGGGTTTCAGGGGTATCTTCATAATAGGTGATATCATATTCCCTGCCCGCTTCCAAGAAATCCAAGGTAATGGGAAGTGTACCTCCCGGTTCATTATACACAGAGCCTATAAACCATGTTTCACCATGCCTCCTAGCTGTTGTAATAAAGGCATCCATTTTAGCATGTAGTATTTTAGTTTCGTCCCATTTTCCCACGGGCATTTCTTTAATAAACTCAAAAAGGTCACTTTTTTCGATATAGGCTTCCGGTGCGTCGGGAATACAAACTAGACCGCTAAAGATAATCAAGGTTCGGGCCGCTTCTGCCGTAACCGTAGTGTAAAGGTTTTGTGCTTTTGGACCTTTTTCCCTCTCACCTGCATTAATGCCCGTGATATCAAAACAACCATTGTTCATATCCAAAGGCCCTTGCAAGGTATTTATCAAAGCCATTCTTATAAAACCTTGTGGTGTGAAGGCACGTCTAGAATCTTGTTGGGCATGGCAATATTCCCTTGTTATGGCATTGGGATAGGTTCTCGTAACACCCGTAAACGGAACTGGACTATCATGAAAATCGATTAAAAGTCTACTTTCTGCACTCATCTGAATGGCATCCCTGCTAAAGGAAACATTACTTCCCATGAAGCCATATTTTATGCCTTTGGCACCCAATTTTTGATAGTAGGGAAAAAGTGCCTCGTCACCAAAATTTCCTTCGCGTCTGTCATAATATAACAGTATGGACACCCCTTTTTCCTGGGCATATTGCATTACCTTTTTCAGGTCAAGTTTATCCGACATTTCTATATGCCCTTCTGAAACATCAGTATACCAGGCATCATCTATTAAAAAGTATTCAATACCGTTCTCTGAAGCGAAATCGATAAATCGTAGGTAGCTTTCCGTATCAATTCCATAGGTAAACCCGTCTGCTGTTGTATACCCATGTACACGCCAGTCCCATACCGTTTTTCCCGGTTTGATCCATGATGGGTCTTCAAGGGCTAAAGGTGCGGCTACGTTGAGAGGTATCGTATTGGTTAGAAGATCACCAATATTTTCTACCAAAAGAATCAAGCGCCAAGGTGTTATTAGTTTTTTTTCTTTTGATGTAAAGGCATTGTTCGCTTTAATTTTTTTCCTTTCTTGATCGTAATCAAAATTGATTACTGTAAACCCCGGGGAACTCACCAGATCAGATTCAAGAAGCGACATAAATTGTCCTTGACCCGTCTCCACGACCAAAGGCACCTGCCAATGGTATGGAATTGAATCCATCTGGGCCAGATCTCCAAAAACAATTGGTCCTTTGGGCATACTCTCCCCTGCCGGCATATAAAGCATGTCTTCATTGGCAAGGCCATATTCGATTAAAAAAGAAGGTTCTACATTTTCAGGTACATTATCGATCTGAAACCTAAAAGCACAGCCGCCATCATATGCCCTAACAAACAAAGTAGCTGGAACACCTTCGTAATCCAAAGACAACTGTAGTTCGTTATAATGGTCGGTGATTTCGCTGAACTGTCCCCAAACTGGTCGCCAAGTTTTTTCCTTTTCTTTAATTGTCGAGGTCGTTATTGCCACTTTTTTTCCTGGAAGTATAGAAAGCATAGTACTTGAAATTGTTGCTTTTCCATTTTTATGAATCGAATAGGTGAGTGTTCCTTTGTCCTCAACAAGATGGACTTCTATATTTCCATTGGGAGCGCTTAAGGTTAGATCAACTTTGGTCTTGTTGCAGTTAAGGCTGACTGATACAAATAGCAACAAACATAGTTTTTTAGTAATCATGTAATAAGTCTTTTCTAATGGAAAAAGATGCATTTAGGGAATAATGAGGGTTATTTTTACGAATATATGTATTATTTTTTCCCTTGGTAGGGTAATATAATACTCCCCATTTTAGAATGGTAAAGCAAAGGACCCAAAACACAAGTACCCAAACCATTAAAGTGCTCAAAGGCCACAGCACCCATAAATTAGAGTGTGGTCATATTTGATGCTTATCCTCTAAATAATTTAACTATTTCTAATCGTTCCAATGCGCGTCGATAACTTTTTGGATATGGGGATAATTTATATCGGTCTCGTTTAAATCTTCCCTTTGTTTTGTTAACTGTTGCTTTAAATCGGCTATGACATCCTTATACGCAACTTCCCCGTAGGCATTGTTCATTTCTTTGGGGTCTTTTTTAAGGTCATAAAACTCCCATGCCGGTGGGGTGTGATTAGCAAAATCGTTGCCCCAGCTATCTTTGTTCCAAGTTGCCTTAGGATCATCGGTATTCACATAATACTTCCCATAGAAAAATATTAATTTATACTCTTTTGTCCTAATTCCAAAGTGGGCCGGATTTTGATGGCGGTGTGCCATATGCATCCAATAGCGATAATATGTTGATTTTTGCCAATCATCTGGTTCCTTCCCTGTTTCCAAAATAGTTTTAAAACTATGCCCTTGCATATAATCTGGGGTCTTCCCCCCTGCCATTTCAATTAATGTTGGTGCAAAATCCGTATTGTTGATAATGGCATCGGTACGGGTTCCTGCTTCAATAGATTTGGGGTATCTTACAAAAAATGGCATCCGCATTGATTCTTCATACATCCACCTTTTGTCTATATAATCGTGTTCTCCCAACATAAACCCTTGGTCCCCGGTATAGACAATAATGGTATTTTCCAACAATCCTTCCTGCTCCAAATAATCCATTAGTCGCTTTACATTGTCATCTACACCCTTAACGCAACGCAGGTATTTCTTTAAATAATCTTGATAGACTTTACTGGTGTATTCCTTTTCATCACCTGACATTTCCCACTTTACATATTCCGATGGGGCAATGTCCCCTGCATTTCTATATTTTTTATAGACAGTGGTATCGTTCCAATATATATTGTTGGCCTGATGACGTATCAGATTCCGGTGTGAAACCGAAGAACCGATGATCCTGGTAAGTGAATCGTTCTTACCTCTGGTAGCAATGGAACCGTTGTTTCCGTTATCATAAAGGCTCTCTGGTTCAGGGATAAAGGTGTCGGCCAAATAGTCTTCATATCTGGGGGCATATTCAAAATCATCATGGGGAGCCTTAAAGTGGTGCATTAGGAAAAATGGTTTGTTGGGATCCCTTTCGTTTTTTAAATAATCCAAGGTAATATCCATGATGTTGTCCGAAGAATGGCCTTTGGTCTGAACCAAATTTTGGGGCCAAGATTTTTCGCCTCTTACAAGAAATTCAGGATCAAAATAATTACCCTGCCCTGGTAAAACCTTATAATAATCAAAAGCTGCAGGCTCATCATGCAAGTGCCATTTACCTACTATGGCCGTTTGATACCCCAATTTCTTCATCTCTTTAGGCAGATATTGTTTTTCCAGGCCAATAGCTCCCTCTAGATCCAATACTCCGTTGGCCTGTGAATTCTGTCCGGATATAATAGCCGCTCTACTGGGCGTACAGATGGCATTATTTACAAAACAATTGTCAAATATTATTCCCTCTTTGGCAATCTTGTCCAAGTTTGGGGTCGGATTTAAACCGGCCAATCTACTTCCATAAATACCAAAGCCCTGTGTAGTATGGTCATCGGACATGATAAAAATTATATTTGGCTTCGTTGTTTTCTGGTCCACGGCCTTGTCTTCGCAGGACAAAATAGTAAACAACACAAAAACAAGTAATAAACGGGATAGGTTATTCAGTTTTTTCAAAATGCTATTTTTTGGTTCTAAGTTTAAAAATAACGGATTTTACCTTACAAAATGTTCTCCCATAGTGAATTGTGTTCCACTTATAGTTTTTTCACCTACATTATAGTAATTCGCCCAATAATTTAGTCCATGGCACGAGATAGCAGATTATTTTAAAAAAAGCAGGCTTCTTTCTTATTTTATTTTTACTTGTCCCTTTTGAATATAGGCGGGATTATATTCCCCTCGTTCGTGAAAACCTTCAAATTCGCGCATGGTTGAAATACGGGGGTAACTATCAAATATATCCCCATAACCCAAAACTCTTGGGTCGCCTTGCTGGTTTAGCTCCGTATCAAGTTTCGTTCTTAATTCCTTTCTTATCGCTGCGTAGAAAGGTACTTCTGCAACATTGTTTACACAGCTTGGATCTTTTTTAATATCGTATAATTGTTCCGGAGGCCGTTTCTCATAGGCCAAATTATATTGGGTAGGATACTTGGATTGTTGCTCTATTAAAAAGAGTTTTGAAGGGGAGTCATCTACGTCATGAAAACCAGGCGATAATGACTTAAAGCCTTTGGATGGCAATTGGTTTTTTGCGGTTATAGGTTCTGGATCACCGGCAGGCCATAGATCAGGCTTAAAATTACGCACATAGAGGTAGTTTTGAGTGCGAATGGCGCGCGCAGGATACCCTAAATTATCCGGTCTGGCATGGGTATGTCTTTCACGACCCGTCAAGACAAATTTACGATGTGTTTGGGGCTTAATGTCCGAATTTGGAATCAATAGTTTTGAAAGACTTTTACCTGTCATTTCAGGTACCTCTTCAACATTGGCAAGTTCTAGAAAGGTAGGTGCTAAATCTATAAGCGCTACCAAGTCTTCCACTACCCTATTCCCTTTCATTTTAGAGGGCCAACAAATGGCCAACGGTACATGGGTACCGTATTCCTGTAAATTAGCCTTGGCGGAAGGGAAGGGCATACCGTTATCCGCAGTCACCACAATAATCGTATTTTCGAGTTCCCCCTGCTCTTCCAAGAACTGTATCATTTTTCCCAAATGGGTGTCGAACCATTCTATTTCTAGGGCATAATCGGCAACATCACTTTTAATTAATTCATGGTCGGGAAGAAATGCTGGCACAGCTGATTCCTCTAAAATTTTACCGGCCTTTACTCCTGAACCTTCTTCATAAGTTCGATGTGGTTCATGGCCACCGTACCAAAAAAAGAAAGGTTGTTCTTTTTCCTTTTGTTGAAAAAATGTTACAAAATTTCCAAAGTAATCCTTCGATTGAATACCAGTTGTTGGAACAGAACTCATCTTTTTATCATTGAACTCCGGTCCCACAGGGTTTTGTAGCCAGCCGGCATCTTTCCAGTTACCTGGTCCCCATGGTTTTCCTGTGAAACCAATTCTATAACCAACACTCGCCAATAAATCCGTAAACACAGGATATTTTTTCGGAAAATAGCTTGCATGTGTACCTGCTTCTTCAATTTGCCAAATATTTTTTCCAGTTAGGATTGCAGCTCTTGAAGGGCTGCATTGTGGCGCTGCAACAAATGCGTTTGTAAATAAAATACCATCTTGGGCGACCTTATCAAAAGAAGGGGTTTTTATACCACTGGTCCCATAAGCGGAAGCATAAGGAAAGGATTGGTCATCGGCAATGGCAAAAAGGATATTTGGCTTCTGTTCCGGTTCAGGTCCGGTTTCATTTTTAGGTTTGCAACCTAAGAGGGATATTGAAATAAAAATCAAATATATTGAAGCCGTTACCCATTGTTTTGTGTAGTTTTTCATTTTCCTGTTTTTTAATTCTTTAATCCCTGTTGGTATGACTGTTCGGCACGTTGTTTTTCAAAATAAGTATTTATGGAATTATTTTTTCCATTCAAGGTCCAAAGTGCATTCCGAACAGGTAGCTTTTGCCTGTGCATTTGAATGATCGTACTGTTGGCCGTATCATTGGCAATATTTTGCCATTCATTGGGATCGTTTGCATGATCGTATAATTCTTCGGCCCCATTTTCATAGCGAATATACCTGTACTGCTCAGAAACCACGGCATGGTTGTTTCTACCATAGGTCGTTACCGCAAAATATTCGTCATTTAAATTGGTGTTTTCTATCATCGACTTTAGACTTTTACCCTCATTCTTTGTATTCGGAGGTAAGTTGCACAAATCGAGGAGTGTGGGATAGATATCCAACATTTCAACTGCTTGCTCACGGACTAACCCCTTCTGCCCCTTGGGAACGGAAATAATCAACGGAGCATTTGTAGCTTCTTGCCATAACGCATGCTTAGCGAAAGTCCCCTTTTCGCCCAATTGATATCCATGGTCAGACCAGAGAATTATAATTGTATTGTCTTTGTATTTGCTATTTTCGAGGGCGTTGAGAACTTCACCAATATAATTATCTACAAAGGTTACACTTGCTAAGTAGGCCTGCACTATATTTTTCCACTCCCCAGATTCAATGGCCCATTCGGTTGTTGGCATCATTGGCATTTCATGTACCTGTTTAGAAATAGCCGGTAAATCATTAAAGTCATTCTTTTTATAAGGAGGGGTTTGAACGCCACTGACAGGATGCATATCCAACCATTTCTGTGGTACATACCAAGGTACATGGGGTCGAACAAAGCCCGCTGCTAGAAAAAATGGTTTTTCATAATCTTCCCCCAATTTTTCAACGGCCCATTTTGCAGTTCTATAATCCGGCATTTGAATATCTCTTTCAGGAAATGCGCCCCAATCTGTACTGGTTCCCTTTTTATCCCATTTAAAGTTTTTTTCCGGCTTTGGCCCAAATCCTTTTTCTCTCCCCGCCGCCTCATCGAAAACACCTGCAGGTGCGAAGTTGTGGAATAACTTTCCCTTGCCCATTGTGTGATACCCATTGTTTTTGAAATATTCGGGAAGAAAAACTACGTCTAGGGTTACGTCGGAGGAACCCCTGATTTCTTCATCGTCAATTTGGCCATAAATCCCTGTAGTAGATGGCCGTAGACCAGACATCATAGAGGCCCTGGAGGGGCCACAGATAGGAGCTTGACATTGCGCATTGGTAAACAGCACCCCCCTTGCAGCCAACCTGTCCATATTAGGGGTTATCGCATTTGGATGACCGCCCATAACCCCGATCCAATCGTTCAGATCATCTACACAAATCATTAAGACATTTGGCCGTTGCTGGTTTATTTCCTGTGCTCTCACTATAGAACCAAAGAAAGTCAGGCTAACAAAAAAGAGAAGGTTGAGTTTGTTTTTCATTTGAATTGATTGTGTTTTTAATTAATTCACAAGGTAGATTACATTATTTATTACTATCAATCGAATCCCTTTTCATCGCTATTTGGATTGCCTCTGGCATTTCATCGACGGCTTCTTGAAAAACTGATTCTCCGGCAATCAATTCAACCAATTTTGAACTACCCAATTCTTTTCCACTAAATGTTTTTCCATTGATGACAAGTGTTCCGGAAGAAACCAACGAAGCGCTATTATCATTATTCCAAACTTGAATATTTGCTGGTTTAGAGGTATCCATCTGCACTTTTATATTCCAGTTTCCCACAGTAAATTTATCATCGTTATTATTGATTGCCTTCTCAAAACTGCCATCAGGTTTTACCTGAATAATGGCTAGATACCGCATTCTTGAAGTTTTTTCCTTCGAAACACCTTTAAAATGCCATTGGTTTTCAAACAATAATTTTTCTCCGTCCTCATCTACTTTATTTGTCCAGTTATCTACAGGAACGGAAAATTGGTCGGTAACACGAAAATCGATTTCAGACGAAGAAAAAAGAGAAATTTTAGCCTTGGTAAATTCACTTTCAGCCAGAATTGTTTGGTTAACGGCATCAATTTCAAACCCTTTATCGTTGTGCAACAACCAGCTCCATTCTGCATTATGTTCCGACTCTAACTCGTCATAAATTACGATTATTGAGGGCCGAAGCATAATATAATGGCGGCGGAAAAATTTCAAGCCCCAATCAATATTTTTACCTTCCACTTTTCCTGCGTATGCATTGGAAGCGTCGCCAACAGCATACGAAATCTGTTCCCCGGTCAAAAAACGAGGTACCCATCCAAAAGCTCCATCACTAAAAGGTTGCCCTTCTCCATCAATTAAAATCCCGTTGTGCCCCTGAGTGTGTTTATGCCAACCCAGAAAATGAGGATCGCCCATAGCAGGACGGTACCCCGAATTATAAAAAAGACGCTTGCCGCCATAAGCAATGTTAAAAGTATTCTGGTCGGCATGTGTGTGTGCCAGTGATCCAAAAGGGCTGCTGCGCACGGATAACATAAGGTTTGTTTCTGGATTTGGTAAACTGGTGTGCATATAGGCAACTCCAGCATCAGGGAAAATAGCGGCCTGTGGTAGAGCAAATTCTTTTACCGGTGCCGGCAGGTTCATTTTATATCCCTTTTGAATCCTGAACCAGCGAAATTCATCATCAGATGAAACATTCTGCCCAAGATTTTTAGCAATTTCATTTGCATACCAAGAAGAGTATGGATCATTGAACATTCGGGCTGCAGCATCGGCATATCCTGCGTAGTTTATATTAGGTTTTGGCAACCTATCACCATTGTTACAAAATCCATCGGCTACAGAATTAGGTGGAAATGCATAAATCAACCAGCGTGGATTGTTTTTATACCAATCGGACCGCATAAAATCAACACCGGATAATTCTTTTAATGTATTGCTAAAATCATACATTGTAAGTGTATTCATCCTGAAATACGAAGTTCCATTAAACCAGGCACCATCATTTGCTCCCATTTTTGGTGCCTGTGCAATCCACAGTTCATAAATATATTCCAACCAAAGGTCTGCCTCCGGAATTTCACCCACAAATGCGAGAGAAGTATAAAGCATCCGATGCAGAATGTGCTGCCAAACGTGCATGGATGAAGAGCGGCTTTCCACCTGGTTGATATAGTTTTTATAAAATTGATTTGCTCTTGATGACGCTTGTTTTATTATATCATCCCGTTCAGTTTTTGACAATAAATCCCAGAAAGTATCAGCTCCAACGGCCAACCCGGCCATTATACCGGCATCACCGAAATTATTTGTATGTGTTGGCCCCTTCGGATTCCATTTGGAAATTTCGAGCATCCACTTTCTAGCTGCCGTAAAATATATTTCATCCCCTGTTAACAGGTAAGCTTGCGAAAATAGATTGAGAACTTCGTAAACATTCCATCCCACCCATTTACTGGCCAAGCTTGCAATTTTTTTATTTTCAAAATCATCTTTTCCTTGAGATTTAGGAAGTGCGGAATTCTCTTTTGGAGGTAATTGGATTAAATGTTTATTAGCCTCCTGAATAATGGTTTTCGACTCCTCGTAATTTTCCGCCCTTTTCCTAAGGTCCTCCAAATCTGTTTTATTTACTAAAATCCTTGGATGTGTCGAAGGAATTTTAGACAAAATAGATTCAATATCTGGCGTTTTGAATTTTGGGGTAGACGCTTTGATTGTAAAGGAGTCGATTTTATTCCATTCCTCATTATGGATCTTATATTGCCAGTACCATTTACCCTTATTTAACACTTGGTGCGGGTTATAAATGGCGAAAGCAATCCCCTGCTTTTCAATTAGGTTTTCGTTGAAATCCTTTGAAGATGAAATTCGAATACCGTAGGTGGTTTTTTTCTTTGAAGGCCATTGAAAACTGGGAGAATTGAAGGCTGGTTCTTCACCATTGGAAGGCGTTGTCCAAATTCTGATTTTTGGATAAATCATACTGCTGGTTACTTTTATTTCACCATCTGATTCAATAGGCTTTTCAGCACTTATACATCCTGTAAAAAGTATGAAAATTAATCCTATTACGATTCCCCCCAACCTCGACAGAATAAATTTTTCCTTAATTAACATGGACATCACTTAATTTTCTTTGGATATTCATCACTCTGTTTGAAGTGATGTGGAGGCGCAGAATTTAATTGGGTCTCAAATTTTTCTTTTAACAAAAGTTCCTTTTTTGTTAACTCAGTATCGGCTATTGGATGTTTTTCCTCAGCATCTTGGCTCACATTATAAAACCGATCGTCGCTATATAGTTTATATGTTTTATCGCGAACAAAACGTCCGTACCACTGTTCGTTATTTGCTCTTTTCAAGGGGTCATAATGAACAAAAACTATTTCCCTAGACGGTTGGTTTTCATTGGAAAAAAGTGGATAGAAGCTTTTTCCATCCGTTTTTTCAGGAATAGGTAGTCCTGCAGCTTCGGCCAAGGTTGGAAGAAAATCACTGAATTCGAAGAGTTCGTTATAGTCAAATCCTGTGTTAATTTTTGATGGATTATAAACAACCATAGGTACATGGGTTCCCGCATCGGGCATGGTTCCCTTACCTCCCTTAAATGCGCCATTTAATGTTTCGGTAGTTATGCTGTAATGGGTTCCATTGTCAGCGGTAAAGATAAAAATCGTATCATCTTCGAGGCCAAGTTCTTTGATGGTGTTTACCAGTTTTAATGCAATTTTATCGGTGTATTCAACCATGTCTTTAAAGAACCTTTTGTCTCCTTGTAGTCGCTTATTTTTGTCTTTCCACTCTTTGGAGTCGGGTGTAGGAAGGAACGGGTTATGTGTCAAAATCATGGGGTAGTAGACTAGGAATGGCCTGTCTTTGTTACGTTTCATAAAATCTATAGCATAATCGCTCACCACATCGGGACCATAAGCCTCTTCCAGTCCACTAAGCTGCTTTCCGTTTTGGTATAGATTGGGATTCGCATAACGATCACCAGAGCCCCCAATAAAGTTCCATAAGCAATACTCGTCAAAACCAAAATGTTGTGGGCGCTTTAGCATCTCCTTTTCAGGCGTTTCAAATTTTGAATTTACTCCGTTCAGTTGCCATTTACCAACTACACAGGTGGCGTAACCTGCATCTTTTAAAAGGTTTCCAAAAGTTTTTTCATTAACATCCAGATAACCAAAGGACTTATAATTCCGATAGTTATAACTACCGGTCATTATTTTTACCCGGGATGGTGTGCAAAGTGGTTGCGAAATGGCATAGTTAAATCGTATTCCATCCTTACCTATTTTATCTAAAAAAGGGGTGTTGTATGAAGTGCTTCCGTTTGCACTCAAACACTCGTAACCCATATCATCGGCCATCATCAAAACAATGTTGGGTGGTCGATCTTGTGCAGTAGTTGATACTGAAACCAAGCTTATGAGGAGGGAGAGAATCAATTGTTTTATAAATTTCATTTTATTCTATTTTATTATTTAAAAAATGCTTCAATTGTTTTTATTTTCCACCAACCACTTACGATATTGATTCTCCAGTTCTTTTACCTTGTCAGGATACTTCGCCGCTAGATTATTTCTCTCACCAGGATCTTTCTCCAAATTCACCAAAAACAGTTTTTCTGAAAAAGTATATTCGCGCTGACTGGTATCGTAAGGATTTCCTAATAATTTCCACTTTCCCTTGCGGGCAACCCACATGTCCTTAAATGCCCAGCAATACCCATCAGTGTGTAGCGTATTTGATTTGCCATTACTGATTACGGGCACTAAACTCTTACCATCTAATTCCTTGGTATCTAATTGAATTCCACACAATTGAGCAAGAGTTGGCATCCAATCCGTATTTACAGCGAATTGGTCGCGCACTTCGCCTGAAGAAATTTTCCCAGGCCAGCTAATTGCTGCAGGCACCCGAATACCCCCCTCGAACAAACACTGTTTTGCACCTCGATAAATTCCTGTACTTCCCCCACCCCCATGAGCGCGTTCCTCTGTTGAATGTCCATTATCCGACTGAAAAACAATAATAGTATTGTCCCTTAATCCCAATTCCTCGATCTTTTTAATAAGTTGACCAATACGTTCATCTTGCGTTGAAAGAAATGCAGCATATAAATCGCGTGGATAGGCAACTCCTTTTTCACGATAATATTCGAGCCATTTTGTATCTCCCTGATATGGATAATGCGGCAAGTTCATAGCAAAATACATAAAGAAAGGCTGTTCTGTATTCTGCTCTAAAAAGGATGATGCCTCTTTTACCATTAAGTCAGGAAAAAATGCACCATCGTAAAAAACCTCTTTCCCGTTCTGGTAGAGATCGTGACGGTTTGGACCATTCCAATAAAAGTAATGCGAATAATTATCGATGCAGCCAACTAGGTGTCCAAATGAATAATCAAAACCTTGTGCGTTTGGACTCATTTCTGGTTGATATCCTAAATGCCACTTACCAATGTGAGCGGTGGCATAGCCGGCATCTTTAAACATTTCTGCCATGGTGTATTCCTCTCCGGGAAGCCCGTTATTACTATTTGGATTAGCACCCGCATTTCCCGGGCTACCTGCTCGTTGTGGTGTTTTCCCAGTAAGTAAAGACGCTCTAGAAGGTGAACAGATCGGGGAAGCATAAAACTGGGTGAATTTTACACCATCCTCAACTAATTTATCCATGTTGGGTGTTACCAAATCGGTAGCACCATAGCTATTCAGATCTACCGTTCCCTGGTCATCCGTATAAATTATTATTACGTTGGGCCTTTCTTGAGCATTTGAAGACCCATAAACAGTAATGAATGCAACTAATAGTATTCCTTTTGTAAAGATTTTCAATTTCATTTTAGTTTAATTTAAAGCAGTACACATATATTAAACCTTAAGAAATGTCTGCTCATTGTTGTGGTGCTTGGTTACATGCTACCTTCTCAATCTATTTTAAATAACATCTTTCAAATCAGCGATAAATACTTGTCTTTTTCCTTCGGGAGCACCATTAAAACAAACTTGATCGTAATTGTGGCTCCACACGGGATGCGGGTCTAGTTTGTAATGACTTCCCGTTTCCCCTTTTTTGTATGCTTTCCCATTATTGCCCACATTCGTAGCCACGGAACAGATCATTTGTTCTTCGTCTGTATTAAGATCTAATAATCGAATAGGAACCTCGCCTTTTGGAGAAGAAATCCATTTTTGTTTGGGATAAGTATCGGCCAATAAATAACTTGAATCGGCATTGACACTAGGGTGTCCACTACCCCTATGCATTTCAGAAAGCACCTTAAAATCCGATCCATCGTATTTAAATTGACAGAACAACATATCTTCATGACCCATCCATCTAGGAATACAGTTCATAATAATATGCTCGCCATCAGGGTGCCAGTTTGGGTGGTTACCTCCTCCTCCAAAACGGGCCTTTTGATTCCAATGCTCACGGGTTAGGCATTGTTTCAGATTACTTCCATCAATGTTCAAGGAAAACAGCGATGCATCTCTTCCCTCATCATCTATTAGCCCTCTATAAACCTGTAATATTCGAGTGTTTTGCTTGTTAAATTTGGAATGGAATAGATAGGGAATACTTTTACTGTAATAAGAAAGGTCCTCTGCAGGTCCTTCAACCTTTTCAAGAAATTTATCAAATCCTACCAGTAATTTTGTTTCATTGGTATCCAGATTCGTTTGCCATAGACCTTCAGTTTTTATATCCGCTTCAGTGAAAGTATCCGGCTTTCCAAATACCCGGTCTGGAACGCCATATCCGTATTGATGGATATTCATAGTCAGAAGGTTAGGACTTATTATTGATTTTTCATCGGGGGAAATATCATATTTTGCTCCAGAAAAAGCTTTGGCAACACCTGATTCCAAATCTATGCGAACACAGACCGGCCTATCATCAATAAGGTCGTTGCAATACAGGTATCTATTGGATGTTGCTCCCCATTGAACATTGGCCCCCAATTGAAAGGACCACGCCTTGGTCTTATAAACGGTTTGAATAGTCTCATTTTCAAGATCTATCACGCAAACTTCGGCCGGATCTCCCCAAACCGGAGTTTTACCCTGGTATGGTAATTTTGTAACCGTTAAAAATTTTTGATCAGGGCTCCAAGGAACAACGTCATAAAAAGTATGTACATAAAAACCGTCATTGGGAGTTACACAAGTTACGGGGGCCAAGAAACGGTCTGGTCTGTAAGCCCTAAACTTGTAGGAGTGCTTAATTCCTTTTTTGGGGACAAAGGACCACAAGCCGGGAGCGATCATCATAGCTGAAAATCCGGCCGAGGTAGTTTTTATAAAAGAGCTTCGATTCATGTTTCTCGATTTTACTTTTCTATTATATATTCATTTAAAACATTTCCGTCTGGATCATAATGACGGAAAATTAGGGTAGGCTTCCCATTTTCACGGGAAACTGTGCCTTCTAAAAATCCTCCAGCAACATTCAAGTAAATATGTTCCGGTAACAAGTTACCTTGCTTCCATCCTCCGGCATGTGCATTACCTCCGGGGCCACAACTAAATTCAAGTACCTCTTCTTTTGAATCTTTTGATACGTATTGCCAATGACGATCACCACAGACGGTAACCATATTCTTTTGTTCCCCTATAAATTTTCTTAATGCATCTCCTTCAGACTGAAACCCGATATTCGCATGATTGTCATTTTTCTTGCCCCGATCGGGACCAACAATTGGTGTAGGGCTAATTACTACTTTAAATGTAGCATCTGATTCAATAACTGTTTTTTTGAACCAATCCATTTGTTCTTTTCCCCATATCGTTTTTTCTGGGCCATCTGGCATAGTGTTTTCACTTCTATAGTCCCGCCCCTCCGGCAACCAAATCTGTAGGTCTTTACCCCAGCGGATAGTCCGGTATGTTTTATCGCCCATAGGGACCTCATCAATAAAAATTTGTGTGCCTTGCTCATAGGTAAATTCCCCCATAAATTTGGTTTTCATTCCTGGGTAAGCATCATTCATCCAGGTATCATGATCATCTTTTATAAAATAACTTGCTACCTGCCGATGATATTCGATATTGTTGGGGTAACTATACATTCTATCCCAGTGCCAACGAGCCAAGTCTGCCGTTTTCCCTAAATCATCGTAATACACTATATCTCCGGTGTGAACAAAAAACTCAGGATCCAATTTTAATGAACTTGGATAAATTTTATACCCGGTATCACTGTCCACATCAGAATAAGATGTGCCCGTTGTTACTATAAAATTTACATCGGCAGCAACATTCTTTGCTGGCGCAGTTTTAAAGCTACCCTTCATTGATGCGCTGATTTTATTACCTTTTAACGGACCAGCTTCCACCAATAATTCATATTCCTTTCCGGGGGAAAGATTGGATAATTTAAATTGTGTGGAAAATGCAGCTTTTGGGCTCACCATTTGCCACTCCCTTTGTATCCAATTCTCCTCCTCCTTTGTCTTATATTTTAAGCGAACTTTTCCCTGGCTTCCGGGTGTTGCCCCTTGAATAGTTTTAATATTATACCCGTCTGGAAAATCGACCACCGGACTGATGTCAGGCCTCCCCTTTCGGGCTATCATTTTTCCAGTTTTTGGATCCTTGTATTTAACAATTGGCATTGGGGCGTCATTTCCAACTCGTGAGGGTGTTTCCGTTAAACGAACCCAAATTATGGCTTTTGATTGGGTAACCTCTCCAATTTTAATTCCGGTTCCAAAATAAGGTCCCTTTGGGTCATTAGACTGACAGGAAGCCAGAACTAGAAATAATAGTAAAAACTTCATTGATTGTTTATAATACATATCCTTGTTTTACGGTCAATTTCGAATTACTTTCAAATTAAAATGATGATTTTCTAAGCTTCATTGCTTCCATAAAGTATCATATTGGTTGTTTACGGATGCAATTTGACAGCTAGCCAGTTAATTTTCTCTAATTTTTATACTCTTAAAAGAAACAGTATTTCCATGGTCTTGTGGAAGTATCCTACCTTCCGGTGCTTTTCTGCTTGATAACCACATACTTGGCCATTTTCAAGGGAGTTACTTCGGAATTGAATTCCTGAATTCAAATCTACTTACGTATTTACACCTTTGTTTTCAATTCTTTTGCCATCATTTTTTTTCTCATCATTTTTAAAACTTTCTATTATTTCTATTCCTAGTTGGACTCTGTAGACATGGATTTAGGTAGTTTGTTAGGATCACTACCCCAACTTTTATTAGGTTCCTGGCCCATATTTAAAATGAGTTTACCACCCTTTATCAATTCATCGTGATAGAACCAAGTCTTTTCCAAGACGTTTCCATTCAAATTTGCAGATTGGATATATCTGTTTTGTGAAGAATTGTTTTTGGTTTCAATTATAAACTCTCCTCCTGGGAAAAACTCTTTATCTAGTTTGATTGTTATTTTATCGAAAATTGGACTTCCAATTTCGTAACTAGGTCTAAGTGCGGCCCCTCCCCTCATCTCAAACAATCCCATTTTCAACAATACAGACAGGGATCCCATCAGCCCTTGGTCCTCATCACCGTTATATCCATTTTGTGGGTCTAAATGGCTGTAAATTCTTTCCGTTACTTCACGGGTCCAATATTGTGTCAGCCAGGGTTTTCCCGCATAGTTAAAAATAAAACCGACTTGCATGGATGGTTGGTTGCCGTAATTAAGATATGTGTTATGCAGCGCTCTGCTAACAAATTTGTCCGATTTAAAGGATTTTGAAATAAAATCGTGAGAATTGCTAATCTGAAATTGTTGGTTCAATTTAAGGGCGGCCTTTTCATTACCACCCATCAGATCAAAAAGGCCTTGCATATCGTGAGGCACGAACCAAGTAGATTGTGTGGCGGTACTTTCCACAAAACCATGGTGGCTCAAAATAGGATTGAATGGCTCGATCCAACTACCGTCTAACTCCCTCGGCCTCATCCAGCCTGAACTATTGTCCCACACATTTTGATAATTTTTGGCCCTGTTGGAAAAAAGTGACGCATCTTCATTTTTACCCAAAGCCTTGGCCATTTGTGACAAACACCAATCTTGATAGGCATATTCCAAGGTTTGGCCCGCTCCCTCGTTATGGAATGCGTTATTCTTATCCGGATTGGGAAACGGAACATATCCGTTGTTGATATAATAGGTGAGACCACCGCCTAATTCTGTATTGTGTTCATAACCGGCTCTGCCCATAATGCCACCAGGCAATGCGTTTTTACGCATTCCTTCATAAGCCTTGTCTATATCAAAACCCCGAATACCTTTCATATACGCACTTACAATAAAAGGTGTAGACGATGCCCCGGTCATTACGTAGGTGTAATTTCCCCCTGATGGACCCCGTGGAATCAGTCCACCGTCATCGTACATCATGAGCATAGAGTTCACAAATCCCTCTGAAACTTCTGGATACACCAAATGCCATAAGGTATTAATGGTCCATTGTGCACCCCAAAAGGAATCAGAATTATAATGGTTGAATTTCGGCTTTCCATTGGCATCCAATGGTATTTGTCCAACACGCGGAGATTCTCCGGTCATATCACTATATTTCCCATTAAAATCGCTGATAATCCGCCGGCCTTGCAGAGCATGCCAAAGATCAGTATAAAAACGAGACTGTTGTTTTTCGGTACCACCATCAATTTCGATACGGCCCAACCAACTATTCCATTCATTGAAGGCATCAGCCGCCACTTTGTCAAAATCCCAATGCGGGAGTTCACTTAGCATATTTAGTCTAGCTTGTTCCGTACTTACATAGGATATGGCTACCTTCATTTGCACAGTCTGTGCTTCCTTGCCCTTAAAATTGACATAGACCCCACCATCACTACCTTCGAATTTTTTGGTCTTGTCCAATAATTTCCCATTTTGCCATGCCCGCATAGCCTCGAAAG
>Ga0163215_100335_pt1 | contig 93372 bp, 86 predicted proteins | sample SynspAceP_FD_185934 | JGI IMG/M metagenome (GOLD analysis project Ga0163215, IMG submission 185934) | Saline lake microbial communities from Ace Lake in Antarctica - Synechococcus sp. Ace-P (Hybrid Assembly) | ecosystem: Environmental > Aquatic > Non-marine Saline and Alkaline > Saline | place... | reverse complement strand
CGCACCCACAGACTATCACAAACCACAAATCGATCCTCGTTCACTCAAACCTCCATTTTGGAAGTTTGAATCAGAAATCAAACGCTATGGGAATCCTGAATGTCCTCGGACCCTAAAAAGCCCGCTGCGAAAAAAGCAGACTGATAGCCAGCGGCCCTGCACATTCCTGTGTAGGGCCGCCATCTTCAGGGCCACTCACACATTGGTCACATTCCCGTCAAGCCCTCCGGATGCTGTTGAAAACCACCCCACGTCTGATATTCCGCATTCAAAATCAACAAACCGAATGTGAGCAGAGCAATGACCAACCCCATATTTACCCGTCGCATGATGATCGCCACCACAGGTGCTGCCCTCGCAGCCCCGTCGCTGGTCCCGTCGCTTGCCCATGCAAACGATGCGCCGGAGACCGAGAACCGCCGCAACATCATGAGCTTTTCGCCACAGCGCTGGCAGGACCACTTTGACACGCTTGGCAAAGGTGCGATTGTCGCAGATATTACATCCCGCGCGCTGCATTTCTGGAGCGGCGATGGCCAGACCTACAACATCTACCCGACATCAGTGCCCCGTACGGACGAGCTGACCAAGCGCGGCTATACCAGCATCGTGCGCAAACGTGTCGGCCCCGACTGGACGCCGACCCCCTCGATGATCGAACGGGACCCGACACTGAAGTACATGCCCCCTGGCCCCGGCAACCCGCTGGGCACCCATGCGATGTATCTGTCATGGCCCGCCTATCTGATCCACGGCACCCACGACACGCGCAAGATCGGGCGACAATCCTCGGACGGCTGCATTGGTCTATACAACCACAAGATCGAAGAGCTGTTTGCGTTGGCGGATGTCGGCACACAGGTTCGCTTGTTCTAGCGCACCCCGCCAGCACTGCGGCCAAACATCTGCGCCGCAGTGCAGCGTCTCATTGACAGTACCCTGCCCCCGCGTCACAACTTCCTCCGACCACTTCACGGATCGAGGGAGCACCTTTATGAAAAAAGTATACGCCACTGCCGCCGAGGCCCTCGACGGGGTGCTCAAGGACGGTATCCTGATTGCTTCGGGCGGTTTCGGCCTTTGCGGGATTCCCGAATTGCTGTTGCAGGCGATCAAGGAAAACGGTGCTAAGGACCTCACGTTCGCCTCCAACAACGCAGGCGTTGATGATTTCGGCATCGGCATCCTGTTGCAGACCAAGCAGGTCAAGAAAATGATCTCGTCTTATGTAGGCGAGAACGCGGAATTCATGCGCCAGTATCTTAGCGGCGAGCTGGAGCTGGAATTCACCCCTCAGGGCACATTGGCCGAGCGGATGCGCGCAGGCGGTGCCGGTATTCCGGGCTTTTACACCAAAACCGGCGTGGGCACTGTGATTGCCGAAGGCAAGGACGTGCGCAACTGGAACGGGCAGGACTATATTCTCGAAGAGGGTATCTTTGCTGACCTCGCGATTGTGAAAGCATGGAAAGCGGACGAGACAGGCAACCTGGTCTTCCGCAAAACCGCCCGCAACTTTAATCCGCCCGCCGCGATGTGCGGCAAAGTCTGCATTGTAGAAGTAGAAGAGATCGTGCCCGTGGGCAGCCTTGATCCCGACAACATCCACCTGCCCGGCATCTATGTGCACCGCATCATTCAGGGCACACACGAGAAACGCATCGAACAGCGCACAACCCGTAAACGTGAGGGAGCATAATCATGTGGGATCGTAATCAAATGGCGGCACGCGCCGCACTTGAGCTTGAAGACGGCATGTATGTGAACCTCGGCATCGGGATCCCGACGCTGGTGGCGAATTATGTGGGCGACAAGGACATTACCCTGCAATCGGAAAACGGCATGCTGGGCATGGGCCCCTTCCCGTTTGAAGGCGATGAGGATGCAGACCTGATCAACGCAGGCAAGCAGACCATCACCGAGATGGACCGCACAGCTTATTTCGACAGCGCGACATCCTTTGCGATGATCCGCGGCGGCAAGATTGCTGCGGCGATCTTGGGTGCGATGGAAGTGTCCGAGACCGGCGATCTGGCGAACTGGATGATTCCGGGCAAGCTGGTCAAGGGCATGGGCGGTGCGATGGATCTGGTCGCAGGCGTTGGCCGCGTGATTGTTGTGATGGACCACGCCAACAAGCACGGCGAAAGCAAAGTGCTGAAAGAATGTACCCTGCCGCTGACCGGCAAAGGTGTGGTTGACCGCATCATCACCAACATGGGTGTCTTTGACGTGGTCGAGGGCGGTCTGCGCATTGTTGAATGTGCCGAAGGCGTAACAGAGGCAGAGTTGCGCGCAGCGACAGAGGCCACGCTGGTCTGATCACTTCATCAGATTGAACACACAGCCGTCCGAGATCAACTCGGGCGGCGTTTTACACAAGCCCTTGGCCACCTGAAACGCCGCCAGCACTTTTGGCACATAATCACGGGTTTCGGGGAACGGCGGCACACCAGCGTATTTGCGCACAGACCCCTCCCCCGAATTATAGCCGGCCAGCACCAGAATAGGGTCGTTGGCGAATTCCCCCATCAGCCAGTCAAGGTATTTAACCCCGCCCGCGATGTTCTGCCCCGCAACCGTGCTATCGGTCACGCCAAAGCGGCTGGCTGTGTCAGGCATCAGCTGCATCAGCCCCTGCGCGCCCGCACTGCTGACCGCGTCCGTGCGTCCCGAAGATTCCACAGAGATCACGGCAAGCGCCAGCGCGGGCGACACTTTGGTGCCGATTGTAGAAGTCAGGATGTCCACGCCGTGCACTTTGGCCAGATCTTGCATCTGTTGCAAACGCGGTGCCGCAACACTGTTGTTCGATCCTGCCAGCGCATTCATCGCCAGTTCCAGCCGTCCAGGCCCTGATTGCGCAGCATCTGGCGAAATTTTATCCCAGAACCAGTCATATTGCCCTGCCTTGGAGCGCGAAATCGCCCCCGAAGGCGCCAGCGCAACGGCAGAATCGTCCATAGGCCCCGGCGTTACGTTCTGGGCAGGGCGATTTATTTGCACATTAACCCGCTTTTTTACCCCCGCTTTGGGTGGTGAGACAAATTTTGGCTGGAAATCAGGGAAAGGTTTGGGTGAATCTGCATAGACATCGTCCCCAACGGGGAAAAATGTCAGCGTGGCCCCCAGTGCCAACGATATAAAAATGCGTTTCATGCTGCCTGCTCTCGTTCATTGACTGCTTTTTTCACCCAATATTGCGCAAATTGGGCCTTCAATCCAGCAAATGAGGCAGCCAATCATGGCGATTTTGACATAATCGGGGTGTTTGAGCCGCAAACATTAACCAATCATAAGAAATTCAACGATTAAAATCATTCAAAATCATTATCTTAGCTAGTTTTAGCTACATTAAGTGCTTACCAGCGCAAATGCCGTATTTGCCGTCAAATTCATGCCCCAATCATACAGCTATATAGGGTCATACCAAGTCGAGCAGGCCTGAATGAGAGCGGGCCGGAACGCAAGACAGGGTTAGAAAACAAAACCTTAAATCCTTTGGAGGGATAACAACATGATGAACTTCGTAAAAAACTTCAAGAACGACGAGTGCGGCGCAGTAACAGTTGACTGGGTTGTTTTGACAGCTGCGGTTGTTGGCCTGGCGATTGCTGCTTACGGTTCCATCCGCGACGGCGCGCAGGACATGACAGCACAGACCGGCGACTTCCTTGGCGCACAGACTGTCGGTACCACAACATTCGGTTCCACACTTCCATAAGCGTTCTTGACTGAACCCGAATTACTCAGGGGGCTGCGTTCTGCATGGAATGCAGTCCCCTGATGCATTTGCCCGGCCTTATCAGCGGCCCAAAACGAGCGACGGTGTAGATATGATGAAAATAATCCATACCTTTCAGAATGATGAAGACGGGGCAGTAACTGTTGACTGGGTCGTGCTGACGGCGGCCATAATCCTGACCGCGATTTCGGCTTTTGTCGTTATCAAACAATCCAGTGATGACATGGGCGCCTCCGTAGGTGCCTACCTTACCGCCAAGGATCAGGCAGAATTGCGAAACCCTACCCCGTAAGTCCGGATGGCGCCGGTCTGACCCTGCAAAGGGACGGGACTGCCACAAACCACGGATACTGTGAAAAGCCCCCCGAAGCATTCGGACCGTTTTTCACCGTGTCATAACGAAAGAGGAACACAAGATGCGTATGATTTTTGGACTCGTGTTGTTGGTCGGCATCGCGTTGGCTGGCGGCGCAGTGTATCTCGCGAAAGACCAGATCGGCCATTACAAAACAGCTATTGCGCGTGCAGAAGCCGCGAAAGCACAGATTGTTCCGACAAAAAATATCTTTGTTGTGAACCGCGCCCTCAAATATGGCGAGAAGCTGACAAAAGAAGATGTGCGCGAAGTGCCGTTTCCACTTGTAGCCTTGCCAGAAGGCCATTTCGAGACACTTCTGGCGATCTTTCCCGAGAACACAGACCTCCCCCGTGTTATTCTGCGTCCGATCGAAAAAGACGAAGCCTTGCTGGAAATCAAAGTCACAAAACCTGGTGAAGATGCGGGCCTGACGTCACGGCTTGATGCTGGCATGCGTGCTTTTGCGATCCGGGTTGATGTATCGTCCGGCGTGTCGGGTTTCCTGCGCCCCGGTGACCGCGTCGATATCTATTGGACAGGCACCGTCGGCGGCGCACAGGGCCGTGACGAAGTGACCAAACTGATCGAAGCCAGCATACCGTTGATTGCCGTTGATCAAAGGGCGGGCGATGTGGAAGGAACGCAGATCGCGCGGACTGTTACGGTTGCGGTCACTCCGACACAGGTTGCAGCGCTGGCACAGGCGCAATCGTCCGGTCGCTTGTCACTCTCACTGGTTGGTGTCGGTGATGACGTCATCACAGCCTCCGACATCGAGGTGAACCAAAAAGACCTTCTGGGCATTCGTGACGAAGTTGCGGCTCCCGCAGCGGTCGAGGAAAAAGTCTGTACCATCCGGACCCGTCGTGGTGCCGAGGTTGTAAACCTGCCCATTCCCTGCACAAACTGAGCAGCGAAGACCGCGCAGAGTATCGAAAAATGAACTGCAAATCACGCCGCTTCCCACAGGAACGGCGTGTCGCATTTGCACTATGTTGCTATTTATCCACAGCAACACACCCACATAGTGTATTGATTCTTGCAATAAAACTGGAATTGCCTCAGTATTATTAAAACGACGGGCAAAAAGACCCTATTTTGAGGCGTGATCAAAAAGGCAGGTCACATGAAAATCGATAGATTTATTAGAGCAGCTCTTCTGGGGCTAACGCTCGGCGCATCTGCATATGCAGTGACCGCCCCATCAACCGCGCATGCGGACAATTTGCGTGTGGTCAAAAGCGGGACAAGCAGCAAGCTACAAGTGCCGCTCAACCGCGCGATTGTGGTCGAGAGTGATACACCTTTCGCGGAACTGAGCATCGCAAATCCGGGCATAGCGGACCTGTCCTCGCTGTCGGATCGCACAATCTATGTGTTGGGTAAGGCCCCCGGCACTACAACGCTCACTCTGTTCGACGCGGCAGGTCGTCTGATCACCAATGTCGAAGTACAGGTCACCCCCGATCTGTCAGAATTCAAGGAACGTCTGCGGCAAATCCTGCCCGGCGAGAATATCGAAGTCCGTTCTGCCAATGACGGTATTGTCTTGTCGGGTGTGGTAACGTCGGCACAAAAGCTGTCACGCGCGCTGGAACTGGCAGAACGCTACGCCCCCGAGCGGGTGTCCAACCTGATGAGTGTGGGCGGCATCCAGCAGGTTATGCTGAAGGTGCGTTTTGCCGAAATGCAGCGGTCCGTATCCAAATCGCTCAGCTCGTCGCTGGCGCTGAGCGGCGGCATCGGCAGCAATCTGGGTCTGCGCGGCGGTACAGGCACATTGACCAGCAGTGCCGGCAGCACAGGCGCTATCGCAGGCTCCCTACCCTCTGCGAATACAAACAGCGGTGCTGTTCTGTTCGGATTCAACGCAGGCTCAACGCAGGTCGGTATCCTTCTGGAAGCGCTTGAGCAAAAGGGCGTCGTCCGCTTTCTGGCAGAGCCGAACCTTGTGGCCTTGTCCGGTCAGGAAGCAAAGTTTCTTGCCGGTGGCGAATATCCGATCCCTGTCCGGACCGTTGATGGAACATCTATTGAATTCAAGCCCTTCGGCGTCGAGCTGGCTTTCATTCCCCGGGTTGTAGACAAAGATCTGATCAATCTGGAACTTAAAGCAGCTGTATCCGCCATTGATACTGCAAACGGCATCGCACTGGACGGCTTTACCATCGCGGCCTTCTCGCGCCGCGAAACCTCTACCACCGTGGAGATGCGCGACGGCGAGAGTTTTGCCATTGCTGGCCTGTTGCAGGACGATTTCACTGACAGCTCTTCGCAGCTGCCGTGGATCGGGGATGTGCCCGTTCTTGGCGCCCTGTTCCGCTCGGCCAGCTACCAGCGCAGCCAGACAGAGCTGGTGATTATTATCAGCGTGCATCTGGTCACTCCCACACGCGGCGAAGCCCTTGCCTTGCCCACCGACCGGATCAAACCCCCGACCGAACAGGACCTGTTTCTTTTCGGCAGAACGGCTGCCGGTACGCGCACGCCCAAAAAAGGGGCTGCGGGCGAGGTTGCCAAGCAGGACTTTACCGGCTCCTACGGCTATGTACTGGATTAACGCGATGCACAGCATGACATACCGGAACATCCTCACAGGCAGCGTGCTGTCAGCCACCATCGGGTTGACCGCATGCACCACCAGCTCCGATCCGGTGTATACACAGTTTTATTCCGAAGCGGGATCGCTGGTGGATATCGGCAGTTTTGGCGACTCTACGCTGAACAACCGCCTCGTTATGACAGGCGAGCGCCAATATACCTTTGATCTGGCCAAACGGTTTTCTAACGAAGTCGACAGCACCGTCAACTTCGAGTTCAATTCATCGCAACTGGATGGCAGAGCACAGGCAATCTTGCGCAATCAGGCCGGCTGGATCCGCCAGTTTCCGGAAATCCGTTTCCGCGTCTACGGTCATACCGATGCGATCGGCTCCAACCGTTCAAACAAGGACCTCGGGCAACGCCGCGCCAATGCCGTGGTACAATATCTTTCCACCCTTGGAATAAGCCGTAGCCGCCTGGAAGCTGTTGTTTCTTTTGGCGAAACACAGCCCCTGGTTGTGACGGACGGCCGCGAGCGGCGTAACCGCAGGACGGTGACAGAAGTCAACGGCTTTGTGAAACGTCACCCGACTGTGATGGACGGCAAATATGCCCAGATCATCTACCGTGATTATGTCGCCAGTGCTGTCACAACAGGCACATTATCGGCTGGCATTACCTCTCCTTAATCCACTGGTTTTAATATAAAACTGCCCGTATCGGGCAGTTTTATGACGCCCTTCCGGCAATTTGCCATGTGGGCTAATCCCCCTCCGAACCCTGTGATCGTTTCAAGATACCCAACAATCGCAGCTTTTCGGCCCCAATCTTGCCCCAGTTCCCTGCGATTAGTCCTTCAACGAGAAAACTCTGTCCGGACAAAAGTCTGGCGGGGGCAGGCTCGGTCGGGTGACTATCCTTGTGACATACCTGATCTGCCGCAATGCCCTTTGATAGAAGGAATTAAGGCTATGAGCAGCGTAATGCCACAACCCGTACAAGACCTTATCCTGGCCTGCACCGTCAGCCGCGACGTGCAGAACTTTGATCTGTTGATCGAGGATATGGAAACTGCGTTGGGCGAAAGCTGGGGCGATCTGGGGTTTTCCGAAGCCCTTTCCTTTTTCGGACAGCCCGAAGCCAGAGGGATGGAGTTTATCGCACTGGCGATTGACGACACGGATGAAGACGATTTGCCGATGTTGTCGCAAATTATCGTGCACGCCAAACAACATGGCATCAAGATCATTTTGATTGCCGAAGACGTCACACCCGCCGCGCTGCACTCCCTGCTGCGGCAAGGGGCAGACGAATTTATCCCCTACCCCCTGCCCGAAGGCGAATTGTCCGAAGCCATTTTGCGTATCCGCGCGCCGCTTGCCGAAAAAACCACAACCAGTCCCCTGCGGTCGAGTGCCAGCAAGGACGGTGCTGTGATTGTGGTACACGGCCTTGCCGGCGGCACCGGCTCTACGACCATGGCCGTAAACCTGGCGTGGGAACTGGCGAACATTGGCAAAACGGGCAATCCGTCTGTTTGTCTGCTGGATCTGGACCTCCAGTATGGTTCGGTCTCGACCTATCTTGATCTGCCGCGCCGCGAGGTTGTCTATCAGATGTTGTCAGACACGGAGAGCATGGACGAAGAAATCTTCAATCAGGCTCTTTTGGATTACGAGGGCAAAATGAAGGTGATGACTGCACCAACCGACATGCTGCCGCTGGACCTGATCTCTTCGGAAGACATTGCCCGCGTGCTGGATATGGCGCGCAACCAGTTCGACTATGTCGTGATTGATATGCCCTCAACGCTGGTGCAATGGTCCGAGACGGTCCTGAATTCGGCGCATGTGTATTTCGCCCTGCTCGAGCTGGACATGCGCTCGGCGCAGAACATCCTGCGTTTCAAACGGGCGCTGCAATCCGAAGAACTGCCGATCGAAAAGCTGCGCTATGTTCTGAACCGCGCGCCTAAATTCACGGACATCAACGCCAAAAGCCGCGTCAAACGTATGGCCGAGAGCCTTGACATCAGCATTGATCTGCAACTGCCCGATGGCGGCAAACCCATCACGCAGGCCAATGACCACGGCATGCCGCTGGCCGCTTCCGCGCCCAAAAGCCCGCTTCGCAAAGAGATTGTCAAACTGGCCAACTCTATTCATTCCCTGCGCGACATCAAAGCCGCGGCAGCCTGAGCTCCGAGCATAGAAAGCACATTATAATGTTCTCCAAATATAAAAAGCCGGACGCCACCCCCGCTGTTTCAGCCTCTGTTGCGCCTATTGCCCTCGCAAAGGTGGTGCCCACAGCCCCCGCCTCGATGCGCCGCGCACTGGCCCCGGCGGCTGCGGCACCCGTGGACAAAGAGGTCAAGCGCAAGCAGCGCATGGGCGATATCAAGCTGGACCTGCACCGCGTGCTGCTGGACAGCCTGAACCTTGCCGCCCTCGAGCATGCATCCGAGAATGACCTGCGCAACGAGATCAACGCCATCACAGCCGAGTTTCTGAACGAGAAGGCAATCGTGCTGGGCCGCGAGGACCGCATGACGCTCAACTCCGAGCTTTATGACGAAGTGACAGGCCTTGGCCCGCTGGAGACATTGCTGAAAGACGAGACGATCAACGATATTCTGGTCAACGGCCCGCAGCAGATATTCGTCGAGCGCAACGGCAAGCTGGAATTAACAGATGTGACGTTCAAAGACGAACGCCACCTGCTGCGCATCATCGACAAGATCGTATCCGCCGTTGGCCGCCGCGTGGACGAATCCAACCCTTACGTCGATGCGCGCCTCAAAGACGGCTCGCGCTTTAACGCTATGGTGCCACCCGTTGCCGTGGATGGCAGCCTTGTTTCCATTCGTAAGTTCAAAAAAGACAAACTTGGCATCGACGATCTGGTAAACTTCGGTGCCTTCACCGAGGAAATGGCTGCATATCTGCAAGCCGCCGTTGCCACCCGTCTGAACATCATCGTGTCGGGCGGTACGGGTTCGGGTAAAACAACCACGCTCAACGCCCTCAGCAGTTTCATCGACAACGCCGAGCGGATCCTGACAATCGAGGATACGGCGGAACTGCAACTGCAACAGACACACGTGGGCCGGATGGAATCCCGTCCGCCAAACGTTGAAGGCAAAGGCGAGGTTTCACCGCGCGACTGCCTCAAGAACGCCCTGCGCATGCGCCCTGACCGTATCATCGTGGGTGAAACCCGCGGCGAGGAAGTCATCGACATGCTTCAGGCAATGAACACCGGCCATGACGGCTCCATGACGACGATCCACGCGAACTCTGCTCGGGACGGTGTGTCACGTCTGGAAAACATGATCGCCATGGCCGGTATTGAAATGCCCCTAAAAGCGGTGCGCAGCCAGATCTCCTCGGCTGTGAACCTGATCGTGCAGGCCAGCCGTCTGCAAGACGGTAGCCGCCGCATGACATCGATCACCGAGATCACGGGCATGGAAGGCGACGTCATCTCCATGCAGGAAATCTTCCGCTACCAGCGCGTGGGGCTGACGCCAGAGAACAAGATTATCGGCCACTTTACGGCAACCGGCGTGCGCAGCCACTACGCAGAGCGGTTCCGCATGTGGGGCTATGATCTGCCGGCATCCATCTACGAGCCGATTGCGGCACAATAACATCGTTTCAAACATCTCCCTCTACATGCCCTTTCGGGCAAAAGGACCAAGACCATGAGTGCAGAACCAATCATCTATGGGCTAATCTTTATTGCTGTGCTGGTGCTCGTGGAGGGCCTGTATCTGGTCGCATTCGGCAAATCCATCTCGCTCAACAGCCGTGTAAACCGCCGGTTGGAAATGCTGGAAAAAGGCGAACGCCGCGAAGAAGTGCTGGAAAAGCTGCGCAAGGAAATGCAGCAGCACATGAAAGCGCGGTCTATTCCGCTCTATTCCCTGCTGTCCGAGAAGGCACAAAAAGCAGCAATCGCCTTTACGCCCCAGCAGCTGTTGATGATCATGGCGGGCCTGTCGGTTGCAATTTTCATGGGCCTGACGATCGGCACAACCACACAAGTGGCCGTACGGATTGTCATGTCTGCCGGTATGGGCATCGGCGGCGTCTTCATGTGGATTTCCATGAAGGCCAACAAACGGATGTCCATGATCGAGGAACAGCTGCCCGATGCTGTCGAACTGATGGTCCGGTCCTTGCGGGTGGGGCACCCTTTTGTGAACGCAATCTCGATTGTCTCGCGCGAGATCCAGGATCCGCTGGCCTCCGAATTTGGCGTGATCGCGGACGAGGCCGCATATGGCCGTGACATTGGCGAGGCGCTCAAGGACATGGCAGAACGGCTGAACATGCAAGACATGCGCTTTCTTGCGGTGGCCGTGACGATCCAGCAGCAATCGGGCGGTAACCTTGCCGAAATTCTGGCCGGACTGGCCAAAGTGATCCGCGCGCGTTTCCGTCTGTTCCGCAAGGTCAAAGCCATCACTGCCGAGGCGAAATGGTCTGGCAAGTTTCTGTCCGGCTTTCCGGTCGGCGCCCTGATCGTGATCAACGTCACCAAGCCGGGCTATTACGACGAGGTCAAGGAAACCCCTTATTTCATTCCCGCCTGTTTTTTCGTTGCCATCTTTCTGGGCATCAATCTGCTTGTGATGCGCGTGCTCACAAACATCAAAGTATAAGGGGACAGCCATGCTCGGTACTATCAATACAGCAATCAGCGATGTGATGGGCCCTTTCGGGTTGATCATTATCCTTGGCGTTGCAGGGGCGATTCTTGTGATGGCGACAGTCGTCATGATGATGAACCAGCCCGAAGACCCGCTGGACAAGCTCAAACGCGAACAACGTTCGCCGCGTGGCAGCGAGGTGCAAACCCTGCTGCGCCAGAAGGACGGCAACGCCCAGCTCCAGAAATTCGCAACCTTCCTCGAGCCTTCTGACGATACCGAACTCAGCGCGAAACAGCTGGAATTGCGCCAGGCCGGTTACCAATCCCGTGATGCGGTGCGGATGTTCTATTTTGCGCAAATGACGCTGGGTCTTTTGGGTCTGCTGATCGGCGTGATCTATACCAACATGATTGTAGAAGTCGAGATGACCACCCAGAAAACCATCATGTGGACTTTGGGGCCGGGCGGCGTCGGATATTGGCTGCCCAAATACTGGGTCACGCGCCGCGTCGCGGAACGCAAGGAGGAGATCGAGAGCGGCTTTCCCGATGCACTCGACCTCATGCTGGTTTGTGTCGAAGCCGGTCAATCGCTGGACCAGTGTATTGTCCGCGTTGCACGCGAGCTGAAAGCCTCTTACGCCGCCCTCGCAGATGAATTCGAAGTTGTCGCGCAGGAAATGAAAGCCGGTAAAGAAAAGATAAGCGTACTCAACGACATGGGCACCCGCTGCGGCGTGCAGGATGTATCCTCTTTTGTCACGGTTCTGGTGCAATCGGCTGCTTTCGGTACGTCCATCTCGGATGCCCTGCGTGTCTATGCCTCTGAAATGCGGGACAAACGCGTTATGAAAGCGGAAGAGGCCGCAAACAAGTTGCCAACCAAGATGACACTCGCCACAATGATGTTCACGGTGCCCCCGCTGTTGGTCATTCTTGTCGGGCCTTCGGTTCTGGGCATTTCGAAAATGGGTGAAATGGGTGCCCCCGGAGGCCAGTAATGATACCAAAACCGGGGCGGCTTGCAGCCCTGCTGATTGTAACTCTTGCTTTGGCCGCCTGCACGTCAGGCGGCTTTGGCAATTCCTTTCTGGGCACTAAAAAGGCCGACAGGCTGGATGCACCCGGCATAGATCTGCGCAACGACGGGGCAGATAATCTGGAAACCGGCCATCGCCTGATGGCGTCGGGTCAATACGAGCTGGCAATCCGATCCTTCAACCGCGCCGCAATAGATCGTGGCACTGTGGACGCTGAAATCCTGTCGGGCCTTGGCACCGCAAATCTGGGGCTGGGCCGTCTGGGACAGGCGGAAACCCTGCTGCGCCGCGCCGTCGAGCGGGACGCGACACAGCCCGAAATCTGGAATAATCTGGGCGTTGTCCTGATGGAGCGTGGCAAAAATGCCGATGCGACACAGATACTGCGCAAGGCTTTTGCGCTTGATAATGGCGAAAGTGTCTCAATCCGCGACAATTTGCGATTGGCGCTCGAAAAATCGGAGAAATCTGATACATCTTCGGATACGTTAGATGAATATAAACTGGTGCGCCGCGGATCGGCCGATTATCTGATCCGCTCGGGGCTGTGACCTAAAAATAGGCACGGCAGCTACTCACCCGCGCAGGGGCACCGCATGAGGCAGAAGCAGTAAAGGACGCACACATGCGCCATATCTCCGTTTTGACCGCCGTTTTGGCCGGTGCCACCCTGCTGGTCGGTTGTACCGAAAAAAGCGGTGAAGAGACCGTGCAGCGCGCGTTTCAGGATGTGAATGTCATTGATGATGCCAATCTGAATGATGTGATGCTGACCGTCGCGGACCCGAACGAGGCGGTGACCTATTTCCAGCGGATCACGTCCGAGCAGCCCGACAATCTGGAATTTGCCCGCGGTCTGGCGCAATCGCTGATCCGTGCAAAACGGCATGATGAAGGTGCTGCTGCATGGCAGCGCACCGTTGCACTGAAAGGCGCCACCGCAGATGACCGCGTCGAGCTGGCCGATGCCCTGATCCGCGCAGGCGACTGGGCCACAGCCGAAAAGACGCTGACCGCCATTCCCCCCACACACGAGACATTCAAGCGCTACCGCCTTGAGGCGATTATCGCAGACAGCAAGCAGCAGTGGAAAAAAGCCGACAGTTTTTACGAGATTGCAGTGGGCCTGACAACCGAGCCTGCACCGGTTCTTAACAACTGGGGTTACTCCAAACTGACGCGCGGCGATTTCAAAGACGCAGAGCGGCTGTTCACCAGTGCGGTGACACAAGACAGCACCCTGTTTACGGCAAAGAACAACCTCGTGCTTGCCCGCGGTGCCCAACGGAATTACAACCTGCCCGTGGTCCCGATGGATCAGACAGAGCGCGCACAACTGCTGCACACCATGGCTCTGTCGGCGATCAAACAGGGTGATGTGGAAACCGGCAAAGGCCTGCTGCGCGAAGCCATTGACACCCATCCGCAGCACTTCGAGGCCGCATCGCGCTCGCTTGCGGCGCTGGAAGCCTGAGCCATGTCGATCACTGCCTATGCTGCCGCGTGGTTCCTGCCCTTCGTTGTCCCGGTATGTCTGTGGGTGATGTACACAGATGTGTCGCGCATGAAGATCACCAACACCACCAATATGGTGCTGTTGGGCATCTTTATGGTCATCGGCCTGATTGTCCTGCCCTTCACTGAATATCTTTGGCATCTTGTGGCGATGGTTGTCGTTCTGGTTGTGGCAGCTTTGCTGAATGCTTTGGGTGCTATGGGTGGCGGCGACAGCAAGTTCATCGCCGCAGCAGCCCCCTTCATCGCGTTCGGGGATGTGGTTTTGCTGATGTGGATCTTTGCGATCAGCCTTGTTGCAGCCCTTGTCACACACCGCATTGTAAAACATTCACCCCTGCGCACCCTCGCCCCTGACTGGGCCAGCTGGGATCAGGGCAAAAAATTTCCGATGGGCCTCGCGCTTGGTCCTGCACTTATTATCTATTTGGGCCTCGGCGCCCTTAATGGTGCCTGATTAACGCCATTTTTATCCCGTATGGCAGGTTAAACGCCTGAGCAACGCAAAGGGACAGATTGATATGAACGCACCCGTCACAGCCGTAATGGCCCCCCCCGCCCCGAAAACACTCGCGGACATGCGTCTGCCGATTGTGATGATGCGTGACATCCTGTTGAAAACGATCTTTCGCAAAAACCTCGATCTGGTCAGCGACCTGTCCAAGGCCGTGTGCCTGCCCGTTCAGGTGGTGCAAGAGCTGGTGGATATGTGCCGCGCCCAGCGTCTGATCGAGGCGACAGGCACGCTGAACGCCCAGAACGGCAATGAAATGGGCTATCAACTGACCGATGCGGGCAAGGCGCGTGCACTGGACGCACTGGCGCAGTCCGAATATTTTGGCCCCATGCCCGTGCCGCTGGACGTCTACAAAGAGCAGGTCAAACGCCAGTCCGTGCGCAACATGCAGATCACGCGTGCACAGTTGACCGGCGCCATGGGCCACCTGATCCTGCCCGACAGCTTGCTGGACCACCTCGGCCCCGCTGTCTCGGCAGGCCGCTCCATCCTCATGTACGGCCCCCCCGGCAACGGCAAATCTTCCATCTCCAACGGCATCCGCGACGCGCTTGGCGATCATGTCTATGTCCCGCGCGCGATTGAATATGCGTCCCAGGTTATCACCGTTTTCGACCCGATCGTGCACAACGAAGTCGAGGAGGCAGGGCAAGACCCCACATCGCTGCGCCGTATCACCCGATTTGACGCGCGCTATGTCTGCTGTGAACGCCCCTCGGTGATCACCGGCGGCGAGCTGACGCTGGACATGCTGGATCTGGTCTATAATCCGACCGCTAAAACCTATCAGGCGCCTTTACAGCTGAAATCAACCGGTGGCATTTTCATCGTGGATGACCTTGGCCGCCAGAAAGAACCGCCGCAAAGCATTGTGAACCGCTGGATCGTCCCACTGGAAGAGAGCAAAGACATCCTTGCCCTTCAATCAGGCGAGAAGTTCGAAGTGCCCTTCGACACGCTGGTCATTTTCTCAACCAACTTCCACCCGAACGAGATTTTTGACACAGCCGCCCTGCGCCGTATTTTCTTCAAAATCAAAATTGACGGGCCGGATCAGGCAAATTATTTGAAAATCTTTGCCATGATGGCCAAGAAACGCAAAATGCCGCTGGACGAGGCGACCCTGATCCACCTGTTGAAAAACAAATATCCCACCATCAACAACGTCTACGCCAACTACCAGCCCATCTTCCTGATCGACCAGATCATCGCCATCTGCGAGTTCGAGGGCATTCCCTACCAGATGTCTCCGGCCCTGATAGACCGCGCATGGGCAAATATGTTCGTAAAAGACGAACATATCGTGAAGTAGCATCATGCGCTCGCTCACCGGTATCGCGGGTTGTGGCCGCATGGGGGCACCAATGCTGGCCGCTTTGCGCGGCGCGGGACTGCCTGCGCGCGGTTATGACATCGTGCCGACAGACACGCCCTACATCACCGATGATGTTGCCCTTTTTTCAGAAGATCTTGATACGTTAATCACCGTTGTACGCGACATAGAGCAGACAGAAGCCGTTTTGTTTGGCGAGCAACACTTCGCAGAAATTCCAACGCTGATCCGCATCATCATTTGCTCGACCCTGTCGCCCAAATACGTCCTCTCCCTGCGCGCCCGCATCCCCGCGCACATCGCCCTGATCGACGCACCCATGTCCGGCGCACAAATCGCGGCGCAAGAGGCACGGCTCAGCTTCATGCTGGGTGGTGACACCAGTGAACTGGACGCAGCCCAGCCGCTGTTCAAAGCCATGGGTAAACACTTTCACCGCATGGGTGACTTCGGCGCGGGCATGCAGGCCAAGGTTCTCAACAACCTTCTTGCCGCCTCCAACACTGCCATGACGCGTCTTGTCCTCGACTGGGCGGATGACGCGGGCCTCGACACATTCGCCCTGTTGGATCTCATCCACACCTCGTCCGGTCAGAACTGGTTTGCCTCCGGTTTCAACAGCATCGAATTCGCCCAAGACGGGCATGAGCCGGGCAATACCATCGCCATCCTCGTCAAAGATGTCGCCAGCGCGCTGGATGCTGCGCCGGCGGGCGCTGATACATCCCTGCCCGAAACCGTCCAACGCGCCATTGCCGCCCTGAAACCCCGCCTCTAATCGCCGTTTCTTTTGACCATAAATATTCCGGTGAAATTGACATTAAGGCCAATGGGGGCTGGCCCCCCTGCCTGCCAGTGCTATCTTTTACAGCATGCGCATACTCCCCCAAACCTTCCAGAACTGGTTCAGTACCAAAGGCTGGTCCATCCACCCGCACCAGCAGGCCATGCTGGACCGCGCGGATGCGCCCGCGCTTTTGCTGATTGCCCCGACCGGGGGCGGCAAAACCCTGTCCGGCTTCCTACCCACACTGATTGATTTGGCGACAACCGATCACACGGGCATGCACACTCTCTATATCTCGCCGCTCAAGGCCTTGGCCGCTGACATCAAACGCAACCTGACCACGCCTGTCACCGAAATGGGCCTGAACATCAGGATCGAGGAACGCACCGGCGACACCACAGCCACCCTGCGCAAACGCCAGCGCGCCGATCCGCCGCATATCTTCCTCACCACGCCCGAAAGCCTGGCACTGCTGGTCAGCTACGAGGATGCGCCGCGCATGTTCGCGGGCCTCAAACGGGTGGTGATCGACGAAATTCACGCGCTCGCGGACTCCAAGCGCGGTGACCAACTGATGCTGGCGCTGGCCCGCCTGAACGCCATTTGTCCCGATCTCAAACGCGTCGGCCTCTCTGCCACCGTCGATGATCCCGCCGCCATCGCACATCTGATGGCCCGCCATCCCGACACCTGCGAGATCCTGCTGGCCGATCCTGGCCCTGCACCCGATATCCAGATGCTGCGCACCGAGGAGGCCCCGCCGTGGTCCGGCAATGGCGCCGCCTATGCCATCCCCGCCGTACTGGCGCAGGTAAAAGCCCATAACACCACGCTGATCTTCCACAATACCCGCGCGCAGGCCGAAATTTTCTTTCACAAACTCTGGCTTGCGAACGAAGACAGCCTGCCCATCGGCATCCACCACGGCAGCCTTGACCGCGAGCAGCGCCAGCGTGTCGAAGCCGCCATGGTGCGCGGTGATTTGCGCGCCATTGTCTGCACCGGCAGCCTCGATCTGGGGATCGACTGGGGCGATGTGGATCTGGTCATCCAGATCGGTGCGCCAAAAAACGTCAAACGTCTGGTGCAGCGGATCGGGCGGGCCAACCACCGCTATAATGCGCCCTCCAAGGCGCTGCTGGTGCCTGCCAACCGCTTTGAAGTGGTGGAATGTATGGCCGCATTAGAGGCCGTTCTGGAGGGCGAGCTGGACGGCGATCCGCGCGGCACCGGCCCCCGCGATGTGCTGTGCCAGCATATCCTCATCACCGCCTGCGCAGGTCCGTTCGACGCGGGTGCGCTCTACGCCGAAGTCACCTCCGCCGGTGCCTACAGCGCCCTCACCCGTGCCCAATTCGACGCATGCCTCGATTTCTGCGCAACGGGGGGCTATGCCCTGCGCAGCTATGACCGCTGGCAACGCCTGATCCGGCGCGCAGATGGCCTGTGGCAGTTGCGCGATCCGCGCGCCGCCCGCACTCTGCGCATGAACATCGGCACCATTCAGGACACCGACACCCTCAAGGTCAGGATGCAGCGCAGCCGTGGCGGCAGCCCCTTGGGCGAGATCGAGGAAGGCTTTGCCGCGACCCTCACCAAGGGCGATACTTTCCTGATCGGCGGGCAAATCGTGAAATACGAAGGCCTGCGCGAGATGACCGTTGAAGTCTCGCGCGACAGTTCCAGAAAACCAAAGGTCGCCACTTTTATGGGCACCAAATTCGCCACCTCCACACAGCTGTCTGCCCGCGTGCAGCGCCTGTTCACCCAAGACAGCTGGCCCGACCTGCCCGGCCACACCGCACAATGGCTGGAGTTGCAGCGCAGCCGCAGCCAGTTGCCGCAACCGGGCCGCCTGTTGATCGAGAGCTTCCCCCATGAGGGCCGCGCGCAAACCGTGGTCTACGGCTTTGCAGGCCGTAATGGCCAGCAAACGCTGGGCCTGCTGCTGACCAAACGGATGGAGGAATTAGGCCTCGGCCCCTTGGGCTTTGTCGCCACAGATTACGCGACCCTGATCTGGGGTCTTGACCCCGTCACAGACGCGGGCCCCCTGCTCGACGCGGACGCGCTGCAAAACGGGATGGAGACATGGCTGGCGGGCAATGCGGTGATGAAACGCACCTTCCGCGCCTGTGCCACCATCGCGGGCTTGATCGAGCGGAACAGCCCGCAAGCGCGCAAATCCGGGCGGCAGGCGACCTTTACCTCCGACATTCTGTATGACACGCTGGCGAAATACGACCCCGACCATCTGATGCTGGACATCACCCGCGAAGAGGCGCTGCGCGGGTTGGTGGATTTTGGCCGGATCGAGGAAATGCTGGCGCGCACCAGTGGCCGGATTGATCACCTGAGCCTGCCGCAGGTCACGCCACTGGCGGCCCCCATCCTTATGGAAATGGGCCGTGTACCAGTCAAAGGCGACGCGGAAGAACGCCTGCTGGCAGAAGAATCCCGCCGCCTGATGGAGCATTCTGGTCTGGCACAGATCATTCCTGCACCCTCGGACAAACCACGCTGGCGTGTGGGGTTCTAGGCCCCTTGCAGCCCGTAGAATTGTGAGCCACCCTGCGCCTATGAACGGATACAATTTCACCCTGTCAGGCGCACCGCTGACTGCGCTGGGATCAGGCGCATTGTGGTGGCCTGACGCGCGCCTGCTGGTTGTCAGCGACCTGCATCTGGGTAAATCCGAGCGGATTGCGCGGCGCGGCGGGTTCTCCCTGCCGCCCTATGACACCCGCGATACGCTCAACCGTTTGGCCGCCGATCTGGCGCTGAGCCATGCGCACACGGTCGTCTGCCTTGGCGACAGTTTCGATGATCTACACGCCGCCGATGCCCTGCCCGAGGAAGAACGCCAATGGATTGTCCGCCTGCAAGCCGGGCGTCGCTGGGTCTGGATCGAAGGCAACCATGATCCGGGTCCGGTCGCCTTTGGCGGTGCGCATCTGGCGGAACTGCCGTTGCCACCCCTCATCTTCCGCCACATCGCGCAACCGGCTGCCAGCGGCGAGATTTCAGGCCATTACCACCCCAAAGCGGGCGTGCATTTGCGCGGCCGCACCGTGACGCGCCCCGCCTTTCTGATCGACACTGACCGCGTGATCCTGCCCGCCTACGGCACCTATACCGGCGGGCTGCGCAGTGATACGCCTGTGTTGGGCAAGCTGATGCGCACAGATGCCATCGCTGTGCTGACCGGCCCCATCCCCACCGCCCTTCCAATGCCGAGGTAAACCATGGACGACGCTATCACAGACCGCATCACCGCCAGCTTTGCCGCCCAGACCATGATGGGAACGCTGGGTGCAGAGCTGTTGGAAATCTCTGAGGGGCTGGTCCGCATCACGGCGCCAATCCTTGCAGGCACCCGCCAGCAACAGGGTTTCGGCCACGCGGGCCTGACCTTTTCCATCGGGGACAGTGCGGCAGGCTATGCGGCGCTGACCCTGCTGCCCCCCGACATGGAAGTCGTCACCGCCGAGATAAAAATCAACCTGCTGGCCCCCGCGCGCGGCGACCGTTTGATTGCCACTGGACGCGTGGTAAAACCCGGAAAACGCCTCAGCGTGGTGACAGCCGAAGTCCATGCCGAGGCAGACGGCGTGCAAACCCTGATCGCAATCTTGCAAGGCACCATGGTGCCGGTATTGCGCTAGAGCAGACCCGCCTCCTGCGCCGCTGCGCGAAAACTGCGGCTAACCGGCACTTCTGCTCCATCCGACATCACAAGAACGTCGCGCCCCTTGGCACGACGCGGCTTGCTCACGCCTTGCACCGCAACCCAGTGCGAGCGGTGGATTTGCAGGCCCAGCCCCTCCAGCTCTGCAATCGCATCGCCCAGACGCATCAGAATCAGTGCACTGCCCTTTTGCGTCACAACGTTCAGGTAATGATCCTGTGCTTCAATCCGCACCAGCGGCCCGCGCACCTCATACTGCAGACGGCGCTGGAACGTCGCGTCCGGCACAGCCGGCACAACAGGCTTTTGCGGAAAAATACCCCAGATCACCAGATGCACCGCCGCCGTTACCAGCCCGACAATCGCCGTCAGATACCCCCAATCGGCCAGCCCACCCCAAACGGGAAAAATGGCGCTGTTCAGCACGTGAAACCCGGCTGACAAAACCAATACAAAACCAATCCAGACCGCAACAGCACCTGTCATGCTGCGATGGCCCGCCAGATAGGTCGCACCATTGGTCAGCACAACAGAGCAGCCAACAACGCCGCCCCAATACAGCGCACGGCCACCAAGCCCCATCGCCTGCATCGTATCAAACGGCCCTGCAACAGCGATCACAACTGTCAGCACCAGCCAGATCAACAGCGGTACGCGTACCCTTGTTATTTCACGAAGCGTGAACTGCATCCGCCGGAGTTTCCTTGTCATTCACGAATTTAGCGAACCGCCCGCGCAATCCCGCTGGCCCGTTTTCCCACAGCTTGCCATCACAAGCCAACACAAAAACCGGAGCCCTGACATGACCCTGACCCCTCTCGCCAATGCATCCTTGATGATTCAAATCCATACCGCTCTCGCCCTCTGTGCGATTGGGTTAACCATTGCCATATTTACCCTGCGCAAAGGCAGCCCGTTGCACCGCGTGACGGGCAGGGCTTGGGTTGTGTGCATGGGCGTGACCGCCCTCAGCAGCTTCGGGATTCATACGCTGAACTGGATCGGCCCGTTCAGCCCGATCCACCTTCTCTCGCTCTATGTACTCTACGGCCTTGTGCGCGGCGTACAGGACGCCCGCGCCGGACACATCGCAGCCCACAAAGCCCGCATGAAAGGCATGGTGTTCGTCGGTCTGGTGGTGGCCGGCGCCTTTACTTTCATGCCCGGCCGCCTGATGTTGCAGGTCGTCTCAGGCGGTTAGGCCCTCCGGCTCGGCCAAACCATTGGCGCGGCAGCAGGCTGTCACCGTATTGGCCAGCAGGCAGGCAATCGTCATCGGCCCCACGCCACCCGGCACCGGCGTAATCGCCCCCGCCACGGCAGCGCAGCTGTCATAATCCACATCGCCTACCAGCCGCGTCTTACCCGCGCCCAACTCTGGCGCGTCCAAACGGTTTATCCCTACGTCAATCACCGTCGCCCCCGGCTTGATCCAGTCGCCCGGCACCATTTGCGCACGGCCAACAGCGGCCACCACAATATCCGCACGGCGCACAACATCGGCCAGATCCTTGGTCCGGCTATGCGCAATGGTCACAGTACAGCTGTCGCCCAGCAACAGTTGCGCCATCGGCTTGCCAACAATATTCGAGCGGCCAATAACAACAGCATTCATCCCGGAGAGAGAACCGTGGTGGTCGCGCAACATCATCAGACAGCCCAACGGTGTGCACGGCACCATGCTCTTCTGACCCGTCCCCAGCAGGCCCACATTAGAGATATGGAAGCCGTCCACATCCTTGGCCGGATCAATCGCATTGATCACCAGATCCTCGTTCAGATGCTCGGGCAACGGCAACTGCACCAGAATACCATGAATTTCAGGATCCTTGTTCAGCTGATCGATCAGCGCCAGCAACTCCGCCTCTGGCGTCTCCACATCCAGCTTGTGCTCGACCGATTTCATGCCAACCTCGAGGGTCATTTTCCCCTTGGAGCGCACATAAACCTGAGAGGCAGGGTCCTCACCGACCAGCACAACCGCCAAACCGGGCATGATCCCGTGATCCGCTTTCAGCCGCGCCACATGGCTCGCCACCTGCCCCCGCACCCGCGCCGCAAATTCCTTGCCGTCGATGATTGTCGCAGCCATATGCCCCGCGCCCCTTTTTCTTTATTTTGCCTATAAACTCATGGCCGTCAGGCCAAAGCGGGGCGGAGGGTTCTCCCTCCGCCCCGCTTTTCTCTTACCTGATCAAAACAGACCTTCAACGTCCCCGTCTGCATTCAGTTTGATGTTCTCGGCCGAAGGCACACGGGGCAGACCAGGCATCGTCATGATCTCGCCACAGATCACCACAACAAAACCGGCACCCGCCGACAGGCGCACTTCGCGCACTGGAACAGAGAACCCTACAGGCGCGCCGCGGCGGTCAGGATCGGTGGTAAAGCTGTACTGGGTTTTCGCCATGCAGACCGGCAGATGGCCATAGCCCTGATCTTCCCATTCCTTCAACTGGTTGCGGATTTTCTGGTCCGCCAGCACATCGTCGGCGCGGTAGATCCGCTTGGCCACCGCTTCGATCTTCTGGAACAGCGGCATATCGTCGGGATAAAGCAGCGAGAAGTCGGCCTCGCCCGCATCGGCAATCTCGGCCACACGCGTCGCCAGATCAGCGGAACCTTCGGACCCCAACTCCCAATGACGCGACAGGATCGCTTCCGCACCTTGCTGGGCCACGTAATCCTTGATTGTCTGAACTTCCGCATCCGTATCGGTCACGAAATGGTTGATTGCAACCACCACAGGCACGCCAAATGATTTCACATTCTCGACGTGACGGCCAAGGTTGGCACAGCCTTTCAGCACAGCATCAACGTTTTCAGTGCCCAGATCTGCTTTGGTCACGCCCCCGTTCATCTTCATCGCCCGAACGGTGGCAACCACAACGACAACGCTGGGTGCAATGCCCGCCTTGCGGCATTTGATGTTCATGAACTTCTCGGCACCCAGATCGGCACCGAATCCGGCTTCGGTCACCACATAATCCGCCAGCTTCAAGGCAGTCGTGGTGGCGATGACAGAGTTGCAGCCATGCGCGATATTGGCGAACGGGCCACCGTGCACAAAGGCCGGGTTGTTCTCCAGCGTCTGCACAAGGTTCGGCTGCATCGCATCTTTCAGCAGCACAGTCATCGCCCCATCTGCCTTGATATCGCGGCAATACACAGCAGTGCGGTCACGGCGGTACGCCACAATCATGGAGCCGAGACGCTCCTGCAAGTCATCAAGGTTCCGGGCCAGACACAGGATCGCCATCACTTCGGAGGCGACCGTGATATCAAACCCCGTCTCGCGCGGGAAACCGTTAGAGACACCGCCCAGGCTGGCCGTGATCTGGCGCAGGGCGCGGTCGTTCATGTCGACCACACGGCGCCACACAACGCGGCGCGTGTCGATCTCCAACTCGTTGCCCCAGTAAATATGGTTGTCGATCATCGCAGACAGCAGGTTGTGCGCGGACGTGATCGCGTGGAAGTCGCCTGTAAAGTGCAGGTTCATCTCTTCCATCGGCACGATCTGGGAATACCCGCCGCCCGCAGCGCCCCCCTTCATGCCAAAGTTTGGCCCGAGCGATGCTTCACGGATACACACGGCCGCGTTTTTGCCGATACGGTTCAAGCCATCGCCAAGACCCACAGTTGTCGTTGTCTTACCTTCACCCGCAGGGGTCGGGTTTATGGCCGTCACAAGGATCAACTTGCCATCTTTGCGGTCCTGCACAGAGTTGATGAACGTCTGGCTGATCTTCGCCTTGTCGTGGCCGTAGGGCAGCAGATCATCGCTGGAGATGCCCAAGCGTGCGCCGATCTCCTGAATGGGTTTCTTGTTCGCTTCACGCGCGATTTGAATGTCAGTCTTGAAAGCCATTGGTGTCCCCATTGTGTGCCGGATCGGCATGTTATGTTGGATGCATACAAGGGCATGCCACAATGACAGGTATGGATTGCGACATTTCCGGCGTGCGTTGCGGCGTCAGGGTGCAACAGTGTTTCTTTTACGAAACCGGCCAGTAACGTTTCAAATTGAACGCACGCGGTATTTTTGACAGATTACCCGACAACAGCAGATTTCGCCCTGCCTTTTGCTCCGGAAGGGCAGTTGATGAAAAATTATGTGCCCAGCAAATCCACAGTTGCCAAGAACGCAAGGCTGGAGGCGCCCGTGCGCCTGTGCGGCGCCTGCACGGTGCGCGATCATTGCGAGATCGGGCAGTTTACTTTCGTCAACGACGGCACGACTTTCTTCCGCAATACGACCGTCGGGCGCTATTGCTCCATCGGGAAGCTTTGCGAGATCGGCGCGCCGATGCATCCCGTAGACTGGCTGACCAGCAGCCCCGTCGCCTTTGCCGCGAAACGCCATTTCCGCAACGAAGGCAACATTTTTCCACAATCGGAGTTTGACCAGTACAAGCCCACAACCATCGGTGCCGATGTCTGGATCGGATCGCATTGTATCATCACCGCAGGGGTCACAATTGGCCACGGTGCAATTGTCGGCAGCGGTGCTGTGGTGACAAAAGACGTGGCCCCCTATGCGATTGTCGGCGGCACCCCTGCCAAATTGATCAGATACCGCTTTGATGAAGCCACAATAGAGCGCCTGTTGGAGACGCAGTGGTGGACGCTTCCACCCGAAGAGATTGCCAAGCTCGACCTCACCGATGTGGCCGGATCACTAGATGCTCTCGAAGGTTAGAATAGCCTCAGATCATCACAGGGGCCCAAGGCCGCTGGTCGGGGATATGCAACCGCATCCGCGCGCCCAAGGTAAGCACTCCTTCGCGCTCGACCCATGCGGTCACGCCGCGCCGGTCTTTGGCCGCCGCTTTGACCGCCTTGCCGACACCGGGCATATCTGCCTCGATCTCGCGGGCAGGCAACATGCAGGGGCGGTTTTCCATATCCACCACAATCGTCGCCCCGGTTTCCGCCTGAAGCCGCGAGGATGGCGGAATATGGGTGAAATCTGCAATTCCCTCGATCACCAATGTGGCCCCCATATAGGAAGGGTCGAGGCGCTCTAGCCCCATCGTAGCGGCGATGGCGGCCAACTCCTCCGCACTCATCACGCACAACTGGCGGGTGTTGCGGATAACGGTATCACGCGGGTACTGCGACAGTACGCGGCTGCACGAAGGGCGCGTAAGGCCACTGTGGTCCTCGCCCTGCGCACCCTCAAAGCCAAGCACCAAGCTGTCGCGCGGAACCGCCTTCAACCCCGCTGCGCGGTCAGGCACAACGCCAAGCCATGTGACGATTGCGTAATAGTCGGTAGGGATCAATGCAGGCATGGCGGGCGTCCTTTTTTCCACATTCTGCAAGGACATCCCGCAAAAGAAAAGGCCCCGCGCACTGCGGGGCCTATGATCTTTGATGCTGTCAGTTTTACGAAAAGTAATCAGACAGAAGGTTCAGGTTCCATCCCGCCGGTTGGGAGCGTCTTTTTGCCCTTGGCCTTCGGAATCGCCGTGACGCTGGGCGCAGAACCGCTGTCGGGCGTGTCATCCTCGTCCGGTGCCGTGGGCGGCTTGCCCGCCATCACGCGCTTGATCTCTTCGCCGGTCAGTGTCTCGTATTCCAGCAGGCCTTGGGCCAAACGCTCGAACTCAACTGCGTTTTCCTCGATCAGCTTTTTGGCAAGGGCCGAGCCTTCGTCGATGATCCGCTTCACTTCGGATTCGATCAGTTCTTTGGTCGCAGCAGAGACGCTAAAGCCGCCCGCCCCGCCATTGGCCTGATAACCCGCCGCAGCTTCCTGATAGTCGATGTTGCCGACCTTGTCAGACATGCCGTAGCGCATCACCATGGCACGCGCCAAAGCACTGGCCTGCATAATGTCACCTACCGGACCGGAAGACACTGAATCCGCACCGTATTTGAAGATTTCAGCAGCTTTTCCCGCCATTGTCATGGCAATTCGCTCTTCGGCTTCGTCCTTGAACATTTGCAGCTTGTCCATTTCCGGCAGACTCATCACCATGCCCAAGGAACCACCACGTGGAATGATCGTGGCTTTGTACACCGGATCACATTTCGGCAGCATGATGCCGACAATCGCGTGGCCTGCCTCGTGATAGGCTGTCTTTTCCTTCTGGTCCTGCGTCAGCACCATCGAGCGGCGCTCGGCGCCCATCATGATCTTGTCCTTGGCGCTCTCGAAGTCGAGCATGGCGACAAAACGGCGGCCCAAACGCGCAGCAGTCAGCGCCGCCTCGTTCACAAGGTTTGCCAGATCGGCACCGGAGAAACCCGGTGTGCCGCGTGCAATAATCCGCAGATCAACATCGGGGCCCAGCGGCGTCTTGCGTGCGTGCACACCCAAAATCTTCTCACGGCCTTTGATGTCGGGATTACCAACACTCACCTGACGGTCAAAACGACCGGGGCGCAGCAAGGCAGGGTCCAACACGTCCTTACGGTTGGTCGCAGCGATGATGATGACGCCTTCGTTGGCTTCAAAACCGTCCATCTCGACCAGCAACTGGTTCAGCGTCTGCTCCCGCTCATCATTGCCGCCACCGTAACCGGCACCGCGCGAGCGGCCCACAGCGTCGATTTCGTCAATAAAGACGATGCAGGGCGCGTTTTTCTTGGCTTGCTCGAACATGTCGCGCACACGGGACGCACCCACACCCACGAACATTTCCACAAAGTCAGAACCGGAGATGGTGAAGAACGGCACACCCGCCTCGCCCGCAATCGCACGCGCCAGCAGGGTTTTACCCGTACCTGGAGGGCCTTCAAGCAACGCACCTTTGGGGATTTTACCACCCAGACGGCTAAATTTCTGCGGGTTGCGCAGGAATTCAACGATCTCTTCGAGCTCTTCCTTGGCTTCATCAATGCCTGCCACGTCGTCAAACGTCACGCGGCCATGCTTTTCGGTCAGCATCTTGGCTTTGGATTTGCCAAAACCCATCGCACCACCTTTGCCGCCGCCCTGCATCCGGTTCATGAAGTAGATCCAGACACCGATCAGCAGCAGAATTGGAAGCAGCGAGACAAGGAACGTCTGCAAGCCGCTTTCCTGCTGGCTCTCGGCGCGGAAGGGAATGCTGTTGTCGGTCAGCAGCTTGGTGACTTCTGCGTCGGTCGGCTTGATCGTGACATAATCACTGCCATCAGACTGGCGAAATCGCACCTGCTCGCCATCGAGCGTTACATTGCTGACATTGCCGTTTTCAACGGATGTTACGAAATCGGAATAGCTGATCTCGCGGTTCTGCATGCTATTGCCAGCGCCGCCACCGTTGAACAAATTGAACAACGAAAAGACGAGAACCAGCAACACAGCCCAGAATGCAAGATTGCGAAAATTGCCCAAGGAAACTTCTCCTGAATACATCTCAGCCGAAGGGTCCTCCGACGGCTACTCTACTAAGATAGAGACTGACGCGATTTGTTCAATGCGAAAGCAGGAATGAAGCGAAATCTGCGACGATCTGTGCCGACCAATCGCTATTGTATCCGGCAAGGGGTGCTGCAACCAGCGAATCCGCCCTCCAGACGGCAGGTGAGGCCATCAACGACGGGCGCGGAACATCTGCTTTGCGCCAATCCGGCAACAGTCTGATCCCCTCGCCCAAGGCACGCACCTGCAAATCCGGCGCATGAGGGCCGAGCAGGCGCCAGCGCATGTCCCAGACCGCATCTGTGGGGCCACACAAATCGCGCACTGCGTTATATTCGCGCATGATCCGCATCTGGCCTTTGCGTTTCACGACCAGACACCCCGACAGGGTCAAACGGTGCTGCTGAACCAATACGGCTTTCAGCCCGGCGGCGCAAAATTTGCGCGGGGGATACGCGCCCGACCCGACCCATTGCAGCGCAGCCGCAATCAACCGCCGCTCCACATCGGCGGGGACTGCGGGCACGAAATCAAGCGGCAACACCAGATCACCCGCCTCTTGTATAACATGGGTTTGCGCCTCGCGTCGGGTGTAATGCGCCAGAGCCGTTTGCGCCTGCCGCAGGGCATGTGCCGAATGCCGGATGCTCTGCGCGGTCAGCCCCAAGCCTTCCAGCAGGGGCAAGGCATGGCGGGTCCGCGTGCGGGCGTAGCGCGTATCCTCATTGCTGGGGTCCTCTATCCACTCCACGGCGTGCCGCATCAGATAGGCGCGCAAATCCGCACGCGTATGATCCAGCAAGGGCCGCACCCAGGTGACACCGTAGCGGTCGGACCGGCGCGCCATCTCGGCCAGCCCGTCCAGACCTGCCGCCCGACCCAAACGCATCAGAAAAGTCTCGGCACTATCGTCGGCGGTATGGCCCAAGGCCACAGCCCCAATGCCGCGCGCCTTTGCCCAATCGGCCATGAGGGCATAGCGCCCGTCGCGCGCTGCCGCAGGCAGGTTGCCAGCCCCTTTCGGTGCACACCACGACAAGATGTCATGCGGAATCCCAAGGCTCTTGCACAGGTTCGCCACCGCTTGCGCTTCTGCACCGCTTTCACTGCGCAAGCCGTGATCAACTGTGACGGCAGCGATGGGTTGGCCAGTCTGCACGGACCAGCAGGACCCCAGACGCAGCAAAGCGATACTATCCCCCCCACCGGAAACGGCGAGGCCAATTTTTGTCTGTGCAAAATTTGTCTGTGCAAAATTTGTCTGTGCAAAATTTGTCTGTGCAAAATTTGTCTGTGCAAAACTGGAAAAACAGCGGTCAACGTCACGCAGAGAGGCGGCATCCGCCCCCTGCTGCATCAGCCAGCCTTGGTCTAGCTGCATCCGAGTCTGGACCGCTCCGCTTGCGCCTGAAGCGCAAACGCGCTGTCGGGAAACCGTACAGGTACTTCTGACAATGTCACACAGGCCTCGTCGCTTTGATCCAATGCGCCCAGAGACGCACCCAGTTTGTAGAGCGATTCAGGCGCGTTAGGCCCTGTAGGGGCCGCACCAAAACTCGCCAGATAGGCGCGCGCAGCCTCGCGGGTATCGCCCAACCCTTCGAATGCGTCGCCGCGCAGCAAATCAACTTCTGCCGCTATTGGAGAGCCCGGGTAGGTCTGATTGAAGGTCGCAAGCTGATCTGCGGCGGCGCGAAAGTCACTTGCAGCGAGCGCCTCCTGCGCCCGCTTGAAGTCATCCTGTTCGCCCACGGCAAGTTGGCTGGTGTTGGTTTGCGGTGCGGGTGCGGGGGCAGGCGCGGTGGCCTGATCCGCGCCGCCCAGCGTTGTGGTGGTGCCAAGATTGGAGATATCGCCCCCCTCCAGCTCCACCAGACGGAACTCCAGATCCGCAATCCGGCGCGTGCCGTCCTCGACAATGCGGTTGATCCGGAACTCAAGCTCCTCGGCCTTGGCGGTCACGCGCGACAGCTCACTCTCCATCGCGTTCACCCGTTCCAGCGCGGAGGCAGGCAGCTGCACGCCACCTGCGGTCCCTGTTGTGGACATCTCGCGCTTGAGCTTGCTCATCTCTACGTTGAGGGTGCCCAGCTCTTGCCGGATATCGGCGAGCGTCTGCGCATCCTGCGCTGTCGCCCCCATGGGGACGGCACCGAGAACGACAGCGAAAATAAAAGCAAAGCGCATCAGTTCAGGCTCCCTTAGCTGGTCTGGCCACCCGCCAGCACGGTCACCGCGCGGCGGTTTTTGGCATAGCATGCCTCGTTCGAGCAAATCTCGATCGGGCGTTCCTTGCCGTAGCTGACCACGCGCAGACGCGCCGCGGGCACCCCTTTGGACACCAGATATTCGCGCGCAGCGTTTGCACGGCGCGCACCCAATGCAAGGTTATACTCGCGCGTGCCCTGCTCGTCCGCGTGGCCCTCGATCACGGCCTGATAGTCACTGTTGGTCATCAGCCAGCCCGCCTGACCGTCCAGTGTGGCACGGCCGATGTCTGTCAGCATGGACTGGTCTGTCAGAAACAGAACGCGGTCGCCCACGGTCTGGTTGAAATAGGCGGCGGACCTCGGATCACTTGCGCTGCCGTCGCCAAAGCCGCCCAACGGCTGGCCGCCTGCGGGGTTGCCGGAACCGGCTGCATCACCGCCGAAACGGTTGGGGTTGGTACAGGCCGAAAGGGCAATGGCTGCAACCAGAAGGGTCATGGGTAGGAATTTCATCTGTCTCGACCTCGTATGGGGGTGTTTTGATTTTCCCTGACGCTACCACAGCGCGGCACATCAGGGAAAGGGTTACTGCTGGAGCGGCGACCAGCTGGGATCTGATCCGCCTTCGGGTGTCTGTACCTGCCGCAACACGCGGCCCGTGATGTCTACGGAGTAGAGCGACGATGCACCGCCCTCGCCCTGTGTCTCGCGGGTGAACATGATCACACGGCCATTTGGCGACCATGTCGGGCCTTCGTCCAGAAACGATGCCGTGAGCAGGCGCTCTTCGGAGCCGTCCGTGCGCATCACGCCAATGTGAAACCGGCCCGCGTGCTGCTTGGTGAACGCCACCAGATCACCGCGCGGCGACCAGACGGGCGTGCCATAGCGGCCTTCACCAAAGGAAATCCGCCGCGCTTCGCCGCCCCCTGCCGACATGACGTACAGCTGCTGCGAGCCGGAGCGGTCGCTCTCGAACACGATCTGGCTGCCGTCAGGACTATAGCTGGGCGCGGTTTCAATGGCGGGCGTATTGGTCAGGCGCACCGACTGGCCGGAGTTGATGTCCATGGTGTGGATGTCGGTGTTGCCACCCTGCGACAGCGAGAAAACCACCGTATTGCCGGAAGGTGAAAAACGCGGTGCAAAGCTCATCGTGCCTTCGGTGCTTTGCAAGCCACGCCGCTGGACCGAACCTACATCAAGCACATAAATCCGCGGAAAGCCGCTCTCGTAGCTGGTGTACAGCACCCGGTCGCCACTGGGCGAGAAGCGCGGCGCCAGCACAATAGAACTGCTGTCGGTCAGATAGCGCACATTCGCGCCGTCATAATCCATAATCGCCAGACGCTTTTTGCGGTCGTCCTTGGGGCCTGTCTCCGAGACATACACCACGCGGCTGTCGAAATAACCGCCCTCGCCCGTGATGCGGGAATAGACCTCATCGGCCACTTTATGCGCCATGCGCCGCCAGCCGTCCGTGGTGCCGGAGAATTGCAGCCCTTCGCCCAGATTGGTGCCCGAAAGCACATCATAGACGCGGAACTTCACGTTCACATTATTGCCGGAAACCGACACAGCCCCTGTCACCAGCGCCTGCGCGTTGATCGCTTTCCAGTCCGGAAAGGAAATAGGCGCGTTAAAATCACTGTACTGCGCAATGAACGCGGAAGACGGGATTTCACGGAACACCCCTGTGCCCTGCAAATCCGCCGCAATCACCCGTGCCAGATCAGCGGCCAACTGGCCCGCATCGCCTGTTTCGGCCTGAAAATTGGGCACAGCAAAAGGCAACGGCTGGATGATCCCCTCGTCAATGGTGATCTTCAGCGGGCCGTTCTGGGCCTGCGCGCCCGTAGTGAGGGCAAGGGCACAGGCCAGCGCCATACAAATGCTCAGAAACTTCATGTCAAACTCGTCCTTTCAGGGGTGAACGTCCGTTCAATATCCCGCCATTCGCTATATTTCTCAACGGGGAGAGTGCCAATGGGTTCCCCACAGCGCAATTTCGCCCGTTTTAGTACCTCGTGTTGTGTAAAACCCGTCACCGGACCCGCATCCCTTCGGGGTTAAACGTCATTTCGATTTCCTGCCACTGGCCGTATTTCTCGGGCGGCAAAGGGAAACCATCTTTCTGGCACAGCAGGATCGCCCGCCGCGCAGCCCCGAATGCGGCATCCGCAGTGGCGGAATCGCCGCCCTCGCTGGCGATCATCCGCAGCGAGTTTTGCACCACCTTACCATCCTGCGTCATATCCATTGCGATTGTCACAGTCGTCTGCGCCCACCGCGCGCCCGGATCGACGTTCCAGCACGCTTGCACAGCCAGCCGCAGCGCATCCTTTTCGCCCGACGACATCGGCGGGCCCGTGGGCACGGTATTCTGCGCCGAACTCAGTGCCGCCTCAAGTGCTGCTTGCACCGCAGCATTGTCCACGGCGGTGGTATCTTGCGCAGGTGCCGGCGCAGTTGGCGCAACCGCAGCCGTTTCCACAGGGCGCGGCGCAGAAGGCCTGCGCGCAGGCGGTCGCGGCGATTCACTTGGCGATGTTGCTGCCGGTTGCGTAGCTTCCGTGACAATACGGTTTGAGGCTTCCGGCGTTTGCGTCGCATCGCGCGGCGGCTCAACTGTCTCGCCGGTTTCCTCGGGCACAACAGCTTCCTGCGGCTCGGGCTCTTGCACGGCTTCAGGCTCGGGTGCGGGCGCAGGCGTCGGCGCAACAATCGCCGCCGGCCGCTCGACCGGACGGATCGAGACAGGGGCATCCTGCACAGTTACTTCTGCGGGTGCATCAGGGCTTTCAGGTGCAGCGTCAGAGACTTCTGGCACGATCTCGTCCACCGGCTCCTCCGCAGGCTCGGCCACCTCTTCGGGCGGCGGCGGCGGGGCAACAGGCTCTGGCGTGTTCACGTCCACTTCAGGCGCGTCAGGTGTCACTTCGGGGGCTGCTGGCACCGGCTCGGGCGCCTCGACAACTGGCTGGCGCGCGGCATCTACCAAAGACTGGAACTCCTCGCCCGACACCATCGCGGCCTCGCGAAACTCAACAGGTTCGGGCGTGCCTGTAAACATGCCGCCAAACAGCACCCAAAGGATGAAGCCCGCATGCCCCACCCCTGATACAATGTTCCCTGTTTTGAGCGCGGGCGCGGACATCGCTTAGTTCCCGCTGCCGTCCAGCGTGGGCCCACCAATGTCGGTCACAAGGCCGATGTTGGTAAACCCGCCTGCATTCAGTGCGCCCATGATTTCCATCACAGTGCTATAGGGCACAGAACCGTCCGCGCGCAGAAACACGCGGTCGCCCTCCCGCTCTGCCGCAATGGCGCGCAGCTTGGGCAACAGCTCTTCACGCGCTGTCTCGGTCGTCATAATCTGCACAGATCCATCCGCCGATACCGTCACCGACAATGGCTCTTCCTGCTCGCCCGGCAATGCCGCCGCCGCAGTTTTAGGCAGCTCGACCGGCACACCCACCGTCAGCAAGGGCGCCGCCACCATAAAGATGATCAGCAGCACCAGCATCACGTCCACAAAAGGCGTGATATTGATTTCGGACATAGGCATGGCCCCGCCACGCCGCCTGCGCCGCCCGCCCCCGCCGCCTTTTTTCATCACACCACCCGCCATGGCTCAGCTGTCCAGCTGGCGGCTGAGGATGGTCGCAAACTCGTCGGCAAAAGCCTCATAGGTGCCTAGAATGGCGTCACTATCGGCGCTGAACTTGTTATAATACACCACCGCAGGAATCGCCGCCATCAGGCCCAGGCCCGTCGCCAGCAACGCCTCGGCGATACCGGGGGCCACAACTGCCAGACTGGTATTCTGCTGCTCGGCAATCTGCACAAAGGCGTGCATGATCCCGAATACCGTCCCGAACAGCCCTACAAACGGCGCAGTCGATCCGGTGGTCGCCAGAACCGGCAGACCCTTGGTCAGCACTTTCGCTTCCTTGGAAATCGCCACATCCATCGAGCGGTCAATCCGCGAGGTCGCCCCGGGGATCAGCCCGCCATCCTCGCGGTGCGAGCGGCGCCACTCGGTCATACCGGCGGCGAAAATTTTCTGCGCAGCGCCATCGGGTTCGGGCCCGATCTGGTCAAATAATCCGTCCAACGGCTCGCCAGACCAGAATGCCTGATCAAACTCTTCCGCCTCGCGCTTGGCTGCGCGGTACTGGATGGATTTCTGGACGATGATGGACCACGTCCAGAAGCTCGCTACCACCAGCGAGATCATCACCAGCTTTACGGTTATCGTTGCCTGGGCAAACATGCCCCATATGGTAATGCTGCCGCCGATTTCGGCTGCGATCAATGCTGTCTGCATGTGTGTGCTCTACTCTTTTGCCTCGGGCAGGCCTGTTATCAGGCTCCATTTGGGTAGAATCTAGCGTAGCGCAAGACAAAAAGCGAGGGGCAAGCGTAACGCCCGCAAATCAGCTTTGAAGCAAGCGGCATTCCGCCGGAAGCCGCACTGGCTTTCCAAAGGCACCAATGCAGACAATCAGCACTTTTGCGGTGAAGATCAGCACATCCGCGCGCCAGACCTCCTGCATCATCACCATTTTGGCTGCAGTCAGACTGTCCAGCGTGGTACGCACCTCCAGAATGTCGTCGAACCGCGCAGGGCTGATATAATCGGCCTCGACGCGGCGCACGGCAAACACCACGTCGGCCTCTTTCATCGCCAGCTGGTCAATACCTGCTTCGCGCACCCAGTCGCTACGCGCCCGCTCGATATAGCGCAGATAATTTGCATAATAGACAATCCCCGCCATATCGGTGTCTTCATAATAGACACGGATTTCCTTGCGGTGGATCATTGTACCACCCCCGCCTGCATTCGCGCATAAAGTCGTAACGCATGGCTCGCGTCCATCGCTGCCGCAGGCAGCACAGGATCATAAGCCGCACGGATCAGCCCCGCGATGTCGGGCCTTAAAATCACCGTCTCCCCGGACACCGCCAAAGGCGAGGCATTGCGAAACGCAGTATCAGACCACAGCAGATAGGACTGTACGATCTGGCTCAGCGCCAGCGTCTGCGCGGGCACCGCACTCAAATGCACGTCCATCCGCAGAAATACAAAACAGGCCTTGATCGCACCGGTCTCGTCAAAGCGGAAAATCCGGTACTGGTTCGCCTCTGCCTTGACCAATTTCTCCACCAGCGGCCCTAGATCTGGCACCAGCCGGTCCATCCCCTTCACCTCCGGCAGCTCCGCCCAGTCGGAGAAGAAAAACACCATCAGGTTGGAACCAAGCTCCATATCCATCTCGGCCATCTTATGACCGGCAAGCGCCGCCACCGCCTCCAGCGCGCCCTTGACCACCTGCAAGGTCGCTTCTTCCACGCCAAACACCACCGGCGCTATTGGCCGCCCCCAGCGCGCAAAAACAAACTGCCCGCCCTCGCGCGTAAACAGCGCTTCAATCTGCTCGGGCTCCATCTTCATTTTGCCTTCTAAACTCAATCCAACCTCAGCCAAACAGGTCAACCTCCCGTTTTGGCGGCTCCATCCCCAAATGCGCCCAGGCCTTTTGCGCCAGCATCCGCCCGCGTGGGGTCCGCTGGATCAAACCCTGCTGCAACAAAAACGGCTCGATCACTTCTTCAAGAGAATCGCGCGATTCACTCAGCGCCGCCGACAGCGTCTCGATCCCGACAGGCCCGCCCTGATAATTTTCAGCAATCAGCCGAAGATACCGCCGGTCCGCACTGTCCAGCCCCAGATGATCGACCCCCAGCCGCGTCAGCGCCATATCCGCCAACGCGCGGGTCACGCGCCCGTCACCTTCCACCACGGCAAAATCCACCACACGCCGCAGCAATCGCCCCGCAATCCGCGGCGTGCCGCGCGCGCGCTTGGCAATCTCGCGCGCACCGCCCTCGTCCGCAGGCGCCCCCAGCTTTCGCGCGTTCGTCGATACGATGATAAACAATTCGTCCTCGGTATAGAATTCCAACCGTGTCGGGATTCCAAAGCGGTCGCGCAAAGGCGTCGTCAGCAGGCCCATCCGCGTGGTCGCCCCCACCAGCGTGAAGGGCTGCAATTCAATCCGCACCGTCCGCGCGGCAGGCCCTTCGCCAATCACCAGATCCAGCTCGAAATCTTCCAGCGCGGGGTACAGCACTTCTTCCACCGCCGGATTAAGCCGGTGAATCTCGTCGATAAACAACACATCGCGCGCTTCGAGGTTGGTCAGGATCGCCGCCAGATCGCCCGCCTTGGCCAGTACAGGCCCCGATGTCATCCGGAACCCCACACCCAATTCGCGTGCCATAATTTGCGCCAGCGTGGTCTTGCCCAAACCGGGCGGGCCATGGAACAATGTGTGGTCCATCGCCTCTTCGCGCTGCTTGGCAGACTGGATAAACACCTTCAGGTTCGCACGCGCCTCGGCCTGCCCCACAAATTCGTCCAGCATTTGCGGACGCAGTGCGCGGTCAAAATCCTCTGGCATGCCCTCGGGCCGCAATACCGGATCACTGTCAATCATGCCGCGCCTCCTGAGCGTATTTTCCCCGAAGCGGGTGATGCGCGCACCTTACTCCCTCGGCGCCAGAAGTTTCAACGCCGCACGGATCAGGTTTGGCGTATCCGCATCAGGTGCCTCGCCCGCCGCCCGCGCCACAGCCCCCGCCGCATCCCCCGGCCCGTAGCCCAGATTGGACAGCGCCGACAGCGCCTCTGCCTGCGCGCTGGCATTGGGCGCAGGCGGGGCCTTTTTGCGCGCCACAGGTGCTTCAATCACTTCCGCGTCTGCGTCGCCAAAGGCTTCAGCCACAGTACCGCCCATCGCCATTATTGCAGGCGCTTTATCCTTGAGGTCCATCACCACACGCTGCGCGATCTTGGGGCCCACACCCTTGGCGGCCTTCACCGAATTCCAGTCCCCCAGTGCTATCGCACGGCCCACGCCGTCCGGCCCCAGCGCGCCCAGAATTGCCAGTGATGCCTTGGCACCTACCCCCTGAACCGTGGTCAGCAGACGGTGCCATTCTTTCTCTGCCAATGTGGCAAACCCGAAGAGTTGCAGGTTTGTTTCCTGCACCAGCAAGTCTGTATAAACCGCCGCCATCTCGCCCACCTTCGGCAATCCCGCCAGCGTCCGCTCCGAGCAGAACACCAGATAGCCTACGCCGCGCACGTCGATCAGCACGTGATCCAGCGCGCGGTATTCGATCCGGCCTGTTATCTTGCCAATCATGCGCTGGCCCTCGCCACGGCAGCGGCAAGGTTGGACGCACCTCCGTGATGCGCATGTGTAATGGCAATCGCCAACGCATCCGCCGCATCCGGCCCGTTGATCTGCACACCGGGCAATTGCATCCGCACCATATGCTCTACCTGCCCTTTATCCGCATGGCCTACGCCAACAACCGTCTTTTTGACATTGTTGGGTGCATATTCGCCCACACTCAATCCCATCTGCGCAGGCACCAGCAGTGCGATACCGCGCGCCTGCCCTAGCTTGAGGGTCGCTACAGCGTCCTTGTTCACAAATGTATGCTCAACGGCCGCCGTTTGCGGGCGGTAGGTCATAAAAACATGGGTCAGCTGCGCGTGCAAGGTCAACAACCGCTCTGCCAGTTCCATGCCTGTCGTTGAATGGCAGATGCCGTTCGCCACATGGCGCAGTTTACTGCCTGTCACGTCGATCACGCCCCAGCCCATGTTTCGCAAGCCCGGATCAATGCCGATTATCCTGATCATCTGCCCTTGCCCCTCGATATTGTTGCTTTTTGGATGCACTAGCACGAAAGGCGAACATTGCCTACAGATTTCCGCTCATCCTCCGTTTTCGACACCGGCCATTCTGTTTACGTCACTCACCGCTGCATTGCGGCAAAATACGAAGTGAATACGGCTAAATACGACATTGCATATGCCCTAATTTTGCCTTATTTTGAAAGGGTAAATGCCGTTTTCGCTGCTATGCAGAAAACGCATATCAGCCGTGCGTGGCAGCCACTTGCACGATTGTGATCCCAAGCCTATCTGAGCGTCACACCGCCGGAATAACCGGCACAACCCTATTCAATAAGAGGACGGCTCCAATGGCTGCTTTTGACACCACCCGCACCACATACGGCGTTGCATCGTTTGCAAACCGCACATTCGCTTTTGCAGCCGACCTGTCGAACACTGTTCGCGCATGGAATGACGCGCGCGTCACCAGCAAGGCATTGTCCGGCCTGACGGACCGCGAACTGGCTGATATCGGCCTTGAGCGTGGCGATATCGATGCGATCGCACGCAGCTACATGATCCGCTGAACCTGATCCAAGGGAGGCGGCCTGCCCGTACCCTTGTGATCCACCGAGTAAAGGCCGCGCCGGAAACTCCGGACGCGGCCTTCTTTTTGCGCATAAACAGGATGCGCAAATTGCCGTTGCGGCGGCTCCTCCCCCCGGGGGAGCACACCGCAGCGGCATTCTTGAGAACTAGCGCAGATAGGGCGCTAAAGTGTCGGCAATGAACTGGGTCGCCGGATCAATACCCAGTACTTTTGCCCCCATCGCTTCGATAAATGTGCCATTCTGAAGCAGTTCAAGCCGGTCAGTATAGGTTTCGGGACCATTTACGGCCAACAAGAACGCCTTGAAGCACACAAACCCGAAGACCATCAGCACCACACCCTTCACAGGCAGGTGCACCCGCGCCCGCTTGGGCTTTGTAATAATGATACCGTTTTTGTCGATGCGCGAAGTATATCCGCAGCGCACCAGCTTGGCGTGTTTGCCGTCAACCGCATTCAGGCGTGCGTTAAAATCTTGTTTTGTGTAAACCATGACAGTGGTCTCTCTCAGCAACAGCCCCCAACGTTGTTGAATAAAGTTTTAGTCAAAGAATGTGGCAAAACTTTGGCAAATGGGGCGTAATGGCCCCAAATGAGGTATCTTCTAGGCCATCTTCCGAAGCATTACCGTCGTCCAGTCACCAATGCTTTCCCGGTGGTGCAGATTGATGCCGGATTGTGCATAAACCCCGATCACCTCGTCCGCCTGTTCGTTCAATATCCCCGAGAGAATCGCATAGCCCTGCGGCGCCAGTGCTCCCGCCATATCGGGGGCGAGGGCGATCAGCGGACCTTTCAGGATATTTGCAAAGACCAGATCGAACGGCGTCGCCTGTGCCAGCGCTGGATGATCGAACCCCGCCGCCTCTACGCACTCCACACGCCCCTCAAGCCCGTTGGCCACCACATTGGCGCGCGCCACGTCCACCGCGACCTCGTCAATATCAGACGCCAGCACCGTATCTGCCCAGATCCGCGCCGCAGCCATCGCCAGTACTGCCGTGCCACAGCCAATATCAACCACACGCCGCCCGACAAATCCGTCGCTCGCCAGCATGTCCAACGCCTTGAGACAGCCCAGCGTGGTGCCATGGTGGCCTGTGCCAAAGGCCATCGCCGCCTCGATCAGCAGCGGCTCGCACTCCGCAGGCACCTTGTCGGCATCATGGGAGCCATAGACAAAGAACCGCCCCGCCTCGACGGGGGCCAGTTCACGCCGTACATGGGCGACCCAGTCGGTCTCGGGCAATTCAGTCACCACAAACGGCGAAGCTTCCAGTGCCGTGGAAAGAACCGCCAGTGCCGCCGTATCCGGCACCTCCTCGAAATAGCCGCTGACTTCCCACAGCCCTGATCCGTCTTCCATCTCGAACACCCCCACGCCTGTAGGCTCGGGGGACAACCCTTCCATCGCCTCGCCCAGTGTATAGGCGGGCGTGCGGCCCATCAGCGTGGTGAGTGCGGTGAAAGTCGGCATCTATCTGCTCCTGTGTCTGTCTGGGTTCGGGTAGGGCGGCGGCGGGGTCACGTCAAGGGCAACCGCATCCGCAGCCTGCCGGTAAACCACACCTGACACTGCGCACCTGCCAATCCCGAGATGTCCGGAGTGTTGCCTGCCACATTGGAAATACACAGTGCGCCAGAGCAGATAAGCCCGCCTACCACGATTACCGTAAAAGCAATCACCACATCAGTGCCCTGCACGCTGAAGGCTAACACTGCGATGATATAGGGCACCAGCGTCACAAACAGACGCCATAAAACAGAGTATCAGCGCAAAAATAACCGCGCATGCAAAGCCGATGACCCCCACCAACGGCCCGTCGTCCAGCTGGCTCACCTACAGCAGGTTTGCGACATCCACGGCAAACACACAGATCATGCACAGCGTGCCAGCGACCGCACTCCGTACCACATGGCCCAGGTCGAACCTATGAGGAAACGTCCCCGCTTTTGACCCTACGCAGCCGCGCTCACTGCGCCGCCTTGAGCCTGCGCGCCACAAATACCGTCTCGTTACCCGCATCAGGATGGCGCGGAATCATCGTGGCCAGCACAAAAGACACCGCCGCCATTCCCGCCGCCAGCAAAAACACCGCACCGGGCGAGGCAAGCCATAAAAACCCCAAGCTTACCGGCAGGACCACCGCCGCGATGTGGTTAATGGTAAAAGCAACAGCGGCAGTAGGCGCCATATCACCCGGCGCGCCGATCTTCTGGAAATAGGTCTTGAGCGCCAGCGCCAGACCAAAGAACATATGGTCCAGCACGTACAAGACAGCAGCCACCTGAAACCCCCAGTCAAAGACATATATCCCGCCATAGGCCAGAAACACACAGACCAGTCCGGTATATTCGAAAATCAGCGCGTTGCGTTCGCCGAACCGGCCCACGATACGCCCCAGCATAGGCGCAATGATCATATTGATCATCAGATTGACCAGATACAGCCCCGCAACCTCATGCACCTGAAAACCGAACTTCTCGACCATCATGAAGCCCGCAAACACCATAAAAATCTGCCGCCGCGCGCCCGACATAAATTGCAGCGCATAATACAGCCAGTAGCGGCGGCGCACGACCAGCTTCTTGATCTGCGGATGCGGGCTCTCGTATTGCGGAAAGGCCAGCAGCGCGAACAAGGCAATCGCCATTGTAATCCCGCCGCCCGCCATAAACACCGCGTTATACGTCAGGCCCAGCGGTTCCCACAGGATCATGATCACGAAATAGACGCAAAACGTCGCGGCTGATCCGGTGGCCATCAGCCAGCCCATAATTTGCGGCGCTTTGTCTTTGGGCAGCCATTGCAACTGCAAGGATTGGTTCACCGTCTCGTAATAGTGAAACCCGACAGAGCTGAGAAAAGTTAGGATCATGATACCCGTCAGCTGTGGATACCACGCAGTGATCGCCGTCGCCGCCCCCAGCAGTATCAGGGACACCAACCCCAACACCTGCTCGCGGATAATAATGATCAGAAAAATCACCAGAAACGACAGAAATCCGGGTATCTCGCGGATCGTATGCAACAGCCCGATATCAGCACCGTCAAACTGCGCCACATCTTTTACGAAGTTATTAAGCAGCGCATACCATGTAAAAAACGCCACCGGCATGGCCATCGCCATCACAAACAGCAACACTCTGGGGCGCCGCCAAGCAGGCTGGTCGCGGGCTTGGTCGAGGGTGAGATAATCTATCATAGTCCAAGCTCTACGCCCGCCCTTGCGCAAAAGCGATAGAAATTTGCACCGCCAGACCGCAATACGCGCGCCCTTTCATTTTGCCCTTAAACTCATCATCCGGCCCTTGGGCCGGATGCCTGCTGCCTAGTAAAAACTCTGCGGATCGATATCGACGGCCAGCCGCAAATCGCCCTTGAGCCTGATCTGGCTGATCCATTTTGCAATCGCGCGCTGCAAGGCCACCGATTTATCCGCCTTCACCAACAGCCGCACGCGGTGCCGCCCGCGCACGCGCGCAATCGGCGCGGGTGCAGGTCCGTACACCTGCGCGCCCACATCCCGCAGCGCGCGGTCATTGCGCGCCAGCTGGTTGCCTGCATCAAACACCGCCGCCACATCCGGCCCGCTGAGGATAATGCCCGCCAGACGGCCATAAGGCGGCATCCCCGCCTGCTCGCGCTCGCGCGCTTCGGCCTGCCAGAACCCCTCCTCGTCCCCCGCCAGAATGGCACGGATCACCGGATGGTCGGGCTGATAGGTTTGCAGCAAGGCCGTGCCGGGTGCCTCTGCCCGCCCCGCGCGCCCCGCCACCTGCCGCATCAGCTGGAACGTCCGTTCTGCCGCGCGCAGATCACTGCCCGACAGGCCCAGATCGGCATCAATCACCCCCACCAGCGTGAGATTCGGAAAGTTATGCCCCTTGGCAACCAGTTGCGTGCCGATGATGATATCCGCCGCCCCTTGGGCAATTCCCGCAATCTCGGCCTTCAGCGCGCGCGCGCTGCCGTACATATCCGAGCTCAGCGTTGCCACCCGCGCATCCGGCCAGAGCGCATGCGCCTCCTCGCCCAACCGCTCCACCCCCGGACCCACAGCGGCCAGCTTTCCCTCGACATTACAAGACGGGCAGACCTCCGGCATCTCCTTGCTCTCGCCGCATTGGTGGCAGACCAGACGTTTGAGAAACCGGTGCTCGACCATGCGCGCATCGCAATGGTCGCAGGCAATCTGGTGGCCGCAGGCACGGCACAGCGTCACGGGGGCATAGCCACGGCGGTTGATAAACAGCATCGCCTGTTCGCCCCGTTCCATGCGCGCGTCCACCTCTGCCTTCAGGGTCGGCGATATCCAGCGGTCGCTCGCCAGCCCTTCGGCGCGCATGTCAATCGCGCCCATCACCGGCATTACTGCCACGCCGAACCGCGATTTCAGTTCAAGTCTGGTGTATTTGCCTGCCTGCGCATTGGCCCAACTCTCAAGGCTGGGCGTGGCCGAGGCCAGCACCACATGCGCCCCGCAAATCGACGCGCGCAGCACCGCCATATCGCGTGCATGATACAGCACGCCCTCCTCCTGCTTGTAGGACGTGTCATGTTCTTCATCCACCACGATCAGGCCCAAATTCTGGAACGGCAGGAACAGCGCAGACCGCGCGCCAATCACCAGCTGCGCGTCGCCTTGGCCGACCATGCGCCAGATCCGCCGCCGCTCTGTCATGGTAGCACCCGAGTGCCACTCGGCCGGCTTTGCGCCAAACCGTGCCTCGACCCGGGTGAGGAATTCGGCGGTCAGTGCAATCTCGGGCAACAACACCAGCGCCTGACGCCCTGCGCGCAGACAGGCGGCGACCGCTTCCAGATAGACTTCGGTCTTGCCCGATCCGGTCACACCGCGCAGCAAGGTCGTGCCGTAGGTGCCAGACGCAACGCCCGCCGCCAAAGTGGCAGCACCCGCCGCCTGATCCGCGCTCAGCTCCTTGCCCGGCAGGTCGGGGTCCAACCGCGGATAGGGCAGATCACGCGGGCTTTCCTGCTCGAACACCACATCTTGCTTGACCAGCCCCTTGATCACAGGCGCCGTCACCCCCGCCATCTCGGCCAGCTCTTTCAGCGTAAACGACAGATCGCCATATTCCGCCAGCACCTCCAGCACCTTGGTGCGCGCGGGCGTCACGCGGTCAGGCTCCGCACTCCCGCGCCGGTAGATTTTCTGCATCGACGGCGGATCACCCAGACCCGGCGCGCGGGTGCACAGCCGCAGCATCGCGCTCAGCGGAGTCAGCGTATAGGCGGCGGATTTCTCCAGAAAGCCGACCATCTCGTCGCGCATCGGAGGCACATCAAGCACGCGAATGACTGACCGCACTTTGGCATAGTCAAAGTCACCCGCCCCCGCCCCCCAGACCACACCGATCACTTTGCGCGGCCCCAGCGGCACTTCGACAAACGCGCCCGGATGGCAGCCGCCTTCGGGGGAGCGGTAATCCAGCGCACGGTCCAGCGGCTGCGTGGTCACCACGGAAACCAATGCGCCTTGCTGGAAGTATGTGTGCTGCGCCAACGGGGCATCCTTGCGGCTGGGAAAATGGGGCACTGTGCGGGGGCACTTGCTGGCGCCAACATAACGGCCCTGCCTGCTATTCCAACCGCCAAGCGTCCCTTGCGCAGGAATTTAACGGCCCGAAGCTGCCAACAATACGCGCAGCTGTGCGGGCGACAGCGGAAAAAGCGGGGGCACGTTTTTGATTTGTGTGGGTTCCATGGCACAGCAATAGCCCGTATGAGACTTGTAAATCAGGGGAATGGCCGCCGCGCCCTCCCCATTACAGCAATTTAGGCACATTATCCCGCAGCACAGGCAATAAAGGGCAGAAAAACAAATCCTACCGTGCTAAGAGGGTCGCAAAACAAGACGAGACAGTATGAGCAGCAGCCCAAAAATCGAAGACGCCCTGCGTGAGGCGATCATTTCGCAACCTGATGTGATTCTGGATGACAGTGATGTCATGCAGGCCCTCATTGCAGCCAATGAAAAAGCGATGGGCGGAAATATCGTCGATCTGCGCGGCATTGCGATGGAGCGGCTGGAGACACGGCTGGACCGTCTGGAAGACACCCACCGCAGCGTGATCGCCGCCGCCTACGAGAACCTCGCAGGCACCAACCAGATCCACCGCGCCATTCTGCGCATGCTTGATCCGGTCGAATTCGAGACGTTCTTGCGCGATCTGGGCGGCGAAGTGGCCGAGATTTTGCGGGTAGATCAGGTGAAACTGGTACTCGAATCCGTCCAGAATGACGAAGATCCCGCCGTACAGCGCCTTGGTGCCGTGCTCAGCGTGGCAGAGCCGGGTTTCATCGACCGCTACCTGAACCAAGGGCGCAGCGGCACGGTGCGGCAGGTCACCTTGCGCTCGGTCCAGAATGCGTCGGAGCATATCTACGGCCCCAATGCCGAATGGATCCGCTCGGAGGCCTGCCTCAAGCTCGACTTTGGCGCGGGCCGTCTGCCCGGTATGCTGGTGATGGGCGCGGAGGATCCGCATATGTTCGGTCCACAGCAAGGCACGGATCTGCTCGCCTTTTTCACCGGTGTTTTCGAGCGCACAATGCGCCGCTGGCTGTCTTGAACGGCATCACAGATACGCTGGCGATCAGTGCCGCAGCCCGCGACGCCCTGCAAACTTGGCTGGACCATCAGCGCGCCCTGAAGGGGGCGGCTGAAAACACGCTGACTGCCTACCGCGGCGATGTAACCGAATTTCTGGCTTTTATGAGCGTGCATCACGGCGGCACCCATGGCCTCGGCGCGCTGGCAAAGATCAGCATCAGCGACATGCGCGCCTGGATGGCCCGTACCCGAAGTGACGATGTGGGCCCCCGCAGCCTTGCGCGCAAGCTGTCCGCCGTCAAAGCTTTCTACCGCTGGCTGGCAGAGCGCGAAGGCTTTGAGGCCACAGCCGTGCTGTCCACCCGCGCGCCCAAATTCACCAAAAAATTGCCACGCCCGCTGGCGATAGATGCCGCGCGCGAGCTGATTGACTGCGTCGAGATGCAGGCCCGTTCGCCATGGGTTGCTGCGCGCGATGTCGCCGTGCTCACGCTGCTCTGGGGCTGCGGGTTGCGGATATCGGAGGCTTTGGGACTGACGGGCGCCGACACGCCGCTGCCCGATGTGCTGCGCATCACGGGCAAAGGCGGCAAGGAGCGTGTGGTGCCCGTACTGCCCGCCGCGCGCAACGCTGTGAGCGCCTATGTCCGCGCCTGCCCTTATGCCGTTGAAGCGGGATTGCCCCTGTTTCGCGGCGTGCGCGGCGGTGCGCTGACGCCAGGGGCGATCCAGAAAGTCATGGCTTCGGCCCGCATGCAGCTGGGCCTGCCCGCCAGTGCAACGCCCCATGCCATGCGCCACAGCTTTGCCACGCACCTGCTGGATGCGGGCGGCGATCTGCGCGCGATACAGGAATTGCTGGGCCACGCCTCGCTCTCGACCACGCAGGCCTATACCGCCGTAGACACCCTGCGGCTGATGGAAGTCTACAACAGTGCGCATCCGCGCGCCTGATTCCCCCGCGCCTGATCCGACAAGCCTGACCCGATAAGCGAAAGACCCAGATGACCAAGCAACACAAAGCCCTCGCCGTTCACCTGCTCACCGCGACTGGTGCCGTTTTCGCCATGCTGGCCATGCTGGCTGCCGTAGAAGCGAAATACGACATGATGTTTCTCTGGCTGGTTGTCGCTTTCTTTGTCGATGGCATCGACGGGCCGCTGGCGCGAAAATATGACGTGAAAACCAACGCACCAGAGTTTGACGGCGTGCTGCTGGACCTGATCATCGACTATCTGACCTATGTGTTTATCCCCGCCTTCGCCCTGTTTAAATCGGGCCTCATGGACGGGTGGAGCGGGTGGCTGATGATCATCATCGTCACCTTCGCCAGCGTCATGTATTTTTGCGATACACGCATGAAAACCAAAGACAATTCATTCTCGGGCTTTCCAGGGTGCTGGAACATGCTGGTGCTGGTGATCTTTGCGCTGGGTATTCCATGGTACATCAGCCTTGTACTGGTGACATTCCTTGCCATCACCATGTTTATTCCGATCAAATTCGTCCACCCAGTGCGGACGGAACGCTGGCGCAATGTCACGCTGCCGATGGCGCTGGCATGGACCTTCTTTGCCGCTTGGGCCGCATGGGTGAATTTCCACCCCGAAAGCTGGGCCGCGTGGGGGCTTGTTGTCACCTCCGTCTATCTGCTGTTTGCGGGGTTTGCCCAGCAGATCATGTACGATGGCCGGGACATCTAGATCAGGAAGCCACCGGCACCCTCATGGCGCAGCAGAGCGACTTTCGTTTCTACCCCGCCTGCCCCTGAAAACCCTGTCAGCCCCTTGGCCCCCATCACACGGTGGCAGGGAATGATCACCGGAATAGGATTCCCGCCGCAGGCCTGCCCTACAGCTTGCGCGGGGACACTCAGCAGTTTGGCAATATCGCCATAGGTGCAGGTATCACCGAACGGGATCGCGGACATGGCATCGCAAACGACACGCTGGAAATCCGACCCGCGCACACGCAGCGGCAGATCAAAGACCTGCAATTCACCCGCCACATATGCGCACAGCTGGCGGTGCGCCTCCTCCAGCACGTGCGTGCTGTCCTCGGCGGGCGCACGCCCCCATCGCAGGGCGGTGATGTGGTGATCTTCCTCGACAAGGATCAGATCACCGAACGGGGTGGGAACAGTGCATGTCTTCATGCGGACAGTATGGGCGCATGGCATAGCCTGCTCAATCCGCTTTATGCGCAAAGGGTATCGGGGGCAGGATAAACCGCCCCCGATTGTTCCTTAGACAGCCTCGTCGCAGCGCGCGCAGACGCCCGCATGGGTATGCGTGCCGACATCCGGCAGCACCTTCCAGCAACGGGCGCATTTCTCGCCCTCGGCCAACTCAATATCAATTACGAGTTGAGCAGTCCAATCACCATCGGCGTGAGCTTGTGCTCGGTCGTCTGAAATTTCAATTTGCGAAACAATGCAGATATCAGCCAAGTCTACAGAGCTTAGTTCCTTTTTGGCAGTCTCTGCATCAGGCCAATGATGCACAACTGTACCTAAATGAACTACGGGCTTTGCTTCCAAGCTTGAACCAATGCGTTTTTCTTGTCGCGCAAACTCGAGTGCTCCGGTCACTTGTCGACGGAACTCACGAATACGTGCCCATTTCGCGGCCAGATCGGCGTCCAGCCAGCCCTCGGGCGTGGCGGAGAAATCTTGCAGGTGCACAGAGCTATCCTCGCCGCCCATCCGCTCCAGCCAGACTTCCTCCATCGTGAACACCAGCACAGGGGCGAGCCACGTCGTCAGGCGGTGAAACAACAGGTCCAGCACCGTGCGCGCGGCACGGCGGCGGGGCGTGTCGCCATCACAATAGAGCGCATCCTTGCGGATATCAAAATAGAAGGCCGAGAGGTCCAGCGTGGCGAATTCGAAGATCGCGCGGAACACGCCTTGGAAGTCGAACCGCGCATAGCCGTCGCGGACAACCGTATCCAGCTCTGCCAGACGGTGCAGGACCCAACGCTCCAGCTCGGGCATATCGGCGGCCTCGACACGGTCGGCCTCGGTAAAGTCCGAAAGCGCGCCCAGCATATAGCGCATGGTATTGCGCAAACGGCGGTAGCTGTCGGCGGTGCCTTTGAGGATCTCCGGTCCGATCCGCTGGTCGGCGGTATAATCAGCCTGCGCGACCCAGAGACGCAGGATATCCGCCCCCGACTGCTCTATGATCGTCTTCGGCTCTATCGTGTTGCCGATGGATTTAGACATCTTCATGCCCTTGGAATCCAGCGTGAATCCGTGCGTCACCACATTGCGGTAAGGCGCGCGCCCGTAGGTGCCGCAGGACTGCAACAAGGACGAGTGGAACCAGCCGCGGTGCTGGTCCGTCCCCTCCATATAGACATCCGCGATGCCATCGTCCGAGCCATCCTCGCGGTCGCGCAGCGTGAAAGCATGGGTCGAGCCGCTGTCGAACCAGACGTCGAGGATATCCGTAACCTGATTATAGTCGTCAGGGTTCAGTTCCTTTTGCGTCGAGGGATCGACGACACCACCAAGGAAACGCTCTTTCGCGCCTTCCTCATACCATGCATCCGCGCCCTCGACCTCGAAGGCCTCGACGATCCGCTGGTTCACCTCGACATTGCGCAGCAGGAAATCAGCGTCTGTCGGCAGCTTGCCCAGTCGCGTAAAGCAGGTCAGCGGCACGCCCCATGCGCGTTGACGCGACAACACCCAGTCGGGGCGCGCTTCCATCATGGCATGCAGGCGGTTGCGGCCTGATTTTGGCGTCCAGTTGACGTTGTCGATCTCGGTCAGCGCGCGTTCGCGGATGGTCTTGCCGAACTGGTCCTGCCCGTCGCCCACGGGGCGGTCGATGGCAGCAAACCACTGCGGCGTGTTGCGGTAGATTACGGGCGCTTTGGAGCGCCACGAGTGCGGATAGCTGTGCTTGATCTTGCCGCGCGCCAGCAACCCGCCGACCTCCACCAGCTTGTCGATGACAGCGGCGTTGGCATTGCCCTCCTTGCCGTTAGGCTTGAGGATCGCCTTGCCGCCGAAAAAAGGCAGATCATCGCGGTAGCGGCCATCGGGCATCACGTTATAGGTGATCACCTGCTCCAGCATGCCCAGGTCGCGGTAGAGGTCATATTCCTCAAGGCCGTGGGAGGGGGCGCAATGGACAAAGCCGGTGCCTTCGGTATCGGTCACGAAATCAGCGGCGCGGAAATCGCGCAGGTCGTCCCATTCGCCGTTACCGCCTTCGGCGCCAGCGAGGGGGTGTTTGAGGCTGATGCCTTTTAGCTCGTCATTGGTCACATCACGCAGCCGCGTCCACTGGTTCTCGTCCAGGCGCGCACGGCCTAAAACATCTGCTGCAAGATTGTCGGCTAGCAGGTACTTATCTCCAACGGAAACCCACGATTCCTCTGGAGTCCCCGTGACTTCGTAAAGACCGTAGGAAATATCTTTGCCGTAAACCACAGCCTTATTGGAAGGCATGGTCCACGGTGTTGTGGTCCAGATCACAACCTTAGCACCCAATAGCTCTCGGCTAAATTGTGAATGACCATCGGAACCAACCACTGGAATTTCATCCGCAGCAGAATTCAAAAACTTTGCTGTTGGCTTTGCCTCAGCGACCTCAAACTTCACCCAAACCGTAAAGCTCTCCTTGTCGTGGTACTCCACCTCGGCCTCGGCCAGTGCCGTCTGCTCGACAGGCGACCACATCACAGGCTTGGAGCCCTGATACAAAGTCCCCGTCATCAGGAATTTCATGAACTCCTCCGCGATCACCCGCTCGGCGTGGAAATCCATCGTCAGATACGGGTTCTCCCAGTTACCCGTGATGCCCAGCCGCTTGAATTCCTCGCGCTGGATATCGACCCATCCGCGCGCAAACTCGCGGCATTCACCACGGAATTCGTTGATCGGCACCTGGTCCTTGTCGCGGCCTTTTTTGCGGTACTGCTCTTCGATCTTCCATTCGATTGGCAAGCCGTGGCAATCCCAACCGGGGATATAGCGCGCGTCAAAGCCCATCATCTGGTGGCTGCGCACGATCATATCCTTGATCGTTTTATTCAGAGCATGGCCGATGTGCAGATGCCCGTTGGCGTAAGGAGGGCCGTCATGCAGCGTGAACTGCTTGCGGCTGCCGTCCTTCGCCTTCTCGCGCAGGCGGTTGTAGATGCCCATCTGCTCCCAGCGGGCCAGCCATTCCGGCTCGCGCTTGGGCAGGCCTGCGCGCATCGGGAAATCGGTCTGCGGCAGGTTAAGGGTGGATTTATAGTCAACGGTCTCGGGGGTGTCGGCGCACATACGGGGCGTCCTTTATGGTCGGATATGTCAGGGATATGGGGGGCGGTGCGAGGGGCTCGAACACCTTTGCCCGGCGGCTCAGGTAGGCCCGAGCGCCGGGGACGTAATTCGCTGTATGATCAGGTGTGCTGTCATGTTGAGGGCGTTATAAGCGCCCGCCCCGTAAGGGGCAAGTAGCTGGATTATCCCCACAAGGGGGCAAGCGTGTCTTACTCGGGCAGCACAGGCGGCGAACCATCCGCACGGTCACGCTCCTGCGCCCAGCGGTTCAGCCAGGCAAGGCCCGCCAGCGCCAGACCCAGCACCAGCAGCGAGAAGACCCGCGTCAGCCCATCCAGATCGGTCACGTCGATCAGGAACACCTTAGCCACCGCCAACCCAATCACCACCAGCCCCGCCTTTCGCAGTACCGCCACGCGACGCGCCAGCGACTGATAGAAAAGTCCTGCACCCGCCATCAAAAGCAAGATAGTATAAGTGTATTGCTCGGGCTGCGAAATGCCGAGCGAGAGGGGCATCGCCTCCCCGCCCTGCCAGAAATGGCGGATCACGGCGAAGGCCCAGAACGCGACAAGCAGTCCGCCCACGCCCGCAAGGGCAAGCCGGATGCGGCGGTCAATCGCGCGCAAGCGGAGCGCCCCTGCAATCAGAACCAATGCGGGCAGCAGATAGGCCGCTGCCAGCGTATTGATCAGGACAGGGCCATATACCTTCGCCTGCGCCATACGGCGCGCCGCTGATTCACGTACATCCGCGTTCCAGTCCCACGTCAAGCCATCAGTGCTGGCCAGCAGTGGATTCGCAACGCCCAGCGCCATCAAAAGGGCACCGATACCAATCAGACCAAACACCGCCGCCAAGGACCAGCGCGCCTTGTCCAGCAGCCCAGCGGTGCGCCCTTCGCTGCGTTGTATTTGCGCAAGTGCCAGCCCCAGCCAGATCGCGGCGTTCAGGCCATAGTTCCAATGCGACTGCACCAGATCACCGCCAATACTTTCGTTGATCCAGCGCAGCATCAGAATGCTGGTCGTGAGGCCTGCTGTAAACCACGCTGCGGAATCCAGCATCACCTTGGCAGTCGGGCGCACCAGCGGACGCAGCAGCCACAGCGAGACGATAAAGGCCAGCAACGTGCCAGCATAAGCCAGCAAAACACCCGCCAATGGCCCGAATTCGGCATAATCCAACCCCGGATCAACGACCAAACGGTAGCCAAGCGTGACCACCCCCACCGCGATGAACCAGCCAAGCGGTTTAAGGTTCCACACACGGTCAAGTGCTGCTGCGGCAAGCACCGTCACCGCCAGCGCAACGGTCAGCGCGACCGAGCTGAGCACAATCACGAAGGCAAAGGCCAGACAGGCCAGCATCGACATCACCGCAAAGCTAGTGCGCAGACGGCTCTCCGCGTCGACGCGCGCCAGACGCTCTGCGAACAGCGCCATCAGTATGGCCAGACTTGCGGCGTGCAGCGCCCAAGGGTAGCTGCCAATCACGGCGGCGGGGGTCCAACCGATTTCAAGAATAATCGCCATCGCAGGGGCAAAGACCGCTGCAACTGCCGCCCAGATCACGGCAAACTGCCCGCCGCGCAGGCTGCGCCACAGGGCCAGCACCGACAGGGCCACACCAATGGCAACCAGAACTGTGATCACCCAGGGAAATGCGGCCTCGGGGTTCTCCGCGTAGGTTCGCGTGAACTGGCGATAGGTAATCCGCTGGTTTTCCGACTGCGCAAAGACCGACAGCAACAGCGTGCCCAGCGGCAGTAGTGCTGCATCCTGCAAAGCGGGCGCGCGATGCGACCATAGGATCAGCACACCCCCCAAGACCGAGAGCAGACCCACGCTCAGCCAGATCTCGGGCGCACCCGGTTTCCACATGGTCAGCAGGATCAAACAGCTGGCCGCGACACTGCCAAAGGCCAGCAACGTCGGGAATTCAGGCCAGCTCAAGCCGCGGTCCTTTGCCCCAAGCGTCAGCCGCCCCAGCACCCCCAGCAGCGCAAGCGGGCCCGCGTGATCGGGCGTAAAGCTGCGCGCGGGGATCAGAATGGCCAGCAGCGGCAGGGCGGCGAAATAGAGCTGCCCAGTCCACGCCGTAGCGCCGCCGCCGCCCGCCACAATGCCAAAGCCCGCCAGATAGGCCAGCACCAGCGTCAGCGCCGAAATCCAGCCCCAGCGGCGCACCGTATCGACGCCCAAGCCAAGCGCCGCCACAACCGCGAAATAGCCAAACAGCGGGCTGGGATCGTGGCTGGAACTGCCCAGCACCACGGGCGCGCTATAGGCACCGATCACGCCCACCGCCACCAGCAGCGGCCCGTGCATCCAGCCCAGCACAACCGCAATCAGCGCCACCGCCACCATGCCAATCATGGCAGGCCCGCCGCCGATCAGATCATACAGCATCCGCGCCGACAGGATCGCGCCGAACAGCGTCACAATCCCCGCGCCGGAAAACACGGATGGCAAATAGGCCGTGGCCGAGTGCACATCATCGCCAAACCGGCGGCGGATAAACTCGCCCGCGCCGATCAGGGCCGCGCCAAAGGCCAGCCCTGCGGCAACCCTTGCGCGCGGCGGCAGCAGGCCGTTCTCCATGCCGTATTGCACAAGGAAAATCCCCGCCAGCGCCAGCGAGGCAGCAGAGACCGCATAAAACCAGTTCTGTTGCAGCCAAGGGCCGAAATCAGCCAGCGCTTGCGTCACAGGCGAGCGCGGGCGCGGCGGAGATGCCGATGGAGCACGGCGCACGGGCGGCGGCCCGCTGTGTGCCTGAGCGCGGGGAGGCGCAGTTTGTGCAGCTGTTACAAGCTCTTGCGAGCCATGGTCGGCCTGCGCAGCTTCTACCGTCGCAGCGGTTTTGACAGGCTCTGCCACCCCGGGTGCCATACGGGGTTCCGCACGCATCTGATCAAAGGCACTTTGCAACCTGATGATTTTGCCTTCAGCCTCGCGCAAGCGCGACCGTACCCCGAACTGCCCGATCACCAAAGCGATCAACACAACCGGAATCGCCAGCACTGCAAGTGCCCCAAGTATCAAAAGACCGTCCATGTACTTTGCCCGCCCTTACACGCCATCTGTCGCGCTATCCCTAGCGGCACAGATCGCGCAGGGACAGTAAGGAAAACCTTAAGCGTCCTTGTTTGTCTTGCCGAACAGCCCGCCAAGGGCCTGAGTGATGATGCTGCGCACTTTTGGGCGTGCCAGTGCGGAAAAAGGCAGCGGGCGGCAGACTTCGATGGCGGCCACGCCCACACGCGCGGTCAGCGCCCCGTTCACCAGCCCTTCACCAAAACGGCGGCTGAGCTTGGCAAGGATCGAGCCGCCAAGGATCGGCTCCAAAAGGTCATCGCCCACGGCAACAGCACCCGTGGCCACCAGATGCGACAGCACTGCGCGCGTGAGACGCCAGCTGCCAAAGAACCCCGAGCGTCCGCCATAGATTTCTGCGATCCGCCGGATCATCCGCAGATTGGAAGTAAGGGCGGCAAAAACATCGGCCAGTGCCAGCGGCACCAGCGCGGTCACGGTCGCCACCTGACGCGCGGCGGCTTCCACCTCGCGCTGTGCGGCGCGGTCCAGCGGGGCCAGTACTTCGGTCTCGGCCACGCCCAGCAGGCCTGCCGCGTCGAGTTGATCCCCGCTCAATTCAGCCAGACGGTCACGGCCCCAGCGGGTATCCTCGCGCCCTTTGTAGAGGCCCACCAGCTGGTCGGTGACATCGCGCGCAGCCGTCAGATCATCTGCCGCCAGTGCTTGGACCGCCTTGTGGCGCAGCCCGTCCAGCCGCCCCAAACGGCCAAAGGCCGCCATCTCGCGCAGGATGACCAGTGCACAAACCAGCAAAAACGCCCCCAGCAACAGGGACATTGCCGTGCCCAACAGAGGATAGCTCACCATCAGGTCGGTGATAAAACGCCACGCGGCAAGCGACACAAAGGCGGACAGCAGCACACCGGCCAGGCCCCAGAACAGACGCGTCAACAGCGAGGGTTTGCGCGCCGCCAGCCGTGCGGCAATCTGCATCGCCTGTCCTTGCGGCGCGCCCTGCGCGGGCATATCAACCACCATCGGCGCATCTGCCACCGAAGGCCGCGCGGCGGTGTCTGCGTCGAGGTCGAACAGAACCGGGCCTTTGGCCATCAGACGTCCTCCTTGTGCCATTCATAGCGGATGTCAGGCAGATGCGCATCATTGCCCGCGCCGTCCGTGCGCATGATCTCGATGAAACCTGCCTGCGTGTAGAAATGGCTGGCGCGGTCGTTGTATTGATAGCTCCACAGCCCCCGCTTTTTCGCATTGCGCTGTGCATCGCGCATCAGGGCACGGCCCACGCCTCTGCCTTGCACATCAGGCTGGACGCAAAAAGCGTGAATTTCCGTCCCTTTGCGGGCAATCCAGCCAACAATCACATCATCCAGATAGGCCACCCGCACCCAGCCGGATTCGATCATATGCGCGATCAACCCGATCTCTTCGGCAGAGCTATAAAGTGCAGGCAACCAGTCCAGCTGCGCATTTGCGGCCGCCAGAATATCGGCAAGCCGTGCGGGCCCCATAGCCCCTGCGGGGCGGATGGTTACGGCGCTCATAGCCTGTCCCCGATCAGAAATTCAGCAGCACGGTCCAGACGGATATGCGGCGGGCCATCACCTGCACGCAACGTCAAAGGAGCGGGCGCAAACCGCATAATCGCGTAATCCGCGTCCAGCCATTTTTCTGCGCCCGCCCGTGCGGGGGTCAGCAGACGCGCCGGATCATCTGGCAAAGCACCCGGATAGAACGCAGCCTGCTTTCCCGTGTCCAGCAGCGTGCCGCGCACCACGTCAAGCGACGTGCCCTCGTGCATCATTGTGTCCTCGGTGGTGGCACGCAACGAGGCAATCGCCAGCGCTTGGGTCTTGGCACCGGCAAAGCGCGCCCGCTCGCGGGCCTCGCGGGTCAGCGCCTCCATGATCGCGGTCAGTTGCGCATGCTGACTGTGATGCAGATGGTCGGCTTTGGTTGCGGCAAACAGGATCTTTTCCACCCGACGGCCGCCCAATAGCCCGCTGAGGAAACTGTTGCGGCCGGGGCGGAAGGCGCCCAGCGTCTCGCTCATCGCGGCGCGCAGGTCCTCGACGGCCGGAGGGCCTGCATTGATCGCACCAAGTGCGTCGACCAGCACCACCTGACGGTCGATGCGAGCAAAATGATCGCGGAAGAAGGGTTTGACGACTTCGCGTTTATACGCTTCAAACCGCCGCGCCATCTCGCGGCGCAGGCTCTTGCGGGCATCGCCTTCTGCGGCGGGCAAAGGCGCAAAGGTCAGCACAGGGGAGCCTGCCAGATCACCGGGCAGCAAGAACCGCCCCGGCGTGCAGTCCGAAAAGCCGTCGGCGCGGGCTTGTTGTAGATAGCTGGCAAATGTCTCCGCCAGTGCGCGCGCCTGCGGCTCTGCCAGCGGCGCCTGCGGATCGGTCGCGGCGACCAGCGCCAGATACTCCGCTGCCTGCGTGCGGGGAGCAATCCGCGCCAGCGTCAGGGCGCACCATGCGTCATAGGTCAGGTCCAGCAGACCCAGATCCAGCAGCCATTCACCGGGATAATCGACAATATCCAGATGGATGGTGCGCGGCCCCTGCAGACCCGAGAGCAGCCCTTTGGGCCGCACCCGCAGGCTCAGCCGCAGCTCGGACACGGCACGGGTGCTATCAGGCCAGCTGGGCGTTCTGGCGGTCAGCGCGGCCAGATGCGCCTCGTAATCAAAGCGCGGAATGGTGTCATCAGGCTGGGGCTGCAAAAACGCCGCCTCGATCCGGCCTTCACTTGCCGCCACCAAACCGGGCATGCGGCCACGGTCCAGCAGATTGGCCACCAGCGAGGTGATGAACACCGTCTTGCCCGACCGCGCAAGGCCGGTCACGCCCAGCCGGATCACCGGCTCGAAGAAGGCCTCCGAGACCGTGTCCTGCACAGCTTCAACCTGTCGCCAGATGCCGTCAGCAATTTGAGATAGTCCCACGCGCGCGCCCGTCCTCGTTACCGCATCCTACATAGGACCGTTTTGCAGGGATTGCCACAGGCAGGACCGCGCGATAAAGCCCCTTTTATGCCCCGTTATGCCCTTCAGGTTGAATATGACGGCGCGCCTTTCTACGGATGGCAGCGCCAAAAGGAGTTGCCCTCGGTACAGGGGGCGATTGAAGACGCATTGGCCAAACTGGAACCACGTGTCCATATGATCGCCGCCGCAGGGCGCACGGATGCCGGAGTGCATGCCATGGGACAGGTGGCGCATTGCGATATGGAGCGGGACTGGACCCCGTTTCGCCTGTGGGAAGCGCTGAACTATCACCTCAAGCCCGCGCCCGTGGCGATTGTGAATTGTGTGAAGGTGGGTGATGATTTCCACGCGCGGTTTGCAGCGCTGGACCGGCATTACCTGTTCCGCATCCTGTGCCGTCGCCCGCCCGCGACCCATCAACGGGGCTATGTCTGGCAGATCAAGAACCCGCTGGATATTACCGCCATGCAGGAGGCCGCGAATATTCTGCTGGGCGAGCATGATTTCACCACGTTCCGCTCGACCATCTGTCAGGCCAAAAGCCCTGTCAAAACGCTGGACCGGCTCACCATCGCCTGCGTCGAGACGCCCCATGGCACGGAAGTGCATTTCGACGTGCGCGCGCGGTCCTTCCTGCACAATCAGGTCCGCAGTTTCGTCGGGACGCTGGAACGGGTCGGCAGCGGGACACTGATGCCGGATGATGTGCAAACGGCGCTGGATGCCCGCGACCGTGCGGCTTGCGGCCCTGTCTGCCCGCCACATGGTCTCTATCTGTCGCATGTCACCTATCCGCAGCCGCTCTTCGACTAGTCGTTATCGCTGAGGCCCGCACCGGCACCTGACAGCCGCGAGGCGTCACTTTCAGGGACCAGAAGGCGCGCGGCCAATGCGCTCCATTCGGTATAGGCAGCATCCGGCAGATCAATGCGCTGGACCGCGAGGCGCTGTGCAGGCCTGAACAGATCCAGCGCCAGCGTACCGCCCGCACTGAGCCATGCCAGATAGGGCAACGTGGCCACATAAGACGCGGCCAGCGGCACATCGTGCAGGGGTATGACACCCGTGGCAAGCCCGTCCCGTGCACCTTCGGCAATCCGCGCAATCTCCAGCGGCAAGGTCATAACCGGACCTTCGGGCAATGCTGCCAACGCTGCGTGCAGTAGCCCGATGTCCCGTCCAGCGCCCAGATAGGCCGCCACTGCAGCGCCGAATTGTGCGGCCTGTGCAGGCGGTGCCCCTGCCCCGCGCGCCGCTTTGGTGGCCAGCCCCGTGACTTCGTTGGCCGAACGGGTCATGAGGCGAACACGGGCAGCCACCAGTCATCGGCACCATCGCCAAGCTCATCCGCGAGCGGTGCGCCCTGGCACAGGGTGATGCGGGTCCAGCGGTCTGACTTGGGGTCAAATTTGGACGCCCCGAAGAACGACAGCTTGTAGCGCAGCATGTCGATCGGCAGGCAGCTTTGCGCGATCAGGTTGTCGCGGATCTCGGCATAGGGATAGCGTGCAGACAGGCTCACCCGCTCGACTGCCAGCGCGTGATCGGGATGGCGCGCAAGGAAGGTCGAGACCGGCACGGGCTCTGTCGGCAGATCGGCAAAGGCCGCAGCGACCCGGCGCGCGATATCCAGCGGGGTTTCCAGTGCGGCGCCGTCTTGCGCAAACCGCAAGCCCAGACGCGGCTCCATCTTGGTCTGCGAGACGTACCAGAACTGCCCGCAGTTTTCCGGCGCGTCATACGCCACGCCCAGCGCCCAGCCGAAGGCGGTTTGCATCTGCACCCGCAGCGCATCCGTATCGCACAGCGGCGAGGTAAATGCGCCGTAGGGATCGGCCATACAGTCGGTCAGCCCGTCTACCAGATCGCCAAACGGCTCGATCAGCAGGGCGGCCATTAACTCTTGAGTGTCCTCGCTCATTGAACGAACGGCCTGCATCACCGCATCGAGCGGCGTATCACCTGACAGGTGCTCTGCTGCCAGATATGTCACGGCCTTGGACCATGCGCCGCGCAACACCTCTATCCGCGTTTGATGCGCAGGATCAGGGACGTTCCACTCCGCCAGATGCGTCGTCGCACGCTGTGCCAATGCGCCGATCCGCGTGATCTGCTCCGGTGTCAACTGCTCGACCGCGCGCACCCGTGCCAGCGCCGTCTCCCGCGCCATCATCCAGTTGTTCAGCAGCACCGGATGGGTCACCAGAAACGGTGCCATGCCAAGGCCGGTAGAGTTCCCGATGCCCAAATGCCGCTTGAGCGCAGGGTCCAGCGTGCCGCGCCCCGCGTGTTCGGCCAGCGCATGGGTGAAGTGACGGATCAGCCATACTGTGAGCATTTCAGCGGCGAAGGGCCCCTCCAGACCGGGCCTTGTCTCATAGGTGGCGCGGTCGGCAATGCCGAACTTGCCGTTACCATAAACAGCAGTGGTGCGCATCAGATAGCCGATGTCCCGGATCATCCCTGCGTCCGGCTGACGCCCTGCGCGCAGGGATGCAACCACATGGGCAAACAGGCGCACGGATTTGTTGGCGCGGCTGAGGATCAGGTCACGCGGGCCGAACCGCCCCGCCTCTTGCAGCGGCGCATTGGCGGTGATGCGGGCGATATCGGCTGCATCCGGGATGCCGTCAAACAGCACATAGGCCGTGTCCCATGCGGTAGCGATGACGCGGTCGGTGCGCATATTCTCCGGCAGATCGGTGGAGACCGCGACCAGCGAATAAGTATAACCGCCCAGATCGACGCTAATGACCGCGTGGCCGAAGCCATCCGCACACATCTGCCAGACAGGCTGTGTGACCTGCGCGCGCTCCGTCGTCAAACGGCGGATCAGTGTGCGCAGGAACGACAGGCGGGTGGGAAACATCGACCCCATCCGCGACAGGCGCATCACCTGTTCAGGCGGGCGCAGCGGCATTTGCAGGGGTGCATCATAGAGATCCTTCATGGTGCTGCTCCAAAACTTGTCTCGTAAAACCGCAGCCAGTTGCCGCCCATGATGCCGTCGATATCCTGTGTGGTCAGGCTGGTCGCCTCCAACCCCGCGCGGATATTGCCGAAATCACGGTTGTCGCCGAACCATCTGGGCATCGGCGGAAAGCCCGCGTTGCTGGCCGATCCCTCGCCGTAGTCGATCACCCTGGACCAACGGCCCACGCGCATCCACTCAACGATACTATCTGGCTGGTCCTGACACAGGTCTGTGCCGATCCCGAGGCTTTCAGCGCCGTAGCGCTGTGCCGCTTCCTCGATCATCTGGCAGAAACTGTGTACTGTGCAGGCAGGCCCGCCCGCCAGATGGTGAGGATAGATCGAAAAGCCCAGCGTCCCGCCCGATTGCGTGAGGGCCTTCAGAACCTCGTCGGATTTGTTGCGCAACGCTTTGTGCCACCACGCGGGATTGGCATGGGTGATGGCGATGGGGCGTGTGGAATGCGCAATAGCGTCCAGCGTCGAGCGGTCGCCCGAGTGGGACATATCCACCACCAGCCCCACACGGTTCATTTCTGTCACCACCTGGCGGCCCATGCGGGTCAGGCCTGCGTCATAATCCTCGTAGCATCCCGTCGCCAGAAGGCTTTGGTTGTTATAGGTCAGCTGCATAAAGCGGATGCCCAGCTGATGGCAAATCTCGACCAGCCCGATGTCGTCCTCGATAGGGCTCGGGTTCTGGAAGCCAAAGAAGATGGCCGTACGCCCTGTCTGTTGGGCATGACGGACACATGCGGCTGTGGTGCCTTTGAAGATCAGATCAGCGTGCGCCTCGAACCAGCGGTTCCACTGTTCCAGATTCAGGACCATTTCGCGGAAACTCTCGTGATAGGCGATGGTGACGTGCACAGCATCCACACCGCCCTCGCGCATCTGTTGAAAGATTCGTGGCGAAAATCTGGCGTATTGCAGGTTGTCGATCAAGGGTGATTTCATAGGCACAACGATGGCCCAGTATTGCCAACCGGTCCAGAAAAATCGCGGCTGCGAAACGCGCTAAATCTCTATCAGTGCCGCTGCCGCCAGAACGTCCCCGGTCGGCGCGCCGGTGGGAGAGCCTCCCGCAGGTTCGTCAGAAATTGCCAGCGTAATCTCCGCGCCGCGGTTGCGAAGATTTTCAGGGATCATAACCCGCATCGTCGCCCCCGCTTGCAACAGACCCAGCGAGACCGGCGGGGCATCCGGCACAATCGCCCAGATCTCGAACGCGCGGCCCGCAGCCTCCACGCCTGCGACACGGCTCAGCGCCACATCACCGCGCGCAGGGTCCAGCACCGCCAGCACTTGCAGCGGCACCGCCTCGCCTGTCAGCTGGGTGGCGTATAGGGTCGGGTTAACCTCTGGCCCCAGCTGCTGGATGCCCAGATAGGCGGCCAGTGCCACGGCGGCGAGGGTGAGGCCCTTCCAGACCCACAGACGTTCGGACAAAGGCACACGCGGCGCGTCGAACAATTCCTTGAGCAGACGTTTTTTCAACCGCTTGGGCGGGGCAACCGGACCAATGGCATCGGTCATAGCGACCAGCCGTTCCTGCCAGCCGACAATCAGTGCGGCAAATTCGGGATCACGCGCAGCGCGCGGGCTGGCCTGCATCAGCGCATCGCCCTCCAGCAGACCCAGCGCCAGCTCTGCTGCGATCAGATCATCGTCTTGCGGCATGTCATCGGTGATATCGGAAATTTCACTCACGGCCCATACACTCCCGCAAGGTTATCAGCCCACGGCGCAGCCATGTCCGCATGGTGTTGAGCGGAACGGAAAACGCCTCCGCCAGATCGGCATAGGATTGCCCGTCCAAATAGGCACCGCGCACGGCCCTGCCCCGATCCTCGGCCAATTCGTCCAGACAACCGACCAGACGCCGCGCTTCGCCGCGTGCCACAGCCAGCTGTTCCGGCCCTGCACCGGGGGCGGCCAGCTCCAGACCAGGGGTGTCGATGTCAAAATGGCCTTTGCGGATGGCACGCAAACGGTCAATGGCAGTATTGCGGGCAATGGTGATCAGCCACGTCATCGGGCTCAGCCCGTTGGACTGGTAGCGCGACGCGTTCTTCCATATCTTCACAAAACTGTCCTGCATGGCGTCCTCTGCCGCGGTCCGGTTGCCTAAGACACGCAGCGACACGCCAAATAGTTTCCCACTGGTCGCATCATAGAGCGCGGTAAACGCCGCGCGGTCGTTCAATGCCACGCGGGCAATCAGCGCCTCTATCTGTTCGCGGTCCATCAAACGCCTTTATTCTGGTACTCGTAATACTAAGGCGCATTGCATCGCGAAGTCAAAGCACAGAACGGTTTTAATCTCGATCCACTGGTGTTTGCCTTCTAAAATCGCTCTGGGCAACGGGCGCCTGCCATGGTTACCTGCCCGCAAACCAACCATATGAAAGCCCTCGCCATGCAAGCTCCCCTTCTCTCCAGCTATGATGTGGTGATCATTGGCGGCGCGGTCTATGGCTGTTCGATCGCGTGGTGGCTGACGCAGATGGCGGGGTTTGACGGCACGGTGCTGGTGGTCGAGCGCGACCCGACCTACAGTTTCGCCTCCACCTCGCATACCAACAGCTGCATCCGGCAACAGTTCAGCAATGCGACGAACATCAAGGTCAGCCAGTTCGGCGCGCAGTTCATCCGCAATTTTCGTGACTTTATGGACGGCAATCCGGAGGTGCCGCATTTGACGCTGCAAAGCTTCGGCTATCTCTATCTGGCCGACACGCCCGAATTTGCCACCAGCCTGAAACGGTCGCAGGCGGTGCAGCATGCCTTGGGCGCCGCCACCCGCCACATGACCCGCGACGAGATCGCCGCCGCCTACCCCTTTTATCAGCTGGACGATATTATGGCGGGCAATCACAATCTTGTGGACGAGGGGTATTTCGACGGCGGCACGATGTTTGACTGGTTCAAGCGTTCCGCCCGGGCGAACGGGGTGGAATTTATCCATGCCGAAGTGACGGCCATCACCCGCGAAGGTGATACGGTGCGCAGCGTGACCCTGTCGGATGGCACTGTTGTAGCCTGTGGCACGGTCGTAAACGCCTCCGGCCCGCGCGCGCAGGCGACTGCGCAGATGGCCGGACTGACGCTCCCCGTGGTGCCGCGCAAGCGCTATACCTTTGTCTTTGCCGCCGCCAACCCGCTGGAGGTGGATCTGCCGCTGACCATTGATCCTTCGGGTGTGCATGTCCGCTCTGACGGGAAATACTACATGGCGGGCTGCCCGCCCGAAGACGACTATGATGCGCCCTATGATGATTTCGCCTTTGATCACAGCCTGTGGGAAAGCAAGGTCTGGCCCGCCGTGGCCGCCCGTATCCCGCAATTCGAGGCCGTAAAGGTCATCAACGAATGGGTTGGCCATTACGCCTATAACACGCTGGACCAGAACGCCCTGCTGGGCCGTGCGGACAGTTGCCCGAACTTCATCTTCGTCAACGGGTTCTCCGGTCATGGGCTGCAACAATCCCCCGCCATCGGCCGCGGCATTGCCGAGTTGATCACCTACGAGGGCTACCGCAGCCTTGACCTGAGCGCCTTTGACGTCAACCGCGCCGCCCGCAATGAACGCTTCCTAGAGACCGCCATCATTTAACCAGAACTGGAACCGATGTGACCCTGACTGTCCGCCCTCTCGCCGCCGTTGATCATGCCGCATGGAACACCCTGTTTCAGGGGTATGCCACATTCTACAAGGTCGAGCAAACCCAAGTGATGCGCGATACCGTCTGGGGCTGGCTGAACGATCCGGCCCACAGCTCGAACTGCCTTGTGGCGGAACTAGAGGGCACGGTTGTGGGGTTCACCCACTACCGCCCGTTTGTCTCGCAACTGCGCGCGGCTACCAACGGCTTTCTCGACGATCTGTTTGTGGACCCTGCGACACGCGGTTCAGGTGCGGCGCAGGCGCTGATTGACGGGGTCGCCGCAAAGGGGCGCGAGAACGGCTGGGGCATCATCCGCTGGATCACTGCCGATGACAACTATCGGGGCCGTAGCGTCTATGACCGCGTCGCCACCCGCACACAGTGGGTCACCTACGACATCAAACTCTAAGACAAAGACGGGAAGAAGATATGGATAGGCAAGACGCGCGCCTTGGCGTAGATATCGGCGGGACATTCACGGATGTGGTGCTGGAGGCAGGCGGGGAGAGTTTCTCGACAAAGGTGCTGACCACCTATGCCGCCCCCGAGCAGGCGATCATCGACGGCATGCAGATCGTCTGCACCAAGGCAGGCCTAAGCCCGTCTGACATCACCCAGATCATCCATGGCACCACGCTGGCAACCAACGCGCTGATCGAGCGGCGCGGCGCCAAGACGGCGCTGATCACCACCGAGGGCTTCCGCGATGTGATCGAAATGCGTACCGAGTCGCGGTTCGAGCAGTATGATCTGAACTTGGTACTGCCCGAACCGCTGTTGCCGCGCCAGATGCGCTATACTGTGCCGGGCCGGATTGACGCGACAGGCGCAGAGCTGCTGCCCCTGACCGCTGCCGATATCGAGCCGGTCGTCGAGGCCATTGCCGTGGCCGGTTACGAAAGTGTCGCCATCGGCCTGCTGCACAGCTATCTCAACCCCGCGCATGAACGGCTGGTCCGCGATGTACTGGCCGCGCGTCTGCCCGATGTGATGATTTCCCTCAGCCATGAAGTAAGCCCGCAGATGCGCGAGTACGAGCGGTTCAATACCGTGGTCGCGAACGCCTATATCAAACCGCTGATGAAGTCCTATCTGGGCCGACTTGAGGGGCGTTTGAAGAATGAGGGCGTCGATTGCGCGATCTTCCTGATGCACTCGGGCGGCGGGATTATCTCGATCGAAAACGCTGCCGATTTCCCTGTGCGGCTGGTTGAATCCGGCCCTGCGGGGGGGGCGGTCTTTGCCGCGCATATCGCCGCACGCTACGGGCTGGGCAAGGTCCTCAGCTTTGACATGGGCGGCACCACCGCCAAGATTTGCCTGATCCAGAACCAGACCCCCAAGACCGCGCGCGTCTTCGAGGTTGCCCGCAGCTACCGGTTCAAGAAAGGCTCCGGCATGCCGATCTCGATCCCTGTGATCGACATGGTCGAGATTGGCGCGGGTGGTGGATCGCTCGCGCATGTCGATGCCCTTCGCCAGATCCGTGTGGGGCCGGAAAGTGCCGGATCAGAGCCCGGCCCCGCCTGTTATGGCCGTGGCGGCGCGCGCCCTGCGGTAACGGACGCCGATCTGGTGCTGGGCAAGCTTGACGGGAATAACTTTGCCGGCGGCTCCATTACGCTGGACGAGGACGCGGCGCGGGCGGCTGTGCTTGCCGTCTTGGGTGATCCGCTGGAACTGGACGTGATAACCGCTGCCTTCGGTCTGGCCGAAGTCGTGGATGAAAACATGGCCAACGCCGCGCGGGTGCATGCGGTGGAGAATGGCGAGGATCTGTCGGACTATACCATGATCGCTTTCGGCGGTGCCGCCCCTCTGCACGCCGCGCGCCTGTGCGAAAAGCTGGGCGTGTCACGTCTGCTGGTGCCGCCCGGGGCAGGCGTAGGCTCTGCCATCGGCTTTCTGCGCGCGCCCTTCAGCTTTGAGGCAACACGCTCTGTCTATATGACACTGGCCGGATTTAACGCGACAACCGTGACAGATTTGCTGGCAGAGTTGCGCGCCGAGGCAACAGCATTCGTGCGCACCTGCGCCCCCGACGCCGAGATCCTCGCGGAATACAAAGCCTACATGCGCTATAAAGGCCAAGGCTGGGAAATACCGATCACCCTCACGCCTGAACAGGCCCACACCCCCGATCCTGCGGTCTTCGAGGCGCGCTTCAACGCCGATTACACCCGCCTGTTCGGCCGCCCCGTGGCAGGCATGGACATCGAGATTACGGTCTGGTCGGTCAACGCCACCACGCCACCTCAACCTGTAGCACGGGTGCAGCAGGATGCTGGCAGCTCTGTCGCCACGCCGGACGGTACGCGCGGTTTCCTTGACGCCGCGATAGGTGCAAGCGTCCACGGCCATCTCTACAATCGCAGCACGCTGCACTCTGGCGCCACGATCCAAGGCCCCGCCATCATTGTCGAGGACGAGACAACCATCATCGTCCCCTCCAGCCGCCGCGCCCTGCGCCAGCCCGATGGCTGCATCGACATCACCGTAAAACAGGAGGCCTGAGAGATGACCAAGCAGAACACAAATGTCGCCTATCAGGTCATGTGGAACCGCCTGATCTCTATCGTCGAGGAACAGGCGCAGGCGCTGATCCGCACGGCCTTTTCCACGTCCGTGCGCGAGGCAGGCGACCTTTCCGCCGGTGTCTATGACGCGGCGGGTCTGATGCTGGCCCAAGCCGTCACCGGCACGCCGGGCCATGTAAACGCGATGGCAGATTCTGTGGCGCATTTCATCCGACGCATCGGGCGCGACACCATGGCCGAGGGCGATGTCTACCTCACCAACGATCCGTGGGAAGGCACAGGGCATCTGCACGACGTCACTATGGTCACCCCGTCCTTTCACAAGGGCGCGCTGGTCGGGTTCTTTGCCTGCACCGCCCATGTCGTCGATATCGGCGGGCGCGGGTTCGGTGCCGATGCGAATTCCGTCTACGAGGAAGGGCTGTACCTGCCGATCATGCGCTTTGCCGATCGCGGGACAGTCGACGAGACGTTGTTGCGGATTGTCCGCGGCAACGTGCGCGAGCCGGACCAGCTGGTCGGTGACCTCTATGCGCTGGCCACCTGTAACGAAATCGGCCACCGCCGCCTGATGGAGATGATGGCGGAATTTACGCTGGGTGATCTGACCGGCATCGCCGCCTTTATCTTCGACAACTCCCGCCGCGCCACGCTGGAGCGGATATCAGCCCTGCCGCGCGCCTCGGCCACCGGCGAAATGACCGTGGACGGTTTTGCCACCCCCATCACCCTGCGCGTCAAGCTGACCATCGAGGCGGACCGCATCCTGACCGACTTCACCGGCACCTCCGGCATCGACCCCAAAGGCATCAACTGTCCGCTGGTCTATGCCAAGGCCTATGCCTGCTACGCGCTGAAATGCGCCATCGCCCCCGAGATCCCGAACAACGCGGCATCGCTCGCGCCCTTCGAGGTGACAGCCCCCGAGAACACAATCGTCAACGCACGGCATCCGGCACCCGTGGCCCTGCGCCACATCGTCGGCCACTTTGTCCCCGACACTGTCTATGATGCGCTGGATAAAATCCTGCCCGATCTGGTGCCCGCTGAAGGTGCCGGCTGCCTGTGCAACTTCCAGATATCGCTGCGCCCCCTGACCGGCGCCCCCGCAGGTGCCCAGCGTGCCGAAGTCCTCACCTTCAATTCTGGCGGTGCGGGCGCGCGGCCAGCGTTGGACGGACTGAACACAACTGCCTTTCCCTCCGGTGTGATGACCATGCCGGTAGAGGCAACGGAACACGCAGGCCCCGTGATCATCTGGCGCAAGGAACTGCGCGAGGGGTCAGGCGGCATCGGCCGCCAGCGCGGTGGCTTGGGGCAATACATGGAGGTCGGCGCGCGCGCGGGCTATGAATATGACATCTCCGCAATGCTGGACCGTGTGAACCATCCTGCGCGCGGCCGTCGCGGCGGCGGCGATGGTGCACTCACCACAATCGAGCGCGATGACGGCCAGCCCATGCAGGGCAAAGGCCGCCAGACCGTCGCCCATGGCCACCGCATCAAGATGGCATTCCCGGGAGGCGCCGGATATGGGGCGGCATCAGAACGGAATCCAGCCGCAATCGCGCGTGATCTTGCAAGAGGTTACATTAGTGAAACTTCCGCAGGTGAAGACTATGGATTAAGCGCGGAAGAGATTGAAAAAGTTAAAGCCTCCATCGTAAGGGGAGAAGATATTTGAAGGGTAATCGCCAGACTCCAAGGCCTGTGCATAAGTCCCTCCTGCTGACTTGCTGCGCAATACGTCACCCATTGGCCCCCCTTTGTCGCGCGTCTGACCGGTACATCGCCACTGGCGCAGGCAGTTGACTGGCCCCTGACAGCCTCCGGAAGCCGCTTGAAATAACCAAAAGAAAGACCTGTAACATGCCGAAAAAATTTACGAAAATCGTCCTGACGGGTGCCGCTGGCCGCCTTGGATCCTACCTGCGCGAACCACTTGCCGCCCTATGTGACGAGTTGATCTCGACCGACATCAAAGAACAACCCGGAATGCTGTACGCAGGCGAGACCTTTGTGCAGGCCGACCTTGCAGATTTCACAGCGATGGAAGCGATCATCAAGGGTGCCGAAATGGTCGTGCACATGGGTGCCTTTGTGGACGAAGGCCCGTTCGAGCAGCTGCTGGGCCCCAACTTTGTCGGCTCCTACAACGTCTGGGAGGCCGCCTCGCGTCACGGGGTGCGACGTGTTGTCTATGGCTCGTCCATCCATGCCGTCGGCATGTACCCGAAAAACGAATTCATCGGCACAGATGTCCCCCACCGCCCCGATACGTTCTACGGCCTTGCCAAATGCTTTACCGAAGATCTGGGCCGCATGTATTGGGAAAAGCGCGGGCTGGAGAGCGTGCACATGCGCATCCTGTCTTGCGCACAGGTCAACAATGCACGCGCACTGGGGTCATGGCTCAGCTATGATGACCTGATCCAGCTGGTGACCCGCTGCATCGAAACGCCTGTGACCGGCTTTGCCATCATCTACGGCGTCAGCAACAATGACCGCGCGCCTGTGGATAACTCCAAGGCAAGCTTTATCGGCTATCGCCCCAAAGACAACGCGGAGCAGTTCGCGGCGGAAGTATTGGCTGCCGAACCCCCGATGGACCCCGCAGACCCCAACCACATGTGCCATGGCGGCCCCTTTGCGGGGGTAGAGCTGGGCAACTCAGGGCTCGCAGGTATGAACGTAGTAGACGATACCAAAAAAAGCTGAAGCGCCTTTAAAACGGTCAGGCTGCCAGATGCGCACGGATCATATCCGCGACCGGCAGCCTGACACCCAACCGTGCACCCAGTAAAAACATACCGCCAAACTTGCGCTGAAGATACAGGACATCCATCGGCAGAACCGGCGGCACAAACCCGTCCCGCACCAGGATCTCGCCCGCACTCTGCATCTTGCGCGCGAGAGTCGTATCGGTAAAATCAAACGTCGGCGCACGCAGGGCATCAAAGGCCATATGGATAAGTCCCAGAACTGCTGCACGATGCTCTGGCTTCATTTTATCGTTAATAAACCCGATGGTTACAGACGTTTCTTCAACCAAATCGAATCGACCGTCCAGACCGGCCCTTAACAAATCCATATATCCTATTGAAATATCACGGCTAATCTCTCTAGTTGCCCCGAAATCCAGCAAAATGATGTTTCCGCTCACAGGGTCGTATCTGTAATTTGCGAAATTAGGATCACTCTGCATCAGTTTGAATTCAAACATTTCTTTTAAGGTCAAATCAATAAGCCGCTGCATGATCAACGCGCGCATATCACTGCCTGCACCAGCGGCCTCTTCGATGGGTCTGCCTTCCACAAAACCCATCGCCAGAATGCTGTCCGTGCTCCAGTCCGGATAGACCTGTGGCAGCAGAAAACCACTGTCATCCGCCAGCAATCCGGCGAAGGTTTCAAGATAATGCGCCTCGCGCTGATAGTCGGTTTCTTCGTGCAGCTGGCGTTTGGCTTCGTCCAGATAGGGCGCCAGTGCAAAGCCTTTCGGCAGCAGACCCGACATGGCAATCAGCGCACCGACATTGGCCACATCGCTGTCGATGCTACGCGCAACGCCGGGGTATTGCACTTTGATCGCCATGTCGCGGCCATCGCGCAACTGCGCGCGGTGCACCTGCCCGATGGAGGCCGCCGCGATGGGCCGCACGTCAAACCGGGCAAATTGCTGCAACCAGCCTTGCGGCCATTGCGATGCCAGCACTTTTTTCAGCTGGGCTGGTGGCATGAAATGCGCGTCATCGCGCAGCCGCGCCATAATCTGCGCCAACTCCGGTGGCATCATATCGCCGCTGTCCATTGACACCAACTGCCCGATTTTCATCGCGGCACCGCGCATTTTAGACAGCTGGTCCGCAACGCGGGTGATGTTGGCGGGCGTCAGTAAAAGACCGCGCCAATCCGGCCGCTGTCCGCGCCCCAACTGCGCCGCACCGCCAAGGGCCATGTTGCCCGCCACACCCGCCGTCATCATCCCCAACCGCGAGAGGCGGCCCAGCCGTGTGGCAGGCACTGCCAGACCTTTGTCGCGTGATCCGCTCACTTGTATGTCTCCCGCCTTGTGCCAAACGCATGCACCCGCTTGCGCCATGCGCGATAGCTGCCCGCCTTCAATTCGCGGCGCATCAGGGCCTGAACCTGTTTTTCGGACAGTCCGTATTCCATCTGGATCGTGGCAAAAGGTACATGGTCACTCAGCGCCATCTGAATGATGGCGCTGATGTCTGATGGATCAAGATCATCTGATTTGTCTCTGATATTCAATGATAAAACCGTATCGCAGCAAGATGGATATCAGCCGACATTTCGCTACCGATCGCCAGCACACCGATCCGCCTCAGCCGCGCCGGATCAAGAATGGCATCCGTCTTGCGCCCTGTAAAATCTGCCCATGGCATGCGCACGGCCTGCCACTGTGCAGGCGCCGTAAAGACTGTGCGAAACGATTGCCACGGCCGTGTCAGCTGATCCGTGCGCAGGCGCAATTCATATGACGCGCCGTTGCCGTAAACCTCTATTTCGATCCCCTGCCAACCGGAGGCGTCCATCACTGCCCCGCCCGACAAATCAAAAGCCATCTGGATAAATCCGCCGTTATTCTCAAGCGACACCTCGCCCCTCAGACGCACCGCCGCGCGGCCCTGAACAGTGCCATGACTGACCGAACCGGTCGAGACACCGCCCATCACGCCATCGGCCACATAGTCCCACTGGGGGTTTAATTCCATCATGTCCTGCCTTTCTTATTTTTACAAATCTAGCAGGCCGCACAGCACTGACCAGCGTTTGCGTGACAAAAGGCCCATGATGCCTGAAATCGGGCTGCGCTTCGGCATCACTTGAGCTAAGTCATATGCAATGCCGGAGAATGTTATGTTGCTGACTGTTAAAACCCTCAAGAAATCTTATGCTGGTGCCGAAGGTCGCGTGTCTGTCTTGCGGGGCATCGATATGGAAATCGCCGCAGGCGAGACGCTGGCCCTGACAGGCGAGAGCGGATCGGGGAAAAGCACGCTGCTGCATCTGATCGGCGGGCTGGACACGGCGGATACAGGCAGCATCATACTCGACGGGCAAGACATCACACAGATGGACGATGCGGGGCGTGCGCGGGTGCGCAGGTCCGGCGTCGGGATCATTTTCCAGCAGTTCAACCTGATCCCCTCACTGGATGTTGTCGCAAACATTGCGTTTCAGGCGCGGCTGGCGGGGGTATATGATGTGAAATCTGCCACGCGTCTGGCCGAGGCCTTGGGGCTGGGGCCGCATCTGCACAAATATCCAGAACAGTTGTCAGGTGGCCAGCAACAGCGCGTTGCCATTGCCCGTGCGCTGGCCGCAAAACCCCGCCTTATTCTGGCGGACGAGCCTACGGGCAATCTGGACGAGGCGACAGCGGGCGAGGTGATGGCCCAGATGCTCGCGCTGGTGGCGCAGACGGGTGCGGCGCTGGTGATGGTGACCCATTCGCCGCGTCTGGCAGGGCAGATGGGGCGACAGTTGCATCTGCGCCAGGGACTGCTGGCATGACGGCGGCGGCTCTGTCTGCGCTGTGGTCACATTGGTGGCGCAACCCTTTGCAGCTGTTCACGCTGATCGCCGGACTGGCGCTGGCCACTGCGCTGTGGTCCGGCGTACAGGCCGTTAACGCAGAGGCACGCGCCAGCTATGACGCCGCTGCCGCAACGCTGGGCGAAGGCCAATATGACCAGTTGCTGCCCGCTGCGGGCAAGACGATCCCGCAAGAAACTTTTGTTGCCCTGCGCCGCGCGGGATGGCTGGTGGGGCCGGTGGTAGAAGGGCAAATAGGCGGTGTGCGGCTGGTGGGGATTGATCCGCTGACCGCCCCCGGGGGGTTGGGGCCTGCGGGCAATGCGGGCATGGATTTGCCGCAGTTTCTGGCAGAGCAGCCGGTTTTCGCCAATGCCGTCACCGCTGCCAAGCTGGAAGGCCTGATAGACGCGCCCGTCATAGTGGTGCCCGCAATTGCCCCCGGCACAGCCCTCACGGATGTCTTTGTGGCCCAGCGCATACTGCAGAGCACAGGGCAGTTCACCCGTCTGATCATGGCCCCCGAGCAGCCCATGGGACAACCGGCTCTGGCCGAGATCGCACCCGCCCTGACACGGCGTCCCGCCCAAGGCGGATCGGACGTCGGTCGTCTGACGGACAGCTTCCATCTCAACCTCACCGCTTTCGGCTTGCTCAGCTTTGCTGTGGGAATTTTCATCGTACATGGGGCCATCGGGCTGGCGTTCGAGCAGCGGCGCGCCATGATCCGCACCTTACGCGCGATGGGTATGCCCCTGCGCCGGTTGATCGTGTTGATGGCGGCCGAACTGACCGTGCTGGCGCTGATCGGCGGTGCGCTCGGCGTCAGCCTTGGCTATCTGGTTGCCGCCCTGCTGCTGCCCGATGTCGCTGCCACGCTCAAAGGGTTATACGGCGCGCAAGTATCGGGCACGCTACAGTTGCGCCCGTCATGGTGGCTGTGGGGTTTGGCAATTTCGGTGCTGGGCACGGGGATTGCGGCCACAGGTGCGCTGGTGTCGGTGGCACGGATGCCGCTGCTGGCCAGCGCGCAACCCCGGGCATGGGCCACCGCACGCGGGCTCACGCGGCGCATCCTGAGTTGGGCCAGTCTGGGCCTGCTGGCACTGGCTGGCGGGCTCGCAGCGGGCGGCGACGGAATGGTCACAGGTTTTGCCCTGCTGGCTTGTCTGCTGATAGGCGCAGCACTGGCATTGCCCCTTGTGCTGGATCTGGCGCTGCGCGGTGCACAGGCACGCGCGCGCGGCGTGACAGCGCAATGGTTCTGGGCCGACACGCGCCAACAGCTGCCCGGTCTCAGCCTTGCGCTGATGGCGCTGCTGCTGGCGATGGCGGCTAATGTCGGCGTCTCTACGATGGTGTCCAGCTTCCGGCTGACGTTTACCGGTTTTCTGGACCAACGTCTGGCGGCAGACCTTTATATCAGCACCGAAAATATCGCACAGGCTCAGGCGCTGGAAACCTTTGTTGCTCCGCTTGTGTCCGAAACGATGCCGCTGCTGACAATCGATGCCGAACTGGCAGGCCTTCCGGCAGAGCTTCACGGCGCGCGGATCGGGGCCACCTACCGCGAGAACTGGCAATTTCTGGCCTCTATACCGCAGGTCTGGGACAGTGTTGCAGCCGGTGAGGCCGTGCTGGTCAACGAACAACTGGCGCGGCGCGTGGGTCTTTGGCTGGGCGATACCCTGACTGTCGCCCCCGGCAATGTTCTGCCCATTGCAGGCGTGTTCGGGGATTATGGCAACCCTATCGGACAGGCAATCATCGCAGAGCCTTTGTTTGCCACATTGCATCCGGATGTCAGGGCCACGCGCTTTGGTCTGCGCACGCAAGACGTGGCAGCGTTGCGCATGGTGCTGACGTCTGATTTCGGCCTGCCAGAGACCGCAATCACCGATCAGGCGCAGATCAAAGCCTTCTCTTTGGGGGTGTTCGAGCGGACATTTACGGTGACGGCCGCACTGAATATCCTGACGCTAAGTGTGGCGGGCTTTGCAATTTTCATGAGTTTACTGACCCTCGCAGCCATGCGCGTGCCACAGCTTGCACCGGCTTGGGCGCTGGGGATGACCCGCGCACGGCTGGGCCAGCTGGAGCTGGTCCGTGCGGTGGTGCTGGCCACGTTGACGGCTGTGCTGGCCCTGCCGCTGGGTCTGGCGCTGGCCTGGGTGCTGCTGGCGGTGGTCAACGTAGCGGCGTTTGGCTGGCAGCTCCCGATGTACATTTTTCCACGCGATTATGCGGTGCTGGGGATGTTTGCGCTGGGGGCAGCAGTGCTGGCCGCCGCTTGGCCCGCGCGCAAACTAGCGCGCACGCCGCCTGCGGAATTGTTGAAAGTATTTGCCAATGCACGTTAGAACGGCGTTCCTCGCTACGCTCCTCGCTATTTGCGCACCTGTCACGGGACTGGCGCAAGGATTTGCAGGCATGGGCAGCGCGGCGGAAGGCTTTGCCATTCCCGCCCCTGACCCGCAGTTCGACTTTCCTGCCGATCACGGTGCGCATCCCGATTACCGGATCGAATGGTGGTATCTGACCGCCAATATGACCGGCCCCGATGGCACGCCTTACGGGCTGCAATGGACGCTGTTCCGCTCTGCCCTTGCGCCGCATACAACGCAAGGCTGGGACAGTCCCCAAATCTGGCTGGGCCATGCGGCGGTAACGACAGCTGACGCGCATTACACGTCAGAGCGGCTGTCGCGCGGCGGCATCGGACAGGCTGGGGTAACAGCCGCCCCCTTTGAGGCATGGATTGACGACTGGCACCTGCGGGGGGACAATTTTGACGCAATGCAGCTGCGTGCGACAGGTCCGCAGTTTGCCTATGACGTGGCACTGACAGCGCAGGGTCCGCTGGTGTTCCACGGAGCGGATGGCTACTCGGTCAAGTCCCAGCAGGGGCAGGCCAGCTATTACTATTCGCAGCCCTTCTTTGCGCTGGAGGGCATATTGAGCTTGCCGCAAGGCGATGTGGCGGTCACTGGTACGGCTTGGCTGGACCGCGAGTGGTCCTCGCAGCCTCTGGCCTCGGATCAGACAGGCTGGGACTGGTTCTCGCTCTCGTTTGACGGTGGAGAAAAGCTGATGGGGTTCCGGTTGCGGCAGGCCGATGGCAGCTATTACACCTCCGGCACATGGATCACGGCGGAGGGGGTCACCACCGCCCTGCCCGATGGCAGCTTTGACGCGACGCCGGTGGAGCTGACAGATGTGGGCGGGCGCGAGGTGCCGACCCGCTGGCAGGTGCGCGTGCCAGACTACGGCGTCACAGTGGAGGTAGGCGCACTCAACCCCCAAGCGTGGATGGACATGTCGATCCCCTATTGGGAAGGGCCAGTGCGGGTCAGCGGCAGCCATACCGGCATGGGGTATCTGGAGATGACCGGCTACGACTAGAGGTCCACCTCGATCACGCCGCCTGCCTGTGCTGCGCGGGACTGGCACAGGATCACGGTAGTTTCCCGCTGCGCGCATGACAGAACGAAATCGCGATGCTCTACCGCGCCGGACACAAGCCCGCATTTGCACACACCACACAGCCCGTCCGCGCATTTCACGTCAAGATGCACGCCGTTCTCTGCCAGCACATCGGTTGCGGCGCGGTCGGCGGGCACCAGCAGGTCACGCCCTGATCGCGCAAGGCGCAGGGTGAAGGCGTGGTTCACATAGTCGGGCACTTCGGGGACCGAGAAATATTCGAGATGCAGTGCGTCCTCCGGCAGGCCCGCTAGTGTGGCGGCGGCGATGACCGCGTTCATGTAGGCCTCTGCCCCGCAGGTATAGACATGGGTGCCATCAGGCTGGCCTGCCATCACAGACGCCATATCCGCGCGCGTTCCTTCATCGGTGATGTGCAGCGTAACACGATCAGCCCAGTCAAACCCCGCCAGATCGTCAAGAAACCCCATCGTGCTGCGGACGCGTCCGGAATAATGCAGCGCAAAACTGCGGCCCTGCGCGTATAATTCATGCGACATCGCAATCATTGGCGTGATGCCAATGCCGCCGCCCATCAGGATGGAATGTGTGGCCTGCGCCACCAGCGGAAAATGGTTGCGCGGTTTGGCGATAAACACCCGCCGCCCTTGGGTAAATATCCGGTACAGCAGCTTGGAGCCACCGCGCCCTGTGTCCTCGCGCAGGACGGCAATCTGGTAGGTTTTGCGGTCCGCCGGATTGCCCGACATTGAGTATTGGCGCAGGAATTCCGGGGCCACGACGATGTCCAGATGCGCACCGGCCTGCCACTGCGGCAAATCGTTTCCGTCCAAGGTGCTGAACTCGTATTTGGTGATGCCCTGCGCCATCTCCTCGACCTTTGTGATCTGCGTCTGAAGAACAGGGCTGTCGGCGGGCACGGTATAGACATGGGCAACGCTGTCCACGGTGCCGTTTTGCACATGCCGCTTGTAATCTGCGGCACTGATCATGGCGCGGTAGGCGGCAATGCCCGCCTCGCGGTCCATCGGAAACGGATAGGGATAAGGCGGTGGAGCCAGCGGCGCGGGATAGACGGCCAGCGTCTGGTCCTCATGTTTGAGTTTGAGGCCCTTTTGCAAAGACCGTGCATTTACCGGCGCTTTGGCCGCCAGATACGCGCCACTTGCATCCAGCTCCAGATCCCACCACCATTTCTTGACGGGGTTCAGCCCGCCATTGCCCAGCGCATCATCCAGTTTGGCCAGCACAGGGGCGGCGGCGGGAATGTTCATCGCGGCCCAGCGGAAAGGTTTTTCCGCAAATAACCCCTCAAGGTTCCACGGGCAGGTTTTCATACAGCGCCCGCACATCGCGCCGCCGTCAGTGGTGATCCGGTAGGTCGCACATTTCTGGCTGTCGGATTTCCAGATCTCGTAGCCGTTGAACATGGTCTTTGGCCCTGCGGTGATCGCGCCCGAAGGACATTCCCGCGCGCATTTGTTGCAGGCCTCGCAGAACTTTTGCAGGCCAAAGTCGATGGGCTTGTCGTGCGCCATCGGCAAATCAGTGGTGACCACACCGGATTTCAAACGCGGGCCGAGGAAAGGGTTCAGGATCACTTCGCCAATCCGGCTAACCTCGCCCAGACCTGCCAGCAGCAGCAGCGGCGGTTGCAAGACCTCGCCGTCCATTACCGTATGGGCCTTGGCGCTATAGCCCAGATTGCGGATTTGCTGCGCGATCACACCGCCCAGCAGGGAAAACCGAAGATAGGCGCGCATGGATTGGGCGACACTTATCCAGTCATCACCGCTGGCGCCCTCCATCGTCTCGAAGCCTTGGTCGATGATGATGCTGATGGCCTGATCATGGGGCGGGTGGATCACATCGCCGCGCACATCATGACTGTACCACGTCCAGTCGGGACAGGCGGAGATGCCCACCGCGTCACAACCCAGCCAATAAGCGGTAGCCTTGACCAGATCGGCGGCCTCTTGCGGGGAAATGTCCGCACGGATGTCCTCGGGTGTGCCGTCTTGCAACAACACAAATGCAGCCAAGGCGCGGCGCTGCGCCGTAGAGGGTGCCGCCTTGCGGGCATAATAGCCGCCGCCTGCGCCTTTTTGCAGGGCTTTGCCCATATCGCCAAACTGCGCACGCGCAAACATATCCGCGCGTTTAGGCACCCGCGCCACCCGTGCGGCGTCGATATAGGTGGTGGGATTGTCCACCCGCTTGAGCGTCTCGAAGGGGTGTGCACCATCCACAAAACGGCGCTTGGCAAAGGGTACAGCATTGCCTGCGTTGCGGGCATATCGCCCTCCGATGCGCCATTTCATCCCGAAGGCCAAGGACGGCTGCTGCGCCATCGGGACCAGCGGCTGGTCGGGTGTCATGTCAAACGTAGTCGTGATCGCGGCAAGACCAAAGCGGGTGCCGATATAGGGATGGCGCAGCACGCCCTGCTCGACTGTGGCAAGTCCCGCCGCCACAGCAAGACGGTTCAGGTCCACATCCGCATCCGCGCATGTATGCGCGCGGGCGTCATAGCCCAAAAGGCGGATATATTCAGCTAAAACCACCGCCGTTTCCGCAGCCAACAAGCCCGCACGCTGGGCCGAGGCGTCGTTGATCCACTCCGTGCCCGCCTCGCCCGTATCCGGCGCGCGCGGATTCTCGTATAGGAAGACAATCGCGTGGGTATGCCCTTCTACCCCTGTGGCGGGCGCGGTGAGGGACTCGCGCAGGTCCGCCATAATGATGTCGATGCCCGCCGCCAGCGTCTTGGTCTGGCGCGTTTGCAGCGCTGTGACCAGACGCGGCAGGGCGGGATTGCGGTGCGGTGTGTCAAGCACAGCGGCCTGCGGCAACAGGCAGATCCCGACCACAGCGGCATCCGCGAAATAGCCGAAAGCTTTGAGGTGCTGCGCGCGCAGCGCAGGATCATCGGGGCAAGCCGCGCGTGCCGCATTGGTGCGCCCCTGGCGGATCGCGTCCAGCATCGCCTGATATTCGCACATCGCATTGATGATACTGCGCGGGTCTTCAGGCCGCTCGAACGTCAGAGGCGCTGCGGCGGGAACAGCTGCCAGATCGGGCATATCGCTGCGGCGCGCGAGTAATTCGCAGGGAAAAGGCCCCATATGCGGAGCACGGTTTTTGGTTGAGAACAGTTTCATCGCAGCAGCCTCACTTCGTAGAGAGGCGTAGGACTGGCCCCGCCCCAGTTAGGCAGGCTTTGGCGCGGATGCCAATAAACGATCTGCGGCCTCGCGTGATGCGTCAGACGCGCCGGAAGGTCAGATAATGCGGTGTGCGGCCTTCGCGCAGGGCTTTTTGCTCGTACCGTGTGGAAATCCAGTCATCCCAAGGATTGCGCCAGTCTGTTGGCCCTTCGGCCAGCCACTCGAACCCGAAACGCGGCACTTCTTGCAGCGTCTGGCGGACGTAATCCTCGATGTCTGTCGCCACACGGAATATCGCACCCGGTTTCAGAACGCGGTGCAGCGGGACCAGATGTTCTTCGGTCACAAAGCGGCGGCGGTGGTGGCGGGTTTTGGGCCAAGGATCAGGATAGAGCAGGAAGGCCTTGGAGATGCTCTCCGCCTCCAGCACGTCGAACATATCGCGCACATCGCCGGGGTGTACTTTGACGTTCTCGACACCCGCTTTGCGGATCTTACCCAACAACATTGCCACACCATTGATGTAGGGCTCACAACCTATGATCCCCACATCGGGGTTGTTCGCGGCTTGGTGCACCATATGCTCGCCGCCGCCAAATCCGACCTCCAGCCATGCGGGCTTGCCGCCGAACATCGCGTCAAGGTCCAGCAGAGTGCGTTCGGGGTTGGCCTCCCAATCTACAGCACCCGGTGACAGGGCATTCAGGTCTTCCTCAAGGTAATCCTTCTGGGATTGCTTGAGATTATGGCCCTTGAGGCGGCCATAAAAATTACGGCGGGGTCTGACAGGTGTATTCATGCCCGCGCATGTAGCGGGGTTGGCGCGCGGCTGCAATGGTCTGCTGCCACGCGCGATCATCTTACAGTTCGGATTTCAGCGCATCCGCCAGATCGGTCAACTCCCAGCTGAAACCACCATCCGCATCGGGCGCGCGGCCAAAGTGGCCATAGGCCGCCGTACGCTGATATATCGGCTTGTTCAGCTGCAAGTGATTGCGGATGCCGCGCGGGGTCAGGTCCATCACACGGCCAATCGCACGCTCGATCGCTTCAGGCTCTACTTCGCCGGTGCCGAATGTATCGCAATAGATCGACAATGGCTTGCTGACGCCAATCGCATAACTCAGCTGGATGGTGCATTTGGACGCAAGACCCGCCGCCACCACATTCTTTGCCAGATAACGCGCGGCATAGGCGGCCGAGCGGTCCACCTTTGTCGGGTCTTTGCCAGAGAACGCACCGCCACCATGCGGGGCCGCACCGCCGTAAGTGTCCACAATGATCTTGCGGCCCGTCAGGCCCGCATCCCCGTCGGGCCCACCGATCACAAACGTACCCGTGGGGTTCACCCACCAGTCGGTTGCATCGGTGATCCAGCCTTCAGGCAGAACTTCGCGAATGTACGGCTCGACGATATCGCGGATGTCGGCGCTGGTCTGGCTCTCGTCGCGGTGCTGCGTACTCAGCACGATGGAGGTCACGCCGACAGGCTTGCCGTTCTCGTAGCGGACAGACAGCTGGGATTTTGCATCCGGGCGCAGCGTAGGCTCGGAGCCGTCTTTGCGGACCTCGGCCAGACGGCGCAGGATGGCATGGGCGTAATGGATGGGTGCAGGCATCAGCACATCGGTCTCGTCGGTGGCATAGCCGAACATGATGCCCTGATCGCCGGCCCCTTCGTCTTTGCCCTCACCTGCGTCAACGCCTTGGGCGATATGCGCGGACTGCTCATGCAGCAGGTTGGTGATCTCCACGGTCTCGTGGTGGAACTTGTCCTGCTCGTAGCCGATGTCCTTGATGCAGGCGCGGGCGATCTCGTCGATCCGGCCCATATAGCTGTGCAGCTTGTCACGGTCCGCAAGGCCCACCTCGCCCCCGATAACGACACGATTGGTAGTGGCGAAGGTCTCGGCGGCGACACGCGCCTCCGGCTCTTCAGCGATAAAGGCGTCCAGAACAGCATCGCTGATACGGTCACAGAGTTTATCGGGGTGGCCTTCGGAAACGGATTCCGAAGTGAATACATAGGATTTGCGGGACATGAACGTGCTCCAGTTTCAATCAAGCACCACGTCAGGAAGCCGTTGTGGTGCGACGGGTCCGGAGTATTCTGCCCTGCCATTAGGGTCAATCGCTATTCGGGTTGCGTGCGCGCTCTGGTCACACTGCGCAACACGGCAGCCCCTAGCACCGCCAGCAGCAACAGGGCCAGCGGCAGATCCCCCGTCCGGCTGTATAGGGTTGGTGCAAGCGGCAAAGGCAAGGCCGCATCAATATATCCCGCCTGCCCCATACCAAGGCTGTCCAGCACACGGCCGTGCGGGTCAATCATGGCGGAAATGCCGGTATTGGCGGCGCGCGCCACGGGCAACCCCTGCTCGATCGCGCGCATCCGCGCTTGCGCCAGATGCTGCTGGGGGCCTGCATGGGTGCCGAACCATGCATCATTGGTGGCATGGATGATGAAATCAGGCCGCGCGGGCGTGGCGTTGACGTCATGGGCAAACACAGCCTCATAACAGATCAGCGGCAGCGCGCGGCCCAGCGGCCCCAGATCAAGCAGTTGAGGACCGGTGCCACTGCTGAACCCTGCACCATGCTGCGGGGCCATGCCGTAAATGCCGAAGCGCGCGGCCAGATCGCCGAAAGGCACATATTCGCCAAAAGGCACAAGATGGTATTTGTCATAAATCTGGGTCACGTCGCCCTTCGGCCCCAAAACGGCCAGCGCGTTGAAATACCGCTCCCCCTCGTTGCGCTGCGCGCCAAGGATCACGGGCACACCTTTGGCCGCCTTGCTGATCTCCTCCAGAATAACAGCACTGCGGTCCAGCGCCCACGGGATGGCGGTTTCCGGCCAGATGATCGCATCGGGTGCACCTGTCTGCGGATCGGGATCGGCAGAAGTAAAGCGCAGCTGGCGCTCGTAAAAAATGCCGATCTTGTCAGGGTCCCATTTTTCATGTTGCGGGGCATTTGGCTGGATCAGGCGCAGCACACTGCTGGACAAAGGCACATCGGGTGCAAAAGGCGGCATGAAGATTACAAGCACCAGCGGCCCAAGGCCCGCAAGACGCAAGGGCCAGGATTTGGGGGCAAGTGCGGCGAGGCCCACCGCCGCGGCAATAATTACCAGATTAAGGCCATGCGGCCCGACCCAAGCCAACACCTGGCCAGGCAAGGTATCCACCATCGCCTGAGCGGGGGAAGCCCATGGAAACCCTGTGAAAATATAGGCGCGTGCCAGCTCGATTGCGGTCCAGCAGGGTATGAGCGGCCACAGATGCGGGGACAGACACCGCGCGCCCCAGAACGCCACAGCCCAGAAGACTGCACCACCCGCTGCCATCAGGACCACCGCAAAGGGCGCCATCCAGCCATAGGTCGCGGCATCTACCAGAAACGGCGAGACGATCCAGTGCAGCGCCAGCGCAAAATAGCCAAAGCCGAAGGCAAAACCATGGGCAGCAGCAGCACGCGGGGTTTGTGCAGTGCCATTCATGACAACAGCCGCAGCCATCGCCAGCACCATCACAACGGGCAGATCGAAGGGCGCCTGCCCCAAGGCAGCAAAAGCACCAAATGCCGTCAGCAGCGCGCCCCGCATAACAGAGACGTTCATCTTGTCGTAGAAGCGTTCATCCGCACACGCAGACGTTTGATGCGGCGCGGATCGGCGTCCATCACCTCGAACTCGGGACCATTGGGATGCACAACAACTTCGCCACGCGCAGGCACACGGCCCGACAGCATCACAACCAGACCACCCAATGTGTCGATCTCTTCTTCGTCCACATCATCATGATCAGTCAGCGACAGGCCGACTTCATTCTCGAAATCAGCCAGCGGGGTTTTGGCCAGCGCTAGGTATTGCCCCGGCTTTTCCTCGGACCAGTATTCGCCTTCTTCAACGTCATGCTCGTCCTCGATCTGGCCGATGACCTGTTCGATCAGATCCTCGATCGTGACCAGACCGTCTACGCCACCATATTCGTCAATCACCAAGGCCATATGCCGCCGCTCGGCTTGCATCTTGGTCAACAGCACGCCGATGGTCATCGACGGCGGCACATAGACCAGCGGGCGCAGCATGGCCGTCAGGTCAAAGTTCTTGGGCTTGCCGTTGAAGCCGTATTGCAGTGCCAGATCCTTGAGGTGGGCAATGCCGACGGGCGTGTCGAGCGTGCCATCATAGACCGGCAGGCGCGTCATGCCGGTCTCTTTGAACACGTTAACCAGTTCTTCCATGGTGGAGGTCACGCTGACCGCCGTGATATCGGCCTTTGGCACCATCACATCATCCACCCGCATACGGCGCAGATTGCCCATGCCTGTGCCACCACGCTCGCCCAAGGGGGCCGCGTGCTGGGTGTGATCGGTATTGTCAGAAGGGGTCAAGGCGCCAATCACGCGGCTGAAAAAGCCGGCCCTGGCCGTCTCTTGCGTGCTATCGTCTTCGAGAGAGGAGAAATCCTGCGCGCTCTGCGCAGCGTTAGATGGTCCGTCAGTGTCGCCCATTGGGTCCTGTCTTGTGAAAACGGCGCGCTATTTTGCACCTGTGAGTATACTGTCGACACTATATGGGTCATCCAGACCAAGATTGCCAAGAATTTCGACCTCCAGCCCTTCCATAAGCGCCGCATCGCCATCTGTAATGTGGTCATACCCCAACAAGTGCAACAGACCGTGAACAATCAGATGCGTCAAATGGTCTGAAACGGGCTTGCCTGATTCGGTTGCTTCACGCAGGCAGGTCTCATGGCTCAGGGCGATGTCACCCAGTTCATACATGCCGTCGAACCCCTGTTCGGGCAGGGGCGGAGCATGCCCTTCTGCGGGAGGTGCGAGCGGTTGAGCGGGCCAGCTGAGCACGTTTGTAGGCTGGCGCTTGCCGCGAAATTCCGCGTTCAGTGTGGCGATACGGGCATCGTCGCAGGCCAGTATCGCCACCTCGCAGAGGTCGGGGTCCAGCGCCATATGACGCAGGGCGGCGGTGACTGCGCGGGTGGCCAGCGGCGTCAATATGGCCTCGTCCCAGACAGGTGCTTCAATCAGGATATCGAGCGTATCCATGGCGACCTTAGCCATCCCCGCGCAGGGCGCGCTCGGCCTCCGCCTCGTAGGCTTCGATAATGGCGGCAACCAGCGGGTGACGTACGACATCTTTTGAGGTGAAGTAGTTGAAGCTGATCCTAGGGATGGATTTCAGCAACCGCTCCGCATCCGCCAAACCGGAGGCCTGCCCGCGCGGCAAGTCGATCTGGGTGCGGTCGCCTGTGATCACCATGCGAGATCCTTTGCCCAGACGGGTCAGGAACATCTTCATCTGCATGGCCGTGGCATTCTGCGCCTCGTCCAGCACGACAAAAGCATTGGACAGCGTGCGCCCGCGCATAAACGCCAGCGGTGCGATCTCGATCGCCTTTTCCTCGCGCAGTTTCGCCAGCTGTTTGCCCGGCAGAAAATCGTTCAGTGCATCATAGAGGGGCTGCATGTAAGGATCGATCTTTTCGTCCTGCGTGCCGGGCAGGAAACCCAGACGCTCGCCCGCTTCCACGGCCGGACGGCTGAGGATGATCTTGTCAACCTTCCCCGTCAAGAACATAGAGACGCCGACAGCCACCGCCAGATAGGTCTTGCCCGTACCGGCAGGGCCGATGCCAAAGGCCATCTCGTGCTCGAACAGCGATTGCACATAGGCCTTTTGCGCCTCTGTACGCGGCTCAACCCGCTTTTTACGGGTCTGGATTTCGATGCCGCCTTTGATCGGCATCTCGATCTGGTCACCGGCGCGCACACCTGTACCCACATCGGACATTCCCATGCGCAGGATCATGTCGATATCCGCAGGCTCCACCTCGCGCCCGCCTTCCAGACGCGCATAAAGCGCATGCAGCACTTGGGACGCGCGTTCTGTGGCCAGCGGATCACCGATCAGCGTCAGGAAATTACCACGCCGCACAATCTGGATATCCAGCGCTTTTTCAATCGCGGCAAGATGCTGATCGTAGGGACCGCACAGATCAATCAACAGGCGGTTGTCAGCGAAGTCCAGCACAGGACCCGGAGGGCCAGAAACGGCAGTGAGCAAATCGGATGAGGACAAGGGCGGCTCCTTTCAGGCAATAGACACTAAGAGATAGGGCTCGGGGTTTGGCATTGCCAGTGGCACGAGATAAAATTGCCTCTGCAACCACGTATAATTGCCTCTGGCACCAAGCAAAAAGGGCCGCAGTGTTTCCCACTCCGGCCCATTTTTATGATGTTCAGCATGCGCCAGGATCAGATCGGGTCGCCGATGATGCTTGTGGCGCCTTTTTTGAAATCGCCAACGGTTTGGGTGGGCGGCGCCACACCGGAACACACGGGCTTGCCGTATTTGTCCAGACGGCCTGACAGGTATCCCTCGACGCCATCGTCGATGATCCAGTGGTCACAGCCGTTCGGATCCACCCATATACCAGCCTGAAGCTGGCTGAGATGCTTTTTGTCGATGCCACGGTCGAAGGACTTATCCGGGCCAGTTTCGCGGAAGGACGCATCTTCACAGGCCGATACAAAGACAGCAAGACCCACAAGCGCGGTGATTTTAATGATGTTCATGTGCTTGCTTCCTCAGCGAATACAGATGATTTCGACGCGACGGTTTTTCGCCATGCCGGACGCAGAGCCGTTGGACGCCGTTGGCATCCGCTCGCCGTAGCCGCGCACATCAGCGATGCGGGCACCGGACGCTTTTGCAACTTTTGCCACGGCGTTGGCGCGGTTCAGCGACAATTTCATGTTATATTCATCGGATGCGCGGCTATCTGTGTGGCCGGTGATAATATAGCTGACGGCACCGGTCTTTCTGAAGAAATCATTTAGGTGCTGCTGGCCGCCCGCAGAAATCCGCGCACTGTTGGTGGCAAAGAACTGGTCACTTTGCATCACACCGCAGACATTCCCCCGGCGGCAGACCGGAAGACCCTGACGGTCCAGATGGATATCCATGTAGCCTTCTGCGCCATCGTCCATTACCCAGTGTTCGCACCCGTCCGGATCGACCCAGATGGTTGGAATATACTGGCCTTGGTCGCGACCGGACTGGCTTTTCGTTTGTGCACTCACCGCTGCGCCCTGAAGTGCAAGTGCCGCGACCATCGCAGCCCCCGCAACCATGCGCGCAGTTTTGAAAAGTGTGTATGCCACAGCTCTTTTCCTTATTTTGTTCCCCCCGAAGAATATTACACGCGACAGGCGCGGGCAGCATCCTTCACATTATCTTAGGTTAGGGAAAACTTGGTACCGTGGAAAGGACTATGTGGCAAAACTATGGCATATGCTGTGGGTAAGTAGCTTAAAACCGCTACTTGCGCGATGTTATATGATTTTCCCTGCCATCCGTACGGGTATTTTCCATGCGCGCTCACGCTTTAGCAGAATCAGTCCGGCCGATCCTGCTCTGCACAAAGCCGGTCCTGCTCTGCACAAACACGTCACGGACACGGCGTTAGAGATGGCGCGCCGTGAGGGAGTTGGTCATCGCGCGGGTGATCCTGACCGGTACAACATCGCCGACCTGCGCAGTTGAATTGTCAATATGCACGGAATGCAGATATTCCGACTTGCCCAGCATCTGGCCCGCGTTGCGCCCTGCCTTTTCCACCAGTACGGACAGGTCCCGCCCGACCATACTCTCCTGAATGGCGCGTTGCTGGCGCGTGATCAGGGCTTGCAGGCGTTGCAGCCGCTCGTCCGCCTCTGCGGCATCTACCTGCGGGCGGCTGGCGGCAGGGGTGCCCGGACGGGTCGAGTATTTGAAGCTGTAGGCGTAGGCATAATTCACCTGTTCAACCAGATCGAGGGTGGCCTGAAAATCCGCCTCCGTCTCTTCGGGGAAGCCCACAATGAAATCGCCTGACATCATGATATCGGGCCGTACATCGCGGATCCGCTCGATCAGGCGCAGATAGCTTTCGGCGGTGTGGCTGCGGTTCATCCGCTTGAGGATTTTATCCGAGCCGGACTGCACGGGAAGGTGCAGATAGGGCATCAACTCGGGCGTGTCCGCATGGGCGGCGATCAGGTCGTCGTCCATGTCATTGGGGTGGCTGGTGGTATAGCGGATCCGCTCCAGCCCGTCGACCTTTGCCAGCGTGCGGATCAGCTGCGCCAACGTCATGCCACCATGATAGGCGTTGACGTTCTGGCCCAGCAGCGTGACCTCGCGCACGCCACGCTCTACCAGCTCTTGCGCTTCGCGCACCACACGCTCGGCGGGGCGACTGACTTCGGCGCCACGGGTATAGGGCACAACACAGAAGGCGCAAAACTTGTCACAGCCTTCCTGCACCGTCAGAAACGCGGCAGGCGCACGGCGCGCGCCGGTGCGGCCTTTGAGGTGCTCGAATTTGTCTTCTTCGGGGAAATCCGTATCCAGCGCGGTCAGCCCCTCGCGCACACGCGCCTCCATCTGCGGGAGGCGGTGATAGGATTGTGGCCCCACCACCAGATCAACAGCAGGCTGGCGGCGCATGATCTCGGCCCCTTCAGCCTGTGCCACACACCCCGTCACACCAATCTTCAGGTTCGGGTTCACATCTTTCAGCGCCTTCATCCGCCCCAGTTCCGAATAAACCTTCTCCGCCGCCTTCTCACGGATGTGGCAGGTGTTGAGCAGGATCATATCCGCATCTTCGGCCTTGTCCGTCGCGACATACCCCTCAAGGCTCTCTGCCATCCGCTCGCTGTCATAGACGTTCATCTGACAGCCGTAAGTCTTGATGAAAAGCTTCTTCGGGGTCTGCGTCTGGGTCTGCAATTTTGTGTCGGACATGGGACCTACCTGCGGATAATCGAACAAATGGGGATGCAGTGCGGCCTATCAGCGTGCGCGGCATCTTGCAATGCACACCAATTTAACCGATTCTATAGCAAGATCTAATAATACCGAACCGGACACCTCACAGCCTATGCATCATCCTTCGCTTGACCAGTTTATCACCACACAGCGCAGCGCCCTTGCCAAAGGCCCGATTGCGATTGTTCTGGTCGAGGATGAAGTCGAGATCGACACAACCCTGCGCCATCATCTGCAAATGGGATTTAAGCACGTGCTGGCGCTGATGCCGTCCGTGTTCAAGCTGCCGCGCGATCTGCAAGAAACAGTTCACCGGATTGATTTTGACGTCTCGCGCGAGGGCGCGGGCGCAGCCGCGGTAAATGCCATCATCGACACCGCCCCGCAGCAATGGATCTATTACTGCTATAATGCCGAATACCTTTTCTTTCCCTTCTGCGAGACGCGCGCCATCACGGAGCTGCTGGCCTTTCACACAGAAGAACGCCGCGCCTCGATGCTCACGTACATCATCGACCTTTATGCCGACGATCTGGACATCCACCCCCATGCCGTCTCGCTGGAGCGTGCGCATCTGGACCGCTCGGGCTATTATGCGCTCGCCCGCCCCGATCTGGACGCCGAGGGTCACCCCAAAGAGCGCCAGCTGGATTTCTTCGGCGGACTGCGCTGGCGCTATGAGGAGCACATCCCCCCTGCCCGCCGCAAGATAGACCGCATTGCCATTTTTAAAGCGGCTGCGGGGCTGCGCCTGCGCGAGGATCACACTTTCTCCATTGAAGAATACAACACCTACGCCTGCCCGTGGCACCACAACATCACGGCCACAATTTGTTCGTTCCGCACCGCCAAAGCCCTCAAAGCGAACCCGGGCAGCCGTTACGAGATCGAGACCTTCAAGTGGCATAACTCTGCGCCGTTCGAATGGCACTCGCGGCAATTACTGGATCTGGGGCTGATGGAGCCGGGGCAATGGTTTTGATTTGAAGATATGGCTTAGAACCCAGCCCGAGGAAGCACTGAGGCGCGATATAAGGCAAAAACGTTCAAAAACCGGTTGGGTTTTCAACAGGGTTTGTGCCACCAAAAATAGAGATCGTTTCCAACCCTTCCAGAAACGAGCGTTTGCGGCAGAGCCCTAAGGACCGCCAGCGTACCCTGAACTCTACCGTTTTTTTAAGTGTAAACTGATATGTAAGCTCTTCATCTGGTGACGATGGCTCGACCGATCTGCGAGATCTGTACGAAACCATTTATCGCCAAATGCTTTTCCCCAAGACGGTCGTATTATACCGATAATCAGCGCCCATTTTGCGCGGTTAAATACGCCAAACTGGTCTATAATTTCGAACTTTCCCGCTATTTGATCTATTGTTTTGCGCGTGAACGGCCATTCCCATTCTGAATCGGTTTGAAGCGGGCGGTAGAGTGCCCTCAAAAGTCTGACCGGCAACCATACCTGTAAAGGATCGTAAGAAATAACCCTTCCAGACGGCGCGAGCCTGTCATGCACCCGATCAAGGGCAACTTCGATATGCGCAAAATGGTGTAAGACCGAATGGGCGTAAATAATGTCGAAATCAGCTTCTTGGAAGTCATCGTTAAAAAAATCACCCACATGCGTATGAACTGACGAAGACTCCGGAAGGCTCTGTTTTAGCGAATTAATTTCATTTTGGCTCAGATCGAGGGCATGATAGCATTTGGCATTCTTCGCCAAATACACGCTAAGAGCAGATCCATGACCACATCCAAGGTCAAGAACCTTCTTGTCGGATATATCTCCCAGCCACATACGGTGGGCTTCGTAAACACGGTCCCTTTCTGCGGCCGAAACCGACACAAAAGCGCGGTGCCGCATCTTACGCCACAGGTTTGTCGCAAAGCCGTTCACCTCAGACAGCGATCCTCCGTCAGTCTGATTGTAATATGCCGCTTGGGCGACATTTGTATTCTGCATTTCGATATTTTTCTTATCGGGCTTTGTCATTCTGGAATGTTCCTGCAACGGTGATGCTTTCCTGCATATCTCTAGCCATAGGGAATTGCAAAACAGGTGTTCTTCCAAGTGACAACTGGAATCCAAACCCGGTATGCCGATCGAAGAAACCAGATAAATCTGCTCGCATCACATACTATGCGATGAACGCAACTGCATGGCTGATAAGCCTTGCTATGTATGAAGTCTCTACCCGGACCAGACCTCTCAAAAACGACCGTTTCTGGAACCTCTTACTGAGCCAGCTCTTTGCGTCCTGAAAAACCGCTCAGGCAATATCCAGCACCGGCAGCGATTTCACCACATCATCCACCGCTTTCATCTGGGCAAGGAACGGCTCCAGCTTGTCCAGCGGCAGCGCACTTGGCCCGTCACACAGGGCGCGGTCTGGGTCTGGGTGCGCCTCAAGGAACAGACCAGCAAGGCCTACGCCCAGACCCGCACGCCCCAACTCTGCCACTTGCGCGCGGCGGCCACCCGAGGCGGCACCCGAGGGGTCGCGCATTTGCAGGGCGTGAGTTACGTCAAAGATGATCGGGGCATCATTCGAGACATCGCGCATGGTGCGCAGGCCCAGCATATCGACGACAAGGTTGTCATACCCAAAGCAGGCACCGCGCTCGCAGAGCATGATCCGGTCGTTGCCACATTCGCGCAGTTTCTCGACGATGTTTTTCATCTGCGGCGGGCTGATGAACTGCGGCTTCTTGACGTTGATCACCGCCCCCGTCGCGGCCACTGCGGCAATCAGATCGGTCTGGCGGGCCAGAAACGCAGGCACTTGCAGAATATCACAAACCTCGGCCACAGGCGCGCATTGCGCTTCGGTATGGATGTCGGTGATGACGGGGACGCCAAAGGTTTCCTTGATCTCCTGAAACATCTTCAACCCTTCCTCCATCCCCGGCCCACGGTAGCTGTGGATGGACGAGCGGTTGGCCTTGTCAAAACTCGCCTTGAAGACGTAAGGAATGCCCAGCTTGGTGGTGACTTCCACATAGGCCTCGGCCACCTGCATCGCCAGATCGCGGCTCTCCAGCACGTTCATGCCGCCGATCAGGGTGAAGGGCAGATCATTGCCGATGGTCAGGTTTTGCACGTTGATATGGGTCATTTCAGTCTCCTATCTGAGGGGCGGGGTCTGCCAGAGCCAGACCTTCATGCCGCCGTGCGCAATCGGGGCGCTTTGCGGCTTCCACGGCAGGCCGGTGGCTTTGGCCAGCGCAGGCTCTGACGTGACAAGCGCCACGCGCCAGCCCTTGAAACGCTCCAGCATGGTTTTGCCGAATGTGCCGTACAGCGGATAGAGCAATTGCTTGTTCCCGATCCGCGCGCCGTAGGGCGGGTTGACGATGACAAGACCTTTGGGACCGTTTGGTGGTGTTAACTCGCCCGCTGCGTGATTGGCGAAATGCGTCAGATGTGCAATTCCTGCACGCTCTGCGTTGGCACTGGCCATGCGCACGGCACCTGCATCACGGTCCGATCCGTAAAACTGCACGGGAGGCGTTAAGACAGGGGCTGCCTTCATCGTCTCGAAAGCGGCGGCGTCATAATTGGCGAGATCTTGAAACGCAAAGCTGCGCGTCCGGCCCGGCAGCAGGCCTGCGGCGATCTCGGCAGCCTCGATCACAAAGGTGCCAGAGCCGCACATCGGGTCCACGACAGGCTCCGCGCCGCTATAGCCTGCCTGCCGCAGCATCAGATAGGCAAGGGTTTCGCGCATTGGCGCCTTGCCCACGGCCTCTTTATGGCCGCGTTTGTGCAGGCTCTCGCCCGATGTGTCGAGGCTGAAGAGTACGTTGTTATCGTCGATCCGGACCTTCAGGATCAGCGTCGCTTCGGGGTCAAGCGTCAGGCCGTGGGTGTCGGTCAGCGCCTTTTCGATCCGCTGGGTGGCGGCCCCTGCGTGATAGATTTTCGACGCTTTTGTTGTGACCTGAACGCGCAACGGCACATCACGACGCAACAGATCACCAAAAGGAAATTTACGGCTGCGTTTGTCCAGTTGTGCAAGGTGAAAGGCCAGAAACCCACCAATGCGCGCCAGCACCCGCGTCGCCCCGCGCAACACCAGATTGGCGCGCCAGACGTCTGGCCAGCCACCCTGAAATGTCACGCCACCGGGCACAGCCACCGCACCGGCAAAACCGCGCTCCAATGCCTCGTCGCACAAAAGCTGTTCCAGTCCCGGAACTGTCACCAAAAAAATTTCGAAGGTTTGGGGATTACTCATGCGCTGCTGTGTAGTGCGTGTACGGGCGGGCTGCACGTTGTTTTTCCGTGCCGTGCCAAAATATGGCCGTGATTGAAGGCTATCAGGGTCGTATGACATTTTCAGAAACATACCGCGAAGAGCGGCTGATCAACCGGCGCGCAAGGGCACGCACCGCGCGCATTCTGGGCCGCATCATCGGATTCTGCCTGACAGCCTGTTTACTGGTGGCACTGCGGACCGATCCACACTTGCGGGCGCTGGTTGAAGACACTGCATTGGCAGTGATGGGCAGTGCGCACCAAACCGCAGCAGCACCTGACCCGCAGGCCGAGGCAATACGCGCGCCGGGCTCTGCAAAGGGCAGCAACGAAGCGCAGATGCTGGAGCAATTGGGGATTTCAGGCGAGACACCCAAGCCCGCAAAAGTGGCATCACAGATGCCGCAAAGTACAGTCAAAGTGAACAGGCCTACACCGGCAGGATGAAAATGTTCTGGCTAAACCTGTTTGTTTTTCTTCAGAAATAACCTCAAAAGAATTTTTAGGCCGACAAAGCTGGCATCATTCAAACCTGTATCGAGGTCTTGATCCACAACACCTGACCCGATTTCATAATCCCGACAATTCAGGTCGCTATGAAAATAGAATGGAGGTAGCATTCACTATCTGTAACATCCACAAAAAGTGCAGGCGCAATGCCCTATATTCTTGATGATTTCTTTAGCTTGACCTCAGACAAGGTAGCCCTGCAGTCACAGAAGGTTTCTGTGACCTACAGTGAACTTGGTCCGCTATCAGATCATCTCGCACAAAAAATTCTGGAGAAAGATATCGGGGATACCTTTTTTTATCTTGGTCGACCGGGTGTTCTTGTCCATATGTATTTTCTGGCCTGTCTCAAGGCAGGTAAGGCATTTCTGGCAATCAATAAAAAGCTGACACCCACAAATGTGCTGGCGATCGTTGCGGAACTGGATGCGCAGCCCCTGATTTTTACTGATCAGGAAACTGACGTCAGTTCGTATACCGGATTGCAGTTTGAAAGACTGCCCGAGCTGTCAACAGCCACAAACCAGTTCACTCCAACTCCCGTCAAGGTGACGCTGCCCTCCGATCAGGTCGTCTTTTATAATACAACTTCCGGCTCTACGGGTATCCCTAAAATTATATCTGTCACATTGGCCGACCTCAAAGAAAACATCCGTCTTACAGAGCTTGCATGGCATATTGAGCACAATGATATCATCGGTAATCCAGGCGAATTTTGCGTAGAACACATGATGCTGACATTCGCCCGTGGATCGACGATGTCATTCAGCAACGTGTCGGATCAATCGGCGCAGGCAACAAGAGAGTGGCTTGATCAGGATAAAGTCAGCATTCTTATTTGTTATGTCGCAATTTTCCGAGCGTTTCGCTATATTGAAGGGCAGTTTAAACACCTGAAGCAAATCGGAACATATGGCGATGCAACACTTGCATCGGATATAGAGTTGTTCAACAGGATGTGTTTGCCGGGCACACAATACCATAGTTTTCTTGCGCTTCAGGAAATTGCCTATGTGATGCAAAAAACCTGGGCTCACGGGACGACAGTGACAAAAGAACCCTTTTCGATTGGCACACCTATCCTGGAGAATTCGGTATTCTTGGCGGATGAACATGGCCAATCAGTACCATCTGGCCAAAGAGGTGAAATTGTTATTCGCACACCATTACTTTCAAATTTCATTAATGGCTATGTCGGGGGCCGAAAAGGCAGTGGCCGTCTCATTAAAAAAGACGGTATTACAATCGGATTTGGAATTGGTGACCTTGCCACTCAGGACGCAGATGGATCGTTCTACTTTGCGGGTCGCCTCGATGATCAAGTAAAGATCAGCGGATTTAACGTTAGACTATTGGAAGTCGAACAGGCTGTTCGGGCAATAGATACTGTTTCGGAAGCCGCGGTCACAGTTCAGGGCGCCAAGCGCGAAAACCGCATTTTATGCTGCCACTATGTCGGAGAGATTTCCCCTCTTGCCCTTCGCGAAAAACTAAAGGCCTATCTGCCCGATTTTATGGTTCCGCATCATTGCTTCAAAATCTCTGATCTGCCCAGAACTGCAACTGGAAAAGTAGACAAGTTAAGCCTCGACATGAGACTTGATGAAAAGATCGAGTTGAGCGGAGGCGAGGGTTTAACCAATAAACTCCGGACACTTTGGTGCGAACTTCTTGGCCATTCGGGGTTCCGGTTGGACAGCAATTTCCTTGAAGTTGGAGGAGATTCTCTTGCTTTGATCAAGATGAGCCTTGCGATTGAAGAACAGACAGGTTTGCATATCGCATTTGACAGGTTCGAGCAGATGGGCATGTCAATTTTAGGGCTGGTGACACTGATAGAAGAAGACACGAATGCGTCGCATACCGGCCAGACAGGCGGGACACCCGACCAAAAGCTTGACCGTTTGACCACGCAAGAAAATCCGAGGGTCGACAGCATGCTACGGCTCAACCGCATGATTCTGGGGCGGTGGAATGCCAGATCGGCAGGCCAATCAAAATACTTTGTGTGCGAGCATCCAGACGAGAAGAAAATTCCGGTAGTATGGATTTTCCAGACAGAGATTGAATATCAAAGTCTGACAGCCGCGCTGGATGATAGATACTGTGTGTACGGCGCGCGCTCTATGTCCAGCTTTGCGCGATTTTTTGAAAATGGCCCTACCGAAGACATGGCATATTATACAACGGAACATACAGCGCGTATTGCCGAAGTATACGTAGCCGAAATATTGGATCTTGTCGGGTCCCGGCGGTTTATTCTTGGCGGAAATTGTCAGGCTGCTATTATTAGCCTTTGTATGGCCGACACGCCTTGGATTCAAGTTGCAAGCGCAACACCTGGTTTGAAGGCCTCGATTTCGTCGGCCATTGCTTCGGCGGGCGTTCTCCAGCCGAGGGTCTTTCTGGGGCGATTGTTCAGCAGCGCAGCCACTTCGT